>Ga0116135_1000016_pt1 | contig 73474 bp, 61 predicted proteins | sample June2015DPH_20_1_FD_89738 | JGI IMG/M metagenome (GOLD analysis project Ga0116135, IMG submission 89738) | Peatland microbial communities from SPRUCE experiment site at the Marcell Experimental Forest, Minnesota, USA - June2015DPH_20_10 | ecosystem: Environmental > Terrestrial > Soil > Wetlands... | reverse complement strand
TATCTGTACTGAGGTTGCTTTTTTCCGATTGGCTCCCCCTCGCGGGTTCGCAACGGTCTGTGGCAACCATTGTAGCACGTGTGTAGCCCTGGACATAAGGGCCATGATGACTTGACGTCGTCCCCACCTTCCTCCGATTTGAATATCGGCGGTCTCATTAGAGTTCCCGGCCGAACCGCTGGTAACTAATGATAGGGGTTGCGCTCGTTGCGGGACTTAACCCAACATCTCACGACACGAGCTGACGACAGCCATGCAGCACCTAACCATGCGTTCTCCGAAGAGCACCCCGATATTTCTACCAGGTTCGCACGTTTTCTAGCCCAGGTAAGGTTCTTCGCGTTGCGTCGAATTAAACCACATGCTCCACCGCTTGTGCGGGCCCCCGTCAATTCCTTTGAGTTTTAGCCTTGCGGCCGTACTTCCCAGGCGGGGTGCTTAATGCGTTGGCTACGGCACCACAGGAGTCAAAGCCCGTGACACCTAGCACCCATCGTTTACGGCGTGGACTACCAGGGTATCTAATCCTGTTTGCTCCCCACGCTTTCGTGTCTCAGCGTCAGTACTCGTCCAGTTGGCCGCCTTCGCCACCGGTGTTCCTCTCGATATCTACGAATTTCACCTCTACACCGAGAATTCCACCAACCTCTCCGGTACTCAAGCCATGCAGTATCGGGTGCACTTCCCGAGTTGAGCCCGGGGCTTTCACATCCGACTTTCACGGCCGCCTACACACGCTTTACGCCCAGTAATTCCGAACAACGTTTGCACCCTCTGTCTTACCGCGGCTGCTGGCACAGAGTTAGCCGGTGCTTGCTAAGGAGGTACCGTCATCGCCGGAGGTATTGGCTCCGACTTATTCGTCCCTCCCCACAGGGCTTTACAACCCGAAGGCCTTCATCACCCACGCGGCGTCGCTGCGTCAGGCTTTCGCCCATTGCGCAAGATTCCCCACTGCTGCCTCCCGTAGGAGTCTGGACCGTGTCTCAGTTCCAGTGTGGCTGATCATCCTCTCAGACCAGCTACCCGTCTTTGCCTTGGTAAGCCGTTACCCTACCAACTAGCTGATGGGCCGCGGGCCGATCCTCAGGTGCAAGCTTGCGTGCAGAGGCCTGCTTTTACCTCGTCCCCTTTCGGGGTCGTGGTCATATGCGGTATTAGCCCTCCTTTCGGAAGGTTATCCCCCGCCCGAGGGAACGTTACCCACGTGTTACTCACCCGTGCGCCACTGTACCAGGGCCGAAGCCCCTTCTCGTGCGACTTGCATGTGTTAGGCGCGCCGCTAACGTTCGTTCTGAGCCAGGATCAAACTCTCCAGTTAGATCTGTCGAGTCCCCGAGTTGCCCGCGAGCGGGCAGAGCTCGGGCTCTGGCTTTGGTAATTGGAGCTCGCTTCAGTCGGCGTGCGGCCGGTGCGGCCACCCGCGACTTCGCGTGCTCTCGGGACCCACTCGTCTCCCTCTCAGCGAGGCACAGCCTCGCCGGAAGGGGTTAAAATGAGCGTACGATTCAGTTTTCAAGGAGCGAGGGAACCGACTGTCGGCTCCTAACTCGGGCGCGGAACCTTAGTAACTTGCTCGACTTCGGTCAAGTCGATCGTAGAAGTTTGTTCCGATCCGGGTGACAGCGGACGAAAGCCGACGCTTTGATCCGCCCGGAATGCTGCGCGGCAGAAGCAGCGTGCGGCAGCGACGTGCTGAGGGTTATTCACAGAATAACCCCAGGAACGTCGCGAAACTACTACGGTTGTGCTGAGCCCTACCCGCTCCTCGGAGGTCCGAGCCTCGGGCTGGGCGGCGGAATGTAGTCATATGCTTTGCCGTGTCAACGACTTTGTCGAGCGGGCAGGGTCGGCCCTTCCAGGTGCCATCAGTCGAAGGGAGCGTCCGTGTACCAGAAGCCCCCCGGTTCGCGAATGAGCGTGGTCTCAACACCCGCTTGCAGCCGTACGCGCCAACCGCGCTCGCCGCGGGTGAGTCCGGAAGCGTAACGACCTAGGATTTCGAGTGGTTCGAGGCGGTCTCCGGCGCGCAGTGCATCGGGCCGGCCGTCGACGGCGGTCTGGACTTCGACCGCATACCAGTCGGTGCGCCCGACCCAAGGCCACCCGGCCTCCTTGCTTAGCCGTCGGGCGCAATCCTCAATGCCGCGCGTGCCACTGCCGAGCCAGGCGCCTCGCGCGAGCCACACAACGAGCGCGTAGCCATGGGGGAGACCGCGAACGACAAAGCTTGCGCGCGCGTCCCTGACCACCATGAGCCAAGTTGCGGCCAAAGAACGTTGACCCCGCGCCGCTTCCAGCGTGATGCGTATGTGGGCTGCGATGAGCTTGGCCAGAAATGGCTCTTGCTGACCGACGAAATCCACCGTCTCACCGTCGGCGTCGACGAGAGCCGCCCCTTGAGCGCGCCGCACGCGGCCGACGAGCGTCTCCAAAATGGCCGCGAATGCGCTGTTCCACGAACGGCGGCTCAACCGGGACGCTCCGCCCGCGGCGTGTCCCTCATACGCGCAACGTCTCTGCGGCAACGGCAGCCGATGGGCCACGTACCGAACTCACGGCGCACGGCTCGAGTCCGCCATCAGCCGCTCAGCGGCCCCCGCAATCTGCACGGAGGTCCTCGCCCTGCGAGCACCGACCAGAGCGGCCAAAGCCGAACGGGCGCGAAGTTCGAAGACCGCGCTTTCCATCTCTCGCCCGCGCTCCGCCGCTCCGGCTGCGTCCACGCCGACCCGTTCGATCAGCCGGATGACATGCCAACCAAAGCCCGTTTCGACAACGGGACTGGTCTCGCCTCGAGCGTGAAGCGCGAACGCGGCGGCGACGAACGTGTTGTCCAACCTGGCGCCGGCGGCCGTCTTGCCGTCGGGCCCGAACGGCTCAAGCCGCTCGATGACCACTCGCGTGAGCTCGTGCGGCACGCTTGACGCGCGACGCTCGAACTCTTCCGGACTCGCGGCGTTCGCGACGGCGCGCGCGATGGCGGCCGCAAGCAGACGCGCGTGTTCCGGCGCAACGCTCGGCGAACGGATCACGACGGCGTGCACGACGCGGCGGTCCGAGAGCTCGTCGCCGCTGGGCGGTCCGATCGCTCGCGCGTCGTCGCGCAAGTGCGCCGCCGTGAGCCGAGCCAAAGCGGCCGTGGAGGACCAGCCGACCGCGGGATCGCCCTCGAGTCCCTGCGACTGCGCCGCTCGAGCGAGCAGAGCATCGTCGATGAGGTCTCGCAGCGCGTCGCGCCGCGACTCCACTCGGGCTGCGGCCACGCTTGCAACGACTTCCGGCGACAGCGTCGCGTCCCCCACTCGCGCGACCACGCCCGCTTCTAGGGACTTCCTGGGGCTGGGGGCAACCGGCCGTTGCCCGCAGGAGAGTGCCGACAAACACCAGGCCGCCAAGACGGCGCGATCGGCGCCCCGGCTCATCGGGTCCTCACGCCCGATCTGACCAGATTGGCGGCCTTCCAGAGGCACACGAATCCGACTCCAAGCCCATAGAGTGCGCGCAAGTCTTGCGCCAAGACGAGCGCCCGCTCAGCTCCGAGAAACGACGCCCCCGCTCCGCAAACCAGGACCATCGCCCATGCGTCGGCCGCCTGCATCCTTGCCGAGAGTATCAGTCTCGCCCGGCGAACAGCAGCCCGGCAACGGCGAGCACGCCCAGCACCAGGGCGGGGAGCACCGCGTTCCGCAGGATCGGTCCAGCGGCGCGGCGAGCGAGTCCGGAGCGCGATGCCAGCGCGACGTCCGTCGCGACGCCCATGAGCGCCAGACCGGCCACGAGCGCCACGAATCGGATAAGCAATGCGCGCTCCGGATAAGGCACACTCCACCCCACAAGCTGCAATGACAGGGCGATCAGCGCGCCCACGGTGATGGCGGCGACGTCCGCACCGCGCGCTCGCCGACGCCGATTCGGGTGCTCCTCTCGAACGATGGGGCTCGCAGCCCGGTCGCGGTCGAGCGGCGGAGACGCCGATGCTGCGGCAAACAGGCCCCATCCGAGAGCTCCGGCCATGCCCCGCCAGGGGTCCAGATGTCTCGGGGCCAGAGCGCCCGGGGCCAACCCCCACGCCACGCCACACGCAGCGACAAACCCCCAAAGCCAGACGGCTCGAGTTCGAGTGGCCGAGCGATCGCTCGCCACACCGGCCACCAGGATTGTGGGTGCGACGAGGGCCGCCAGGCGTGCCACGGCAGGCGCGTCGTGCGCCCACGCGAGCGGTGCGACAGTGACCGTCCAGGCATAGAGGCCAGGCACACATGCCTGCGCTGCGCGACTCGCGCTGGCCAAACGTTCGAGCGGAGATCGCGTGCGCCCCGCCACTCGTCAGCCGTCACTCACGAACGAGTTGCCGCGCCGCCATGGGAGCTGCGTCGGAACCCTCGTCGGCATCGATGGCGCCACGCAACCCGAGGGTCTTCCAGAGGCCCTTGTCGAGCAGATGCGAAGGCCGAACGTTCTGAAGCGCCGCCAACATGACGCGCTTCGTGCCCGGCCGTTCACGCTCGAGTCCGTCAAGCAGGCTCCCGACGACCTTGCGCTGCAGATGCTCCTGGGCACCGCACAAGTTGCACGGCAAGATCGGGAACTCGGCCGATCGCGCAAAGTCACGAATGTCGTCTTCGGCGCAATACACCAAGGGCCGAACCACGACCAGACGTCCGCGGTCGGCGACAAGTCGGGGGGGCATCGCGGCGAGTTGGCCGGCGAAGAACAGGTTGAGGAAAAGAGTCTGCAGCACATCGTCGCGGTGATGCCCTAGCGCGATCTTGTTGCAACCCATCTCCTTGGCGACTCGATAAAGAATCCCGCGACGCAGCCGTGAGCAAAGCGAGCAAGGTGTCTTGCCGGCTGGAATCTTCTCGGAAACGATCGAGAGCGTATCCTCCTCGATCATGGTGAAGTCGTAACCTTCGCGGGCCATGTACTGGCGCAGAACGCCGCCGGGATAGCCGGGATGCCCCTGGTCAACATTGACCACCTTCAACCCGAATCGGATGGGTGCCCTCCGCTGCAACATCCGCAACACGTGCAGCATCGTGTAGCTGTCCTTGCCCCCGCTCACGGCGACGAGGACGCGATCGCCGTCGTCGAACATCGAAAAGTCTGCAATCGCCCGGGAGACGGCCCGACCGAGCTTCTTCTCCAGCAACTCGTGCGCTGTCTCGGTCATCACGCCGACCCCTAGCACGCCCGCCCCACGCGCTCCGCTGACGCCGTGGATCCCCGGCGTCAACGCCACATAGGGTCCTTCGATTGCAGGGCCGTGAGCGAGCTCATTCTTGCACGGACCGCTCTATCATGGCGAGGAAGGTGAGCACTCCGTGGCCCGTGGCCCCTTTGCTCTGCATCCACGCGATCGGTCGATCGATGGATGATGGGCCTGCGATGTCGCAATGGACCCATCGAACGTCGCCAACGAACTCGCGCAAGAACAGCGTCGCCGTGATCGACCCCCCATACCGGTCTCCCGTTTGCTTGACGTCGGCCACGTCGCTCTTGAGTTGCTCGCGCAGGTCTTCCAGGATCGGCATTCGCCACATGATCTCCCCGGACTGCCTTTGAGCCGCTGCGAACTCCGCCGCAACCTCCTCGTCGTTCGCGTACCAACCGGAGCAGGTGTTGCCGAGCGCAACGACGCATGCACCGGTCAGTGTCGCGTTATCGACGATCACGTCAGGGGAGAGCGTGCGCGCGTATGCGAGTGCGTCGGCGAGAACGAGCCGGCCTTCTGCGTCGGTATTGATGATTTCGACCGTCTTTCCTTCGAGAGATCCCCAGATGTCGCCTGGGCGATACGCATTGCCGTCCGGCATGTTCTCGGCGCACGCGGCGATCGCATGCACCTCGACCTTCGGTTTCACGGCCGCCACGGCCGCCATCAGCGCGATGACGTTGGCTGCGCCGCTCATGTCGTGCTTCATTTCACCCATACCGGCGGCCGGCTTGATGCTCAGACCCCCGCTGTCGAACGTGATCCCCTTGCCGACGAAAACGAGATTCCGGGTCGCGCCCTTGGGGGTCCATGCGATGTGGATGAGCCGCGGCTCCCGGGAGCTTCCCCGGCCGACAGCCTCGATCAACTTCATTCCGCGCCGGCGGATCTCGGGGAAATCGAACACTTCCGCCTTCAGGCCGTGTTCCTTTGCCACGTGCTGCGCGGCGCGCGCGAGCGTCTCCGGGTAAATGACGTTGGGCGGCTCGTTGCTCAGGTCGCGCGCCAGATTGACTGCAGCAGCAACGCTCCGCCCAAGCGAGACCGCAGCTTTGGCCTTTGCACTGACTTTTTCGGGCACCGCGACGACGACGCTCGACAGCTCGGCCTTGGGCTTGCGGTCCCCGGTGAGATACTTGGTGAACCGATACGCGCCGAGTTCGATCCCTTCGGCGACGAACCGGAGCTCCTCTTCGAATCCGGCCGGCATGATCAGCGCCAGCGACACGGCTTTTTCGCTATTCGCGGCGCGCGCGGCCTTGGCCGCAAATGTGCGCAGCTCGGCGGACCCAATCGATTTTTTCGGACCGAGGCCCAAGATGAGGACCTTTTCCGCTCCGATTCTTCCGAGCGTCGCGAGCGCCACGCTCTGATCCCGCTTGCCCGCGAATTCGTCCTTGGCGATGGCCCTTGCGAGCGCCCCCCCGAGCGCCGCGTCGATCGCCTTGACCGGCCCAGGCATCGCGCCCGCCTTGCCTCCGCCCTCCACCACGCCGACGACGAGCAAATCGGCCACGAGATCCGTCGGTGATTCCGTCCGGAGTTGGATAACGATTGTCATAAGGGCCGCAAACTATGCCAGAGCGAAATCCGGACGTACAGGGCAACTCGGACGCCGCCGCGCCCCCGACCGCACCGGTACGCTCGCGACGTGCGAACCCATCGGCCGTTGAGCTAGGCTCGGCGCGCACCATGCGCTGGTTAGGCGCCGCCCTTTTTGCTCCTGCCCTCGGTATCGGCCTGTCCGCATGCGCGGAGTCGCGAGTGTCACTCGCCACCGGGCCGCGCGAATACGTGCCGAGCGACTACCCGCATGTGCTCAAGCTGTGGACGCGCGAAGAAAACCTCATCATCTTTACCGAGCTCGAGCACACATTGGCGGTTACCGCGACGTTCGAGTCCTGGGACTTTCGATGGGCGTACGTCGTCCGATATGCGGCCGACTACCGTCTCACCGTCGAACAGCGCCGAGCCCTGCTCGATCGGACGCTGCGGGAAGCGCTCGACACTCACGAGTTTTACGTCGCGCTTTACGGAACGAAGTGGCGATGGGTCGATTTGAGTCGCCCGGAGAGCGCCTGGATCGTTCGCCTCATCGACGATCAGGGCGATGAGACGGCGCCCGAACGGATTGAGTTGATCACCAAGCCGGGACCGCTCGAGGAACGCTATTTCCCTTACACGACGGTTTGGCGGCGCGCGTTTCGCATTCGCTTTCCCGGGACGACGAGCGATGGACGCCCCACCATCGCTCGCGCCGCCAAATGGTTCGGTCTACGATTCGCCGGGGCCGAGGGCAACGAGGAGCTCGTATGGCGGCTCGAACCTCGTCCTGACGGCACGAAAGACGACCACGCGACCCCTGCGCCCGGCGGCTGAAGGCGCCCCTCAGGAGCCGGCGAAGATCTCGAGCAGCGGCGGACAGGTCACGAGGAGCTCCTGAGCCGCCGCTCGGTCCGCGACAAGAATGAGCGCGCCGCCCTTCGCCCCTCGGACGGACGTCGGGGCTGGCGCGGCCCTCAAGACCTCCGTCGGAAAGAGAAAATCGCCCGACCTCAACGGGATACCCTCCGGAGCGCCGGAACGGCCGAAAAGCTCGAGTTCTCCCGTGCCTACGACGACCAAGCCGGGAATCGGTTCGCCAGCCTTCGCGAGTATCTCATTTTCCGCGATAAAGGCGAGTCGCAGTCGATTCGTCACCTCGGTCCGCAACGCCGAATCCAGGCGATCGCCGAGCGGTCCGAGTGTCACCCCGACCAGCGCCTGGACGCGATTGCCGGCCCCGCGCAGCTCGCGTTCGAGCGGCGCATTGGAGCGGAATGCATCCGCTACGTGTCGCTCGTTCCATGTCGCTACTCGAGCCTCGTCGGCGCAGGCGATGAGCCGCAGTGGAGCGATGGCATCGATTGTGCCCCGACCGCGCAGCACTGCGCCGGCGTGCAGCCGCTCGGCCGCTGCGTCGACGATCGTGGCGGCCACATCGACGCTCCCTTCGAGCACGACGGCAAGCGCGAACCCGGACACCTCTTCGTCCCTCCCGAGCCTCCGAACGGTGGCGTCACGCGCGAGGGAGCGGAGCACCTCCTCGGGCCATGGACGCAAGGCCACGACGTTGGCCAACTCGCCGCGCGCGACAGGCGGCGCGCTCGTCACGACTTCGTCGGCTTCGCGCGGCGGCCGGCGCGAAGGCCGCGGCAAGGGGGCGCGTTCCCGCACTTCGGCCGACGCGGATCCCCGGGCCGCCCGAGCTCCCTCGCCGTCCGCCCATGGGTCCAGCATCCCCGCGTGCGCCTCGGCCGCGGTGAGGACCGGAGCGCCCTCCCGGCTCGGCGTGAGCGCGGCGGGCACGCCCGTCGGACGCAACGAAGGTGGCAGGGAGGGCGAATGGCTCGGCGCCCGAAGGGTTGGAACCAGCGACGTCATCTGCAGAGGGAGCCTGGAGGAGAGCCCCGGAACCACCGGATCCAGCGGGCGCGGTTGCGCCGTGGGTCCCGCGGGGGGTGGAGTCGACCCGACGTGCGGCGATGTGATCTCGTCGTCGCGATCGATGTCGCTAGGACCCGGTGCGTCGGCGGCATCCCTGGTCGGCGGGTGGGGAACGACTGCGTTGCGCGCCGGTTCCCTCGTCACCCACTCGACCAGTTCCGCGGCGTTACGCGCCAGCATCAGAGCGCGGTCATCGTCCTCGGCATCGCTGGCCGCTTGCGCTGCCCGACGCAACCACACGACCGCGTCGAGCCGCTCGTCACGCCTCCACAGCGCCTCTGCCGTCTGCAGAGCCCAGGCCACGTCTTCGCTGTCCGTGTCGATCGCGAGCGGTATGCCGGCCATTGCCGCCCCTAGAGGTATCACGGGGCGCCCCCATGCAGCATCATTGGGGCGCGGCATCATCACCGAGAGGCACGTAGCGCACGAACGAAACCGTCATCGGAGCCAACGACGACGGTGCCGTCGCTTAGAAGCGTGATGGGCGCGTCGACGTCCCCACCCGTCGTAAAGCTCCACAGCAGTCCACCGCTTGCGTCGATGGCGTACACACGGTCGTCCTGGGTGCCGAAGAGCAAGGTTCCGTTGTCGTCCTCGAGCGGACCTCCGTGAACGCCAAAATCGCGCGCGCCGGTTCCCTGAATGGAGAGCTGGCCGAGCAGCGCTCCGTCGCTCGCGCGCAATCGCACGGTCCGCGGCATCGGCCCGTACACGCCGGCGAGTACGTCGCCGTTACGCGTGATCGACAGAGTACCTCGTACGTAGCCTCCCACGGCCGTGCGCCACGCGACGGCTCCGTCATCGGGGTTCAAACGTACGACCTCGCCTCCGTCCGTTCCCATGAAGACGGACCCGTCGTCGGCGATGGCTGGGGCCCCATCTACGTCCGATGCCAGGTCGGTAGTCCAGACCAAACGCCCATCGGATGAAAGCGCGTACGCCCGGTGGTCCTGAGACCCGAAGAATACCTTGCCGCTCGAAGCCACCGCCGGAGCGGTGAAGATCTTGCGCTTTGCAGCAAAGCGCCACTTCACCTGCCCATCGCGCGTAACGTCATAAAGCATTCGTCCCGCCGCAAATACGATGCTGTCGTCGGATGCAAGCGCGGCGGCGGTATCGGCGTCGCCGTCGGTGTCGAGATACCACTTCAGTCGACCGTCGGGCGAGACGGAGAAGAACCGTTTGGCGTCACTGCCGACAAAAAGTGTCCCGTCGTTCGCGACGCAAGGTGCGCCGTACCCGCGATCACCCAGCCCTAGGCTAAACCGAACGGTGCCGTCGTCCGCAGCAAGGGCGGTGAGCGATCCTGCCAACGTCACGACGTAGAGAGTCGACTCATCCGGGGAAGTCGTGATCTGAGCCTCTACAGGGCCACCCACATCGTGTGACCACGCCGTCGAGGGAAGGCTTCGGGGAGCCGAACCCGCCGCGCGACCTGCGTGACGCGCGTCTCCATGCAACGTCCGGGCGCCGCGGTTCCCAGCCACACCGAGCGGCGGAGCCCCAGCGCCGAGACCCGTTCGACGCACGGGCACAGGGCGATGGAATCCGGGCGGCTGAGGCGGCGCGGCAGCCGTTCGCGACGCCGCGTGCAACCGAAGCACGAATTTGCGCGCGGCGCCCACGAATACGATCCCCGCGAGCACCGCGACCACGAGGACCGGCATGCGCCGCACGAGTCGCCTCCTAGCGCGACTTGATGCGCGCCGATCGCGTGCGGCTTTCTGACTGGCGGGCCTCTTCGATGCCCAAAGCGTGCGGCGTTTCGTCCGAGCGCCGCCGCGCCAGCCAGCCGATGAGCGTCAAACCAGCAAGACGCGTCAACTCGGGCACGCAAGGCACACGAATCAGACGGGTGAGGTCCGCGATCAAACGGGTGCGCTCGGCCTCGTCCGGCAGTCGGGATTCCTGAGAGTTCGAGGCGGAGGCCTGCGCCTGATCGAGTTCCCACGCGGTAGTCGACGTTACCCCGGACCGGTCTTCCGATTCGTGTCCGTCTTCCGTCGAGTCAGCCGCGTCTTCGGCGCACGCCGTTCTTCGTTCGGTCTGGGGCAATTGCGCGCAAAGCATAGCCCGGTTCGGGCGTTCGTCGAGTTTCCCGGGGCGATCCCGCAAGCCGGTCCCCCCGAAGGGCCGCAAACAACGCCGACGCCGGCCCCCAAGCGCCAGGTCGGGGGCCACTAGAGCAGCCCTCCCCCCATCAAATCGGGTCGACAAGAACCTCCCGGTCCTTCGCGCCATTGGCCGCGCCGACCAGTCCGCGCCGCTCCATCATCTCCACGATGCGTGCGGCACGGTTGTAGCCGAGGCCCAGCTTGCGCTGAAGCCACGAGGTCGAGCACCGCCTCGTCTCCGCCACAATGCGAACCGCGTCGTCGTACAGAGGATCCTGCTCGGCATCGGCTTCGTCCGCGTCGCCCTCCTCGTCGTCGCGAGGCTTCAGGATGTTGTCGTCGTAGACGGGCTCGCCCTGGGTGCGGAGGAAGTCAGCCACGCGCTGAACCTCCTCTTCGCTGACCCACGGACACTGCACGCGTTTCGTCTCTCCCGTCCCATTGAGCTTGATGAGCATGTCACCCATTCCCAAGAGGTGCTCGGCCCCCTGTTCGTCGAGGATGGTTCGAGAGTCGACTTTTTGAGCCACTCGGTAGGCGATGCGCGTCGGGAAGTTTGCCTTGATGGTGCCCGTAATGACGTCGGTGCTCGGTCGCTGCGTTGCGAGGATGACGTGCATGCCGGCCGCCCGCGCCTTCTGGGCGATCCTCGCGACCGCCGTCTCGACTTCCTTTCCTTGCTGCATCATCAGGTCGGCGAACTCGTCGACGACGACGACGATCCAGGGCAGCTTTTCGGGGAGCGGCCGGCTGCCTTCTTCAGTCCCGCGTTCCGCCGGGATCACGTCGAGCAGCCCATTGTGATCCTTGGCCACCACGACCCGGCCGTTGGGGTTCTTGATCTCGCCACGAACGACTCGCCCAACCCACGCATTGTAGGTCGCCACGTTCTTCGTTCCGGCATCGGCGAAAAGCTGGTACCGGCGCTCCATCTCGTCGACGGCCCATTTCAGCGCCGTGGCTGCCTGCTTCATATCGGTGACTACCGGCAAGAGCATGTGAGGGATTCGATCGAAGGGAGCTAGCTCGACGACCTTCGGGTCGATCATCAACAAGCGCAGCTCGTCCGGCGACCGCCGGTAGAGCAGCGAAAGAAGCATGACGTTGAGGCCGACGCTCTTTCCGGCTCCCGTCGCGCCTGCGACGATCACGTGGGGCATGCTCGCCAGATCCGCGTAGACGGGGTTGCCCAAAATGTCGCGCCCGAGCACGACGGGCAACGGAACCTCCAGGGTCTGGAAACGACGGTCTTCGACCAGGTCGCGCAACACCACCTTCACGCGTCGATCGTTCGGTAACTCGAAGCCGATGCGATTCTTGCCCGGGATCGGCGCGACGATGCGCACTTTGCGCGCGAGAGCGAGTGCGAGGTCATCCGCAAGACCTGCGACCTTCGAGACCTTCGTACCGGCCGCGGGCGAGACCTCGTAGGTCGTAACAGTGGGACCCGGCAGGATGTCCTCGACTTTGCCCTGCACACCGTAGTGCGCGAGCGTCTCGATGAGCTTCTGCGCATTCGCGAGCAGCTTGTCGCGATCGATCGCGAGGCTCGGTTCGATTTTTTCCGCCACGAGCATCTCAACACTCGGAAGCTCGAACGACGCCGGGCCTGGACGGCAAACTTCCTCCGGAGCCGCTTCCTTGGCGAGCGCCGACGACGTATCGACGATGGTCGGAGACTTGCGAGCACGCTTCGGCTTCGCCTCGGCGGCAACGACGGGTGCGGCCAATTCCCCGTCGCTGAGGGGTCCGTCGGGCGGCGGCTCGATCGAGGCGGAGGGCGGCGCGAGGTCCGCAGAAAACGCAGGAACCCCATCCGCCGAAACCGGCTGCGACGATTTATTCTCACGCATCCCGCATTCCATCAGTGTGCTGGGCGCCAACCACTCCGCGACCGGCTCCTCGACGACCTCGTCGATCCTGGGTCTATGGCGTTTCCCCTTGGCCAAGGGTTCGACGAGCGCCTCGACCAAGCCTTCGTCCGCATCGAGTGGCAGGGCGGCGACCACGGCATCGTCCTTCGCCGAAGTATCGATGTGCGGTTCGCGTTCAGCACGCTCACGCTCCCGGCGCTCGCGCTCGAGGACGCGCGCCTGCCGCCAGGCGTGCGCCAAGGCGCGGGCCGTACCCGCGCCCCAGACGGCGATGCGGGACGCCATGCGCGCGAGCAGCCGGGCGAACGCGATGAACGAAAACGCGGCTCGACCGATAAGAATCAAGCCGAGGCACGCGAAACCGACCAAGAACGAACCGGCCGTCGAAAACAGGGACCGCGCAAGCTCACCGAAGATCTCGCCGACGCCGCCACCCGCCGCGTGTGTGCCGAACGCCGTGCGCCCCGGGCTTCCGACCTGAATGAGCGCGGAGGCAACGACCGCAATCAAGAGGTCACCGGCGATCCGACCCGACGTTGCCGGGCTGACACGACCGCGAACCAGGGGGATTCCAAGCAGCATCAGCTCCAGGGGAAGGCCCCAGCACACGAGCCCGACAAGCGACACGAGCTCTCGTGCGCATGCGGCCCCCACCGGACCGACCCAATCCCCCCCTGCGGGCGTCGCACCGGCCAGCGAACTACCGGCCGGATCGCCGCGGTACGAAGCGAGCGCGAGCGACAAGAAGAGCGCGCATGTCCAGAGGACGAGCGCCGCCACTTCACGCGGTCGGCCGTAGGCCGCCGCTCCATGGCCAAGGACCGTGGGCATGCGCGTGTTGCTGGGCAGCACCGACGGCAGGCCGACCGGCCGAGCCGGCGGCGACGCGCGGTCGCTCACGAAACTGCCCGGCATCGGTATTCCCTACGTTGCCACACACCAAACGGTACGACAGGCAGCCAAAGGGCGTCAACTTCCCGAAACAATTCCGATCGGGCGAACGCAGGCGTAGGATCTCGAACCCGAGTGGAGCGGGTTCCAGCGTTCCGGCCATGTCGGGCGGATTCAGGGGCCGGACATCCCGTAGGCAGGAGACGAGCACGACGATGCGAGAGCGGCGGCTAGACGTAGCGACAGGGTCGGCGCACCGGGGAGCCCGGTTCGCGACGCTCTTGCAAGCTTTTTCATGCGCCCTGGCTTGGAACGCAACCGGGTGCGCCGTCAGCGATTCGGACGTGCATCGGTGGGAGACGACCGAGAACGGGCCGGAAAAGCTCTACGCGATCGTCACGTACGACAAATACGCTTGGCCGCTGCGAGCGGAAGCGGCGCTCTCGCTCATTCGAATGAGACCGCGCAACGGCAAGCGCGTCGGCCTCGAGGACCTGATCGTCGGATACGACAGCCCCCAGGGTCGCGTTCAAGGCGCGCTCGCCGTGCTCGGCGAGGATGCACAGCGACGCATCGTGAACGATATTGCGCCGAAGCTTATCGCGGCCATGCAACAACCGCCGCCCGCTCCCTCGGCTGAGACTGGAGCGATCGCGGTCGACCCGAGCATCCCCTACAAGGACGCCGCCTTTGCGTTGCTTTCGCACGAGCCGCCGCTCGTGGGCGACGAAGCCACCAAAGCGGCCCTCGTAGGCGCGCTGACGCAGTGGGTACAGACCAATTTCGAGTCGCGCATCGACAACGGCACGCAGCAATTCGGTGTCGAGCAAATCATGCGTTTTCTCGGCGCGCCGAGCGTCAAGACGCTGCCGAGTGTCATCACGGAATCGTCGCCCAAGGTCGAGCGCGCGTGCGCGCTCATCGCCGACATCGGTGACGACGATACCAAGAAGCGGGCGAGCGAAGCGCTCGTCGCGCTCGGCAAACGAATCGACTCCCCGCAGTGGCTCGACAAGCAACGTGGACTGGTGATCGAAGCGAACCAAAAGCAGAAAATCAACGCGACGCCGCAACAGGTCAACGAACAGCTGAAGCAGTATCAAGAGAGCGAGCTCGAGCGAGTTTTCACGGACATCAAGCGCGTTGGCGGAAAACCCGCCGTCGAATTCTGCCTGGCTTATGCCCACGACAAGGACAAGAGCGAAAAAATTCGAACCGACGCGCTGGCGGCCCTCGAGAATCGCATCGACAAGAGCGCTCCGAACGAAGTCAACGTCGTCTTCGACATCGTTCGGGACGACTCCAACCCGGACAGGTTGCGTGGCGTCGCCATGGCGCGACTGGGCGAGCTGCCCAAAGAGATGATCGTGCAGAAACTCTACCCACTCTTCGACCGAAAGTGGCAGGTTCGGCTCGACGCCGCGCGCATGATTCTCAAGACCATCGGGACGAAGGACGTGCCCGATTTCATGCACAGGCTGCCCACGACCGACAAAGTGAAAATGGCCTTGAGCGAGCCCATCACCTACGGGGCGCTCATCCTGGCGATGGATCCGGCAGGGGGGCCTCGACCGCGAGACGTCCTCAATTCATTTTTGCAATCGCCGGAGTTGGGGGCAAAACTTACGGCGGCGGCGTCTTATTACACTGCAAAGAAATCGGAAGCCGGTCCGGTCTCCGGTCTTGCTGAGGACAAGACCCCCGTCCCAAAGTGCGATCCGGCCGATCAGTGCGGATGGCAGTGTGACGTTCGAGCGGGGCCGGCGGCGGCCGAGACCCTGACCAAGACCGTGACGACCGTCGGCGAATTCGTGCGGTTTTGCATCAATCCGTCGTTGCAGTGATGCAGCGGTTGATGCGCACTGTGCAAACGGTTTGACGAGCGGTACTTTTACCCCGTGGAGCGCGTACCGAGGCGATGAGCGCGGATCCCAATAAGAAGAACGCCCGCACATTTCAGTGTCGTGAGATCCTGTGGGAAGCGTTCGAGCAAATGGCGCGCGAGCTCGAATGCAGCGTCGACTATCTCGTCAATGAGGCGATGAAGCAGTACGCGCGCCAGCGTAGCCACGGAGTCCCGCGCACCCCTTATCCGGCCCAGCGCATCGACCCCGCAACGCAAGGTGCAGCGCTGTCCCAAGCGTCCGGCACGCCCGCGGGTGCGCCCCCCCCGGCGCTCGGCCGCGCCCCCGCGCCAGCGCCGCTGCCTCCTCCACCGGGAGGGCGTGTCTTGCCGCCCCCCGGGCGCCCTTTGCCCTCGATGCCGCTGCCAGCCCCACATCGGCCCAGCGCAGTCCCCGTCCCGCCGCCAGCCGTCGTCGCTCGGGCCCCATCAGGCATGCCGCCCCTTCCCCCGATGAGCGCGACTCCGCCACCGGTTCCGGCAGCCTCGCGGGCGCCCGCGCTAACAGGTGCGCTCCGATCGATGCCTCCGTTGCCGTCGTCGCCTGGCGCAGCATCGCGCGCGGCCGCGGACGGAGGCAGCAACGGCCAAGTTGCACCTGCGGCGCAAACCGCGACCTTGACGCTCATCTACAATGGGGAGCGGTTCGCCGTCACCAAGGACAAGTTCGCGATTGGCCGGGGCAAGCAGTCGAGCGACTTGACGCTCAAGGACCCGAACGTCTCGCGGCAGCACGCGCTCGTCGAATTCCAGAACGGCGTGTATTTCATGGTCGACATGGGCTCGACGAACGGCGTGACGTTCAATGGCCAGCGGATCACTCGAAGGCCGATCGCCGAGGGCGACGTATTCAGGATCTGCGACCACGATCTCCGCTTCACGTACCGCTGAAGACGGTCGATCGAGAGATCGCAACGACGGTAGGTCAGTGCCTCGTCCATGCGGCGATCTTCCGTTTGGCCCGATCCATCCAGCCTGGGGCGTCCTCCCGGCGCCCCAGGCGCGCCAGTAACGCACGCGTTTGCACGTCCTCCGGCTCGATGGCCAACGCGGCGCGCGCCGCGTCCATCGCCTCGGCCGTCCGCCCGACCCGTCCGAGCGCGCGCGCGAGCAGACCGAGCGCCCGCGACGACGAGCCCTCGAGCGCCACGGCGGCTTGCGCATGGGACACCGCACCGCCCGGATCATCGAGTTCTGCGAGCACGTGGGCCATCTCCAGGTGGGCGATCACGGCGCCCGGCGCGATCTCGAGCGCGACCTCCAACGCGCCTCGGGCGGCGGCAAGGCGGCCGCGCCGCCGATCGGCAACAGCCGTAGCCAGCCATCCGGTCCATGCGCCGTGGACGGTGGCCAGCCGGCGCGCACGCACTGCCACCTCGGCGAGACGCTCGACCGGAGCGCTTTGTGCCGCTCGAAGTGCGCTTTGGATTTCGATTTCGGCGGACGGATCGTCGAGCGCGAGCCTCATTGCGAGAACCTCGGCCGCAGCCGCCGACTTCGGGGCAACCCGCTCCACCTGATCCAAGTGGGCGCGCGCCTGCTTCTCGTCGCCGAGGACCAGGTGCGCCCGCGCCATGACAATCAACGCCGTGGGATCGCCCGGGAGCCGGCGCAGCCACTGCGTGCACAGGCGCGCGACCCGTGAAGCGCGAGCCAGTCCCTCGGCCTCGGTCCCGAGTGCGAGCAGAACGGCGTGACGAATCACATCGAGCGGGGGAGCGGCGGCGGCAAGTGCCGCGTCGATCAGCCATTGTGCCGTTGCCGTGTCGCGCATCCTGAGAACGAGCGCGGCGAGCCTCGCGAAGGCAGCGGGGTTCAACGGATCCGACGCAAGCACATCGCGCCAAACAGCGACGGCGCCCTCGGAGTCGCCAGAGGCGGCAAGGACCGTCGCGCGCTCGATGTCGAGCAAGACGTCGGCACCCACCGACCTCACGCCTGCCTGCAGCGTGGCGAGCGCACGCTCCAACTCGCCTTGAGCGCGGAGTGCCTGAGAGAGCAATGCGTAGGAACGGGCCCTCTTCGGCGCAACTGCAATGGCTGAGTTCATTCGCCGTTCGGCGTCGTGGAACCGCCCGACTCGAAGCAAGACGGCCGCGAGCGCCTCGGCCAACTCGGGGTTCGTAAACGCATCGGCCACTGCCCGCTCAAGCGCCCGGACGGCGGCCGAGGCGAGCTTTCCGTCAATGGAGGGATCCGATGCGGCCTCGAGCGCCAGCGAGGCGAGCCGATCGATCGGGTAGCGGGCGTGCGGCGCGTCGCCAATGGCGCGACCGAGATGGATCATCGCGGCGAGGCGATCGTAGGGACCACCACGTGCCGGGTCGTGCAGAGCGCAACGCTCGGCGCGCAACACGCTCTCGAGCGACTCCCACCCGAGTTCCCTTATGCCTGCTAGAGCCCCCACTTCGCCTTGCAACCGGCCGCAGAGCCGGTCGAACGCATCCACGACGCTCGCGCCTGCGCGGTCGCCGTCGAGGTTCGCGTCCAGAGTTGCGCACACCTGACCGTCGCCTGCATCGAACGCCATCAGGCGAATGGTCCCGTGCCCATGGAACGGCGGATCGAACGAGCCCGTCACGACAACCACCGCGCCCGTCGGTCCGTCTCCTCGTCCCGACATGTCTCGCCATGCGGCGGGCGGGATGAAGGCTTCGACCGGCGCTGGAGCCGCACCCGTCCGGTCTTCGGGCCGCCGCGCATGCAGCTGCGCCATCGCAACTCCAGTCCCTTCGACGCGAACGAACGCGTGCACCAGAGCCGCCAAGCCCAGCCCGAGCCCGCGTCCCTCCTCAGGGACACCGAACGGTACGACGACGGCGCGGGGAGCGTCCATGCAGGAAGGCTTACTCTAGCCGGCCCAGGCGACCGGCGGGCTTCTCAGGCGGGAGGACCCGATTGAGTCCCCCTTGCTCGAAAGCCTCAGACTTTCTTCATTTGGCGGGCCTCGCGCCGCACCCGCCTCGCTTCGCTCGCTTTGCTGTCCAAATTGCCTCGACCGTTCGGCAACGAATGCAGATGAACCCTTCGGCTCGTCGCTACGCCGTCCGCTGCCTTCAAGCGATCGCGGGTCATCTCGATGAACCGCGCTTGAGACCGAACGATCGCGCTGCCGGCTTTCGCGGAGACGCGTTCGTACTTGCCATCCGGTCGGAGCGCCCAGCTCTTCACGTTGTCGGCGCATTGGATCTGCAGAATGTCGATCAATCGGGCACGGATGGCGGGGTCCTCGACAGGAAACATCGCCTCGACGCGCCGATGGAAGTTGCGCGGCATCCAGTCGGCGCTGGCCAGGTACACCTCGTCGCGCCCTCCGTTGGTGAAGTGAAAGGCACGCCCGTGCTCGAGGAACCGATCCACCAGCGCCCGAACTTCAATCGTCTCACTCACTCCCGGGACACCCGGCCGAAGGCAGCAGATCCCACGAACGAGCAACGTGATCGCGACGCCCGCCTGCGAAGCGCAATACAGCGCGGCCATCACGTCGGCGTCCACGAGCGCGTTCATCTTGGCGACGATTCGCGCGGGACGCCCCGCCCGGGCGTGATCGGCCTCGCGCGCGATGAGCCCGAGGACCGCCTCGTGGAGCCCAAGAGGCGCGACGAGCATCTTGTTCCATTTCGGCGGAGCGCTGTAGCCCGTCAAGAGGTTGAAGAGGCTCGAGACGTCCTCGCACAGATCGGTTCGCGCCGTAAAAAGCGAAATATCCGTGTAGAGCCGTGCCGTCGTCGGATTGTAGTTCCCGGTCGACAGGTGCGCATAACGCCGAAGCTTGCCCTTCTCCCGCCGAACGATAAGCAGGCACTTGGCATGCGTCTTCAACCCGAGCAGGCCATATACAACGTGCGCGCCGGCCTGTTCGAGCATGCGAGCCCAGACGATGTTCGACTCCTCGTCGAAGCGCGCCTTCAGCTCGACGATCGCGGTCACCTGCTTTCCGCTCTCGGCCGCCCGCACCAGCGCCTTGACGATCGGTGAATCGCCTCCCGCCCGGTACAGAGTCTGTTTGATCGCGAGCACGTCGGGGTCGTCTGCAGCGCGCGCCACTAGGTCCACGACCGCGTCGAACGATTCATAGGGATGATGAAGGAGCACGTCCTGCTCGCGCAGAACCGAGAAGACGTCGTCGGCGTCGCGAAGGGGGGGCACGGCGTGGGGTATGAACGACTCGTCCCGCAGCCCGCGTATTTCCTCACGGCTCACGCTCATCAGATCGGCGGCGTTCAGGATCCCGGCCACCGGATACACGTCCCTTTCGGGATCCAGTTTCAGCGCCTTGACCAGCTTCGCCAGCGAACCGGCAGGCGGATCCCCCGCGACCTCGAGACGAACGGCGTTGCCTCTCTCTCGACGACGCAACTCCTGTTGGATCGACTGCAGCAGATCCTCAGCTTCCTCTTCGTCGACCTCGATGTCGAAGTTACGAGTCACGCGGAAGACGTAGAGTCCGTCGATGTGCACGCCCGGAAAGATGGTCGAAGCGTGCCGCGCGATGAGGTCCTCGAGCAACACATAGGCACGCGTGGCGGGCGCACCGCTCCGCGTGCGAACCCCCGCCATGGGCAAGAGCCGCGGCAACATCGACGGCACCTGAACGACACCGAACCCGTGTTCGAGCGTCCCCTCGCGCGTGAACATAACGGCAAGGTTCAAACTCTTGTTTCGCACGCGCGGGAACGGGTGCCCGGGGTCAATCGCAATCGGCGTGAGAATGGGAAACACGTCGTTGTGGAAGCGTGCCTCCAGGTCCGCGAGCATCTCGTCGGAAAGCTCTTCGCTCTTGAGAATGACGATGCCGGCGTCCGCCAATTTCGTAAGAAGCGCCGACAAGCTCCGGGACTGCGTGGTGACCAGCGAATGGACGCGGGCCGCGATGGCGGTGAGTTGCTCGCTGACGGTCATCCCATCCGGCGCCATCTCGTCGACTTCACCGGTGAGCTGCTGCTTTAGCCCGGCCACGCGCACCATAAAGAACTCGTCGAGATTGCTCACGACGATGGCGTGGTACTTCAGCCGTTCGAGCAGAGGCACACTTTCGCTCTCGGCCTCTGCGAGAACGCGAGCGTTGAACTCGAGCCAGGACAGCTCGCGATTGAGGTAAAGCGCCGTCGAGCGGACGTCCGGAACCTCGGTCGCGGGCAGCAGAGGCGAGGAGGCCGTCGGGAGCGCCGGCCGCGACGGAGAGCTTGCGGGGTCGCCTGGTTTTGCAGGGCTCACGGCAGTCGCAGCAGCTGTGTCGTCCGTCATATCTGCCCAGGACCCGTCATCTTAGCGCATGTCGCGGGCGCGATCATCCGCCGGCGCATGCACCGTGGCGGACGTGACGCGGAGCCAGACATGATCGTGGCCGAAGCGCGCTGACTCTCGATACCCCGTGAGAACCCACGCGGCGGTGCGCGTGCAATGGGCCTCGAAGTCGTCCCATGCATCGACCTCCGAAAGGAGCGGCGAGTTGTCGATGAATACGAACGCCGCGGGAGGCCGATCGCGAACGCGCTGCAGCAGGTCCGATTCTCTGGCGTCTCTCATCTCGCGGATCCGATCGGCTTGCGCGGCGTCGGGGCGTCCCCCAGAGCCACCCGCAAGCGCCGCATCCGCGTTCAGGTCGTACGCGTAGATGTACGGAGTCGCGCTCATGCGAGCCGACAAGAAGAGGACGTACGGGTCCATCCCGTAGGTCTGAACGCCGTCGCCCGGCGCCGTGTGGGTGCGCAGATAGGCGGCCGCTTCGCGCATGTCGGTGGGGAAGAAATCGGACCGCACGAAATGATCGAAATAGTCCGCTGCGGCGCGGCGCTCGGGCGTCTCTCCCCCCCACAGCAGCCAGGGATCGCGAATGGTGGGCGAGTCCTGCAACTCCGTACCGACATGCAGGGAGATCAGGGTCGCAACCGCGATCGGCACGAGGCGCGCGCCGGCCCAGCGCTTGGGCGCGACGCCAGCTCTTTCCGAGATCCAGGCCACAAACACGAGCCACTGCAGGTGGACGCAGGCCGTCACCGGGTGAAAATGGTAGAGAAATCCCTTCGCCTGGACGACAACACCGACGAGCGCGCAAACGGGAGCGAGCGCGACTGCCGCAGTGCGAACTGGCATCTCCCCGGTCAGAATCAGTGCGAAGAACACGACGGCACCCGCGATGGCGAAGCTCGCGTACGTCGCGAAGAAAGGGGCCGAGAAGATGTCGGCCGCTGCTCTCGGCCAAATGAAGCGGTACATGGCTGGAACGTCGATGAGCTGGATGCGTGCGTACGCCATGGGGTCACCCCATGAGACGAGGAACGCGAGCTGCGTTGCTCCGCCGGCGGCTCCGCCCAACGCGAAGGCGAGCAGCGATTTCGAGGGCGTCCCTGCCGTGCTTCGATCCATCCACACGGTCGCGATCTGTGCGCAGGTAAACAGGGCGAAGGTGGGCTTGCCGAACCATGGGATGACGCTGAGCGCCCCCACCACGACGAGAAGTCGCATCGTGCAGCGTGTGTCGCAACGGTGACCTGCGGACGCGCGAGCTTTCTGCGCGACGAGCTGGAGAGCTAGGCTCGGGAGCAAGAACCAATCGAAGAAGCTTTCGCGCTGAGCCGTGTCCCAGAACCCGTAGGCGAGATACTGCCCGCTCAGCGTGACCCAGCCGGCCAAGGCCCAGGCCGCTCGCTCGAAGGCGCGAGGCACACGACCTGAGCACGCGCCCGGCGCACACCACCCGACGAACGCGAAAGTCGCGCCCGTCACGGCCAAATCGAGCAGCCTGAACCGATGCTCGTCTGCACCGCCGAGGCGCAAGAAAATGAGATGTATCAGGTGCGTGAGCGGACCGTTGACGTCCCGAACGTCGCGGTAATCCGTCGCGCCGCGCGATAAAGCCCACGCCACATATTGAAAAATTCCCTGGTCGCGACCGAGCGTCGTGACGGACGCGCGACGGGAGGCGTCAACGACCCAAAAAAGCGGCGGAAGCGCCAGCGCAAGCGGAACGGCAAGGGTACGCCAAAGCCGCAGCGACGAGGGCGCGCGAAAGACTGGACGTGCCTGCATCCGCCGGCGCGCTTATAGTGGACTAGTAGCTCTTTTTCCCAGGTCTTCGACAAGGGCTGCGCGTTAGCACTATCCGTGCGGCGGGAGGGTGGCTAGATTTACAGATGAAAACGTGTCCACCATTCCACCCAAGATGACCGAATCCGTTCGACGCTTGGCGTTGCCCAGTCCGACGACGACCGAGTCCCGCGCCCGCGCGTTCGCCGAGGCCCTCGCCGCGGCACGAGGAAAGCACGTGCTCATCGCGCTCCGGGGGCATCCGGACCCGGATGGAATTGCCTGCGCGATCACCCAAGCTCACATCGCGCAACGGCTCGGGGTCGCGCAAACGACCGTGGCTTATTGCCATGAGTTGAGCCACCGAGAGAACCGCGCGCTCGTGAAACTTCTGGGCTTGGAGCTTCGCAAGGTCAAAAGCGTGCACGAAATCGAGCGCGTCGACTTCGTGGCATTGGTCGACGCACACGAGATCGACCCGGATCTGAGCGACGCCGGAGACTACGAGATGCTGACGATCGTCGACCACCATCGAGCCGCGCTCCCTCCGAAGGCGCGGTTTGTCGACCTGCGGCTGGACGTGGGAGCTACGGCGACCATTTTCGTCGAATATCTGCAGGAGCTCTCGACCCTCGATGGAGACGTCGAGGAGGATCGGCGAATCGCTACGGCACTCATGCACGGCCTGTCGACGGACACCGACGACTTCATGCTCGCGCGAGCGGCCGACTTTCGAGCCGCAGGGCTCATTGCCGAGGTGTGCGACCGGGACTTGTTGCAGGATCTGTCGCGGCGACTCATCGCGCCGACCGCCATGGATGTCATTGCGCGCGCGCTTCAAGCGCTGGTCGTGCGGCGCAACTTCGCAATGGCTGGAGTCGGTTTCGTCAGCGAAGCGGAGCGCGACACGATTGCTCAGGCTGCCGACTTTCTGGTGCGCCGCGAAGATATCGACACGTGCGTGGTCTACGGGGTCATCGGCGAGAAGTACATCGAAGGGTCGCTCCGGACGCACTCTCCAAGTGTCGATCCGGCCGCGTGGATCGAACAAGCGTTCGGCTCGGACGAGAAAGGGCGCCCCTATGGGGGGGGACGGCGCGACAAGGGAGGCTTCCGTATCCCAATTGGCTTTCTGGGTCGCGTCACCGATCGCCAACAGCTCTGGCAGCTCTGCGAGCACGCGGTCCGAACCGCATTGCTCCGTCAGTCCGGCGAAGAGCCCGCGAGCGTGCTGGTTCCGACCGCCACGACGACCTGAGGCGCGGGCGCGCCGAGGAGCGGCGAGGTGAGGATTGCGTTCTTTGGCCTGCCGCTCGCCGCCGTGCTTCTGCACGGCGACGGTCATGAGATCGTTTACGCGGCCGCGTGCCGGTGCGCTCCAGGCCTTCGCCGGCTGTCGGCTCGCGTTGCGCCCGGACGAACGTGGCTGCGCCCGGATGCGAACACAGAAGACACCCTGGCTACGGTACGCGCCGCTTCGCCCGAGCTCGTCGTCAGCTGGTTCTGGACGACGAAGTTGCCACCCGCGATCCTCAGTCTGGCGTCGTCGATCGGTGTGCATCCGTCGCTGTTGCCGCGTCACCGCGGGCCGGACCCCTATTTCTGGGCACTCGACTGCGGGGACGAAATGACGGGCGTTACGGCTCACCGCCTCGACGTGGAGTACGATACGGGCCCGATCCTGGGCCGTCGGGAGCTTCGGATCGAACCCAACTGGAACGCGTGGAAGCTGGCACGCGCTCTCGACCGGCCGAGCCTCGCGCTGTTGCGCGATGTCGTGCGCATGTACGCCGACGGGCGAGCGCCGATTCCCATCCCCCAGGATGAGAACGCTGCATCGAGCGCGGCGGAGCCGGAAGATCAAGAGCTTGCGATCCGCTGGTCGTGGACGGCGGAGCGGATCGAACGACGCGTCCGCGCGGCTGCGCCATGGCCCGGAGCGTGGACGGAAATTGGGACGCGCTTCGTGACCCTTCTGCGTGTTCGGCCTACCCGAGAATACCCCAAAGCACTTTTCGTCTCCGAAGCCGCGATACGCCCGGACGGCGTCGCCGTGGTTCGCGCCGGCGACGATGCCGTCGAGCTTCTCGAAGGCCGAACCGAGGACGACGACCTGCTCGGTCCGGGTGAGCTCGCGGACCTCGTCATGGATGCACGCACCTGAGCACGCTTTCCCGTTGCACAGAGAGCGCGTCTACGGTTCGATCGCATGGTAGGGGTTGAGGCAACACCGCCGCCTTCTTGGCCTGTCACGACGGAGTGGGTTCGGGCATCTTCCGACCACGCTCCGCGAGGAGAACCGAACTTGTCCGATGTCGTCTCGCTAGCGCGCGCTGCACGAGAGTCGCTTGCCCGTGGGCTCGGCGCTCTACAGGGCGATCCAAACGTTCCTCGCCCGATGCTCGACCTCGCGGCACCGATCGCCCAAGCCATGGGCGCCCTCCACCAGATCGAGCGTTCCGGCGGAGCCCAAGCCGGGCCGAGCGCGCAAGCCGCGCTCTCGCATATTCAGAGCGCGCTCGCCCAGCTTCAGGCGCACCCTCCGCAAAACCAGGCCGTTGCAGCCGCTCTCGAAGCCGTTGCCGGCGCGCTCGGGACCGTCCATGCCTTGACCCGAGTGGGGGCGCAAGCGGTGGTCCCGCCCGCACCGGCCGCGCAGGGCTTGGCGTTCCAGCCCACCATGGTAGCGCAGCCCGAACGCCCGGCGCCCGCAGCGCAGCCACAAGTCCCACCGACCGTGGCGCAGCCCGCGCGTGCCCCCATCGTGCACCCGTCTCAGGCACAGCACGCGCAATCGCCCTCTCCGCAGGCCAAGGCCGCCCAATGGCCAGTTGCGCAGCCGGCGCCTGCTCAGGCGCCGTTTGCTCAGCAGAGAGGCGCCGCCCCCGCTTCCGCGGCTGCCGACGGGGGTACGGTGACTGCCGAGCTCGGCGCCCACAGCCCGAGCAACTTCTACAAGGGCCTGTCGGGCAATGACATCATCGACCACGGGGGTCTATTCGTCTCGACGTATCGGTTGCCCAAGATTGGGCAACCCGTCCGGGTGCGCGTATCGCTTCCGGGGGGCTACGAGTTCGAGGCGAATGCCGTCGTAAGGTGGCGACGCGAGCCGAGCGATGCTGGAAATGACGCACCGCCCGGCTTCGGCGCGCAGTTCACCGAGATCACCGCCGAGGCGCGTCAGCTCGTTTACCGGTATGTGCGAAACCGAGAACCGCTATTTCACGACGATCTTTGAGCCCGATGCCCTAGAGCACCGAACATGGGCGAAGCCCGGCTCGCCGGGGGCGACGACGACGGCGCCAACGGCCTAATCAACGGCGGGGAAAGGTGCTCTAGTCTAGCGGGACTTGCTCCGTCGGTTCGTCGCCTATCTCGCCGCGGCTTTCGCTGCGACTGCTTTGCTTGTCCACGCGCGGACCGCGAACGCGACAGGCGATCCGAAGCTGCTTTGGAAGTCGCTCGAAACGCCCCACTTCCGAATCACGTATTACTCGACCGAGGATGAAATCGCGCAGCGCGTCGCGACTCTTGCGGAATCGGTATACGTGCGGCTGCTGCCCGCGGTTGGTTGGGCGCCGAGCGAACGAACCGAGGTAGTGATCACCGACCAAACGGATAGCGCAAACGGCTCGGCGACAGCCCTGCCCTACGACGCCATCACGCTGTACGTAACCGCGCCCGACGACATGTCGCCTCTGGGCGACGTCGACGACTGGTATCTCGAACTCATTACGCACGAATACACCCACATTCTACACACAGACCACATCGAGGGACTGCCCGCGCTCGTTAATCGCATCCTCGGCAAGACGCTCGCGCCGAATCAGGCACAGCCCCGCTGGCTTCTCGAAGGGCTCGCGGTTTTCGAGGAAAGCGCGCGAACCAGCGGAGGGCGATTGCGGTCGTCCATGTGGAACATGTGGATGCGCGCGGATATTCTCGAATCGAACGTCGCCCCACTGGACGTATTCTCGAATCAACCACGCCGGTGGCCACAAGGCAACATCTGGTACCTGTACGGTTCCTTCTTCATGCAGTGGCTCGCCGAAACGTACGGTGAGCAAGCGATCCGCGCGATGATCGACGACTACGGGCATCAGCTCATCCCGTACAGCATCAATCGGTCAATTCGGCGGGTCACCGGTCGAACGTTCGAAGAATTGTTCCCAGCTTGGATCGCTTCGATGGCGCGCACGTTCGGCGCCGAAGTCGACGCCATTCGCGAGCGGGGACTACGCGAGGGGGTCCGAGTCACGCATACGGGCAATACCGTGGAACACCCCCGCTGGGCACCCTCGAATGCGTGGACGGATCATGCCGGCGATCTGGTCTTTTACGTCGACGACGGCCACACGCTGCCCGGATATTGGGCGTTGCCGCTGGTCCGCAATCCGCAAGGGGCGATCGTGGGCGCGCGCGAACGGGATCGAGAACTGCTCATACGGATGGACGGCGTCGGGGGACTGTCGTTCATGCCGGATGGCGCCGCAGTGTTCAGCACGGGCGAGGTGCACGAGAACTTATTCTTGTTCGATGATCTCTTCGAGCTTCCCCCTCACGAACGGAGCCCGAGCGGGCTGGAGGGAAGACGTGTGCGCTGGACGGACGGGTGGCGTGCGATCGATCCGAGCGTCTCTCCGGACGGTCGTCGCGTCGCATTCACCACGAACCATCGTGGAACGACTTACCTCATGATAGCAGACGCCGTCTCATCGCCCGATGTGACGGGAGTGCACGCGATCGCCAACACCCGCGTGCTTGTGCCGAGCGCTCGATTCGACCAGGCGTTCACGCCGCGCTGGGCGCCTGACGGACGTCACCTCGCCTATTCGTCGTGGGAGCGAGGGGGCTACCGGGACGTGCGCATCGTGGACACGTTCGACGGCTCCTTTGTGCACGTCACTCACGACCGTGCCATCGACGGCGACCCCGTGTTCTCGCCGGACGGACGCTGGCTTTACTTTCACTCCGATCGAACCGGAGTCACGAACGTTTATGCGTACGAGATCGCGACGGGCCGGCTCAAGCAGGTGACCAACGTCATCCATGGCGCATACCAGCCGGAGCCGTCGCCGGACGGAAAGTCGCTCGCATACGTCGGCTACACGCATTCCGGCTACGATGTCTTCATCATGGCGCTCGACGAGTCCCAGTGGCTCGACGCCTTGCCTTACGAAGAGACGCGACCCGCGCCCCCGGCCGATCCGCCTCCGCAATCGTTTCCATCGCACGCGTACAACCCGTTCCCCACGATCCGACCGCACAACTACTCGGTTCGGATCACACCCGGGAATTTCGGCGAGTCCAGCATCGTCTCAATCGCCGGGACCGACATCGCGGCAACGCACTCGTTCAGTGCAAGTTTGACGACCGAGTGGTCCCATCCCGAGTTCGAGGGGAGTTTCAGTTACGTGTACGGTCGGCTTCCCTTCGACTTGGGTGTCAACGTCTTCCGGCAGATCACGCCGCAGGGCAACTACCAGCTCGGCGGCACCACGGTTGCGTGGATCCAGGAGGAGGCCGGCGCCAGCACGGGAATCGGGTATTCGATCCTGCACGCGTACGATTCTCAGTCGTTCAATTTGACCTATGGGGCGACACGCGTGGCAGGAGAGCTTCCTCTGCCCGCAGACCTGCTCAACCCGTACAATGCACCGACCCTTCCCGGTCGCGGCCTGCTCGCCACACTCCACCTCGGGTGGAGTTATTCCAATGCGACAGGCTATCTGTGGAGCGTGGCCAACGAGATCGGGTTCGACGTCGGGGCGACGCTCGACGTATCGGACCCCGCGATCGGCAGCCAATTTCAAGGCTACGCAGCGCAGTTCAATTTCGCGACCTACCTGCCGATCCCGTGGCTCCAGCGCCACAACTTGGCACTCCACGTCGGCGGAGGCGTGAGCGGGGGCAACATGGGAGGCCAAGGGCCGTTCTATGTCGGTGGGTTCGTCGACTTTCCGGTCGTCAACATCGTCCAAAACTCGCTCGTACAGGGCGGCATCGTGCTGCGCGGCTACCCGGTTGTCGCGGAGACGGGCCAAGATTACGCACTCTTCAACGCCGAGTATCGCTTTCCGATCGTGAACGTCGATCGAGGCCCATCGACCCTGCCCGTCTTTCTGAATCGAATCAACGGCGCGGCGTTCGTCGATTACGGCAGCGCCTTCAACGACGCGGCCAGCGCCCAATTCAAGACCGGAGTGGGCGGTGAGCTCTGGTACGATTTAACTCTCGGATACATTTTGGGTTTTACGTTCCGGACCGGCTACGCGCGAGGTCTCGCGAGCGGCGGGATCAACAAGACGTATTTCGTGGCTGCGGTACCCTTCTAAGGTGTGTCCGACTCGCCAGCCGGCGCCTCTCTCGAGCCTCGTTCGGAGGGCCCGTCGATCGCCGAAGTCCGCCCATGATCACGAGCCAGATTCGCGGCGAGCAACTTGGCCCATCCCGTGGCACCATGTTTTGCGGAACGTCCATGCGCATCTTCGCTGCCGCTCTCGTCGCCTTGGTTTCCGTCGCCGGGTGTTCGGCGTTGCCGAGCCCGATGGCTCGCGCCCAAGAGACCGCACAGGAGTTCAACATGAACACCCGCTACGGCAGAAATGAGCTCGCCGCGGAGAAAGTGGCGGCGTCTGCGCGGCAGGATTTCGTCGCCCACCACCGAGCATGGGGCTCCAAGGTCCGCATTGCCGAGGTCGAGCTTCAGGGACTTCACCCGAAGGGAAGCCACGACGCCGAGGTACTGGTCCACGTGGAGTGGTACCGGCCGGAAGAGCAAGAACTACGGACCACGACGCTGAAGCAGAGTTGGCACGACGCCAACGGGTGGGAGCTGGTCGCCGAGCAAAGAGTCGATGGCGATATCGGTCTCCTGGGAGAGCCCGTCGTCTTCGAAGAGCCGCCCGAGGCGAAGCCGCCCGCGCAGTTTCCAACGGTCCATTTGGCTGGAACGTCAAACTAAATCAAAACCAGGAATGTGGAGTCCTGCTGGATTGCCGGCGACGCCCCACTCACCGAGAGCCGGAGGAGCTCGCAAAGCGGGCTCGAGGCGCGACTCGGCGGTCGCGCCTTTGACGAGGCGACCGCTGCGATCAGGGTCCGAGTTTCTCTGCGATGGCCGAGGCCGCGGCGGCCTTGGAAGGGCGCTTCGGAGCCGCAGCTTTCTTCGCGCCGAGCCCAGCCGCAGCTTTGCGTTCTTGCGCCTGACGCTTGAGCCGGGCCTTCTTCTTGACCTGCCCCTTGAGGCGCCGCGTTTTTCCGGAATTCCGTCGGTCGTGCTTTCCCACTGCGCGCAAGATGACCCCGCGCTCCATGGAGCGTCAAGCGCTTCGAATGAAGCGGGTGCCAAATCGGCTCGGGTCAGCGGGGCGTCCGGGGGGCGCCGCTCAGCCGGTACCTTCGACGGCGGTCGCCTCGCGTCCTCGAACTTCGAGGCGATATCGGCTGTTTATGGTCTCGATGTAGAAGACCTCGCGGCCGGCGAGCCTCAGCACGCGCTTGACGGGGGTGGTCACGTATTCGTGCATACCGTCGGGAAATTCGATGACGACCACCGAGCCCTTGCGAGGAGCTCGAACCAGGCGCCCCGCCACGGACCGCGCGCCCTTTCCGAGCTTTCGAAGGACTACGTCCACACTGTTAATCTAGCATTGTCTCGCCCGACGTCTACTGCTGTCACGACGCCCTTCCTTCTCGAGCTGCCAAGTTCTGCCCCGAATGGGTTAGGGAATGCCACCTTTCGCGAGACAGGCGAGCGTCCAGCTCTGTGCCTCCCTGTGCCTACCAAAACCCTTGAGTACACGAGCTTTCTGGCACTCCGGGCCGTCGTATCGGCCCGACGGCAAAGCCGGTGTGCGCAAAGCCGGCGTCGCTAGGACGGCCGCCGGCGGCGGCTGGGTAGCCGACGGGGCAGTGAGCGTCGTGGAAGCGGTAGCGACCGAAGCGGATGCCCCCGGCTCGGCGTGCGGGACGGACGACGGAATCGGCGTCGGGCGGCCCGTGGCACGTGGTTGCGGCGTTGCTCCTCCGCGGCTCAGAGGCGGGATGTCCGCCCCGTCGTCCGCACTTCTGACCGTATCCGGCATCAACGCAGCCGGCGCAATGGATGTGGCGGGCGCGGTCAACGGGCGGTCGTCGCGCAGAACTACGGGCGCGTTGCCGAGACTGACACCTCCGTGGACCGCGAAAGCAATCGCCACAACACTGGCGACGCCAACAACGCCCGCCGCAGCCAACAGCGTCGCGCGTCCACCGCTCCCCTTCGCCGATTGTTCGGCAGGCGGTCCCAGCGCGGGAACGGGGGCGGGCGTCGAAAGTGACATGTTGCCGCTTGTGGGCGTGACCATCACGGCGGATGGGCGGAAGGCTGCGGCGACGTCGAGAGGCGAACTCAGCTCTGTCCTCGCGCGGGGTGGCGCCTCTGCAGCCGCTTCGGACGCGAGGCCGGTCCTTCTTCCGGCGAACACGTCGATGAATTCGCGCACCGTCTGGAAGCGATCGTCGGGCGACTTGGCCAACGCCCGGGCGATCGCGCTGCGCATGAAGGAAGGAACACGCCCTCCCTCGGCAAGCGACTCGATCGGAGTGGGCGGCTGCGTCATGTGCTGTGCGGCCCACTCCCACGCCGTGTCCGCCTTGAACGGAAGCTTGCCGGTGAGCGTCTCGTAGGCAAGCACTCCGAGCGAATAGATGTCGCTGCGCGCGTCGATGGGACGCGCCGTGAACTGTTCTGGGCTCATATACGGCGGCGTGCCGAGGACCATGCCCTGCTCGGTGAGCTTCTGCTCTTTGCCGTCCGGTTCGCGAGCGCGCTTGGCGATTCCGAAGTCGAGCACTTTTACGAAGTCCTTCTGTCCCGCACGCTCTACAAGAACGACGTTGTCGGGCTTCAAGTCCCGGTGGACGATGCCGCGCCCGTGCGCTTCTTCGAGCGAACCGCAGACTTGCTCGAGAACGTGTGTGGCGCGATCTGGAGCCATGGCGCCTTCAGCGACAAGCCGTTGCGAGAGGCTCGCGCCGTGCAAGAACTCCATGACGATGTACAGAACGCCCTGCGGCGTCGAGCCGAAGTCGTAAACCTGAATCGTATTGGGGTGCTCGAGTTCAGCGATCGTCGCCACCTCGCGTTCGAAGCGGGCTTCCAGGTTCGCGTCGTGCGACAAGTGCGCGTGGAGCGTCTTGACGGCGACCTTGCGCTTCGCGCTGCCGAGCAGTTGCTCTCCCTCGTAGACTGCCCCCATTCCCCCCTCACCGATGAGCCGGACGACGCGATACTTGCCACCCAGGTTCTGTCCAATCAATGGGGCGCCGGACGTTCCGCCCGGCGACGACCCGGTCACAGTGGCGCCGCACGACGCGCAAAAGCGCTGCGATCCGTCGATCGGGCTCTGACACGAAGAGCACTTCATCGGGAGCCATCTTACGTTAAGGGCTCGTGCCGTTCACTCGAGGCTGCGAGGGCCGTGTGGCTGGAGCCGGTTGTTCAGTGCCGGGCATGGGCCACGGCAATGACCAACGACGCCCCGTCGCGCGGTCCAAAAGGTCCAATCGAGTGCCCCTCGAGGTCGCCGGAAAGACAACTCCGATGCGTGTGCGCAGTTTCGGTGTGAGTGCCGGCCCATGAGCCGCTCCGGCATCGCTCGCGTCGGGCAACGCGAGCAGCGGGAAGTCAAAACGGACTCGCTCGACGAGTGTCGGGCCCTCGAAGAGCTCGAGCGCAAAACGCCCCATCACCCGCGGCGTCGGTTGCGGACTGAGAAGGTCGATGGTGCGAATGCCGAGCAGCCAGACGTCCCCGCGATCCCAGCGCAGATCGAAAACCAACTGGAACCGTTCGGCCATCGGTCGCGGGTCCGGCGGCGCAGGCGAAATGTCGATGTCCGGCGCGCTTCCCGCATCGAACACACGGCCCATGTCGATCGATCGACGCGGCTGATCGGCGCGCGCCCCTAACGCGCCGACGGCGCAGACGAGCACGGAAGCGGCGAGGATGCAAAAACGCACGACGTCGCAACTTCCCACGCCGCGGCGTCGCCGCCAAGCGCGTCCCACAGCCCCCGAAGATCGCTCGGGATGGGAGCCTCGATCGTCAGCGGCGCTCCACGGCCATCGGGCACGACGACACGAGCAGCATGCAACGCCACGCGGCCCGGCTCGATGACACGACCGCCAGGGAGCGTGATTCTCACCGGACCGCCATACGAACGGTCGCCGATGAGCGGCGCCGAGGCGTACGCTGCGTGAACGCGAATCTGATGCGTGCGCCCGGTCACCGGCATGACCGCAAGCATCGTTATACCGCTCTCGATGCGCGCACAGGTCACGTAGCGCGTCTGCGCGGCTACCGCATCCCGGCCTTCCGCCTCGCGGAGCCGCGGATCCCGTGCGCGACCGATGGCCGCGCTCCACGTGCCGCGGTCCGCGTCCGGCGCACGCGCCGCGATCGCAACATATCGCCTGCTGTAGGTGCCCCTGCTCCGTGCCGTTGCCAGCCGTTCGGCCGCCTCGCGCGTCAGGGCAAACACGACCACACCGCTCACCTCGCGGTCGAGCCGCGAAGTCGGGTGCACGCGCGCCGGGTCGAGGCCGAGCGCATCGGAAACGAGACGCGAGAGGGCGTGAGACGCGCCCGAGTGGTCCGCGATCGTGGCGACGCCGGCTGGTTTGTCGACGGCGACCAAGTCGGCGGTCCTTACGAGAACCGTAGGACCCGCGGCTCGGGCACGCGCCGGAGCGATTTGGAGAACGTCCCCGTTGCGGACGGCTTCCGTCGCCGAGCGGACACGGCGCCGACCCAAGAATACACGGCCATCGGCAAGGGCGTGTTCATCCGCACCGGCGCGCAGGAGGACTTCGCCAACGGTTTCACCGTCCCCGGGACGTGCGACCCATCGCATCCGAGGACCCATAGCCGGCCTCGTGCCAGCGTGCGCTCACGATCGCAAGTACTCGACCGTGCCTCGATCGCCATCGACCCGAAGGATATCGCCGTCGCGAATCGCGCGGGTCGCCCCGACAACGTTGACCACGCTTGGAACCCCGAACTCGCGCGCGACCACCGCCGCGTGCGAGAGCGGGCCACCAAGCTCGGTAACCACCCCAGCGGCCACGAGAAACAGCGGTGTCCAGCCCACGTCGGTCGTATGCAGGACGAGGATTTCACCCGGCTGAAGCGCGTCCATCTCATCCTCTCGGAGTAGAACTCGGGCCTTGCCTTCGACCACCCCCGGACTGGCAGGCAGCCCGCGCAAGACGGGCCCGACCGATGGTGGCAGTACGACCGGGGGAGGCGACCCCACGAACGTTGCTGGCGGATCCGGCCGGGCCTGATCGCGCGCGAGCTCGGCCCGGCGCGAGCGAACGAGGAGCACGAGGTCGGCGGGCGGAGCGCGCAGCGCCCCGACCACTTCGTCGATGGTCAACAGGAAGGAACTCGGCACACTTGCGAAAGGCGAGCCGGCCTCGACAAGCTTGCACCAATCCGCGTCGAGCTCGGGGTCGCGGCGCAGCAGACGGCGATCCGCGTCGAGCGCGGCATCGCGCAGCATTCCGAGAACGCGGGTTACCCAGGTGCGCATCCGCTCTCGCAGGCGAGCCGCGCGCTGTGCGCGAGCGACCAGATGGCGAACGAGGGTCTGTTGGGCGATGTTCAGCGTCGAAACGAGCTTCTCCATCTCGACTCCGGCTTGGGCCTTGGTCCGGGCAACCGTGCCCTCGACCCGCTCCGCGTCCGTGCGCAGCGCAGCGCGAAGCATCCTTAGAACCGGGCGCGGGTCTTCCTTCCATCGTGGCGTCGACAGTTCGACCTCCCGCACCGCGCGGTCGCCATACAGTTCGAGAAAGCTCTGGAGCGCGCGACGGGTGGCTCCCTCCGGAACGGCGTCAACCCCGGTGGTGGATTCTCGCTCAATGACCGCGCGGGCCTCCGGTTCGCGAAGAGCGAGTGCGGCGACGTGCATGATTCCGATGCCCGGGCGGGCGCTCTCCAGATCGCGGATACCGCTCGTGAGCGACTGTGCCAGTCGATCGGCGTCGACCGGTGCGACACGGTCCAGGACGACTTTGAGCACCAGGTGCGTCCCCAGCGTATTGGACGCGCACGTGAGCATGATCGTGCCCGTCCGCTCGAGGAGCGCCTGGATGTCGCGCAGGCGCCGGGCGACACCCTCGTCCGGCAAAATCGCCAGATCGAGCGCACTCTGGGCGCGCCATTGCCGCTCGGCGAACGCTTCGAACGACGTGACGTCATCGTGGAGTCGCATTTGCTCGCGCAGCAGTCGCGATGCCGTGTGCGGCAGGCGCAGGTAGAAGCTCCTGCGGCTCACGCCTTTGACTTGGGTCGCAAGTTCGTCGGCGCCGCCACCCCCGCCGAGCTCGACCAACTTACGCGGGTCGAGAAATGGCACTTGCGCAGCGATGCGCATGAAATGAGTGAGGTTTAGGTAGAACCGTCCGTGGACGTTGGCGACGAGACGGGCGTTCTTCGGAACGCGGCACCCCAGCGCGGCAAATGCGCGGCGGAACCCGGCCTCGCTGAACGCGCCAGCCACCGACCACGTGAACGGTGTGGCGACCCCGGGCAGGGCCTCGCCTACGTTGACATTGCTCCAGACGGTGTCGGCATGGCCGCCTTCGGGGTATCCTCTGCCGGTCGCCGGACGGGCCTGCACGATCCATGTGCGATCATCGTCGCATGCGAACTCGACGTCCCAGGCAACCGGCTCGAGCTTCTCGAGTCGATCCGCGAGGCGCGCGAGCTGTGCGATGCGCTCTGGCCCAAGCGCCGGCTCGTTCGGCGCTTCCACGGCGATTTCCTGAACGCGGCCGTCGCGCACGACGGTCGCCCGCGCCTTGTGCGCGATGAGCGCGCCAGCAAGTCGCCCCTGCGAATCGATCCGAAGGACGTCAGGCGTGGTCACGCCATTGACGACGGGCGCTCCCAGACCGAACCCCACGTTGACGATCCGCTCGTCGGCCCCAAGAGGGTCTCGGGCGCGAGCATCGGGCGCGCGCGTGAACATCACGCCCGCCGCCCGCGCCTCGACCATTCGTTGAACCACGAGGCCCATGCCGACATCGCGCACCCCGTGGGCCGCGAGGTACGCCAGCGCGCGTCCGCTCGCTATGGACGACCACACCTGTCGTACAGCGGCGGCGAGCGCTTCACCCGATTGCACGCCGAGAACGCTGTCGGCCAGTCCCGCCATCGAGACGAGATCCCCGTCCTCGCACGTTGCGCTCGATCGCACAGCCAATCCCCATGGCGCTCGTTTGCCTAACCCGGTCCAAAGTGCCGACAGCTCCCCTTCAAGACCTTTGGGAAAGGGTACGGTCAAAATCTGCTGCCGAGCCTCGGCCGCGCGTAGGTGCCCCGCCCGCCCGTTCGCAGCGCGGAGCAGGGACTTCGGCTCGCTACCCGCCGGTAGCTGGCGAATGGCTTGGGCGAACGCTTCCGCCGGAAGAACGACTGCTGTGGGGACTTCGAACCCGTGACGCTCAAGCCATACGAGACGCGCCGCCTTGCCGCCAATCGTGCGAGCGTCGTCGCCACCTCGGCGCTGAGCAAGCGCTTCGAGCGCGACGAACCACGACATGCGCCGCAATGGTAGTCGCCCACAGTCTTCAGTCGACGGACTTATAGGCCCTGCCCACCAACGTGACCTTTGTCTTGTCTCGCAAAGGAAGCGCCTCCCCGGTATCTTGGTCGATCGTCACGAGTGACGCGCCGAGCGCGGCAGCCTTGTTCCGTATGTCGTTGCGCGCGGCTTGTTGCGCCGCATCGACTTCGTGCGCCGCCGCAACACCGGTCACGGACCCGACGAGCCAGTATGCGCCTGCGCTCGGCGGCTCCGTCGCGAATTCGACGTCTGCGGCAGCCGGCTGAAGGTCGACGTGATCGGGAAATTCGGCGACGCAGCCGTTCAGCACGCCCGGCATAAGCAGCAAGCCGAGCGAAAAACACAGGAGCCGCCGCATCCAAGAATTGTAGCGTGGCCAGAATGGCTACGACGAATTCTCCGCGGGGGATGCGGCAGGGTCCAGTTGACCGGGAAGGAAGCGGCCTCACCCGCGCGATAGGGCGCGGTCGTGCCACAGCAAGAGCTCGATCGACCCAGGACCGCGATTGAAGACGTAGTCGTGGGGACCCGGCACATCGATCAGATCGTGGCCGATGCCCGCTGCACCCCATGCGCGCGAGACGCCCAGAACGGCTCGCCGGAAATAGTCGTCGGAGCTCGTCACCAATCGCAGCTTCAGGTCGTGGCGCCGAGTCCGTGCCGCTTCGCCTAGCGCTGTCCACTCCGACGTTTGTCCTTCGGCGATGGCTGGCTGAATGCCGCCGACCGCTCCGAACGCTTCCGGATAGGTAAGACCAATGCGAAGCGCGACCGCACCGCCCAGCGAAACGCCGTCGATGCCCGTCGACTCAGACGACGTGGCGACGGGCGTCTGGCTCCGAACGCGCGGCACGAGCACGTCGAGCAAGAAGCGGGCATACGCCCCGATCTCGCCGGTCGAGGTTGGGCTGACGTCGGGCATCCACGGGCAGGCGACGACGAGACCGCCGAACGGTCGCGCAGCGAGGGAAGCGTTCGTTTGCGCAAGGCGTTGCGGGTCGACCCATCCCTCGTAGTCTTCGTCACGAAGCGGCGCGTTTCTCAGGCGGTCGATGGCACGAATCATGGCGTAGTCGCGTGGCCATCCGAGAGCGCCGTCGGCGGGTGGCTTGACGGCTTCGCCGCGACCGTGCAGAGCGATAAGCAGCGGAAACCGTTCGGTTGGCGCGCCCCACGTCGGCACGACAACCGCTGCGCGTGCTTGACCCCATGGTTGCGAGCCCAGATCCCACTCGAGAAGGCGGACGTTCGACGAAACGGATCCGTCCAACGAACCTCCCCGAGCGATGCGCTCGCCGCCTGAGCAGGCGACTGCCGCCGCCGCGCCGAGCACGAACCCGCGACGACCCAGCTTCGCAGCAGCCGTGTGGCCGCTCGAGCGCGCGCTAGATCCGCCCCTCCAATTCGGACGAAGGCTCGAGAGGCCCTGCTGCCGTGGCCCGTGGGCGTCAGTCGTCATGCGGCGGCCGAGGGACGGCGCCGGTTGCTTCACGCACGAGGTCGACGAGCATCGGATCGCTCGCTATTCGCTCGAGGAGGACCGACCGAATCATCTCGCGCTCGGGGCTCGGCAACGAGCCCAGGTGGACTGTCGCCTCATCGACCTTCAGGGCGAGATACCCCTCGAGAGTGATGCGGCCGGCGCGCAGCTGGTCGAGGCTTGTGGGAGGGGCATCGGCGGCCCCGGCGGACTCAACCCGAGCCGCCTCAGAAAGATCGAACGGACGCTGCGCTTCGAGGGCAGGCGAGGGGCTGCCGACGCTCGTCGGGACGGATGCTCCTTCCTTTCCGATCGGGTCGATTCCCATGGGGTTCCTTCGCAAGAAGGATAGAGGGATCGGAGCCCGCATGCCATCTCGCTGCCTTGGTCGGCGGCAGCGCGTCGAAATCTGCGTGCGAACTAAGGCCTCCAGTCGATGGCTGCCCGTCTCACCCGACGATCGCCAGGGGCCGACCCAACGTCATCGAACACCAGTCCGTCCGTCGTGAGGGCCAAGGACACGTCGAATGACGAGGATGCGTCCAAGTCGAGCAGCGTCGAACTCGTCACCGGCGTCCCGTCCTGCGCCAACCGCAGCGCATCAAGGGTAAGCCCGTCGCGCCCGCCGTGGGCAATCACGGCTCGGACGTCGCCGGACTGCGAGTCCAGCACGACATTCGTCGGCCGCTCGTCTTTGGATGATGGCAACGCAGCGGGCACGCCGACGAGGTGAGCGGATGCATCGAGACGCGCGACCATCGCCGCTCCGGGCGCGTCGAGACCGGAGGGTGCATCTTCGATCCACGCGAGTATTGCCCCCCCGCCCGCCAGCGCTGCGAGACTCGGCGATCGGGAATGAGACGCCGTCGCGAGGACACGGACCTCATCGCCGGCGCGCGTGGCGTCTTCGGCATGAAGCGTCGTCACAAAAATATCGGCCACTCCTTCACGCGGACTCTCACGCGGATCGCTCCAGGCGACCCACGCGATGCCGTCTCGTATGGATAGGGCAACGTCCCCCGCATCGCCGGGAGCCTTCGTGAGACGTTGCTCGCGACCCACGCGCTTGAGGTTGCGATCGACCTTGGCGGCGTAGAGCTCGCCGTTGCCGCTGCGACCGTCTACCCATGCGACGATCCAACCGTTGCCGGCCCATGCCACCGCTACGCTGCTGGCATCGCCCGCGACGTTCGTGAGCCGAGCCTGCTGCATCGAATGCCCGAGCGGATCGGTCCGAGCGACGTGCACTTGCGGATCCCCGTCTTCTCGGCCAACCCACACGATCGCGGCGCCATCGCTTGGTTGTGCGCCGGCAGCCAGCGCAATCCCCCCAGTCAAGAACGCACGCGACGTCAGAGGCCTCTCCGGGCCGAGCGGCCGCCCGGTGCGGTCGACCGATTGAAGTACGATCTGAGCGCCGCGAGACCGACGCCGTTCGCGCGGCAAGTCGAGCGCGCCCGCGAGCGTTGCCACCAGCGTTCCCGATCCCACATGGGCAGCGGCGAGATCCTCATACGCCTGCCCCGACGCGATCGTTTCCACCCCGGTGACTCGCGGAGCGCCAACCGGCCCCTCCTCCGTAAGCGGCGCAGAGAACGCGGATGCGCGGACGGGAAAGTCCACCGTATAGATCGGCGTTGGCGCAACGCTCGAGGCGGCCAGAGCAAAGCATCGCCCGCCGACGCCGCAGCGCAGCCCCCAACCAACGGATGACGGAGCGTGCCCGTCGCCTGTGAACATTGGCTCGACTTGCACGGCCCGAAGCTGATCGTCCAGACGGGTAAATGTTGGTACCATCGATCCGGCGCACGTCGCTTTCGGATCGGCAGAGCGGCAGCGGGCGAGCGCCAGAAGGGCGAATCCGACATCGGTAGCAACCAGCTCGGGTGGGCTTCCGGACGCGATGTCGAACGAGGTGAGCGGCAGGGCCGAGAGCTCCAATTCGGTAGAGACCAGCGCAAGATGTAGCGCACTCGTCGAACGCACACGGCTGTGCGGCTCTGCCCAAGCTAGAGCGACACCTTTCGGTCCCGCGGCAAGGTCTACGACGGACGATCCGCCTACCGCGTTCATCGCGGGTGCCGGGCCGCGCACATGCCCTCGAGCGTCCACCGCGGCGAGCATAATCTGTGGATCTTCTCCAGTCCGGTCGGTCCAGGCCATCAGCCAACCGTCACGGATGGGAACGACGTCGACGTCTCCGCTGACGGTGGGCCGCCCGGTCACGAGCACACTGGCTCCGTCTGGATGACCGTCCGCATCGAGGCGCTGCCATGTCAAACTCCCGCCGGCGCGCACTCGATCGTCGACGGGGCCGACCGCTACGAGTGCCAGGGCGGCTCCTTGACCTGCCGGGACCGTCTGCCACCGGTCCACGCCGCGGGCGACGCGCACCGGCCGCCCGTGGACTTTTGCATCGACGTCCATGCCCACCGCCAGCACGTTGGCGTCGCCCGCCGTGGTCTCCTCGGCCCAAACGCACAAGCCCCCCTCTTGGGTCGGCACGATTTGAAACCACCGGATGTGATCGCTGGTGCGCTGCACGTCCGCCGCCGCCCCTCGGACGGTGCCCTCCGGCGTCAAGCCGACCACAGTAAGCGATTCGCCGCGATCCAGCAGAGCGCTCCAGGCCACGAACCATCCGCCCAGCTTTCCGCCTGCAGGCTGAACGACGAGCGACGTCGCCTCCTGAGGCACACGAGCGATCCCTCGGGCGTCATGCAGTGGCGCCCCGTCTTCCGCCAGGGGAATGACGACGAGCTCCTCCCCCCCTCCCTTTTCGGCAGGCGCGATCCAAGCGGCCAGCCCCGTCGAACTTCCGCGAGCGACGAAGGGCCCGAGAGTCTTGTGCTCCAGCACCGCGACCGCATGCGAGCGCGCAGGCTCTGTCTTCGGCGCCGCCCTACGCGCGGCCGACGAAACGCTCGTCGGCGGCGCGACCGCTGCCATAGCGGCCGGCGCCGTCGGATGGGACTTCGGGGAAGCGCACCCAACAAGCCACGAAGCCGCCAGGACAACGATGAGCCTCGCGCTCCGCGTTGAGTCGAGCGAGCGACGAGATGCGATGACCACGCTATCGTGGACTGAAACACCCGGGCACGGCTCGATCATCCCGCGAGGGCCCGACCGAAGGCATTCGGACGTAAGACGTTCACGCTCGGAGCAAGCGGCCGACGTGACGCCTCTCCCATTCGAGAGCGCGCTCGTAGTATCGAAATTGCTTCTCGCGCTCTTTAAATTCGGGGGGGTGCAGATTTACGCGGCCGAGCCCGCGGCTACCTGGAATCACGTGATGAAGCATCTCGTGGTAAACGATGTATGCAACGAAATACCGTGGAACCCATGTGCGATCGAGTGCAGGATGGACGCGGATCAATCGATCGAAGGCACTGTAGCTTCCGAGCTTGATTGTCTTGCGTCGCGGTGCCTTGGTCGTGGACTTCTTGCCCCAGGTGATCAGGGCGTGGACGCTTCCACCAAAGTATCGCTCATTGACGTCCCCATACACGACCAAGAGATCATGATGTTTGCCCCGCGCCACGAGTGGAGCGTTCCGCTTGCGTCGAGCAAGCCTGAAGCCGTTGGCGTCGATGAAGTCGCCCAGAGCAGCGCTCGCCTCGCGATCGCCCCGCGTCACATAGCGGACCAGCGCATCGACGACCGATGCCGGAGCGTCGAGAAACATATGGTGCGCTCGAACGAAGAGCGTTCCGCGCTGGACGCGGTGGGTGATGATCGAGTGTCGATTGTCCGTGATGGACAGGATCACCGAGCCCACGAAGGCGGCACGAAGTTTGCGCTCCAGTGACTGGCGAGCGCCCTCGTGCACGAAGAGCCGAGGCGACCCCGGCGGAAAGACCAACCTTAACGGGCCGCCCGCGCGCTCCGGAATTCGGATGGCTGCGGCAACCTGGGAGCGGGCCAAAGAGGTGGCGCGGCCAGCCATGCGAGCCGCCCCCGAGCGACTCGCGTAGAAAACGGGCACGACGCTCCGACTGCCCATCCGTGGCCTCCACCCGCCGGGTTAGAAGATGGGGGGGAGAGTGTCAAGGAACGGGATTTTAAATAGTATTTACAATTACTTGCGTGTGAGGGCAATGCCCCCCTTAGGGGTGGCTTTGCGCGCGACATCGGGCACCCGCGGCACGGGTCGCGTGCAGCTCAACCGTGGCGTCGAGCGTCCGGATCGAGCCGAAGGTTCTTCGGATCGATGACGAAGCGCAGACGAGTCTCGCGACCCTCGAACGGCAGATGCACGGCCACCACCATGGCCTTGTCGAAGACTCGATCGAAATTGCCAAGGAGAGTGCGGCTGGAGATCGACAGTTCAGGCTCGTGCCCCACAAGCATGACGCGCTTGCTGCCTGCGGATGCAAACTTGCCAGCAAGAGCGGCCACGTCGCCGCCAGGCTCCATCTCGCGCCTGACTTCGACATGGCCGCCCCGATCGGTCAGGCGAGTCACCAGAGCGACGATCTCGGCCGTTTGAACGGCGCGAACGAGAGGGCTCGTCACGATGCCGAGAGGCGCCTCGCCCACTTCCACGAGCAACTTGGCGACCGAACGGACCCGCTCGCGTCCAGCTGGCGTAAGGGCGCGATCCTCGTCTTTCAGACTCGCGGCTCGATCCTCCGCCGGACCGTGGCGAATAAGGTAAAGCTTCACTAATTCGCGGGCTTGGCCGCCGGTGCTGGTTTCTTCGGCATGGCTCTTTCTTCAACGCCATTTGGCGGTGACGTCGCGTTCGCCCCGGAATTCGCGACCGCACCTCGCCGGATGCCGTGCTTCGCGAGGATGAGCGCTTCGATCTTGTCCATCACATCTGGATGTTGTTCGATGTACGTCTTGGCATTCTCGCGCCCTTGGCCGATTCGGTCGGTGCCGAACGAGAACCATGCGCCGCTCTTCTCGACGATTCCGAGCTCCGCTCCGAGATCGAGCAGATCTCCCGAGCGGGAAATTCCTTGACCGTAAAGGATGTCGAACTCGACCTCGCGAAACGGGGGAGCAAGTTTATTTTTGACGACTTTGACCCGGGTTCGATTCCCGACCACCGCCGGCTCTTTTCCGCTCGCGGCAGCCGCCTCCTTGATCGCGCCGATGCGACGAATGTCGAGCCGGACGCTTGCGTAAAACTTGAGCGCGTTGCCTCCCGTCGTCGTCTCTGGACTTCCGAACATGACGCCGATCTTCATCCGGATTTGATTGATGAAAAACAGGAGAGAATTGGACCTGGCCACCGTCGCCGTAAGCTTCCGAAGGGCCTGGCTCATGAGGCGAGCTTGCAAGCCCACATGGCTGTCCCCCATGTCGCCTTCGATTTCGGCCTTCGGCACGAGCGCAGCCACCGAATCGATGACGACCAGGTCCACAGCACCGGATCGAACCAACATGTCGGCGATTTCGAGCGCCTGCTCTCCATAGTCGGGCTGGCTGACCAGCAACTCGTCGGTCTTCACGCCGAGCTTGCGGGCATACGTGGGGTCCAGGGCATGCTCGGCGTCGATGAACGCAGCTACGCCGCCTGCCTTCTGGACCTGGGCGATGGCATGAAGAGTCAATGTCGTCTTTCCGCTCGACTCGGGGCCGTACACCTCGATGATCCGCCCGCGTGGATAGCCACCGATGCCGAGAGCGATATCGAGCCCGATACTCCCGGTCGAGACGGTCTGAATGCCCTCGGCCAGGCTTGCCCCTTCCTTGAGGCGCATGATCGAGCCTTTGCCGTATTCTTTCTCGATCGTCGCGACGGCAAGCTCGATCGCTTTGCTCTTATTCTTGGTGTCATCCATAGTTTTTTCCACTCTGCTTCCCTTACGAACCTATACTGTCCCTGCGTTCAGGTTTCAACGCTTGAAGAGCCTGCCCCTTCATGAACGAAAGAAAGGCACGGTGAACACCAGGCGATACGCGTTCCTGTGCGCCGGTATCGCCGCCCTCGCTCCGGCTGCGCTGGGCTGCAACAGCAATCACATGCCGGCCCCGATGCGAGTTTCGCCCGAGCGCCGAGCCGGTATGGCTGAGATTCTCGGCGCCGATGCCGGTGAATTCGCGTCGACGGTCGACCCCGTCGCTCCCGCAGGAGACCTGAAGGCGGAGCTCGACGCGTTCACTTCGCTCAACGCTTGCGTGGAAACGCGCGCTCGGCTCGATCCGCTCGTGGGCGAGGCCATCGAGGCGATCGGGTACGATACATTTCTCCTGGACGCGTGCCGGCTGCTCGAAGCCGCAAAGGCCAGGGACTCCACGTTGTGCGAAGCCATCGACGCTTCAGCCCTGCGGGAGCGTTGCCAGGCGACCGTTGCCGAGGTCGCAGCCACCGCAGAGCTCTGTCCTTGGGCGATCGCGGGTCGTCCGAGCCAGGGGCACGACGCAACGTGTCTGGCCATCGCGTCGCGCGATGCGCGGCTCTGTGCTGGCGTCGAGCATGCACCAGCGCGCGCAACGTGTGAAGCGATCGCGATGCATGACCGAACCCGATGCGCGAGTCTCAAGATTCGATCGGAAGTCGGCCGGTGCGAACGCGCGGCCGATCGCTTTCGCGCGATCATCGCGCCGAGCGACACGGCGGCGCGGCCGGACGAGATGCCGCGCGTCATCGGAAGATTGCGCGTCGACAGCGCCGAGGCCCCGAGCTTCCTCGACGTCGATCTCACGACGGAAACGGACATCGCGCGCGGCGTGGTCGTAAGGGATCAACGCGACGGCGCACACTTTGTGGTCGGGCCCCTGACAGACAGCGGGCTCGACTTTGTGGCAGCGTCACCGCACGTTCGGCCGAGCCTGGCCCTCGAACTGTTCCAGCCCGCTGCGACGGCCGGAAAGGATCCGGACGAGATTCGCATCGAACGTGCGGAACTGATCGTCCCGGGCCACGCACCCTTGGCCACGCCCATCGCTCACTCTACGCTGACCGCCAAGCTCTCGAAGTTCACGCATGCGCGGGGAGCTCCGGTCCAGTTTTCGATCGTCGGCACTCTCGGCGACGCCGCCGAGACGTTGCGCGTTCGGGCGGAGGTCTCGACGTTCGTGCGGGACATCGTCGCCGGGAGCGGCGTCACGGCGGGGTCTCGATCGCCGCCCACCCGCCCGCTCGATCCTTTGGCACGGCGCTCAGCCCTCGACGGCAGCGGTTCGGCGCCGTAAGCTTGTACAAACGCGTGTCCTCAGACCAAAAAAAAGTAGGGGGAGATACCTTCGACGTGGTGCTGGTGCACGGCAAGACGACCGATGGCGAGGGTGCATGCGTGTTGCGTGCGCGCCCTGGAAGACTCGAGGCCGGCGAGGTCCGACCCCTTCGCCAAGGGCGCCCATTGCCGGGCGGAGGAGAAGTCGTCAGCCTGTCGCCGCGCCCGGGCTCGCCGAACATCCACGACGTCAAGGTCGAGTACCAGCTACCCGGTGCCGCCCCGGCCGTCAGGCAGGATTGGGACGGGCCGGCGCAGGTCGCAACCGCCGCCTATCGAGCGTCTTGGGAGCGCACGTTCGGCCGCCGAGGCGGTCGAGCGACGACGAATTGACTCTCCCCAGGGGGTGTGTTCGCGTGACGGGGCGAGCAGGTTGGGCGATTTTCTGTTCGATCGACTGCGCGCTGCCTGTGCGCGATGGCCTCGGCCGGCGTCGCTTCAAGTGCGCTTTTGCGCCGCTCAATCCCCACATTATCGCGGTTGAGTTTGCCTCTTAGACGCCGATGAAGAGCCGATGTGCGAAATTTCTCTCGAGACGGGCGCGCAGAACCTTGTCCGCGGCGAGCTCGATGTCGTACTCGACCCGTTTGAACTCAAAGCGCTTCTTATCGGTATCGTAAACCGTGTAGCTTGCGCGGTTGTCGAAATCCCGCGGCTGACCGACCGAACCAACGCTCACGATGTACTTCTTGTGAGGTTCGAGGTCGAAGTCGGCGGCCGGCAGTTCTTCAACGTTGCCTTCGGTCAGCGCGAACACCTTGCACAGATGAGAGTGCCCGATGAGCGTAATATGTCCAATCCTGTCCCAGATTGTCAGGCACTCGCGAGCCTGCTCGGGCGCAAAAATGTACTCGAACTCTTCGAGACGGACGGGCGATCCGTGGCAGAGCAGCACGCCCAAGTCGTCGAGCCGCTCCTGGTAGGGAAGCGCCTTCAGCCAAGCCATGTTCGCTTCCGACAGCATGGCGGCGTGCGCATCGAGCGCATGACGCGCCGCCTCGTAATAGTACGAATAGTCCATCCGACCGCTGACGGCCGCGTCGTGGTTGCCCAAAATGGTCGTCCTGGCCGTCTCCCGAACGAGATCCGCGCATTCATTGGGCGAGCCTCCGTAGCCAACGGTGTCGCCAAGGCAGTAAAAAATGTCGATTTTCTCCGTGGTATAGGCCTCGAGGACGGCGGACAGCGCTTCGAGGTTTGCGTGAATGTCGCTGAAGATCCCGAGGCGCATCGAACAGCACCGTAGAGCGACGGGCTCTGAACCGCCAGGCCCGACGCACCATCCGTCCGCCGCACCCATTTTGGCGCGCTTGCGCGTCTCACCGTTCGGGCTTACGTCCCTCTGTAGGATGACCGGCGAGACGCGAGAGACGGATGACGTCGCGGGTGCCGCGCGTGCGGCGCGAGCCCGAGAAGACGGCTCCACCCACGCGGAGGGGCTTGAGGACGAGGCGGAGGGGACGTATGTCCTCACCGATCCCATTCCGGAACCGGTCGATGCCGCGCCTCAGCAAGTCGCCGATCTGGCCGCCGCGTGTGTGCGCTTCATCGGCGCGCGGTACGGCGCTACCCTTGATTTTTCACAAGAAACGCTGAGCTTCGTGGATCAGTGGGTTCGCGATGCGCGCCCGGAGCTCGGCCGGCGCGCCGAGCTGATGGATCTGGTCGGGTCCGCCGCGGGCGCCTACTTGGGCGAGGTCATCCGACGGGCATTTGGCGGCACGTGGATCGTGACGGACGGGGAGATTTTTCAGTGGAAGCTCTGCCTATCGACCGTCTTCTGCACTTTCAACCCGATCGGCATGGTACGCGAGGCGCTCATCCTCGAGACGGCGGACGGCTGGAACGCGCACTTCGAGCTCGACCCGTCCGAACGAGATTCAGTCGAACGACGGCTCGCAGCTCTGCCGATCGTCGATGAAGAAGAGTACTACGCGCCGAGCACGCGGTTCGACGTCGTGGCGATTCTCGTCGACGCTCTTCGGGGCGCGATGGACGCGCGGGGCCTCTCCGAGGTCCGCTTCACGTCGGAGGACTACCGGTAGTCGCGTTCGTCGCTGTCCCGACAATTGCGGCCGCGGTCTGGGATCCTCTCGCACTCGACTCGGCTCGGGGGCCCGCTTACGTTGCTCGAGATGTTCGAGGCGGAGCTGAACGACCCTCAGGCCGCCGCGGTCGCGCACGTGCAAGGACCCCTGTTGGTGTTTGCCGGAGCCGGGAGCGGCAAGACCCGAGTCATTACGTACCGAATTGCGAACTTGCTGGCGTGCGTGCACGTCCCCCCGTGGCGCATTCTCGCCGTGACATTCACGAACAAGGCGGCGGGTGAGATGCGCCATCGGCTTGAGCGGCTCTGCGGTGCAGATCTCGCGCGCTCTCTCTGGGTGGGAACATTCCACGCGACTTGCGCCAAGCTGCTGCGAGCGCACGGCGCCGCAGTCGGCATTCAGCCAAACTTCGTGATCTACGACGTCAGCGATCAGAGGGCCGTCGTCGCACGTGCACTTAAGGACCTCGACCTCGACGAGCGCCGCTATCCACCGCGCGCGGTATTGACGCACATTCACCAGCACAAGCAAGAGGGACGCGGCCCAGAAGAGGCGGCGGCGCACTCGTACATCGACGACGTAGCGATCCGAATATTTCGCACGTACGAAGAAAGACTCCGCGCCGCAAATGCGGTGGATTTCGAAGACCTGATTCTCCTGGTCGCCCGGCTGCTCGACAGCACGCCCGAGGGTGAACGGATTCGGCGCAGGTTCGACTACGTGCTGGTGGACGAGTTCCAGGACACCAACGCCACGCAGTACCGACTCCTGCGAGAACTGGCGAGAGACCACCGCAATCTGTGCGTGGTGGGAGACGACGATCAGAGCATCTATCGCTGGCGCGGCGCCGACGTTCGCAACATCCGCGGGTTTCGACACGACTACGCCGACGCAGCCGTCGTGAAGCTCGAGCAAAATTACCGGTCAACGAAGTGCATCGTTACGGCCGCTCTCGGAGTCATCGCGCGCTCGAACGAACGCGAGCCGAAAGAGCTATGGACGGCCAATGCCGCTGGCGCGCCGGTGCTGCTCGTGGCGGCGCGCGACGAGCGCGACGAAGCCGCGTTCGTCGTCGACGCCATTCGAAGCGCGGGGGCCGACGGGGTCGACCTGAGCGAGATCGCCGTCTTCTACCGCATCCACGCGCAGTCGCGCGTCCTCGAGGAAGCCCTCCGCGCAGCCAACGTCGCCTACCAGATCGTGGGTGGGACCAAGTTCTACGATCGCGCGGAAATCAAAGACGCCCTCTCGTATTTGCGCGTCCTGGTCAATCCGCGATCGGACGTCGATCTGTTGCGCATCGTCAATGTGCCGTCGCGCGGGATCGGGCAGACGACCGTCGATCGATTCACCACATGGGCCACCATAAACGGCGTCGCGTTGTTCGAGGCACTTGCGCGTGTCGACGAGATCGACGATCTCGGGGCGGCCGCGAAGAAGAAGCTTCAAGCCTTCCGCCAGCTTCTCGAGGGTCTGCGGGCCGCGGCCGAGTCACTCCCGCCCACCGGCCTGCTCGAACGCGCGCTCGCCGAATCCGGCTATTGGAGTGCGCTCGAAAAGGAGGACTCCGCAGAGTCGGACGCGCGAGTCGAAAATCTGCGCGAACTCATAGGGTCGTTGCAGGACTATGAAGCAGAGGCGGAAGCCGCCGGCGAGAAGGCCACGCCCGCGGGGTTTCTGGAGCGCGTCACGCTCGTCAACGACGTGGACGCCCTCGAAAACGGCAAGCGTGTCGTTCTCATGACCGTCCACGGGGCCAAGGGTCTCGAGTTCGAAAGGGTCTTTCTCACGGGCATGGAAGAAGAGATGTTCCCGTACAGAGGCGTTGATCCCGGTGAGCGCGACGAGCTCGAAGAGGAGCGCCGCCTCGCCTACGTAGCGATCACGCGCGCGCGCCGCCAGCTCGTGATGACACACACTCAGATGCGGCAGATTTTCGGCACTACACGATGGAATCGGCCCAGCCGATTTCTCGGCGAGCTGCCGAGCAACGTTACGGAGCACAGGTCGACCGCGGCCATGAGCGGCGAGCCTCGTTTCGGCAGCAGGTACGTGGACCGTGCTCGCGACGAGGCGCCTGCCCGCGGCTCGTGGCGTCACCCGCAGGCCGGGCCCGTAACGGCGCCCAAGCCGGGGGAGCGCTTCATCGATAGCGAATTTTTCGACGATCCGGCGGAAGAGATCACCGGTGTGCCGCTGCGAAGTGGCGCCAGAGTCAAGCACCAACGCTTCGGCGACGGACAGGTCGTGCGGGTCGTCGGCGTCGGCGAGCCCGCGGTCGTCGCCTTCTTCCCAGGATGGGGCGAAAAGAAGATCCTCGCGCGCTTCCTCAAGCCTGCCACTTGAGGCCGGCCCTTTAGAATCGCGCGACGTACCCGAAGCACCAACCGCCGCGACCATCCGGGCCGAGGCGAATTCGATCGAGCTCCTGGACCGCGGCCCACGTCCGCGGCGGCAATAGATACGGAATGAGCGCGCCGCCGAACCCGGCGAGGCCCGCGGCAACGAGGTGCATTTCGCGCTCGAGAGTCGAATACGGGCTCGTCGTGTCGTAGCCCGCGATGACGGCGTTCACCACGGGAGCGGTCGCGCCCGCGAGCAGCGCAAACGACAGCGCGAGTGGCCATGAGACGCGAACCGTTCCTTCGCGGGGCGATTCGCCGACCCATTCGGGGGAACACTTGGGCATCGCCAGCCAGGCACCCGACACCGTAAGGCCCCACGCAAAGCCGATCGCGGTGGGTCCGACGAAGCGAACGGGAGCGGTCGACCTCTTGATGGCGTGCAAGCTCCCGACGACGACGGCACCGGAGTCCAGAAGCACGAGACCGACGAGGTATTCCCAGTCGGCGTGGCTCGCGATGTCGCACAGCGCCCGTTCGCGAGCCCCACGTGGATAGATGTCGCCGGGGGCGCGCGGGTAACTCGATGGGTCGTCGCGCGATCCTGCGGCGGGCGCCACGTCCGCGGGCGGCACGGGCGCCGAAAGCGCTGGGGGGGGCTTGGCCGAATACGAGTCCACGTTCGCGCCGAATGTAGCAGGGAACGCATCGGATCCATGCGGGGATGAAGCGATCCGTCAGGCGCGCTACGGGTACGAGCACCGTGGCCCAGGCCACCACTCTCGAAATGCAGGCGTGGACGACAGAAGCGATCATTCGTTGGGCGGCGGACGACTTTCGCGCACGGGGCGTCGATACGGCGCGCCTCGATGCAGAGGTCCTTCTCGCTCACGCCCTCTCAACGACGCGCGTCCAACTCATCGTCGATGCGAAGCGGCCGCTCGAGGCTGACGAGTTGGCGCGCTTCCGCGCTCTCGTGAGGAGGCGCCGCGCGCGCGAACCGGTTGCCTATCTGTTGGGTACGCGCGAATTCTATGGCCGGTCGTTTCGAGTCGACCGGCGCGTCCTCGTTCCGAGACCCGACACCGAGACGCTCGTGGAGACCGCGCTCGAGCGAACGCGACACGTGTCGATGGCGATGCGTGCGCTCGACTTGTGTACCGGTACCGGCTGCGTCGCCATCACACTTGCGCGCGAGCGTCCGACGTCCCGCGTTACTGCGACGGACGTGAGCGCCGACGCCCTCGCCGTAGCACGCGACAACGCCCTGCGGCTCGGGGCGTACAACGTCTCGTTTCGGCGAGGCGATTTGTTCTCGGCCGTCGAGCCCTCCTGTCGGTTTGATTTGGTCGCCGGTAATCCACCGTACGTGGCGAGCGCCGAAATCCCGTCGTTGCCACCGGAGATTCGTGACCATGAGCCGCGGCTGGCGCTCGACGGCGGCGACGATGGACTGGCGATCGTGCGTCGCATCGTCATCGACGCGCCGGCTTACTTGGCGCCCGCGGGAGTCCTGGCGCTCGAAGTGGGGGCAGGCGAATCCGCCGCCGTGGTCGAGTTGCTTGCCCGCGCAGGTTTCGCGAGCGTCCAAGTTCAACGAGACTACGGGCGCGTCGAGAGGGTGGTGAGCGGCGTGCTACACAAGCCGTGACTTTCGGTTTCGCCGCTCGATGCCCTTCATCTGGTCGACGCTGCTGACGATCCTGCCCCCGTGCATCTTCTACTTCTGGGCAGTCCGCTCGTTCCCGTGGGCCGCCCAAAGGCGGCGCGGTCTCATCGGGGGCCTAACCTTCTTCGCCGCGGTGCAGTTTTTGCTGCACTGGCAGGCGAGCCGCACGCACTGGCGGCCGTTGGGCGCCGTGCACATGACGGTCATGACCGCCGGGGTGGCCCTGGCGATTGCGTCGCTGCCGCTCGGAATTCTGATCGCGACGTCTTGGGCCATCCGCCCCAGGCGCAGCGCGCCACTGCCCAGCACTCGCTCGATCAGTCGTCGACAGATGGTCGAGGGCGGCGCCGGTTTCGCACTCTTCGGTGCGACCGGCGCGATGCTGGGGTGGGGGGTCCTGCGGGGAAGGTACGAATTTCAGCTGACCGAGCTCGCGGTGACCATCGAAGGCCTTCCGCGTGCACTCGACGGCTACGTGATCGCGCAGATCAGCGACATCCATGCCGGCGAGTTCGTCGGCGAGCGTGAGCTCGACCTCGGCCTAGCGTTGGCCCGTAGGGCACGACCCGATCTGATCGTCGTGACAGGCGATCTCGTGGACAACGACGCCACGTTCGCGCCGCTCGTCGCTCGAAGGCTAGTCGACCTGCCCGCACGCGACGGCGTTTTCGCATCGCTCGGCAACCATGATTACTATGCGGGCGCCGAACGGGTCCGGCGCGCGATGCGCGCCGCCGGGATCAGCATGCTCGTCGATGAAGGACGAGTCATCCGGCCGTCCGACGGCGGCGGCTTTGCGCTACTGGGAGTAGACGACCTAAGCTCGCGCCGATACGGAAGGATGGGGCCGCGACTCGACCGTGCGCGGTCGACGGTGGCGCCCGGACCGCCTCGCATACTTTTGTCCCACCAGCCCCAGACGGTCGATCGTTGGGCAGGTCAGGTTGCGCTGCAACTGAGCGGCCACACGCACGGTGGACAGATCAATCCCGGTTTCGTGCTCGGATCCATCTTCGAATACATCGCCGGTCGTTATACGGTGGGATCGACGACGCTCTACGTGAGCCGAGGCTTTGGCACGGTCGGCCCTCCGGCTCGAGTCAACGCTCCGCCGGAAGTGACCCGCATTGTCTTGGTGTCCGGTTGACTCGCCCGTCCGTCAGCCACTGACAGCCCGACGGATAAGGACTGAAAAGACGTGATCGCAACGCTCCTCGACTTCGACGGCGTAATCGTGGACAGCGAACGGGTCCATCTCGCGGCGTTCAACGACGTTCTCGCACAGGAGAGCCTCGAGATTACGGAACGCGAATACTTCGATCAGTATTTGAGTCTCGACGACGCTGGAGTCTTCCGTGCGGTCTTGGCACGCAACGGACGGACGTTCGGCGCAGAGCAGGTGGGGGCGTTCGTGGCCGCGAAGAGCGCGCGTTTCTTGGCTCGGTTCGAAGATCAGTTTCGGGTCTTTCCGGGCGCCTATGACTTGATCGCTCGTCGAAGCGCGCGCGGCCCGGTCGGGATCGTCTCTGGGGCGCTCGAGCGAGAGATCACGTTCGCTCTCGAGCGCATCGGCGCGCGATCGCGGATAGCGTTCGTCGTGAGCGCCGAACGGGCAACTGCCTCGAAGCCCGATCCCGCACCGTTTCAGATGGCGCGCGAAGAGCTGCGGCACCTCGGATACGAGGGGCAAGCCGTGGCGGTCGAGGACTCGACCGGTGGAGTCATTTCCGCAAAGAGCGCCGGGTTTCGCTGCGTCGCGGTCTCCCATTCGTACGCCAGCGGAGATCTCATCCGAGCCGGGGCCGACGCCGTTGCGGCCGACCTGGCATCGTTGACGGACTCGCTGCTCGAGGAGGGCCTTTGACTGGAGTGGCACCCTTCGTATTGTCGATCGCCGCACAACTCGCCGCCGCCGCTCCTGGCGGCGACGCGTGGAAGCGCGCGGAGCTAAGCGGAGTGCGCGGCATCACAATCGGCCCGATCGAAAACGGATATCATCCGGGAGTCGGCTACGGATCCCCGGCTTACGACCGAACACTCGGCGAGGTACGCGCCATGGGGGGCACGTGGGTCGCCCTGACGCCGTTCGGGCGCGTCGCGGACACGACCGGGGCCGGCGTCGATCTCACGTTCGAGGCGCCGTTCGCCCGGAATCGTCACGATGTGGCGCACGCCGTCGAAATGGCGCACGCGCGCGGTCTACACGTCATGCTCGTCCCTCCGCTGTGGGTCGAGACAGGCGAGTGGCGCGGAGAGATCGATCCAAAGACCGATGAGGGATGGGCGCGCTGGGCGCAGAGCTATGGGCGGTTCGTCCGAGCTTGGGCCGAGGTCGCCGAGGCCACACGCACCGAGATGTTTTCGGTGGGAGTCGAGTTGCGCTCGTGGGTGACGACCGCACGCGCGCCGAGCTTCGCCCGCATCGTCCGCGGCGTGCGACGGATCTACCACGGGTTACTGACGTACTCGGCGAACTGGGACGACGTAGACCAAACCGTGATCCTGGGAGACCTCGATGTGATCGGTCTCAACGCGTTTTTTCCTTTGTCGGAGGAGCGCCACGCCGCAGCATCCAAGCAACGGGACGCGGCGCGCAGCATCCGGGAGCGCATGCACCAACTCGCTGAGCTATGGAACAAGCCCGTCGTATTCACAGAGACCGGTTACACGACGCGATCCGATCCGGCCTACCGGCCTTGGGAATGGCCCGATCGCATGACCGCAGTCCCCGTCGACGAAGCGGCCCAAGCCGATGCCTACCGCATCCTTCTCGCTCCGCTACTCGAGGAGCCCGATTTCGTGGGATTCTTCGTTTGGCGCGAATACGCAGATCCCGACGACACTTCCCAAGAGCCGCCTTGGGGATTCTCGCCGCGCGGAAAGCTGGCCGAGTTGGTCGTGCGCGATGCCTTTGCCGCCCGCTGGTCGTGCGACCCCTGGTGGCGCGTGGGCTGGTCCCAACACGCCCGGATTCCGGGAGTCGATTGGCGTTAGCTTCGGCGAGCTCGCCGATGCCGCGCCCGACGTCGCAATGGCCGCGAATTTGGCCCGGCGCCAAGGCAGTCCGATACGATCGGCGTCGTCTCGATGCCTTCGTTATCGCGAGCCTGGATCCCGGTAATGGCACTCGGGGTCGGGAGCTTTATCGGCCTCGGCCGGCCGGACGCTGAACTTGCGTTCGGCGCCGGAACGCCTGCCGCGCCGATCGCGAGCCCGGCACCGTCACGACCCCCGTTGGATCGCGGTTTTTCGACCGGCGATGGCTCCATGATCCCCGATCCGACGCCACCCTGGCCACGGCTCAACACCGACGATAGTACGGAGCGCGCCTGGCTGATTGCCGAGGGCCCTGCACACGCGCCCCGGGACGGGCGGCGGGTCGTTACATTCACGTTCGACGACGGGCCCTTCCCGGAGACGGCACCCACGCTCCTGCGTATCCTGAGCGAGCACAAGATTCACGCCACATTCTTTTTCATCGGACAATACCTCTCTGGTAACGATCGTCGTGCTGTCGAATCGCGCGAATGGGCCAAGCGGATCGCTGCGGCCGGGCACGTCATTGGCAATCACACGCTCCACCACAAGATTCTCACCGGATTGTCCCACGCGGCGGCGCTCACCGAAATCGACGACTCCGCGGCGGCGATCGAGCGCGCGACGGGCGCGCGGCCGTGCCTGTTTCGCCCACCTTACGGCGCGCTCGACCGATGGCTCGAGCACGCGCTCCGGGAGCGCAACCTCGACTTATTGCTCTGGAACATCGACGTGCAGGATATCCGGCGCGCCGATCCTGACGAGATCGCGCAATCGCTGCAGGAACAGCTGGACTACAAGCAGGGCGGGATCGTGCTCTTGCACGACATGCATTGGGCTTCGGTCAGAGCCTTCAACAGGCTGCTGAGCCACCTCGAGGCAAGCCGCTGGGACTCGACACACCCCGATCGCCGCGGGTGGGATATCGTCGATTTGGGGGAATACCTTCGCGCGACCGATGCTTCTCCTCAGCCGTATGCCACTCGGGAGGAGCTCGTGAATGCACGGCGAGCTGCGGCACTCGAGGAGCGGACGCGCGATTTGTGAGCGCGGTTACGTTCCGGTCATCTCGTCGCAGATCGCAGCGGCTTTGCCGGCCAGCGACTTGCCGTCAATCTTGACGTCGCAAAAATCGCCCGCGCGCAAGGCGTCAATGTAGTTGACAACGAGCGGATTGGTCCAATCGCGGGCGCCGTCGAACCGTGCTCGGATGACGCCTCGCTTGTCGAGAAACCAGGTTTCGGGAAATAGACTGGTACCGTATTTCCCGCCAACTACCTCGGAATCCGGATCGAACAAGATGTCGAACGGGGGCGATTCGCGCAGCGCGGTCTGGAGCGTGGCTTTCACGTCGTCCGGTCCCTGATCGACCGAGACAGCGACGACGACTACATCGGGCCGGTCGCGAACGATTTTGGTTAGTTCGGCCAGGTCGGGCATTTCCTCGAGACAAGGACCGCACGTCTTCGTCCAGAAGTTCAGGACGACGACCTTGCCGCGAAGGCTGTCGAGGGTCACCGTCGCTCCGTGAAGATCTTGGAGCGAAAAGCCGGGAGCACGTCGGTCCGCGGCCATGTAGTCCGGATGCAGAAAGCACGGTGCACTGCAGACTCGTCGCGTCTCGCCTTCTTTCCCAACGGCCACGAAGCCATAGACGAAAAGCGCCGCAACAACGACGAACGCGATTTGCGCGAGGATGGGTACAACTCGGACGTTCGGCTCGGGTTTGGCGGGCATCGAGTCTCTATGTAGCGCGGTATTGTAACGGGCGTCGGTGCAGAGGCCAGCGGAGCGCCTATGATCGTGCGCCTCGATGGCTGACCCGGAGAAACGCCACGCGGAGCTCGTGCGCGAGATCGATGCGCACAACTATAGGTACTACGTCCTGGACGACTCCGTCGTCACCGACGCCAACTTCGATCGACTGATGCGGGAGCTCCGGGTCATCGAGCAAGCGCATCCCGAGCTGGCGACCGCCGATTCGCCTTCGCAACGCATCGCGGGCGAGGCGCGAACGGCCGTCGCTCAGGTCAAACATGCCGAGCGCATGCTGTCGCTGGACAACGCGTACGCGCCGGAAGAGCTCGACGAATTCCACCGACGCGTGCTCGACGGCCTGCCGGACGGCGAGCACCCCCGCTTCTGCATTGAACCCAAGCTCGACGGCGCAAGCGTCGAGGCCACGTACGAGGGCGGCCGCTTGGTGGCGGCCAGCACGCGGGGGGATGGCGAAACCGGCGAAGACATCACCCCGAACGTCCGCACCATCAGAAGCGTTCCGCTGCGGATCTCGCATCAGGGAACGCTTACGCTGCGCGGGGAGATCGTCATTTATCGGCGCGACCTCGAAACGCTCAATGCGGAGCGCGAAACGCAAGGTCTCGAGCCATTCGCCAACCCGCGAAATGCCGCCGCCGGCGCCGTTCGCATGCTCGACCCACGTGAAGTGGCACGCCGCCCGCTCCGCGCGCTCTTCTACCAGCTCGTCGAGGGCCCGTCGTTGCACGAGACACATCACGAAAGCCTCGAATGGCTCGAGAGAATGGGCCTACCCACGCATCGGCGGCAGTCGGTATGCGATTGGAATGCCGTCGCGGCGAAGGTCGACGCCATCGATCGCGCCCGCGCCCAGTACCCGTTCGAAACGGACGGGGCCGTCATCAAAGTCGACGCCTACCGGCACCAAGACATCCTCGGCGCGACTTCGAAGTTTCCGAAGTGGGCCATGGCGTACAAATTCAAGGCGGAGCAGGCGCGGACGCGTCTCCTGTCCATCGTCGTGCAGATCGGCCGAACCGGAACGCTGACGCCAGTTGCCGTCTTGGACCCCGTCGCGCTCGCAGGATCCACCGTGTCGCGCGCGTCACTGCACAACGCCGACCTGATCGACGCACTCGACGTTCGGATCGGCGATTGCGTCACCATTCAAAAGGCAGGCGATGTCATCCCTCAGGTCGTAGCGGTCGACGCGACCGCTCGCACGGGGCAAGAGCAACGGTTCACGATGCCCGCGCAATGCCCATCGTGCGGCGCGGCGGTCGTGCGCGATCTGCGTGACGACGACAAGCCTGAACTGGGCGTCGGGGCCGCGACGCGTTGCCCCAACAGGCAATGTCCCGAACAGGTGAAGCAGCGCATCTTTTACTTCGCTCGCCGATTCGCGATGGACATCGATCACCTGGGCACCGCGCTCGTGGAGCAGCTCGTTGATCGAGGCGTGGTGCACGACGTCGCCGATCTCTATTCGCTCGAGGAAGAGACGTTCGCCAAGCTGGCGCGCATGGGCAAAAAGAGTGCGAGCAACGTTCACGCTTCGATCCAGCGCTCACGAACCCGCACTCTCGATCGATTGCTCTGCGGCCTGGGAATTCCTCAAGTGGGACAAGTGGCGGCACGTCAACTGGCGGAGGAGGCCGTCACGCTCGAGCGCATGCTCTCCTGGACGCAGGAGAAAGCGCGCGAGCACGTCGGTGCAATACGGGGCTTCGGTCCCAAGATGGTCGAAAGCGTCGTCGCATTCCTGTATGATGACGAGCAACGCGCGCTGATACGAAAGCTCTGCGCCCTTGGCGTCGGACGCGCGCAGCCGCGCCCCGAAGTCGCGGCGGAGGGCCCCGGCAAAGGGTCGAGCTTTTGCGTCACCGGCGTACTGTCGAAGAAGCGCGGTGATGTTCTTGCCGACGTGCGCGCTTCAGGTGGCGAGATACACGACGCAGTCAGAAGGACAACCACGTACCTCGTTTGCGGCGGCAAGACGGGAAAGAGCAAGCTCGAGGAGGCGAGGAAATACGGCACAACGGTCATTGACGAAGCAGGGCTCTACGCATTGCTTCGGCGTTGAACTCACGCATCTCCACGCGCGTTCAACCGAATAGGTCGCGAAGCTTGTCGGTGAACGTCTTGCGCTGCGGGTGAACGTGTTCACCGAGCTCCTTTGCGAATTGTTCGAGGATCAGGCGCTGCCGCTCGGTGAGCTGAGTCGGCACCTCAATCGCGATCTCGATGCGCTGATCGCCTCTGCCGAGGCCTGCCCGATGCGGAACCCCTTTGCCTTTGATGCGCAGTACGGCTCCAGGTTGAGTGCCCGCTGGCACCCGCACCTTGCCCTTTCCGTCGAGGGTCGGCAGCTCGACATCCCCGCCGAGCGCGGCATGGGTGAACGGAATTGGAACGGTGCACACGACGTCATCCCCATCGCGTCGAAAGAACAGATGAGGTCGCACATGCACGACCACTTCGAGATCGCCCGGCGCGCGATCGGGCCGCACCCGATTGCCGGCGCCGCTCACCAGCCTGGTGGCACCCTCTTCGACGCCGGCAGGAATGGGCACGGAAATGGTCTCGCGTGACTGGACCAGACCGCTGGCGCGACACGTGGGACACGGGTGACGCACGCTGCGCCCCGTTCCGCGGCACTTGGGGCAAGCGCGCTCGACGGCGATCGGGAGCAACCCCTGCTGCAAGCGCACCCGGCCACGCCCGTTGCACGTGGGGCAATCGTCGGGAACGGTCCCCATAGCCGCCCCCGACCCCTGACAGTCGCCGCAGGCCACGATGCGCTCGTAGCGCATGGACTTGTCGCATCCGAAGGCCGACTCCTCGAAGGAAATCTCGATCTCGCGCTTGATGTCGCCTTTGTCGCCACGCCCGACGCCGAAGACCCCGAGCAGATCGCCGAGGAGCCCGTCCACGGCAATGTCGCTGATGTCGACGAAGCCACCGGCGAACGGTCCGCCGGAACCGAACGGAGAGCCGGGCTCCTCGGCGCGATGCCCAAACCGATCGTACATGGATCGACGGTTTTCATCGGAAAGCACCTGATACGCGAGATTGATCTCCTTGAAGCGCTCGTGTGCCGCCAGGTCGCCCTGATGGCGATCGGGATGGCTCTGAGCCGCGAGTTTCTTGAACGCGCTCTTGATCTCCTCGGGGGGGGCGTCGCGATGGACTCCGAGGACCTCGTAGTGGTCCCGTTGCGGCATGCGTCGACAGGCTTGACTAGCATACTCGGCCGCGGCAAGCCGCCCCCAACCCCGTATGTCCGAACGGAAATCGCGCATGAGGATTAAGGTGGTCGTCCTGGCGGCGTTGCACGTTTTCGCGTGTAAGAGTGCGCCGGTCGATCTGCCGGACGCGGCAACGAGTCCTCAAGCCAGAGCGGAACCCGCGCCGCTCGCATCGTTGCCCGCGCTGGCGGGTGCCGGCGTGTCGCCGGGAGCGGGGCCCGATGCAGGGCCGGGACCGCAGCCGCTTCGAAGCGGCGAAGCGCTCTCGGCCGATCTGCCCACCGAGCTTGCGCACGAACCGGGGGGTCGCGAAGCGTGGCGCGACGCCCGAGCCATCTCGGGGTATGCGTTGCAAGCCACGGTGCGCAGCGGCGAAGGTCCGAGCGCGCCGAGGGCAGCCGAGGTCAACGGTTCAGCCATTGATGCTGCTCGCCGAAAAACCGAAGCTCGCATCGCCATCGAAGTGGCGCAGACCCGGGCGCGCTTCGTGCTTTCAGGCGGGTTCGTTCTTCCGTCGGGGACAGAGCTACGCGCCCGCATTGATCGCTACGGTTACCTATTGCTCTGGCCGGGCGAGGCGACCTATCGAATCGCGGAGCCCGGGGCGCTCCGCGCATTGCTAGGAGAATTGCGCTTGGACGTGGCGCCGCTTTCTGCGGCGTACGTGCGTTCGACTGGGGAGGGACCCCGTCGGTTGAACGCGCAGACGCGCCGCGTTGAAGTGTCGACGAGGGCTTCGCGTGCGCTGCTCGAACTGGCTACACTGCACGATTTGGGGGACGGCGGCTCGCTCCTATGCGGCTTCTTGTTGGAGTTGATGAGCGCTCCGGCTTCGACGCCCGTCTGCGCACCCGACGAGCTGCCCGTCCACGCCGAGCTGCGATGGACGACCCGCGGGGCGCTGACCTTCGACGTGACGTCGATCGCTCGTCGCTTCGACATTCCCGCACTCGACCTCAGCGCACCGCCGCCCTCGCTGGAGTTCGTCGCGGCCCCCCCGTCGGCCGTCGTTGCGGAGATGCTCGTCTCGAAGGCCGAGCTCGCAGCTTTTCGGACGGCCCCTGTCGATGCACCGGTCCCGGTTCGGCCGGACGCACAGACGCCACGGCCCGACGCGGGCCTGCTACTCATCAACACGAGCGACGAGCTTCGGGTCGCGTGGATCGACGGCGTGCCGGTCGCATGGGTTGCGGCGGGAGCTCAGATCTCCCTGCCGATGCTGTTACGAGGGCGGTACGCGCTGCAGTGGCGAACGTTCCTGGGGGACAGTTGGGAGCCGGCCGACGTGATCGTCGCGCCGGGGACTAGCGAGATCGGAGGTCCGCGTTGAGCCCCACGCGTCGGCCGCAACTCTAACCTGTTCGGCGGGCGGCGAGCGCGCCGGCTTCGATGCGTCCCCGCACTGCGGCAACGTCCAAGGGCGGTACGCTGAGGCCGTCGAACTCAACGCGACCGTCGCGCTTGACGTCGAAGGACCCGGTCCGCAAGACGCGGCCGCCAAAGAGCCCGATCAGCTCGCCCCCATGTTGGCACACGATCATCTCGGCGTTGGACGAGCCGATCGCGAGAACCGGAACGATGATCCCGGCATACAGTGCGATTCCCAGCAACTCGGGCGGTGCTCCGGGAACGGGAGTAATCCGAGGGCGAGCGACGATTTCGACGGCAATGGACGCGGGCACGAAACACACTGCGTGGTCCACCTGCACCAGTATGCCGCCGGACCGGATCGGCTCGCTCACGCGATTCGCCGACGCACGAGACGAGACTCGAGCAGCTGAAAAAGGATTTTGCACGCATCGAAGCTCGACATGTGACTGTGCTCCACGATCTCGCGGACCGTTCGCTCCCCGTCGACCATTCGAAGCAGCTTTTGCTCTGCCCCTGCCAGACGGCTGATGCCGACCGCGTCGACCGCTCCAACGTCTGCGAGCAGAACGGACTCGAAACTCCCCAATCCGGACTCGACGAGTCGCCACTCGTCGACGCGACGGAAGCCCTCCATGACCACCGAGGCCACAGGCAACGCGAGACGCGCGCTGCTTGCGAGACTCGGGGGGGGTTCGCTTCGAAACTCGAACCGTCCCCGCGGCCATCGCAAGACGTCGTATACGAGCTCGCTCGATTGACGAGCGAGCGCGTCACGCAACTGCTCGGGCGTGACCCGTCCCGAATCCACCAGCAGGTCGCCAAGCAATTTGCGGCTCGACGCTCCCGCTTCCTGACCGGAAAAGGGATCGTGAAGGAGACGGTCGATGTCCTCGGGCGTCACGAGCCCGAGCTCGACGAAGTACCGGCCGAGACGGAACTCGGCTCCGGCGTTGCGAGCTTGCACCAGATCGATGAGGCCCTGCCCGATGGTGATCGTCACTTCGATGGTACCGTCGGTCACGAGCAAGACACCACTTTGACCCTCGATTTGAAGTAGCTGCAAGACAGCGCCTATCGGAATAATCGAGAGGTTGCCCATGAGAGCCACGCGTGGCGCATCGTCGGCAGAGGCAACGGGTGGCGGTTCGACGCTATTGAGATCGTCCGGAATAGCGGCCGGTATTGCGCCCTCGCGTAAGCGCCATTGCTCGGTGCGGCGGATCGCGTTTTCGATGACGGCGATGAGTGCCTGGGCATCGAACGGTTTCGAGATGGCATCGATGGCTCCGGTCTGCTGAACGAAGTGTTCTCGAATCCGATCGGATTTCGCGCTCATCAGCACTACGGGAGTCGCCCGCAACAGCTCGTTCCGGCGCATCGCGCGGCAAAGCTGAAACCCGTTCATCTTGGGCATGACGAAATCCACCAGGACGACATCGATCGTGGAGGCTTCGAACCCGGTGCCGTCGGGCGGCCTTGTGGATTCCAAGAGACGTTCGAAGGCGGCTTGTCCGTCGGAGGCCTGCACGGCCTCGAAGCCGTGGCGCTCGAGCACGGCGCTGACCAGTCTCCGAATGGTCGGACTGTCGTCGACGACGAGAACACGAATGGGCATGCGATATCGAGCGACGACCATACCACCGTATTCGTCGCACTCGATGTCGAGGGCAGATGGCCGCCACCCGGGCAAACTGCGTGGTCCGATCGAACGCGCGGGACCGATGACCCCCGTCACTCGAATGGACGTCCCTCGACTTCCTCGATCTGCGCGAGGGCAACGGCCAAGGCGTCCTTGGCTCGATCAAGCGACTGGCGGTCTGCATCCCACTTCGCCCGATTCTGATCGTTTCGCAGGATCTCGCTCGCGACCCGGTCCTTCGCTTCCCCGAGCTCTCGCCGCAAGCTCTCGAGCTCACTCTGCAGCGCTGTCGCTCGATCGCTCGCCGCGGCGAGACCCTGATCGAGGGCGTCGCGAGCGCCTTGAAGCTCAGCAAGCCGCTGTTCAAGTTCACCGATTCGGCCTTGGCTTGCCGCGTCGGCGGCCCGCTTGCGCTCGCCGAGGGCTTGAAGCTCGTTCCGAACTGCGACGGCATCGGCCTCGGCGGCCGCCGTCACCTCGCGCGCCTCGGCGATCTCGCGACTCATGCGCGATTCAAGCGCGGCCAGTCGTGAATCACGGTCTTCGCCTAGCGTTTTCAGTTCGTCGGTGTGACGGGAGCGCAACTCGTCGAGTGCCGCCTGCGCGCCCAGGGCGGCCTCGGTCCGGAGGCGATCCAGTTCTTGCCCATGCGCGCGCTGGATGTTTGAAACTTTGGCCTCGTGCTCTTGCCAGAGCTGAGCCGCCTGACTGCTCAAGGCCTCCCGCTTCTCCCGGTCGACCTGCTCGCGCAGCTCGGCGAGGGATGCGTCGCGCTCGCGCCGAATCTGCTCGAGATCGGCTCGCCGGCGCTGCTCAGCCTGATCCAGCGTGCGAGCCTGCTCCGCTCGCTCGTTCGCAAGAAGCTGGTCGAGCTCGGCCCTCACCGCGGCAAGCTTGACCTCGCTTGCCACGCGCTCATCGGCATTCCGCGCCCGCAGCTCCGCGATCTGCCGTTCTCGCGCTTCGCCCTCGGTCTTGGCCCGCTCGAACCGCGAGCGCATGTCCTCCGCCGTCTTCTTGGCGAGGTCGCGTTCATCGGCAATCGCGTCGTGGAACTCCTTCGTTTCGGCCAGCTGCCTCTCGAGGACGAGGAGCCGCTCTTCCAGGTCGGCCCTGGCGCGGTCGAGCGCGAGCGCACGGTCCTGCGACTCGACGATGTCCCGATCCTTTCTGGAGAGTTGCTCGCGAAAGGACAGAATCTCCTTGTCCTTCTTGTTCAGAGCCTCCCGCAGATCCAGAAAATCTCGGCTTGAAATGCCCCCTGACTTCGTCGCAGCACTGAGCTTTGCGCGCAGCTCGTCGACCTCCCGGCCAAGTCTCCCGGCCTCCGCAGCTTCGATCCTCAGCTTATCTGCTGTGCGTCGCGCCTCTCCGAGCTCCCGCTGAACCGTCTCGGTCTGCTCGCGAAGAACGACGAACTCGGCCCGGAGACGCTCGTGCTCGTTGGCATCGACGGTGGCGGTCCCCGGAGGTACGGGACGCACGCTGGCGCGGCGGGCGATCGGCGGTGTGACCGAGCCCATGGGCTGGATGGTGATCCCCAAGTCCGGCGGCACCGATCCGTTCGGCGCCGCACGCGTATCGGAGCCGCTCGGGGTGGGACCGTCAAACCCCGTCATCCGGCTGAATGCGGTTTCGGCCAAGGCGTCCACGTCGTCGGCGGCGTCCTGCCACCGCCGGGCGGCCGCCGAGGGAGGCGCGGCGGCGACGGGTTCGCTCCGGTCGGTCGCCGCGCCGCCCGCGTTGTCGATGAACGACGCGGCGACGGCGTCCTCGCCCTGTTCATCGATGAGGTAATCTGCGCTACCCACCTCGATCTCCTCGACCAGGATGGCGGCGTCAGAATCCGTCGGCGAAGCCCCGAGATTGACGAATTGCTGAATGTGGTTTTGCAATTCGGCGAACGCGATCGGCTTGTGTACGTAGTCCTCGGCGCGCGTCCGCAGCTTCTTGTGTTGATCGAAGGTCTCGTCGCTCGATTCGGCCGACATGATGATCAGCGGAACGTCCTTGAGCGCGGGATCCTTCTTGAGCTTATTGCAAACCGAGAACCCGTTCATCCGGGGCAGCTCGATCGACAGCAGGATCAGATCGGGCTTGTCGGTGGCGGCTCGCTGCAAGCCGACGTTGCCGTCATCGACTACGGTCGTCGCGCATCCGAGTGTGTCGAGCTCCGTCCGGAGCTCCTCGGCGAACGCCGGGTCACTCTCGAATACGAGGACTTTGATCGTCATGGGCGAGCGGCGGAGGCCAAGCCCTCAGCGCGGGACGAGAATAGGCCGTCGGCCGAAACAGTGTCAACGTGATGCCTTTTCATCGTGTCCGCTCCGGCCGAAGCGACGCGCCAGCTCGGCAAGCACCCGACGAAATGGGATGCCCCGTGATCGCAGGCCGACGAGCATGTGGTAAACCGCGTCCGCGGCCTCGCGAACGACGCGCTCGTCTGTTTCGCCCTCGATGGCACCAGCAAGTTCGCCCGCTTCTTCGCGGATTTTGTCGCCGATCGCGACCGGACCGCGATCGTAAAGCGACTTCGTATAGCTGGCCCCAGCCGTCGAGTGCTTGCGCGCTTCGAGTAGACCTTCGAGAGCCACCAGCATCGTCTGAGGCACATCCGCCGCTTGAGATTGACTTGCAGCGTCGACGGTTGCCGGTTCGAGCGTCTGAAAGAAGCAACTTAGCGCGCCGGTATGGCACGTTTTTCCGCAAGGCTCGCACGAATAGAGCAGGCAATCGGCATCGCAGTCGACCAGGACGCGCAGGACATGGATCGTGTTTCCGCTCGTGCGGCCTTTTTCCCACAGCTCGGCTCGCGATCGGCTCCAGAACGTTGCGCGGCCTGTATCGAGGGTGTTTCGCACCGCTTCGGGCGTCGCGAACGCGAACATGCGCACCTCGCCTGTCAAATGGTCCTGCACGATCACGGGTACGAGTCCGTTGACGTCGAAGTGGATGGGCAGCTCAGGTCGGGCGGGCGGTTGACTCATCGGGTCGAGAGCGTAGCTCACCCCCTGCGCACCTCGTTCCCGCGACTTGCGGATCGATCCGGTGCTCGCGTGCTAAAAAGGTAAGACGCTTGCTAATCTGCCACGATCCGAGCTCGCCTTCGCCTCTCCGCGCAAGCTCCCGCGCCCCCGGGAGCTGACCGGACGCGTGGTCGTACTCGACGTCGCTTTTGCCTCGGAGGCGTCAGGCGGCGGCTTCCAGAAGATCACTCTGCCATTCATCCAAGAGCTTGGCCCGCGACTGGCCGGCTGGGTCGACCATCATGACCATGTCATGCACGCCGACTACCGCGAGGATCCGCGGTTTGTCCTCTCGACCAAGGCAGAGCACGGCGCATGCCCCGAAATGATCACGCCGGAAGTGATCGCGCGAATCGGCCCGGTGGACACGATCGTTTGCCATACGGATTTCGACGGGCTTTGCAGCGCCGCCAAATGGTTGCGAGGTGGCACCGAGCCGTACGCCGGGGCCGACGACGATGCGCGTGCCATCGATACCCGGACGGCGCTTTCCAGCGCCACGGGTCAGCGGTTTGATCGCGCGCTTCGCGCTCGCCCTCGTGACACGGCGCTCTTCGGGCTGATCGTGCGTCACCTCGCGGGTGGACTCCGCGACTCATCGCTTTGGCAAGCGGTCGATTCAGCCGCCGCTGAGCTGCGACCCATCGAGGAAATCACGCGGCGCATCGCTGCGGACTACGCAATCGTCGATCTGAACCCCAAGGTCGAAGTCCCAAACTCCCTTCGAACCCTTGCCTTCGTCGACGCCACGGCGCAACACGGCAGGTACGACAAGACGCTGCTTCTGTTGCTCGGTCAGGAACGAGCAAGCCTTTCGGCCGTACTCGACATGGATACCTTGACTCTTGCGGCTCGCTACGAAAGCGGAATGAGCTTCTTGCAGTTGCTCGGGCTTTCCGGAGGCATGCCGACGCTCGTCTCGATCCCGAAGAAGCGAACCCACGAAGCGCTCAGCAAGCTCGGCGTGAACGCCGCGGAGCTCGTGAGACTCACCGAGTAGAACGTGACGAACGCACAGGGCGCGAGTTCGTCGGAGCCGTCCGCGTTCGCCTTCGCGGCCTCCCGTTTCCATGGTGCAGCCGTTTGACGTTCCCATTCTCCAATTCTGCAATCGCGAGACAAGTTCCCGAATCGGCTCGGCTTCTCTTGACCGCCCAAATTCGGCCGTGGTAGCATCCTTTCAACTTTGAACTGGGGTTGCAGGCCGCGGCGGTGCTTTTCCGCGGAAGGGGTTCGGGTGCAAGAATGGCGGCCAGAGCACTCGGATCGCAGCAGAAGCCGGTCGATGAGCTGTTTATCCAGAACGAAGCGGTTTCGCTCTGCTTGCTCGTCAATCGGCGCGCTCGCACGATGCGCGTGGTCGACTTTCGTGCCGGCGCGTCAACGGCAAAGCGGCAGTTCGTCCAGTCGCTCGCGCAACGCGAGGGCGTGCAGAAGATCTACACGCTCGTCGAGCGCGATGAAGTCCAAACGTGGCTGAAGCTCGGATTCTCCAAAGAGGGAAACATCCCGGGATTCTACAAGCGTAGCGACGCGTTTCTGTTGGGCTCCCCCGTGGAATCCAACCGACCGCAACGAGACGATCAAAAATCGCGCGACGAGCCGCCCGTGGAGAGCGAAACGCGACTCGTCGCAGCACAGCCGATCGGCGCGGGCCAAGCCCTAACGGCGGCGCAGGAGCGGATGGAGCGAACGCTCGCCGCAGCCAAGCGCGCGGTCCGTGACATGACAGAAAAATCCGTACAAGCGCGTGTCGCCAACCTCGACGAGCAGGACGCACGCAAAGCCGTCGCAGCCGCCCTGCGCAGCGGGCGGGCGTTAACGGCGTTCGAATCGTTTGGACGAGACGTGGAGCGGCGCTACGTCCTCGTCAGCACGCGCGGGGGGCTCGAGTTCGTGGCGTCCACCGAGTCGCAGGCCTGCTTCTGCAACGCTTACCTCGAGCTCTTGCAGTCGCCTCGCAGCGACAGCGAAAAGGCGGCGACCGTCGGTGGCTTGCGCGCCTTGTGCGACAGGCTCCTCTCGGAGGAGGTCGTGAGCTGCTTCTCTCTCGCGCCCAGTGACGACGTCGCCCTGGCCATCGCATTTCTGTACAACGGCTTTCGCCGCACGGGGCTGCTGGTGAACCATTTGGCCACCGCGGGGCGCCGCAAGGACGCCATCCTCTGGTCGCGCAAACTCGCCGCCCCGTCGGACGAGTGACGCAGTGTCCCGCGCGGAAAGATAGCGCGATGGGGAGCGTTCCTCGGGGAACCCCCGTCGGCTGCTGCCGAGCGTTCTGGGCGACGGCCGACGTCATCGCGCGACACGAGGCCCGCAGCCGCGAGCGTGGGGCGTGAACGCCGAGTGGGGCTCGGGTCGAGACGCGGGAGTACTCGGAGAGCTCATCCATATCGCGCGAGCGATGACGACGGTGCGCGACGTGGGCCGACTGCTCGACCTCATTCTCGAGAAAAGCCGCCTTGTCACCGGCGCAGATGCAGGCAGCATTTACATCGTAGAGTCGCATAGTCAGGGCTCGGTTCTTCGCTTTAAGCTGACGCAAAACGACAGTGTCACGTTCGACTCCACCGAATTCACCCTGCCGCTCAGCGAGCGGTCGGTCGCCGGATGGGTGGCACTCCACAAGGCGACGTTGAACCTTGCAAACGTGTACGCGCTACCAGCGGGCAGCACGTTTCAGTTCGATCCGAGTTTCGACCGTCGTGCCGGATACGTCACGCGCTCGATGCTCGTCGCCCCGCTCATCAGTCAGCGCGATGAAGTCATCGGCGTCCTTCAACTCATCAACAAGAAGCGGGATCCGAGCCGCAAACTATCGAGTCCGGCCGATGTCGCCGACCTCGTGACGGCGTTCGACGAACGCAGCGAAGAACTGCTCGGGCTGCTTGCTTCGCAGGCGGGCGCGTCGCTCGAAACGGCCCTGCTCTACGAGGAAATTCAACAGCTGTTCGAAGGGTTCGTGAAGGCGAGCGTCGAGGCAATCGAGTCGCGCGATCCGACGACGAGCGGCCATTCGCGGCGTGTCGCCGAGCTGACCGTGGAACTCGCGCGGGCAGTCGACCGCGAATCGAGCGGGCCCTATGGCCGTACGGCGTTTACGGTCGAGGACCTACGCGAAATCGAATACGCGAGCCTACTGCACGACTTCGGCAAGATCGGCGTGCGCGAGAAGGTCCTCGTCAAGGCCAGAAAGCTTTACGACGACGACCTCAGCGTGATCCGCGCACGATTCGATTACGTGGCCCGCTCGATCGAGGTGGACGTTCTGGCGCGCAAAATCAAGCTCCTCGAAACCGGCTCGACCGCGGTCCGCATCGACCTGCTCGACCGCGAGCTATCGCTCAAGCGCGCGGCGCTCGAAGAAGCATGGGCGGCGGTATGTGCTGCGAACGAACCAACCGTCCTGTCGAGCGACGACTTCCAGCGAATCGAGTGGGTTGCGAAGGAGACATTCGTCGACCTCAATGGCGATCGACACCCGTTGCTGAGCGATCGCGAACTCGCATGCCTCAAGGTCGGCCGAGGCTCATTGACGCCGGTCGAGTTCGATGAAATTCGCTCGCACGTGTCGCATACCTTTCGATTCCTGTCTCGAATTCCATGGGGCAAGTCGCTCCGGCGCGTGCCGGTCATCGCGGGCGCACACCACGAGCGGCTGAACGGCACCGGTTACCCGAACCGGCTGTCGTCCGACGAGATTCCCGTCCAGGCCAAGATGATGAGCATTGCCGACATCTACGATGCCCTGACTGCGAGCGACAGGCCCTACAAGAAGGCCATTCCAATCGATCGCGCGATGGAAATCTTGGACTGCAGTGTGCGAGACGGTCACCTCGACGGAGAGCTCGTACGAATCTTCAAGGATGCGCGCGTATGGGAGCGGACGACGCGCGACGCGCACGAGCGATGAGGTCTCGCACGCTCGAGAGCGTTCGGATGCCCTCGAGAGCGACATATGGAGCGCCAAGGGCGTCGTCCACGACGCGGCCCACTGCAACCGCGGAGGCGTCAGGCGGCAGGGCCGCAACCTGCGCCTCCAGACGGCTCAGGGCATCGCGAGACACGAGCAAGTCGCCGCCCACGCGGAACACGCCGCGCTCATCCGGTCCAGCCCCCAGCCATCCGATCGCCTCCTCGCATGTCGCGGTCCACGCCGGCTCGTGGCGAAGGTCTGGAGGGCCGGGCGAAAGCGCCGGTGCCGTGGGGTCGACGTTCATCCGCTCGTGCCCCTCCACGTAGCTATCGATGATCGCGGTCGCCAAATCGGCCGGTTCGACGGTCCGCTTCACAATCTCTTCCAACGTAGCGTGGGGCCTGTCGCGAAACGACGGGCGCTGAGCGATCGCGAACGGATTGCGAACGGCAACGAACGCCTCGAACAGCGTTCGTCCGGTCGATGTATCGTGCGCGAAGCCGACCCACGCTACCGGCCGATGGCCGACGCTTACCCAGTCGCGGCCAAAAAAATGGGCGGTCGCCCCGATCCGGGACAGCGCCCGGAGCAAGGGACGAACCGCACGGTTGACGATGCGTTTTGGGTCGGCGCCGATCAAGGCGCCGGGGTGAGAGAGCGAGAGCGCCACATGAACGGTCCCGGGACCGACGAGCACTTCCGGGCCTCCCGACCCGCGCCTGAGCAGGGGCCACTCGTCCGAGAACCCGGCCCCACGCTGGAATGCACCGACAAGTAGCGCAACGTCTTGTATGCTGGATATTCGCAGGAGCGCGAGGCCCGCGAGAGGGGCGTCCAGAGCGTTGCGGGAGTGTGCGGCAACGTCGTGTGCCGTGCATTCATCGCACCGGACGACTTCGATGCCTGCCGGCATGACTGCTCACCTTGTAGCATTTAGGATTGCGCCACGGATGGGCACACATCGCGAGGAAGGGCGTTTCGTCGTTCGAATCGAGCTCTCCGCCGAGTTCGACGACGACTACCAAGGCAACGAAGACGGCAACGCCTGGCTCGAACGATGGCGCGCGCGCGTTCGACCGCGCCTTGCTCGCGCCGTGTTCGAGGAATTGCGGGCCGAGCCAGGCTTCGAAGCGGTCGCCGCTTCACGCGGACAAGACCCCGAATCGGAGCTCGAGATCCATGTGCGCTTCCGAGCGTCGTAGTCGAAGAGCGAGGGTCGCGTCGATGTGCCAACGCGCTTGATCCCAGTCGCCGGGTCACGCACAGCGGTCCCTCGGCTCGTCGTCCATCCCCGCGGACGACAGTCTCACGCCTTTACTGAAATCGGCCACACGGGTACAACAGCGTGTGTCACATGGTTTAGCGTGAAATCCGATGGCGTGATCCGCGCCTTACCGGCGTGACGAGCAACCCGCACGCCCTGCCCGCACTGAGGCCTCGAATGGTCGACCCGCAGATGGTGATGTACGAGGAGGAGTTCAATCAGATCCAAACGATCGTCGATCGGCTGGTTCGGGATGCGAACGCCAAGGTCGTCTTCATCGTCGACAAGAACGGTCAGCTCATCGCGGCCTCCGGCGACATCGACAACGTCGACACGACGAGCCTGGCCTCGCTGACAGCCGGCAACATCGCGGCAACCGGTGGTATGGCGAAGTTGCTCAAGGAGCAGGAGTTCGCGACGCAGTTTCACGAGGGTGAGCGAGCGAACATCCATATTCAGCTCGTCGGAAATCGCGTCATTCTGGTCGTCATATTCGACTCGAAGTCGTCGTTGGGGTTGGTCAGGCTGAGAGTGAAGAAGGCGAGCGAGGAGCTGAACCATGTCTTCGAATCGCTGCTCAACAAGGTGCAGGAGCCGGGGGCCAACTCGCCGTTCGCAGAGATCACCGACGAAGACATCGACAATCTCTTCAACGATTGACCGAACGCCCCCGTTTCGGGGAACCCCCGCCAGGCTGCCGCGATGAGTTTCATCAACTACATGGCCCGCGAGATCAACTGCAAGCTCGTATATTACGGGCCGGGTCTTTGCGGCAAGACAACGAACCTGCAGTACATCTACGAGCGGACCAACCCGGAGCACAAAGGGAAGATGATCTCGCTCGCTACCGAAACCGAGCGGACGCTGTTCTTCGACTTTTTGCCCCTGTCGCTCGGCGAGATCCGAGGATTCAAGACGCGCTTCCACTTGTACACCGTCCCGGGACAGGTGTTTTACGATGCTTCGCGAAAGCTCATTCTGAAGGGCGTGGACGGCGTGATTTTCGTCGCGGATTCCCAGATCGAGCGCATGGAGGCGAACGAAGAGTCCCTCGAAAACCTACACACGAACTTGGCAGAACAGGGCTATGCACTCGACCGGCTGCCCTTCGTCATCCAATACAACAAGCGCGACCTGCCGAACGTCGCTGCAACCGACGAACTCAAACAAATGCTCAATAAATCGGCCGTCCCCGACTTCGAGGCCGTCGCCCGGACTGGGACGGGCGTCTTCGATACGTTGAAGGCGATCGCCAAGCTCGTGCTGACCGAGCTGAAGAAAGGCGCCGGCTGACGCGGCGTCGGCGCCCCCTGTCCGTGCACTGGCGACGATGCTGCTCCCTCTGACTCAATTGGACTGCGGCTCACTCACCCTGATAGACGCGGTTGCGACGCGCGCGATCCTTCGCCTTCAGCTTGGCGCGGAAGCGTGCCGTCTTCTTGCGATTCACTTTGCGCGGCTTCTTCGAAAGGGTGATGAACATGTCTTCGGGCTCTCCGTTGCCAACGGGGCTGTACCATGAACGTTCGCCTCGTGCACGAGTTCCGCTTTGAAGCAGCCCACCGGCTGCCGAACGTGCGTGCCGGGCACAAGTGCGCACGATTGCATGGCCACAGCTTTCGGGTGGAGCTCGCCGTGTACGGGCCGGTGGATGAAGCCACCGGATGGTTTATCGACTTTCAAACGCTGTATGACGCGTGGAAGCCGCTAAGCGAACGACTGGACCACCACTATCTGAACGAGGTGGACGGGCTGGACAACCCCACCAGCGAAGTGCTTGCGCGCTGGATCTGGGAGCGAATCAAGCCGATTCTGCCGCCGCTCGTCCGCGTGACGGTGTTCGAGACGTGTGAGTCGCGCTGCGAATACGAGGGGGGCTGACGGCCGGGCCGCCGTCCTCCTTCGCCAGCGCAGCAGCAGCCGTGAGGATGAGGGCGATCCACACGGCGTCGGCAAGCACGAGATGGACGACCTGCACCAACACCGGGGCGCGAAGCAGTACGTCCAGCAGACCGGCGGCGACCTGAACGGACGCGAGCGCCGTCGTGATCCGGGACAGCATCGAGACCTCGCCCGTCGGCCGAAGGTTCCGCACGACGCTCGCCACACCGATCGTGGCGGTCGCCGTGCACACGGCCAAGATCGGGTGAATCGCGCGCAAGCGAACGAACACGTGGGCACTCGGCGCGAGATCTCGGGCGAGGCCTTCCGCAAGCGACGCAGCCGGAAAAAGGGTGTCGCCAAGGGCCGTCACGGCACCGCTCGCCCCTACGAAGATCATGGCCACGAGCGGGAGCCCGACGCTGGCCAGCAAGGTCCGCCGGCCGCGGAGCGTGAGGGGTGCGCCGCCGGATGCCCACCACGCGGTGAGCGCGGTCGAAGCCAAGAGAAAGAACGTGTTCACGAGGTGAAGGGCGATGCTCAGCGCTCTCTTGAGGGATGCGTCGTGCGCGACGAGTTCGAACAGGACAAGGCCCGCGCCGATGAGCGCCTCTGTGGCCATGAGCGCACAAGCGGCGGCTGCGCCGCGCCGGACCCGATGGCCCCGCGGGAAGACCCGAAGCGTCCAGACCAGCAGCGCGATCGTCAGGATGAACGCAGCCGCACTGGACGCACGGTGCGAGAATTCCACGAGTGTTTCGAGCCGCGCAACCCGCGGCACGAAGTCGCCGTTGCAGGTGGGCCAGTGGCGACCGCATCCGGCGCCGGAGCCCGTCGCCCGAACGTAAGCGCCCCACGCGACGACGGCGACGTCGTACGCGAGAAGCCCCCAGGCAAATCGAGCAACGGGGCGCATGGTTCATTCAATACGCGTCGACGACGACGTCGGCGCGCTCGGCCGATCGCTCCGCAGCTTCGACGCTGACCGCAGACGGTCCGCGCCGGAGAAGATCCTCGCGGTCCAGCCCAAACATGCGGAGAAACAACGGCGAGGGCGAGAGTCCCAAGTCGTCTTGCTCGAGAAATAAGCGTGCGAGCTCCGTCGCGTATGCCTTTGCAAGCACGCCTCGTGGAATGCGATCGAAGGGCTCAGCCCGACGCCGGCTCGGAATCGTCGAAGCAAGCAGTGCCACGAACGTCGCGTTGTGCAACGCACGCAGGCGATGTTTCGAAACGGAAGGTGCGAACGCGAGCGCCGCGCGCAGGAAGTGGACGTTCAGCGGCACATGAAACGACTCGTCGCGCGTCAGTATGGTGAGCATCTGCCGCACGACCGGATGCGTGGCACCTCGCAGCGCAAGCCGATAGGTGGTCGAGCCGATCGTCTCGAACATCAGGTTGACCAGGACGATCGACTCCATTCGCTTGGCTCGCGCATACAGTCCGTAGAAGGTCCGGGTCGTGCGAATGGAGTC
>Ga0116135_1000015_pt1 | contig 75336 bp, 46 predicted proteins | sample June2015DPH_20_1_FD_89738 | JGI IMG/M metagenome (GOLD analysis project Ga0116135, IMG submission 89738) | Peatland microbial communities from SPRUCE experiment site at the Marcell Experimental Forest, Minnesota, USA - June2015DPH_20_10 | ecosystem: Environmental > Terrestrial > Soil > Wetlands... | reverse complement strand
AATTTTTTGTACCGGTAGATTTTTTTTGTAACTAACACGACAGCCCCACCCACTTTACCGGCTTTTCAGGTCAGAACGCGTAATCGAGCCGGATGACCCCGGTGCCGGACGGTCTCTGTGCCGGACGGTCTCTGAGCAGGACCCTACTTTGCCGCCGGCGGCTGAACAAAAGCCTTCACGTCTTCAGCGAACTGGGCGCGCACCTTGGGAGCCATGTACGCAGCGTGGCCACCCTCATAGCGAACGAACTTGATCCTCTTGCGCGTCTCCGGATCGAGGCCCAGGTGGCTCACGCTATATTCCGTCGCGGCAAAAGGGGTGGAGAAATCGAAGTACCCGGCCGTGATGAGCACCCGCAGCCCCGGCGTGCTGTGCAGCGCGGATACCAAAGACAGGCCGCGATCGCGGGATTGCGTGCCCCGATTCCAGCGCACAGAGGTCCAGTCGCCGCGAAATGAAGTGGCCGACGGCCAGCCTCCGCCAAACGGCCCCTTGTAGAAGGCATCGGTCTTGAAGCCGAGGTCATTGCGCAGGTAGCCATAAATGATTGCGTCCACGCCGTTGGCCAGGCTGGGGTCGGCGTCCACGTTGTACGGCTCGCCCTTGTGGCTCAGCTTGCCGATCACGGTGGTATCGTAATGGCCCACATACTCCAGCTTGTCCGGGCCCAGAACGTCCACCGCAAACTGGTCCGGCTCCATCCGCAGGTCAGCCTTTTCCCACGTATCGCTGGCAATACCCGTGTACCGCGCCAGCTTCTCCGCAATCGCCTTCTTCTTCTCCGCCGGCAAACGATCTCCCTGGATCAGTGCGGCCAGGTAATCGCTCTCAGCCCAGCTTTGGGCCTCGTTCACCGTCTTCTCCAGGTTGCTCTCGAGCTCCGGCGCCAGGCGATGATGCACAAACGCCGTCGCCGCGTAGTTGGGCAGCAGAAACACTGATGAGAGATCGCCTGCCTCCGACGGGCCAAAGTTCAAAACGCTCGACAGCAGCACCACGCCATCGAGCCGAATCTTCCGTTGCGCCAGAATCTCCGCCACGCCCGCCGCGCGATAAGTGCCATAGCTCTCGCCCATAATGTAGAGCGGCGCCTGCTCGAGCGCGTAGTGGCTGCGATAAAGCCGGATAAACTCGGCAATCGAATCGGCGTCGCCCTGGTCGTTGAGAAACTCCTTCAGCGTGTCAGGCGAGGTGGCATAGCTGTATCCGGTGTCGATCGGATCGACAAACACCAAATCCGCAAACTCGAGCCAGGTGTCGTCGTTGTCCACCAGGGGTGAAGGCTCGCCGGCCTTCGAAGTCTCCGGCCGCTTATCAATGCGGCGAGGGCCCAGTGCGCCCAGTTCCAGCAGTGCAGCATTCGATCCCGGCCCGCCATTCCACGCAAAAAGCAACGGCCTCGGCTGTGCCGTCGCTTCGTCCAGCGTGTATGAGACGTAAAACATGCGCGCATGCGTCGTCTGCTCTTCGTCGCGCAGCGACAGGTACCCGGCGCGCGCCGTGTAAGACAGCGTCTTACCGTGAACGGTCACCTTGTGATGGGTCACAACCGGCTCGTCTTCCAGGAAGTGCTTCGCCGTCTCGGCCCCCGACTCCTGCGCCAGGCAATCTCCACCCATCAAGAAGAAAGCGACGGCCATCCCCAGCCCCACTGCCGACAGAACCCGATTGCGGACGACCCTCTTCATCTCGCCTCTTCTCATTGAACCGATGCAGATTCCGTCCACCTTCGCGGTTCGGGCAGCGTTTCGGAACGGTGATAATCAAGCCTATACAAAAAAATTGCTGTCGGGTCAACTTTTTTTGTTTTACTGTTAGAGTCTCAATAGCTGGACCTACCCCATTCAGGATTGAAGCCTCCATGAGCAGACGTTATATCGCGACAAATCCCTCCCGGCCCTTTAGCGATGCGGTATTGATTGATGGACGAACGCTTTATTTATCCGGCCGCATCGGTCTCAAGCCCGGAGTCGACCAGGTCCCCGACAGCATTGAAGAGGAGGCGCACCTAGTCATGAAGGATCTGCAGCGCATCCTCGCAGCCGCCGAAATGCACCTCGAGCACCTGGTCTTCCTGCAGGTTTTTTCGCCCGATGTCGCGCTCTGGGCGCCCTTCAATGAGGTCTACCGGCTTTATTTCTCGGGCCCCATGCCGCCGCGCTCCTTCATCGGCTCCGGCCCGCTGTTGTTTGGCGCGCGCTTTGAACTGCAGGGCATTGCAATTAAAGACGACGAAGCGAAAACATCCTGATCGTGCCATTATCCTGAGTTGTCCCCACTTGTCCCGACTCGCTGTCGTCTAACCGGGAGGTAAAGATGGAAATCACCCGCCGTCAACTTGCCAAATGCGTAGGCGCTGCTGCATTGAGCACCGCGGCCGGAACACGTACACTCTCAGCCATGGCCGAGACTCCCGCTCCACCTGCATCCGTCGCGCTTCCGCTCCGCGATGAGTTCGCCACCGGCCAGTTTGAAACCTGCCTCAACAACGCGCGCTGGCATCCGCTGAGCAACGGCGCCAGGCAAGCCGTGCAAGGCTACCTCAGTTACAAGGAGCGCGGCATCTGGACCCCTCCTGACGAAGTCTCCGCCGCGCAGCGCGACGTGAAAGCCTCGTTCGCCCGGCTGATTCACGCCGATCCGGGCGAGCTTGCCTACGTCAACAGCACCACGGCCGGCGAAAACCTCTTCGTCAGCGCAATGGGATTTCCCGTAGCCGGCGGAAACATCGTCACCGACGCGATGCACTTCGAGGGCTCGCTCTATCTCTACGACGCAATGAAGAAGCAGGGCGTGGATGTCCGCGTGGTTCGCCCCCGCGATTGGCGTGTCACCACGGAGGAGATGGAGAAGGCCATCGACAAGAACACGCGCCTGGTGGCTGTTTCGCATGTGTCTTTCATCAACGGTTTCGAGCACGATGTGAAGAGCCTGTGCGACGTTGCTCACGCGCACGGCGCGCTGGTCTACGCGGACGCCGTGCAAGCCGCCGGAGCCATCCCCATCAACGTCCGCGAATCGGGCGTAGACGCCATGGCGTCGGCCAGTTACAAGTGGCTCATGGCCGACATGGGAATCGGGCTCCTCTATGTGCGCCAGGATGCGATTCCAAAGCTGAAGCGCACTCAGTTCGGTTATCGCCAGCTATCGGATCTTGAGTATCATGCCTTCCCGTGGGACAAGCCCGGCGTCTATCCGATGGAGTGGAAACAGAAAGAGGACGCAGCAGGATTCTTTGAGATTGGAACCTACTCCAACACAACCATCGAGGCGCTGAGTTATTCGCTGCCATTGATTGAGCGGCTTGGCGTCGAAAACATTCAGGCCCACGCGCAAAAGCTGATCGCCACGCTGCGCAAGGAGCTGCCCCGCCTGGGCTACGCCTGCATCACGCCGGAAGAGAGCCACGCGTCCATCGTCAGCTTCCTGGTTGCCGATCCTGCCAAGACAGCTGCTGCGCTGAAGCGGGCCAACATCGATGTATCACTCAGCCCAGGGCGCATGCGCGTCTCGCCCTCCATCTACAACGACGAAAAAGATATCGATAAGCTGCTGGCTGCGCTGAGCTACAGCAAATCCTGAGATGCTGTAACCCGAAACCACAATACTGAAGTTAACGCGACCATCAGGGAGAGGCAACCTTGCACAACGCCCCAGAGGACACACCTTCTCAGGATCTGACTAACATTCCGACCGCATCATTCGGTTCTTCGTCCTCTAACCCTGGGTGCCCCTGGTCTCGATTTTGAGACCAGGGAAACCATCGCTCTAAATGGTCTCTGTACTGTCTTTGCTGATCAGACCTGTGCCTTGGCCGGCTCCAGCGGAATCGCCTCCGCGCGCATATCGTTCAGATAGTTGTAAATGCTGAACTTCGAAATGCAAAGCAGCGACGCCACCTTCTCCATCGAGTAGCGAATCAGGAATGCTCCGCGCGCGTCGAGATAGGAGATGACCGCGATCTTGTCTTCGCGCGAGAACTCGTTTGGCGATTTTCCCGTCGAACGAATAGCGCCCTCAATCATGTGGCCCAGCAAATCCTCAACATTGTCGTCGATGCGCACTTCCGGCTCCGGAGCCGAGGGAACCAGCTCCCCATCCAGCCAGTCGCGCAGCTTGAGCAGCGCCGAAGTATCCCGGTTCACGCACAGTGCGCCAATGGCCCGTCCCTCCTGGTCGCGCACAAACACTGAGCACGAGCGCAGCACCTTGCCCGTCTTGGTCCTGGTCTCGTAGTTCGCCATGTCCTGAAAATTATGGCTGGCAAACAGATGAACGCCCAGGCTCTCAAGGGTGTCGCCCACCCTGCGTCCCGTCAACTGCTGGTTTGCAATGGCGATGATGCTGTGTTCAGGCTCGCGGAGATCGTGCAGCACAACCTCTGTGGACGGCCCCAGCAGCTCGCCAAGTGTCTTGGTGAGGCGGGTAAGCAAATCGAACATGCGTTCATCTTCTTGAAGTGTCATGGTCCTCTTCTGTCCCCGGCAAATTGGGGTGGTGATGTCTAAATTAACATTCCCGGTAACTTGCTTGATATCTTCTGCCGCAAAAATCAATTACTCGATGCGTCCTCTCCCGACGCGTCCTTGAGAAAGCGCGCCAGGTCCTCTGACAGCTTCAGCCTCGTCGGCTGATCCCGGTACATCATGTGCCCACCCTCATAGCAGGCATCAGTAAAACGATCGGCAAGGTCCGGTTCGAGCTTCGCGCTCATGTGCACGTTGCCTTCGCACATATTCAGCGAGTCGTAGCGGCCCGCAGCGACATAAACCTTCAGGTCCTTGTTGATGCGCATCGCATTTTGTAGCCACGGCTGCGAGAGCGGTGGTCCGCCCCCAGCCTGCATCCGTTTCATTGCATCCGGAGTAATCTCCACATGGTTATACTCAAACCGCTCACCGGTGCTGCGCCGCGCCGGCCCCGGCAGCGGCATGTAGCCGTCCTCAAGCCCCGTGTAAGCGATATCCGTGTCGAATCCCAATTCATAACGCAGGTAATCGGTCAGAAACTGCACCCGCCCGGGCGCATCGCGCTCCACGCCCATGATGCGCATATCGTACTGGTTGAGCACCTTGCTCTTGTCGCCATCAAACAGCCCGTTGCGATACGCGAGATTCGACATCACCAGCGTCTTTCGATCAATCTGATCCGCCCTCACGCCAATGTAATGCGCAAGGTCAACCACAATCGCATCCCGCTGCGCGTCAGTCAGCTGATCCAGATGCCCAAGGGCCGGCATGTAGACGTTATAGGCCCAGTCGCCGACAGCCTTCATCGTCGCAGCCTTGTCGCGCATCAGGTCCGGCGCCAGCTTCTTCAATTCAAATGCCGCCGCGGTCCGCGCCGGAACGTACATCGCATCCTGAAAAGCGCCGGGCATCAGCGATCCAGGCACACCGCCAGAAATCAGCATCACGCCCGCAACCTTCACTCCGCGCTTGGTCAGCAGTTCCGTCGTTCCGCACACGCGCCATGTCCCGTAGCTTTCACCACCCAGAAACAACGGTTGACCTTCCGCATGAAACTTCACTCGATACGCTCGAATGAATTCCGCCGTCGCCGCAAAGTCACCCAGCACGCTGAGAAACTCCTTGTCGTACTCGGGACGCGCGGGCCGGCTGAAACCCGTGTCGATGGGGTCGTAGAAGACCAGGTCGGAGTTGGTCAGCAGCGTCTCCGCGTTATCCACCATGCCTGCCGCAGTGATGCGCCGCGGACCAAAAACCTCAGTGTGCACAAGAATTGAATTGGTAGTCGGCCCGCCGTTCCAAAGAAACGTCAGTGGCCGCGGCTTGCTTGCAGCCGTCTTCACAACATAGGCGACAAAGAATGCGTAACCGCGCACCTCGCCGCTCTCATCGTTGCGAATTGGCAACCGCCCGGCGCGCGCCTCGTAATTCAAGACGCCATGCGCCGTATGAATCGCATGCTCGGTCACCACGATCGTCTCGTCGCCGGTGACAAGTGGCGCAATGTTCTGCGCCATCATCCGTTGAGCCGGCATCGCAAGCAGCGCCATCGCAACTGGGAACGCGCCCACCGCGGCCGACAGTCTCTTGAGCATGAGTAATCCCTTTCGTTCCGCAGGTTGATAGAAATGAGTCACAGAGAGTTCCATCCTTCAAAGAAAAAACGAACTACGGAGCCTTCGTCGTCTGGTGATCGCTGTACACCACGCCGCCCTTCATCACAAACTGCACATGCTCCAGCTCGCGAATGTCCTCATCCGGCTTGCCTGTGACCGCAATCAAATCCGCGTAGTGCCCGGGAGCGATTGCGCCGATCTGGTCTTCCACTCCAATCAGCTCCGCGGCAGTCTTTGTGGCCGAAACCATCGCGTCCATCGGCGTCATGCCCAGCCGCACCATCTCGGTAAGCTCCTTTGCGGCGGTGCCGGTCCTGAACTCGCCGCCCGTGTCTGTGCCGAACGCAATCTTCACGCCCGACTTCAGCGCCAGCTGAAACATCGACGCGGTCACCGGGCCAACCTCGCGAATCTTCGCGACAATATTCGGCGGCAGGCTCTCGGGATGGCTCTGCGCAATCTCAAACAGCATGTGTGAAACATAAATGGTGGGAACCAGGTAAGTGCCATGCTGCTTCATCAGTGCAAACGACTCGGCGTCCGCATACGTGCCGTGCTCAATCGAATCCACGCCCAGCTTCACCGTTGTATCAATAGCCAGCTTTCCGTGCGCATGGGCCGCGACCTTCATGCCCAGCGAATGCGCTGTCTCGATGGCCGACGCAATCTCATCGTCGGCCATCAGCTGCAGTTTCGGATCGTCGCCAATGGAACCCACTCCGCCGCTCGGCATGATCTTGATCAGGTCGTCGCCAGCCTTGTGATGCTCGCGCACCACGCGCCGCGCATCCGTCGAGCTGTCCACAATCGAGTTCTTCCATCCCGGCTCTGAAATGTACGCCGGCAACCCGTTGCTCGGGTCCGCGTGGCCGCCTGTCGGGCTCAGCGGCTCGCCGGAGATCCACATCCGCGGCCCCGGAATTGTGCCCTTCGCAATCGCCTTTTTCAGTGCCAGGTCCACTCCATTGCTCGACCCAACGTTGCGGATTGAGGTGAACCCATCCAGCAGCGTCGTCTTCGCATTCACCACGCCGAAGATCGTCGCATCCTCTCCAGTCTCCGTCAGCGACTCGGCCAGATGATCCGCTCCAAACGGGTGCAACTCAAGATGCTTGTGGCAATCGATCAGTCCAGGCAACACCGTCATTGTCGACAGGTCAATTACCGTCTCCGTTCCAGTAGGCGCAGTAAAGCCGCTCTCGACGCGCACGATCTTCCCATCGTGAATCACGATGGTTTCTTTCTCCAAAACCTGTTTCGACTGGACGTCGATCACCCGCCCGGCGTGCACCAGGATGTCGCTCGCCCCAAAAGCCTGAGCGGAGCCGCACGTCAACGAAAATGCCAGCCAGAACAGAGAAGTGCGGAGACGCATTCGTCACCCTTTTGGATTGCGTTAACCGCTGGAATTAAATCTCAAGCGGCAGCCCAGCCAGTCACGTGGCAAGCAGCACAGGCGAGAAAAGGATCATCACGCAACGTCTTCGATATACAAGAAAAATTTGAACAAGTCAATTTTTATTGTAAGCTGATCGCATGAGTGCCCCTCCCCCAGCCGAGCACCGTTTCCCAAAAGCATCGTTCCTGATCAGTCTGGTCGTGTTGGCAGCCGCGCCCATCGGCCATGCCGCTCTTGTCGCAGGTCCCTCGGTCACGGTCCTGCTTCGTCCGGACAAACCCAACGCGCTGAATCATATCCCGTACGTGGATGTGACGATAACCATCGAAGGGCCGAGTTTCCCAGCGGGTCCGCCGTTGCTGCGCATGCCTCTGGTGGTCTCCAACGTCGAGACTGTGGCCGCCACCATCGAGCAGCTCTCCGCCAGCGATGCAAAGGGCCCTCTCGAGCTCACGTTCAAAGACGATCCGGAAGGCGGCCCGGCCCAGTATCGCCATTGGCAAGCCCCGCGCGCCACCGCGGGCGAGCTGGTTGTTCACTACCGCGCGCCCATCTCGGATGTGCTGGCTCCCCGTGGCGCAGCCCCGCCGCTGGAGCTCAAATCAGACAGCGGCGCCTTCTCCGGCGAGGGCGATACCTTTCTGCTGCTCCCTGAATCCGAACTGCCCTGGAAGTTCGCCATCCACTGGGACCTGAGCCGCCTGAATCCGCACGCCATAGGCGTCTCCACCTTCGGCAAAGGAGATGTCTCGCCAACCAGTGCCGATTTGCACAACCTGAAGGCAAGTTTCTTCATGGCCGGCGACGTCCATATCTATCCTGAAACGCCCCCCGCCGCGGGATTCTTTGCCGCCTGGTATGGCAATGCGCCCTTCGATCTATTGAAGATGGTGCGCTCCGAGCAAAAGCTCTACGAGTTCTACGAAACATTTTTCAAGCGGCCCAGCACGGCCCCCTACGGTGTCTTCCTGCGCGAAAATCTGGTCAACGCCGGCGGCGGTATCGAACTGGGCAAGTCGGCCTTCGTCGCGACCTTTGGCGCAAAGACCGATCCGGACGAGCTCACCATCACGCTCGCCCACGAGATGCTCCACACCTTTGTCGGCTCGCTCGATACGCCGCCGGGGATGGAAAGTTCCTGGTACTCAGAGGGCCTCGCCGTCTACTATGCGCGCCTGCTTGCTTTGCGCGCCGGACAAATTACTCCTGCCCAATTTCTCGCCGACCTTAACTCGACAGCCGGGCGCTATTACACCGACGCGCTCATCCATACACCGAACCACGAGATCGGCCCCAACTTCTGGATCGACACCCGCATCCGCGTGCTGCCCTATGACCGTGGGTCCATGTACTTCGCCGTTGTCGATGGCGAGCTGCGCGCGACCTCCGGCGGAAAGGTCAAGCTCGACGACCTGCTCCTCGCCATGCTCGACCGGCGCAAGCACAATCTTCCATTGGACCAGGCCGACTGGGTTGAGCAGCTAAAAACACATCTCGGCGAAAAGGGCAAAGACGAGTTTGAAGCCATGCTCGGCGGCGCCATCCAGTTGCCCGAGCCGCAGGGATTCGGCCCATGTTTCACGCGCATCACCAAGCCGATGCGCCGCTATCAACTCGGCTTCGACCCCAAGGTGCTGGTCGAACACAAACGCATTGTGCGCGGCTTGATTCCCGGCTCCGCGGCGGAACTGGCCGGAATCCGCAACGGCGACGAAATCACGAAGCCCGTGCCGCAGGATATGCTGCAAGGCCAGCAGGACGGCATTCTTACGCTCGAATTATTGCGCGATGGAAAGCCGCTCAAGATCAGCTATCTCCCCCGCGCCGAAACAGTAGATGCCTATCAGTGGGCGCGCACCGGAAACCTGCCGGACAATGCCTGTGCCTACTGATCGACGCTCGTCTTTCATTCGTTGTTATAAATCTGGAACTCGCGAATCGCGGCGGCGTCTGTGCTTGACAGGATGTTCAAGCGCACGCGGCTCGCGGTGACAGCAGGGAAGCTGTCGACCTTCTTGTGGCCGATGGCCTCGGCTGCAGCCACGCTCTTCCACGTCGTCCCGGTCCACACATCAATCGAATACTTCTGAATCCGCTGCCCGTCGTTGAGCCACTCCATTGTCACCGTGCGATTGAACGTGATGGGCCGTGCGAAGCTCACTTCGAGAGTGGAGTGGTGAGACCCCGCGGGCGCACTCCAGAATGTATCCGGGTTGTCGTCGAGAGCCGCAGACACCTCATCGGAAGCCGCCGCGTGCCCCAGCGCCAGGTTGTGCGCCGAGCGCGCTCTGAGCGCGTTGCCGAACTCTTCAAGCCGGGCCACATCGCTGTCCGGCAAAAGCCCGCGCCGGTCGGGAGCAAGTCCCAGCATCAACTGTGCCCCGCGGCCCACCGTTTCGTCGTAAGTCTTCAGCAGATCGCTGAGGCTTTTCACTGAAGCTTCGTCGTTGGGATGCCAGAACCAATGTTCCTTGCGCAGCGGCGTATCCGCTTCCACCGGCCGCCAGCGCAGATAGCCGTGGCGATCGATAACGTTCCAGTTCTCATACGTTACGCTGCCGCCCTCGTTGCCCACCCAACGGGCATCGCCGTATTCGAACAGGGCGGTATCTGCAAAGACGATCGTGTTGGGCTGATAAGTCCGCAGCGTCTCAATGATCTTTGCAAAGTTATAAACATGGCCTTCGCTGCCCGCGCCATCCAGCCAGAACTCCACCAGGTCGCCATAATTCGAAGCCAGCTCAGTAAGCTCGGCCTGGTAGTAACTGTCGTACGCGGCTGAGTCTCTATATTTCGGCTCGTGACGATCCCACGGCGAAAGATAAACGCCAAACTTCAGTCCATATTTGCGTGCCGCGCGGGCCACATCGCCCACCACATCGCCTTTGCCGTTTTCGAAGGGGCTTGACTTGATGCTGTAGTTCGTCTGCTCCGTCGGCCACAGGCAAAACCCATCATGATGCTTGGCCACCAGCACAACATACTTTGCGCCCGAGTCGCGAATCGCCTTCATCCACTGCTCTGGATCAAACTGTGTCGGATTGAAGACCGACGGATCGGCCGTGCCGTCGCCCCACTCGCGATCGAGAAATGTGTTGGTGGAGAAGTGGATAATGACGCCAAACTCCAGGTCCTGCCATTCAACCTGTTGCGGGGAAGGTTTGACGTTAGAGAAGTTTTGCGCGCACGCCGGAAGAACGCAGAGAGAAAAAGCCACGCCCGCGCTCAACCAGAAATTGCGAAAAGTCTTCATCAGTTCTTCTCCGCTCAAAGCCCCTCTCCCGGCCTGCGCATCTCATCAATCCCGCGCATCTCATCAATGATGGCGCGGCAGGTAGTCCCAGATGGCCGGGTCTTCTTCGCCCAGCACCCATGAGCAGAATCCCTGCAGCTTTTCTTTCTCTACCAGCTCGTAGCGATCCTTGAAGGTATGCAGGTCGGTGAAGAAGATCCATTCGCGCATCTGGTCGCGATAGAACCAGAAATACGCGGTATGGTCATCGGCGTCCCACTGAATTTTTCCGTCGTAGGCCGTGGCGAGCTGCAGAGCGTTGGCGGTACCAATGTAGTCCGCGGTGGCGTTGGGCTTCTCGTTTCCCTCGCTGTCTTTGGTCGGCGTCCCTGCGTACCAGTGATATCCATAAAGCGGAATGCCAAGCGAAAGCTTTTCCCTGGGCACGACCTTGAGCGCGTATTCGAGGTTCTCGACCGTCCAACCCCAGCCGGCAACGGGCCCCGGCATCGTCCAGCGCGTGTTCTGGTCGTAAGTCATCAGGCAGAGCAGGTCAACGTATTTTGCAAGCGCCGCAATGTCGTAGGCTCCGCGCCAGTCCGTGTAGATCCACTTGGCAAAGCCTCCTGCGCCTGGATAACCGGGCGCATTGGGGACTGTCGCGATGCTCAGTTGCAGGCCGGCCTTGTGCAGCGCTTCAGCAGAATTCTTTACCAGCGCGGTCAGCAAATCGCGGTCCGTCCAGTCCACATTTTCCAGGTCAAACTGAAATCCGGTGTAACCGTGATTCTTGCATTCGCGGATCATCGCCTCATTCATGAGAATTTGTCCCGGACCATTCAGCGCGAGCAGGTGAAAGGCCTTCTTGTTGAAGAGGGCAACAATCGGCATCACCGGCACTTTATCTTCCTGGGCGCGCTTCAGCACTGTGGGATCGGGAGCGCCCGTGACCAGGCCGTTCTCATCCACCTGGTACCAGGTCGGCACCAGCAGATCGATCTGCGACGAGTGAGCCAGAAATGACCGGACCGAGTCGGGATTGCTGGTCAAATAAAACAACCCCACCGGCTGTGCATCAAGAGTTGATGCCGCAGTCAGAAGAAGCGCAGCGTAAAGAAGCGATCGTTTCATCGTTCTCCTTGTCACTTGCTCTGCAGAGTTCGTTTGCCGCGTCCTCAGACTGACTTCGAGTCGACGGCTCAAACGGCTATCACCTGGATGCCGCCGGCCTTGAAGCCCGCAAGCGCATCCGGCGCAATGCCTGAATCGGTAATCAGAATGTCGATGTCGGTCACCGGGCAAATCAGCGCCGGGCTCACCATGGCCATCTTGCTTGAGTCCGCCACCACAACCACTTGCTTGGCCTGCCGCACCATCGCGCGAAACACCGCAGCTTCGTCCGGCTCAATGGTGGTGGCCCCGCGCATCACGTCCACGCCGCACGCCCCAATAAATACCTTGTCGAGAAACACGCCGCTCAGCGTCTCCATCGCCGTTGGCCCTGTCAGCGAAAAGGCGCCCGCCCAGCGCATCGTGCCTCCCGTGAGGGTCACGTTCAGCGCAGCCTGGTTGCTGAGCTCCATGCCAATGTTCACTGCGTTGGTGATCACGTGAATTCCGCTGCGATGACGAATGCAGCGCGCCACCTGCGTAGTCGTGGTTCCCGCCGTGAAGCCGATAGTCTCATGCTCTCGGATCAACTCCGCCGCCGCCACGCCGATACGCCGCTTCTCCTCGGCAAACCGCCCCTCGCGTTCCTCGAATGTCGAGTCAAACCGGAACGGCTCATACTGCGTCTGCCCGGCCAGCTTCGCGCCCCCATGCGTGCGATGCACCAGGCCGCGCTCCTCAAGCCGTGTCAGGTCGCGGCGAACGCTGGCGCCCGATGCGTCCAGCAGCTCCGATAGCGCATCCACCGTGGTGTTGCCCTGGCGCAAAAGCACCTGCAGGATTCTCTTCGCGCGTTGGTCTGTTTTTGTCGACATGAGTTTGCGGAACCAGAATCGGGATTTCTTACGAATTCTACATGTGCGCCCTGCTGCGGCAAATTATCCGCGATGAGCGAAGGCCCGTTCCGCAACCAGGCGCTCCAGCGCGTCTGACAGTGCGCGCACGCTCTCCTCGCGCACCACAAACCGCTTGTACTCGCGATCCCGTATATCGCCCATCGCCATACCCTTCTTGCGATACACTGCGGGGCTGTTGAACTCCGTGCGCGCGCTGGAGTGGAACTCGCTCGCCCCTGTAGCTTCTGCGATGGCAGCGATGGTGTCCGCCGTAACTCCACTTGCGGCCATGATAGCTATGCGCCCTTTGGCAGCTTTCACCATGCGGGCAATCTCGCGCATGCCAAGCTTTGCGCTCGGCGCTCCGCCTGAAGTAAGAATCCGCGATGCGCCCGTCGCCACTACATCGTTCAGCGCAGCAAGCGGGTCCGGCGTCATGTCGATGGCGCGATGAAATGTGGTTTCAATCGGCCCGGCCAGCTCCACCAGTTGCCGTGTGCGGGCCACATCCACGCGCCCCTGTTCGTCCAGCAGGCCCAGCACAATCCCATCCACGCCCAGGTTTCGTGCCTGGCGAATCTCCTCCTGCATCACCTCAAATTCAACATCGGTGTAGCAGAAGTCGCCGCCGCGCGGCCGAATCATCACGTAAATCCCGATGGCAATGCTCTTCCGGACTGAAGCAATCAATCCCGCGCTGGGAGTGATGCCCCCTTCCAACAAATCGGTACAGAGTTCAACCCGATGGGCGCCTCCGCGCTCCGCGGCAATCGCAGACTCCACGGAATCGACACAAATTTCAAGTTTCATACTGACTGCGCCCCAATCCCCAGATGCCCATGACCTTCATAAAACACCCTCTCAGCCGAGGGCGTCCGAGGTCAAGAATTCCCGTGAAGAACCGTGCTGCCGCGATCGCCTGCGGCAGCACGAAACCGCCCTAGAACGAGTACTTCAACGAGAACTGCAGATGGCGCTCGACCGAACGCGGGCCCTGGAGCGAGACATTGCCGAAGTTGCCATCGGTGACGCCGCTGTCCGGATTGCCGTAGCTCACGATGTTGAACGCGTTGAAGGCGTCGAAGCGGAAACCAATCGTGTGAGATTCCGCAATGTGGAAGTCCTTGAATGCTGACATGTCCACGTTCAGGTATCCAGGTCCACGCACGGCGCCGTTGGGCGAGCTGCCAAAGGTGCCCGAGAGGGGCACGCCAAAGGTACACGGATTGCCGTCTGAGTTGAGCTTGTCTCCGGCCGTGGTGCATGGAAGCGCCGCGGGGTTGGTGCCGTACCAGTGCGAGAGCGAGCGGCCCTCAACCTTGTACGCCATGTACTGGTTGGCGCGGTTGGTTCCATAACTTTGCACGTTGGAGGAGCCCCCCGTGAGCGTCTCCGGGAAGCCGGAGTAAGCAACCACTGCGGTGGAAAGCTTCCATCCGCCGATCACTTCATCCAGCACGCGGTTGGCGGAGGAGAAATATTCCTTGCCGGCGCCGAAGGGCAACGCATAGACGCCGCTGCCGGTCAGGTTGTGCTTGATGTCGTAACCCGCCGGACCGTCGTCTGCCGCGCTGTTGTAGTAGTTCTGGAAAGCTCCGTTATACCCGGCCACGTTCAGGCTGTAGTTGCCAAAGCTGTTGGTCATCGCCTTGCCATACGTATAGTTCACGCTGAATTCCAGACCATGGTTCAGCCGCTGGCGAAGCACTGCCTGCAGCGCGTTGTAGTTCATCATGGCGCGCGACTCGGTGATCAGCAGCGAGTTTGAGCCTACGCTGACCGACGCTGGAGCATTCGCACCGATGTACTGGTTGTTGTAGTAGGGCGCTGAGGTCGGATCACCTGGCGTCAGCCACTGGTTGACGTTGCCGTAGTCTTCAATATGCTGGCCCGTCTCTCCCACGTAACCGGCCTGCAATGAAGTTGTGTGCGTGAGCGCGTACTCCACCGTCAGGTTGTATTCCTGCACGTACGCCGGCTGGATGTTCTGCGGATACACGTTGTACGTTCCGCCGTACTGCGTGGTGCCGCCCGTAAAGCCCTCCTCCGCGGTGCGGGGTTGGGTCACGGCGCCGGGAGCCGGCGAGGGCACCGACACATTGACCGCCTGGATGAACGGCGTGATCGAAGTGAGACGCTGGTTGTAGGAGTTGCCCTCGTAGAAGCTGCTCGGTCCGTAGCCGCCGCGCACCACCGTGCGGCTATTGAGTTGATAGGCAAACCCCACCTTCGGCATCCACTGCCTGAAGTTGTAGTTGTAGCAGCCACGGTTGCTGCACACCCCCGAGCCAGTCGCGGCGCCGGCGGGCACATGGTCCGCATAGAGCAACTGCCCGGTGGACAGGTCGATGTTGCCGGTCTTGTTGTTCTGTTCCACCCAGGGCTCGTCAATCTCGTAACGGACGCCGAAGATGACCGTCAGGTTGGGGCTCACCTTGAAGCTGTCCTGAGCGTACTCGGCGGTGCGCCACTGGCGCTGTCCCACATTCACAAAGCCCAGCGTGGCTCCGGCAGACTGCACGCGGTCCAGCACAAAATCCGCACCACCCCACCCACCCGCGTTGGGCTCCGCGGGATCCGCAGAGAATGCGCCGGTGTAGCTCTCCGTGCCAAGGTAGCCGTAGTTGTTGCCCGTCGGGTAGTTGTTCTGGTAGCGGAGCGCTTCAATGCCCATGCTGATGTAGTGCCGGCCATGCTGCCAGGTAAAGTTGTCGATGTAGCTGTACGTGTTGTCGATAATGCTGCCGCCGTTATAAGCCGGATTGCCCAGGCCGCTCAGATCGCTGTTGTTGAGGCCCTGGTAGGTAAAGCCGTTGTAGGCCTGGTTGCTGAACGTAATGCCCACCTTTGCGTCGCCCCCGGTTCCGAACACGCCGGTCGGATCCTGCGGCAATCCTTCGCTCCAATCCGTGCGCGTAAAGCCCAGGCGCGCCGAGTTAACCAGCGATGACGAGAAGGTATGCACCCAGTTGGAACCAACAATCCACGTGGGGAACAGATTCTCTCCAGGGAAGCTGATCGCCAGAACCGGAGTCGAGCCGTCGTATGCCGTGGACATCGAATAGAACCCGGTGATCTTGTCCTTTCCACTGGGATCGTATTCAATCTTCGCGTCGCCCTGGTTGTTGGCCTTGAAGCTGCGCGATGCGGCCTGGTAGTTGTTTGCCGCTACTCCGTCCGAGGGCGTGTGGTTGGGCAGAGGATAGAGTGCAGTGTTGGCAAAAAGGTACTTGGCTACCGGGTTATTGATGGGAACATTCTGATCGTTGTTGTACTGAGCGAAGTTGTTCAGCGGATCGTAGAGCTGAATCGGAGTGGAGAAGCCGGTCAGCAGCGCCGAGAAGTCCCCGCCGCGCATGGCCGAGGTCATCACACTGGCCGTACCGCTTCCGCCCTTATGCCAGCGCGATCCCAGGTAGTCGGCAAAGAAGAATAGCTTGTTGTGCAGAACTGGCCCGCCCACACTTCCGCCGAATTGCGCGAAAGAAAACGGGTTGATCGGTGTGCCTGACTGATTATTCTGGTAAGAGTTTGCATCAAAGCGGTAATCCTGCGCGTAGCCGTAGGCCGAACCGTGGAAATGGTTGGTGCCGCTCTTCAGCACGCTCACCACGCCCGCGCCATTCACATTGCCGTAGTCCGCGGGAGAATCCGCCGTCAGCACCTGGATCTCCTGCAGCGCCTCCGGTGCCGGGCTGTAAGAGATCAGGTTGTTGAACGTCTCGTTCATGTCGATGCCGTCCAGCGTGTAGTTGTTCGCCTGGGCGCGGTTGCCGTTAAAGTTGGGTGTGTCGGAGTTATAAGTGCTGCGCTCGAAGCTCGTCGTTCCCGAAGTGCCGTAGGTGGAGACCGCGCCCGGCACATACAGGGTCACAGCGGAGAAATCCAGGCCGTTCAGCGGGAAGTTCTCGATCGTGTTGGCGGTAAACGTGCTCGAAATCGTCGGGTCCGTGGTGTCCAGAATCGGTGCCGCGGCCGAAACGCTCACCGTTTCTTTTGAACTGCCCACGCTCAGCTTGATATCGAAGTTCGCGGTCTGCAATACCTCCAGCACGAAAGGCGGCAGGGTTTCGCTATTGAATCCATTTGCCTGCACCGTCACCTGGTAGTTGCCGATGGGCAGAAACTCAATGTGAAACACGCCCGCGCCGTTCGACTTCGTTTGATAATCGACGCCGGTATCGATGCTGTGAGCCACCACGCTGGCGTTGGCGATCACCGCGCCGCTGGGGTCGGTCACTTCGCCCGTAATTGAGCCGGTAACCGTCTGGCCATGGGCGATTGTGATGCACGCCAGCAGGCCGAGAGCACATCCAAATGCAATCCGCAGGAAGTTCGTTTTCATGTTGGCCTCAATGTTCGTTGGATCTGTCTGCGTTCCGCAGAGTGATGTAGGGACCGGCTCGATGATGAAAGATGCCTGGCCCGTGGAGTTGCCGATTTGCCTTGGGCGGTCGTTGCCGTCAAGGTCAGAGCAAAGTCGATGAGCGCCGCCCCGATAGAAAACCGCTTCCCGGCGCCCAGGGAATTCCGCAGTCTCAGCCGATCTGAACCTTCGGGCAGTTGAGCATTCGAGAGATCGCCCGCGCAGATTTCAATGTGAACAGAATCGTAGTCAATAAATGATCAAAATGTCAATAAAAATGGCGAAATGGCCATATAGGCTGTCAAATCATCAGTTTTCTGATCAAAAACAGGGAATTGCGCAGCCAGCCTCGCCGCAGAAATGCGCATTTTGCACAGCCGCAAACCTGTCTTTCTCCCCCGTGCTGTCCAGCAGGCCAGCGTGTTCACCTTGCGAACGGGCATGGGTTCAAAGCTTCACAGAACGCTCCGTAGAAGACGCGCCTTGTATCGGCATTCCACCGGCGTTGCCGACCCAAGGGAGATGAAAACGTCGTCAGACCGCGACAGAAGTCCCCGTCCTGGGGGACGGAGTGAAATCAGTCAAAGATGCGGTTTCAATGAAATCAACCATTTGCAATCTTGGCGAAAAGTAGTTTCTTTTCAGGGCACGATTTCAATCGTGCCGATCGCAGCCATCAATGAGGATGGGTTTTAATCCCAGCGGCCCTCATGCGACGCGCCGGCATCGGGCGGAAGGACCAGAAGCGGAGTCCCCGCAACAAGGGCCGCGGTCAGCGGACTCAACCGCGAATCACCCCAGCCCGCAAGCCCGGCCCAGTCAACACGAGCCGGCTTCCCATTACAAATCCGCGCTCAATATGTGCATTGGAGATTTGGCGTCATTCCAGAAGCGCGCCCGGAGCCTGCGGCGCTTGCCAGGAGGAATCCTGAAAGCGGGACGGCCGGGACTGAAGGACTTGTTCCATTCACGTCCCCGGCTTGTCTCGCTGAAAGCAGATGAGGCGCCCGGATAACATCGCCTGTGTCGATACACCCTAGAGCTCGCGGATCGCCGTCACCGGATTCACCCGCATCGCTCGCTGTGCCGGAAGATAGCACGCCAGCAAAGCCATCGCCGCAAGCAGAATCAGCACGGCAAAGATCGTTACCGGATCATTGGCGCTGATGCCGTACAGCAGACCGGCAATGACGCGGGTCAGCCCGAATGAAAGAGCCAGTCCCAGCGCCAGCCCAATTGCCGTCAGCCGCATTCCCTGCAGCAGCACCAGCCTCATCACATCCACTCGCGAAGCCCCCAAAGCTACGCGGATGCCGATTTCGTGCGTCCTGAGTTCGGTGCGGTAAGCCATCACGCCATAAATGCCCGTGGCCGCCAAAACCAGCGCGATGACCGCGAATATCCCCGCGAACGTGCTCTGCATGACTACAAAAGTACTCGCCATCGCGGTGGTCTCCCGCATCGTGCGCACATCATAAACCGGGAGCCCTCTGTCAACCTCCTGGATTGCGCGCTCGGCCGCCTGCGACAGATCCGCCGGATTGCCCAGGGTCTTCATTTGTACAATGAGTTCCGGACCCGGTTGCTGATAATAGCTTATATAGATCATGGGTCCGGGCCGCTCACTCACCATCAGGTGTTTCGAGTTCTTCGCCACGCCGACCACCGTGAACAGCTTGCTCCATATGCTGAGCTTTTTCCCTATCGGATCCTGCCCCGGCCAGTACCGGTTCGCCGCTGTCTGGTCCACGATCAGCACGAGCGGCGCATTCTCATTGTCGTCCTGCGTAAATTCGCGCCCTTCCAGAATGGGTATCCCCATGGTCTCGAAGTACCGCGGCGAGACATCCGCTCTCCCCACTTCCAGCGACTCATGCGGCCGTGGCGCATATCCTTCCGGATACGCGTCCTCCGTCTTGCGCGTCAGCGCCAGCGGTACCCAGTCGGTAAGCGAAGCCACCGTCACACCAGGGAGTGCCTCCACGCGCTGCAGAATTTTGTCGCGGATCAACCGCCTTTGGTCATTCGGATAGCCGGAGATGTTCAATCCCACCGACGCGGTCAAAACATGATCCTGCTCAAATCCCGGATCGGCATGGGCTATGTTCCGGAGCGTGCGCAAAAACAGTCCGGAGCTAACCAGCAGAGCAAGCGATAGCGCCACCTGCGCCACCACCAGGCCGCTCAGCAGCCGCCGATTGTGCTTACTGCCCGATACGCTTGCCGATTCCTCCTTGAGCACCTCCGCCGCCGGCACCTGCGACGACCGCCAGGCCGGAAATGCACCGCACAGCAGGCTCGCCACAACCGCCAGCGCCGCAATTGCGATTACAACGCTGGGATCGACCATGCCGTTTATCGCGATCGGGATCGCGTTCTGCGGAAGGAACAGTGCGAGTGTCTTCGCCGTCCACAGGGTCAATAACAACGCCGCAGCTCCCGCGCAGAGGGCAACAATCACGCCTTCGATCATCATCTGCCGGACAACCCGCACGCGGCCTGCACCCAGCGACTGCCGGATTGCGATTTCGCGCCGCCGCGAGACAAACCGCACCAGTGTCAGCGTGGCTACATTGGCGCACGTCAGCAGCAACACCATCCCCGCAATGGAGAGCAGGATGGGGAGCGTAGCCGCCATATATCCGTTCGCGCCAAACGGCGAGCGCCACATCGGATCCAGGGTGATCGTGTTCGTGCCCAGGTGATCGTTGGGATACGCCGCGACAATCCGCCGCATGATGGTCTCAAGATCCTGGTTTGCCTGCTCGCGGCTCACGCCCGGGCGCAGCCTTCCCACCACGTTCAGCCAATCCGCGCTGCGCTCGGTCGTCCGCCAACCGCCCGTTCCCAGCGGATCGAGCGTGATCCACATATCGTGCCGCAGCCCCGGCGCCGCACCGACGAAGCCCTTAGGCGCTACGCCGATCACCGTCACCTGGTGGTGAGCAATCTCCAGCGGCTTGCCCACAATCCCGGGGTCACCCGCAAAATGCGTCTTCCAGAGCGAGTAGCTGAGAATGACATACGGAATGCTTCGCCCTGCAACCTCTTCTTCTGGCCGAAAAAAACGCCCGTAGAGGGGCTTCACGCCGAGCACATCGAAGTAATTCGAAGTCACGTTGGCAATATAGATCCGCTCCGGCCTGGCTCCGCCGGTCAACGCAATCCAATCGTGGTGATACGCGATGATTCCGTCGAAGCTGTGATTCTGGTCCCGCAGATCGCGGTAATCGAGATAGGAGAATGGCGGAGTCGGCGAGACACTCCACTGCCCGCGCATCACGCTTACCAGCGAGCCCTCATCCCGCGCTCCCGGTATCGGGTGCAGCATTGTCCCGTCAATCCAGCTGAACACCGTGCCGTTGGCGCAAATGGCCACCGCCAACATCACCGTAGCCGCCATCGTGTAGGCCGGATTCTTGCGAAGTTGCCGCAATGCAAAGCGAACATCCTGAAGTAGCCCTGTCACATGAACACCCTCAAAGGAACTTTGCTCTTGATGAACCAGAGTATAGCCCTCAAGAAATGCACGCAGTGCGCCAAAGCATGCCTGACTGTAAATCTCTACCCATCAACGATATAGACTGGATCCTATCTCGCATGCTCCGCCCACACGCTGTCCGTTTTGTGCGTAGGATGTCCGCTTTCGAACAGCTTCCCGCAAATGAAGATGGATCGGCAACCAAGATAGACCGGCAATCGGGCATCAGATCCTCGGCGCTCCATTCGCTGCATCCACGGGATTGGCGCCGGCGCATGCACATGAGCGCGAAACAGCATGCACACGCAGCATCCTGCGGCACACCGGTCAACTATGCCACGAGCGGCGGCCCGACATATTGCATCTCGTACCGCGCAAATACTTCCGCGTCCATCTTCGGCCCGTTCGGCACCGCCAAGACGTGAAATGATCCTCACGCCTCTCAACGCAACATACAAGGGACGCGGTGAACCCCGCCACCGCAACGCAGCCAGCCAATCCCGCCCCGACCCCGCTTTGTATCAGGGCACGACAAAAGGGCGTGTTGAAAACAAATAAGTTGTTGATTTTTCAATGAGCAGAATGTGCAGAATAGGGGAGTTGGGCTCATCCGAAGCACAAATTAGCACAAGATTTTGACACGGAATGACGTCATGCACGGGTTGGGACTTCCTGTTTGGCGACGATACACTCTGAACATTCGAGCGAGCGCAGTATCATCAGTGTCTCAGGAGGTTAACGATGACCCAAGAGCCGCTTTTGACGGGCGAAGCACATGATGGCAATGAAAGTTTCAATTTCGCGATCAAGCGTTTCGTGACCGGCGGATTCTCGCTGGAAATCTCCTACATCGGTGACAAAGGCCACGGGATTAACGGGGCAGGAGTCTGGCCGTCAATTGAAAAGGCCAAGGAGATAGCCCAGGAGACCGCAACCAAGCTACTTCACGACGCCAGCATCTCTTGGAATGAAGGCAAGGTTCCAGCAATGCGGGAAGTCGAAACAGCGATTCGTCGCGTCCTGATGGCGAAGTGGGATCCAATTGGTGTCAGCGATGAACCGGGAGCTGCCAACGAATATGACAGCTACATTTGGGGGATCTACGGTCTCTTGAAGCGCGGAGCGAATGATGACGAGATCGCAGAGCACCTTCTCATGATCGAAACAGAGAGCATGGGTTTTATAGACTGCGACGGAAAGCCATTTGGAACTGCAGAGGCCCTTCTTCCAGTAGCGGCGGAGCTACGAGAGATGATCCTACCTTTCATTTCACGTAGTGCCTGAGTCACAGCCAATGCGGAAGTTTCGGGCAATCAACCCATATCCGAGTTCCGGGCGAAGAGTCGAGCACAAATTTAGCACAGAGATCTCCGGGCGTTTCGTTCGCGCATGAATCTGAAGCAGTTCGGGACCTTGCCGTGTATCAGGGCACGAGTTCACTCGTGCCAAACAAGCCCACAATCAATGCCGGGTTTTAACCCCTGCGTTCATCATGCGACGCGCCAGCGTCGGGCGGAGGGAGCAGAAGCCTTGAGGCTTCTGAAACTCCCCGCCCAAACAAACGACCGGCTTCAGCCGCGGGCCTTTCAACAACCACCCACCCCAAAACACCCTTGGCGGGCGGCCCCGGTCTCGTTGACCCTTCCCAACCCAACAGCAGGAAGAAGCCCACGGCGTAGCGGCTCGGTCCCGGCAAACGCCGCTGTACCCGCCGGCGCACTCCGCGCACCAGACAATTCCCGGAAGCCCCGCCGAAGCCTGTTCATCATCCGCTCAAAATTTATCTTCGCAGTTTTGCAGATAATTACACCTGTTAGGCGCACACTTATTTATAGAGAACCCTAAACAGCTCAAGCGCACTGGAGAACCCATGAAAGGCATCGCCGTCTTCGCCCGCCGCGTCCTAAAAATCCAGGCCGGAGCGGAACCAAACAAGACGCGCATCTTTTCCGCAAAAATCTCCATAACCACAAAAGATTCAACCGCTTACGAGCAGAAAAGCAGGCGCCACACAATTTCAGTATGTCAGTATGGATGCTGTAATCCACGCATTCACAATGGGTTGCAAGCCAAGCCCAGCTGGCCACCAGCCGGACCCGGAGCCACGAAAGCCAATACCCAGCAGTCCGAAGCTAGCAGCTGGAAGCTAGAAGCTCAATGCCGGCCTTCAGCCGCCCGCTGCGTCTCGGCCACCACTTTGAAGTTGGCTTCCTGGTCGGCCAGCGAACTGCCTCCGATCCAGACCGTGTAATCCGTTGCCTCCATGGTCGCAACATGGTCAACGTTATAGAACGAAAGCTCATTGAACCTCAGCGGGAACGTCACCTGTTTCGACTCGCCCGGGGCCAGTGTCACGCGTTCAAATCCCTCCAGGCTGCGCACCGGCTGCTCCACGCTCGCGCCCAGGTTGCGCACGTAGCATTGAACCACTTCCGTGGCCGTACGGTTGCCCGTGTTGGTCACCGTCGCCGTTGCCTCAAGCAGTGGCGTGCCCCGATTCGCAAGCGCCTGCGCCAGCGGAATGGTTGCCTTGGACACCTTCACGTCCTGGTAGCCAAAGTTCGAATACGACAGCCCGAACCCGAATGGAAACAGCGCGCTGTTGGGAACATCGATATAGCGCGAGAAGAAGCGCGTGTCGCCATTCGGCGGCTTGGAGAGATCGATCCCCGTTGCCGGCCGCCCGGTAGGGAACTGGTTATAGTAGAGCGGCTCCTGACCCACCGCCCGCGGAAAGCTCATCGGCAGCTTGCCGCTCGGCGAAACATCGCCGTAGAGCAGGTTGGCGATCGCGTTGCCGGCCTCAGTGCCCGGAAACCACACCTCAAAAATCGCCGGCACATGCTGCGCAGCCCAGTCAAGCACCAGCGGCCGCCCGGAAAACACCAGCAGCACAACCGGCTTGCCGGTCGCAGCGACAGCCTCCAGCAACTGCTCCTGGTTCCCCGGCAAATCGAGATATGCCCGGCTCCCCGCCTCGCCGCTCATCGCGTTCGATTCACCCAGCGCAAGCACCGCAATGTCAGAATCCTGCGCAGCGTTCACCGCCTCGGCAAAACCTGCCTGCGAGGCATCGTCGATTCCCGTGCCTTTCGCATAGACCAAGGCCCCGCCGGCCTTCTGCGCGCGCTCCTCAAGCGCCTGGCGAATCGTAATGATGTCCGGATCGCGTCCAGCCCCGCCCCATGCCCCCACCATCTCCGCCGCGTCATCCCCCAGCGGCCCGATCAGTGCAATTTTCTTCGGTCCTGCTGAAAGCGGCAGCAGCGGAGCGCCAGCGATCTTGTCGTTCTTGAGCAGCACGATCGACTCTTCCGCAGCCTTGCGAACCAGCGGCCGATGCTCTGGAACTGCAGCGGTGACCTCCTTCCCCTGCGCGTAAGGATGCTCAAAGAGTCCGAGCGCAATCTTCACGCGCAGCACGCGCCGAACCGCCTCATCCACCACCGACATCGGCACCTGGCCGGAATGCACCAGCGCGGGCAGCTGCGAGTCGTAGAAGTGCGACATCATGTCCACATCCACGCCTGCCGTGAGCGCCTTGCGCGCGGCCGTCGCGGGGTCAAGCGCGATGCCGTGATTGAGCAGTTCCATCACCGCGGTGTAGTCGCTGACCACGAACCCGTTGAATCCCCACTCGCCGCGCAGGATCTTGCCCAGTATGAACGGGTTGGCGGTTGACGGCACACCATTAAGCGCGTTGAAGGCAGACATCATGGTGGCTGCGCCCTCCTCGACAGCCGCCTTGTACGGAGGAAGGTAGTCTTGCCTGAGCGTGATCTCCGACATGTCCGTCGTATAGTACTCGCGCCCCGCCTGCGCCGCGCCGTAGGCAGCAAAGTGCTTCACGGATGCGGCAACGTGTCCTGGCTGCGAAAGGTCGTCTCCCTGGTAGCCGCGGATGTACGCCCGCGCCATGGTTGCGCCCAGGTAGGCGTCTTCGCCGGCGCCCTCAGCCGTGCGCCCCCAGCGCGCATCGCGGCTGATATCCACCATCGGCGAGTAGAACCAGCGCACTCCGGCAGTGCTCGCTTCTTCAGCAGACATGCGGCAAAGCGCCGTCACCAGTTGAGGATCCCAGCTTGAAGCTAGACCGAGCGGGATAGGGTAGATGGTCCGATACCCGTGAATCACGTCCGCGCCAAAGAGGAGCGGAATGTGCAGCCGGCTCTTGTCCACGGCCAGGTGCTGATACATGTCGGTCCGCGCTGCTCCGATGGTGTTGAGCATGCTGCCCATGCGGCCCGTCGCAGCCAGTTGTTTAGCGTCAAGATGATTGGCGGTCACCGGGTTGATGGCGACAATCACCCCCCCATTGTCCGTCGGTTTTTGATTGCCAGCCTGCGCATCCGGATCATCGCCGGTGTCGTTGTATTGAACCAGTTGCCCGAGTTTCTCCTCAAGGGTCATCCTCTTGAGCAGGCTCTCGACCCTGGCTTCAGTCCCTGGGTCGGCGAGCTGGGCGTTCGATGCGTGCTTGATCGGCGCCGCCTGCTGGGCGATGGCGTGTAGTGAGAGCACCGCCGTCACGAGGGCAAGAGCGTACACGTAGATAAGCGTGCGCAGGCGAGGATTCTTCTCGAGACCTTGGGCGGGCTTCAGGTTGGGGGCGTCGGCTTTCAATGGTGTCAAGACAAGGGTCCTCCGAGCATGATCTGCGGAACGGAAATCAATGGCCGGCCACTGCGACCTGCCAGAAGGTGCGGATGGCAAAGGTCGGGCAAAGTCGGATATAGTTCCCTTCGGTGGAGGTAGGGGTGATTTTCCGAGCACTTGCGCAATCGTTTGCGCGAACAGATTCTTGTATCACCTGCAAATCCACGCAGTCAAATGGCGTTGAATTGCGCACGCGAAAATGAGGGGAAGAAAACAATGATGACGATGATTTCGGCTCGAGATTTTAAGCGCAGTTCCCGAAACCGGTTTGCGCTCCTTGCGGCGTCCCTGTTCCTTTTCCCCACGCTTGCCCAAGCGGAATCGGACTACTACCGTCACGTTCTTTTCGATAACAGCCTGACCTCAGACAGCTACTTCTATAGCCGCGGCCAGTCCTCCGGCAACAGCTTCATCGAGCAGCAGAATGGCCGGTTGCCGGTGGAAACCAAGACATTCCTCACCCCTCCCAACGCGATTCGGATCCAGTGGCAATCGGCCCCGGAGGGTGGTTGGAATGCTGAGATCGCGGCCGCCGACCTGCGCAATCGCAAGCCGGGGCTGGATGGAAGGAACCTCTACCTCTGGATATATTCTCCGCAGCCCATCACCGCCGAGGATATGCCCAGCCTGGTGCTCTCGACGGCCTCAGGCGGCCTTCAGATGGCCGAGTATCCTGTCAGCTTTACCGAACCCATTGACCTTGGCAAGTTCACCGGAAATCTGCCCGCTGCCCGCTGGGTTCAGGTTCGCATTCCACTCGCCGGCTGCCGCGCTGCGTCCATTTACCCCTTTAATCCGGAGTTCCTGCACAGCATCACGTTTCATCAGGGCCGCGCCGACAATATGCGCCACACGCTGATTGTGGACGAGATCCGCGTAGCCGACGATCCCGCCAGCCCGGCCAATCTTTCGGTGCCCTCCCACCTCCGCGCCACCGGCTACGACCGCCACGTTGAACTCGAGTGGGATGCGGTGGAATCTCCATCGCTGGCACGCTACGTCATCTACCGTTCTCTTGATGGCAAAACATTCTCTCCCGTCGGGATTCAGCTCCCCGGCTTTCATCGCTACGAGGATTTTCTGGGCAAGGCGGGCATTCAAGCGCGATACAAAGTGGCCGCGGCCGACTGGCGGTACAAGCAGTCGGCGTTTTCGGCAGTGGCCGGTGCTTCTACGCGCGAGCTGAGCGACGACGAGCTGCTTACCACGCTCCAGAAAGCGTGTTTTGAGTACTACTGGGAGGGTGCCGATCCTAACTCTGGAATGGCTCGGGAGAATATTCCCGGAGACGATCGCGTTGTCGCCACCGGCGCCAGCGGATTCGGCATCATGGCCCTCATGGTCGGCGTCGATCGCGGCTTCATCACGCGTGAACAAGGCATCGAGCGCCTCACAAAGATCGTTGACTTCCTCACCCACGCGCAGCGCTATCACGGCGTGTGGTCGCACTATATGAATGGCGCCACGGGCCGCACCATGCCTGTCTTTGGAATGTATGACAACGGCGGAGACCTGGTGGAAACCTCCTTCCTCATGCAGGGGTTGCTTGCCGCCCGCCAGTACTTTCATGGTCCAGGCGTCGGCGAGAAAAAACTCTATGAGGGGATCACCAGCCTTTGGCAAACGGTGGAATGGGACTGGTACCGTGAAACCCCCACCAGCGACTTTCTCTACTGGCATTGGTCCCCAGAGTGGGCCTTCCAGATTCATCACAATCTGATCGGGTTCAACGAGGTCATGATCACCTATCTCCTTGGAATAGCGTCACCCACGCATTCCGTACCGGCGAGCATGTATTACTCCGGCTGGTCCAGCCAATCAAAGCGCGCCCAGAACTACCGCGAGGGATGGTCGGGAAGCACCGATGGGAACCTCTATGCAAATGGGCACACCTACTATGGCATCAAGCTCGATGTCGGCGTGGGCTCCGGCGGCCCGCTGTTCTTCACGCATTACTCGTTTATGGGCTTCGATCCGCACAGCCTGCACGACCGTTTCACGAGTTCGTACTTCGACAACAACCGCAACATCGCCCTTATCAACCACGCCTATTCCGTCGCCAACCCCAAACACTTCGCGGGCTATGGGGCTGACGCGTGGGGGCTCACCGCGAGTGACGGCCCCTATGGATACCACGCGCACGCTCCAGACGATGCCGATGATCTTGGGACCATTACTCCTACGGGCGCCCTGGCCTCGTTTCCCTACACGCCTGAGGCCTCAATGGCCGCATTCAAGCACTATTACCGGGACCTGGGGGACCAGATGTGGGACATCTATGGGCCGCGCGACGCCTATAACCCGAGCCAGAATTGGATCTCGCCAATCTATATGGGCCTGAATCAGGCGCCTATTGTTGTGATGATCGAAAACTACCGTACAGGGCTGGTGTGGAAGAACTTCATGGCCAATCCGGAGATCGGCGTCATGCTTCAGAAACTCAACGAAGCGACGGACGCAAAGTGACTTCGTAATAGCTTGACAGCACAAGGTTGCAGTGAGGACAATTGCTCTGCGCAATCGATTGTGCTGGCAGTGTTCTCAACCTTACCTCCTCCGCAGGGCCATGAAACAAAGATCAAACAAAGCCGCTGTTTTATTCAGGTGTGGGCCGCGTGCCGGCGCGGTTGCACTGCTCTTCTTCATTGCACTGGCCGGCGATAACGGATGGGGTCAAACTGCAGCCAGCACGATCTCCATTGATGCAACCGCGCCATCAAAACCGTTTCCGCATTTCTGGGAACAAATGTTCGGGTCGGGCCGCGCGGTGCTGGCGCTGCGCGAGAGCTACCGCAAGGATCTCAAAGATGTGCATGACCACATTGGCGCCCGCTATGTTAGATTCCACGCCATCTTCCACGACGAAGTGGGTGTCTACGATGAAGACGAGAAGGGAAATCCCGTCTTCAACTTCACGTATGTTGATCAGATTTATGACGGGCTGTTGGCGCAGGGGGTTCGGCCGTTTGTTGAGTTGAGCTTCATGCCGCGCAAACTGGCTGCACGCGAGGCGATTCACCCCTTCTGGTACAAGCAGAATGTTTCGCCGCCGAAAGACTACGCCAAGTGGGACCTTCTGATTCGGGCCTTCGCGCAACATTTGATTGACCGCTACGGCATCGACGAAGTTGCGCAGTGGTACTTCGAAGTTTGGAATGAACCGAACATCGATTTCTGGGCCGGCGAGCCCAAGCAAGCCACGTACTTCGAGCTCTATGACCATACCGCGCGCGCACTGAAGGCAGTGAGCCCGCGGCTGCGTGTCGGAGGCCCTTCAAGCTCCTCGGCGCACTGGGTGCCTGAGTTCATTGATCATGCCGCTCGCGAACATGTGCCAGTGGATTTTGTCTCCTCGCACGGCTATGCAGACGACACGGGCGAAGACCTGTTCGGAACTTCTGAAGAGATCCCGATGCACGATCGCGTCTGCCGAGCGGTCGAGAAGGTCCATGACGAGATCGCACATTCGACTATGCCGTCTGTGCCCTTGTTCTGGACGGAGTGGAACGTGCCCTCCTATGGCGACCTGAACGCGCGGGACAACTGGTACGTCGGGCCCGCACTGGCAAGGGACATCAGTCAATGTGACGGCTCGGTGAAGATGATGTCCTGGTGGACCTTCGACGATGTCTTCGAAGAAGACGGCGTCATCACAGAACCCTTCACGGGTATGTTTGGCCTCATCGCTTCGGAAGGAATCAGAAAGCCGAGCTTCTACGACTTCGCAATCCTGCACGCACTGGGCACAGAACGTCTGCCAAACGCGGCCGACAACATCCTGGTGACTCGCCGTGAGGATGGGACGCTGGTGGTGGCGGCGTGGAACCTTGTGGATATGGACCAACTCGCGAAGGGTGTGCCACTCACGATCCGTCTCACGTTCAAAGGCGTGAAACCGGGCGCAAGGGTCTCCATTCAGCGCGTCGATGAGAGCCACGGCAATCCCATTTCGGCATACCGTGCCATAGGCAGTCCTCGTTATCCAACACAAAAGCAAGTTGAAGCTCTGAACTCGGCTTCAACGCTACCTGCGCCGGAACAGCGCAAGCTCGACCACGGAGCCCTTGAACTCGCACTTCCGGTCAATGGGCTGGCTGTGATTGAGGTGCGGACCCGATGAACCAGACCCTGGAGGGAAGACGGTGACGACGGGCAGCAACACACGCAATTCGCCGTTCTCTTCCGGCCTGCAATGGATAAACCGCCGCGAGGCGTTGAAGGCGATCGTCGCGACAACCGGCTCGTTGGTTGCAGCGACGATGGGCTGTGGCAGCGGCGGCAACGCCTCAACCGGACCCGTTAAGCCGACCGCGCCGTCCCTGCCCGTGGGAACTTTTTCACCCACGGCAGCGGATCTCGCCTTCCTCGACGATCTTGAGCAACAGGGCTGTGTCTACTTCTGGGAGCAGGCCAGTGCGATAACCGGTCAGGTTCTTGATCATGCAAACAACAATCTGAACGGAGCTATGGACACGACCACGACCGAATCCAGTATTGCGGCCACCGGTTTCGGACTCACCGCGCTGTGCATCGCCGATAAGCGTGGTTATCTGACAAGCGCGTTTGGCTACACGGCCAACGTCACGCACGCCCAGATTGTGGCTCGGGTGCAGGCTACACTGAGTTTTCATTTGAACGGCATGCCGAATGAAAACGGATTCTTCTACCACTTCAACGATGTGAACACAGGCCAACCTCTCACCGGGTCAGAGGTCTCATGCATCGATACGGCCTGGTTGATGTGCGGCATTCTCACGGCGCGCGCCTGGTTTAACGACCCGACGATCACCTCGCTGGCCACGCAGCTCTATGAGCGTGTGAACTGGCCATGGATGCTCAATGGAGGCCAGACCTTTGCCATGGCCTGGTATCCTCCCACGTCGGCGACACCGGGCTTTACCCCGTACCGCTACGACACCTACTGTGAACTGATGGCGCTCTATCTCCTCGCAATCGGTTCGCCCACCTATCCCATCCCAGTGTCTTGTTGGGCCGCCATTGCGCGCCCGATCCTCACTTACGAGGGGTACAGCTACATCAGCAACAACGCCGATCCGCTCTTCACACACCAGTGGTCTCACGCGTGGTTCGACTTCCGCACCAAAAGCGACGCCTACGCCAACTACTTCACGAACTCCATCTCGGCGACACAGGCCCATGAAACATTCTGCGTCATGACCTATCCGAACTGGTACAGCGGGAATTACTGGGGCATCACCGCCTCCATGTCCATCAACGGCTACGAAGCCTGGGGAGGACCGCCCGCGCAGGGGCCGATTGATGGGACGGTTGTTCCCTGTGCCGCCGCCGGCTCTCTGGTTTTTCTGCCCAATGAGTGCCTTCAAGTTCTGCAAGCCTTGTACGCGAATTGGAAATCAACTCCGGCGTGGGGACGCTACGGTTTTGTCGATGCCTTTAATAGCAACGCATCTCCAAACTGGTATAGCCCGACTTGTCTCGGAATCGATCTGGGCATAACCGCCCTCATGATTGAAAATCTTCTCACAGGTTTTGTGTGGGACACTTTTATGAGCAACCCCGAGCCGGGAAACGCAATGCAGTCGGTTGGGTTTCATTAGTCTTCCGTTCGCCACTAGCAAATGAGGAATCTGCAATGACCAATAGCCACAATCTATTTCAGATGAATCGCCGCAAAATGCTTGCAACGATGGCCGCGGCCGCCGGATGCGCTCTTGTGTCCGGGAGCGTGGCCCTTGCAGATGAGCCGTGGAAGCCGAGCAAGGACGACGAGGCATTCCTCGATGACCTTGAGCGACAAGGCACGCTCTTTTTCTGGGAGCAAGGTAGTCCCAAAACAGGGCAGGTGCTCGATCGTGCGCGCCACGACCTGAATGGCGCGCGCGATCCGCGCCGCATGGCAAGTATTGCCGCCACAGGTTTCGGCCTCACCGCTTTGTGCATTGCCGATCACCGTGGCTACCTCCCGCATGCGCAGATCGTCGAACGGGTGAAGACGACGCTCGAGTGGCATCTGAACACCATGCCGGAGGTGCACGGCTTCTTCTATCACTTCACCGACATTGAAACCGGAGAACGGGTCAAGGGAGTCGAGCTTTCGTCCATCGATACATCGCTGCTGCTCTGCGGAGTTCTCACGGCGGGAGCGTACTTTGCGGATGAAAAGATCCACTTGCTCGCGCAGCAGATTTACGAGCGCGTGAATTGGCCGTGGATGCTCAATGGGGGCAAGACCTTTTCCATGGGCTGGCACCCTGATAAGGGCTTTCTCGATTCGCGCTGGAGCACCTACTGCGAACTCATGATGATTTACCTGCTCGCTATTGGGTCGCCTACGCATCCTGTTCCCGCCGAACGTTGGAATGACTTCAAGCGTCCGGTGATTCATTACAAGGGCTTCGACTACATCAGCGGCAGCGACCCGATCTTTACCCACCAGTATTCGCAGGCCTGGTATGACTTTCGCGGCAAGCGGGATGCGTATGCGGATTACTTCGAGAACTCGGTGACGGCCACACGCGCCCACAAGGCCTTCTGCCTCTCTTATCCCAAGTGGTACAACGAGGACTACTGGGGTATCACTGCCTCAGATTATGAGGGAGGCTACACCGCGTGGGGTGGACCACCCGCCCAGGGACCGTTGGATGGAACCGTGGTGCCTTCAGCTGCGGCGGGATCGCTCGCCTTTCTACCTGCCGACTGCCTTTCCGTTTTGCGCGCCATGCGTGCGAAGTGGGGAAAGCTTGCGTGGGGACGGTATGGCTTCGTGGACGCATTTCACCCCGCTGCCAACTGGTATGACCCGGATGTGCTGGGAATCGATCAGGGGATATCAGTGCTGATGGCTGAAAATCTCCGCAGTGGACTCGTATGGAGCGCGTTCATGCGCAATCAGTCAAGTGTGACTGCGATGGAGCGCGCAGGATTTCGCGGGAAGGGGCTGAAGCAATGACATGCCTCCACCGTGATCTTGGCCTCCCTCTTGCGGCAGCAATCAGATTTTTCGCACATGCGAGAGGCGGCACCGCTATGATTGGAGCATCCCAGTGACGAAAGCTCCGAGTAAGCCAATCACACTGAAAGAGCTTGCGGCAACGCTGCAACTTTCTCAGTCCACGGTCTCCCGCATAGTCAATGGCGCGGCGTCTGCGCATCGTATTGCGAAGGAGACTGAAGAGCGCGTTCTGCAAGCAGCAGAACTCTACAACTACTCCGCAAACACCGTCGCCAAAAGCCTCCGCCAGAAGCGCACGTTCACCATTGGCGTGATTGTGCCTGAGATCAGCGAAGGCTACTCGACCGCCGTTCTCAGTGGTATTGAAGACGAGCTGCTGAAGGACGGCTACTTCTACTTCGTCGTGAGCCATCGTCATCGCGCCGACCTGCTGGAAGGCTATCCGCGTATGATGCTCGCGCGATCCGTGGAAGGCATTATCGCCGTCGATACCCCGCTCGAAGAGGAGATACACGTTCCGCTCGTTTCGATCTCAGGGCACATTCGCCGGCCGGGAGTCATCAACATCGAGCTGGACCACAAGATGGCCGCGCGCCTTGCGCTTTCGCATTTGAAGACTCTGGGACACAAACGCATTGCGATCATCAAGGGGCAGGAGTTCAGTTCCGATACCAATCAGCGTTGGGAGGCGATTGTAGAGGAAGCGAAAAACCTTGAAATCGTTTTGGATCCTCAACTCGTGGTCCAGTTGAAGGGGCCGGAGCCAGGCCCGGGGCCGGGTATTGAGGTCACGCGCGAACTGCTCCAGACCAAACGCCCCTTCACCGCGATCTTCGCTTTCAATGACGTCACGGCGATTGGCGCAATCCTTGCGCTTCGCGAAGCGGGCCTTCGTGTTCCCCGCGACGTGTCCGTCCTCGGGTTTGACGATGTGCTGATTGCGTTGACGAATAACCCTCCGCTCACAACAATCCATCAGCCTTTGCGAGGGATGGGGCAGGCGGCGGCAAGCACCTTGCTGGGGCTCATCCGCGATGAGATACCGCGGCCGCATCCGCCGGTAATCACCGTCTTTCCCAAACTGGTGGTGCGCAAATCCACGGGCCATTTGTCGACGCGGACATCGCCCGCGCCGGCCGACGCGGATGACTGAAGTTTAGCCCTACTTCGCGGGCTCTTCAATTGTGAGAATGCGGTCGGCCGGCTGATCGCGCAATATCTGCCGGATCCCGCTGGGCCAGCGAATTTCAATTTCCTTAATGGTTGAGTTTTTGCCCAGGCCGAAGTGCACGCGAGGATCGCTCGATGAAGCGTAGCCTACCGCGGTGGTCACTTCGTTCCATTGCATCATGCCGTCTGCCGCAGTGAGTTTGACCTGCGCGCCAATCGCCATGCGGTTGCTCTTGGTTCCCACCAGCTTCAGCAGAATCCAGTGATTGCCAGTCTCCGAGATATTGTGAAACAGCTCCGCAGGCCCGTTCAATACAGACACGACCATGTCGATGCGCCCATCGTTGTCCAGGTCCCCAAAGGCCACGCCGCGATGCGCCGCTTCCTTTTGAAAATCAGGGCCGGCCGTGGCGCTCACATCCTGAAACTTCCCCTTGCCCAGATTCCTGAAGATTGTATTCGGTTCGCGGTAATGGCGCGTGGGATTGGCCAGTTCAATATTGTCCATCACATTCGCGCGGGCGACAAACAGATCCTTCTGCCCGTCGTTGTCGAAGTCGGCTATGCCGTTGCCCCATCCGGACATATCGGTCGTGGTCGCAAGGCCGCTGGCCACCGTCATGTCGACAAAATCTCCCCGCCCCGAGTGGATCTCAAGGGGAAATCCCTCATGCTCAACCGCGGTATACCAAAGGTCCGGCAGGCCGTCGTTATTCACGTCGCGGAAATCCGCGCCCATGCTGGAGAGCGCAGACCCGTCGCCCGAGTACGCTACGCCGGCCGGCAGCGCAACCTCTTCAAACTTCTTGCCGTGAAGATTATGAAAGAGAAAATTAGGAGTGGTGTCGTTGGCCACAAAAGCGTCGAGGTAGCCATCGCCGTCATAGTCTGCAAAAGTTACGCTCATACCCTTGCCGGAGTATTGCGCGATTCCCGTTTCCACTGAAACATCGGTGAAGGTTCCATCGCCGTTGTTGCGATAGAGCGTGTTGTGCAGCGGTTTGTAGAGATTGGGATGACAGAAGCCGCGTACGCCGTCCTTCAACATGCACACGGGATCCTTGTTCGGTTCCCACTCGCAGTAGTTGACCACGAACAGGTCAAGGTTGCCGTCGTTGTTATAGTCGAACCATCCGGCGCCTGCCGACCACATCTTCTTCCCGTTCAGTTTGGCGCCGGACAACCCCGCCTTATCCGTGACGTCGGTGAACGTTCCATCGCCGTTGTTGTGGAAGAGCTGATTGCCGGTCACATTGGCCAGAAAAATGTCTGGCCAGCCGTCATTGTCGTAGTCGCCCACTGCAACGCCGCTGCCATATCCGGCTCCAGCCAGGCCGGCCTTCTCTGTCACGTCGGTGAAAGTTCCGTCGTGGTTGTTGTGGAATAGGCGATTCCAATAGACAGGTGAATCCTTGATGAGCGAGGGAATCGACGCGCCGCCAACCAGGTAAATATCGAGATAGCCGTCGTTGTCATAGTCCAGTAGCGCCACGCCGGCTACCATCGTCTGCGGCTGATTCTTGTTGGCCGTGCTGTCTGTTGCAGTCACATAATTCAGACCGGACTTCGCTGCAATCTCCTCGAATCGGATGGCGCCTGCGTTCGACGGCTGCTGCGGTGATGCGGCCTGGCCGGCCGCGACCGCGGTGACCAGCGACAAGAAGACCAGCGTCTCCAACACAGGCTTATTCAAGGCGACTGTCTCCATGTCTCAGTTCTTCGGGCCCTGTCCGGCTGCATCGGTCACGCTGATGGGTGTGTCCTTGGGCTCACTGGGGATTGCACCCTCTTCCTGCGGCGCGGTCTTTTTGTATATCCGGGCGATCTCGGCGCGTGCCTTCGCTGCGTCCTGCGTGCGTCCCACACGCGCATAGGCTGTGCCGAGGGACCAGTAAATCCGCGTGTCTTCCGGGAATGCTTTGCGCGCCATTTCAAGCTCTGGAATAGCCTTCGCTTCTTCGCCGTTGTTCACCAGCAGAAGCCCCAACAGATAATGCGCAAAGGGCAACTGCGGCGCCAGCGCGACCGCCTGCTGTGCGTACGTCAGTCCCGCCGCCGGGTCCACCTTGTAATCTGCTGCCGCGATCTGCAACATCGGCAGCACGCGGTCGTGCCCTTCGTCAATCTCGCGCTTGAACTCCGCAATCGCTCCGGGAAGATCCTGCGCGTCAATCAGAACCCTGCCAAACACGTAGTGCACGTAAGGGAAATGTGGATAGGCCTTCAGAATCGTATTGAACTGCGCGCGCGCTGAATCATAGTTTTTCTGTGCGGCTGTGCAGGCGGCGCGCCCCACCTGTTCTGCAACTATCGCGGCTTCGCTGCCGGTCGCGGGAAACTGCCTGTCGCGCATGCGCAGCGCGGCCATTCCAAAGCCTCGCGCCACGTCGCCGCCTCCGCCATTCTCCTCGCACAGTGAAGCGAAAGGCTTCTCCGCGGCCACGAACCGGCCCGCGCGCTGCAGCAGGACCCCTTCGTGATAGAACACAACATCGCGCAACTGCGGATCGATGTTGGTTCCCAGGTCCTTGCTTGCCTCAATGTTATGTAGCGCGGCCTTATCGTCGCCAAGCTCAAACTCGCATAATCCCAGTAGCGCGTGCGCCGTGCCGTGACCTGGATCAAGAGCGACGACGCGCTGAAACGCAAGTTCCGCTTCCGCGTAGCTGTCCTGGTCGTAATAAGCGGTGCCCAGCGACCACCAGCCTTCAGTCCATTTGGGATTGAGCGCCAGCGCTTTGCGAAAAAGCGGAATCGATTCTTTAACCTTGTCGACGTCCAGCGCATCCATGGCCCGCTTTGAGAGCGTCTGGAATTGTGTGGATTCCTCTGCGTTGCTTTGTGCTGGCCTGGTCCCGCCTTGCGCAGATTGCGACTGGGCGATTCCATATGGGCCGCCAGCCAGGGAAACCGCCGCCAGCACAGCCACCAGCTTGGCTTGTCGCAAGCACTCGCGAGTTTTATTGAATTTAGCCATACATCCTGACGGAGAAAGCTTCTGCTCGCGTGGAAAGTAACTCCATCATAAAAGAAAATTGCCGGCGATGCGCCAATCGTGCTGGCCACCGCCGGCTGGAAAAGTTGACAACTTCAGGAGGTCCAGCTCCCAGGCGAAATGCCCGGGAGCTGGTGGGTTAATCGGAGGTTAGAACTTGAAGTGGAACTCGCCTTCGATTGTGCGTGCGCCGAGTACCGTTCCCGCGCGGCCGAAGTTCAAATCCGGGATGTTGGCGTCGATTCCAGCAAGGTTGAGTTTGTTGAACAGATTGAACGCGTTGGCTCTGATCTCAATCCGTCCGCCCTCGCCGAGCACCTTCATGTTGGGTAGTCCGAAGGCCTTGGTGAGTGCGAGGTCAAGATCTGAGTAGCGCGGTCCAATAAATGCATTGCGGTCTGTTCCTGGTAAACCGGGCAGAGCCGTCGGTGTTGGGACGTCGGCGGTGGTGCCCCATCCGGGTCCAGTGTTGTTGACTACTGAAGGAGCGGTAAAGTACGCCGTTCCGCCGCCTGCATTGGAGAAATTGGATCCTGCTTGTCCGGAGTGGTTCTTGAACGTATCTGTGCTTTGGCTGGTGCCCGCATTGCCGGTGTACGAGGCTGGGCGCAGGCTGCAATCACCGTTGTTTGGATAGAACGCATTGCAGGAGATTCCGCCGTAGGTTGGATTGAATGGGAACCCGGAGTGATAGTTGAAGATGGGACTCAAGGTCCACCCGCCAACCGACTTCTCCAGCAGGGAGTTGCCGTGGAAGAACACCGGCGACCACACACCGAACATCTTGATCATGTTGCGCGAGTCGAAGTCCGATGAACCCCAGTTGTGGCCCGGCAAAAACTGGTAATCGGGCTCAGTGTAGGGACCGGAGCCGCTGTCCAGGGAGTGGGCCCAGCGATACTGCACATCGGCTTCGAATGTGTGTGCAAACTGGTGGCGCATCTCCGCGAGCAGGGAGTTGAAGTTGGATGTGCCCGTGTCTTCATACCAGTCAATGGAATTCACGATCGGGTTGAAGGCCGACTGGCCAGAGAGAATCTGGGCAGCGTACTTGTCGTAAAGGTTGTACTGCAAGGGCAGATGGTGGCCGCTGCTGCCTGAGTATCCCAGGGTTGCCACCCAGTCATGACCCACATCGTACTGGCCTTCAAGCGAGTAGCGGTAAACGTAGCTCGTGGGCAGCTTGTTGTCCACTCCGGTAATCCCGATCGCGGTGCCATTGGTGGGCAGGTTGGCCGAGTTGAAGCTGGAAATCAGCGCAGGGTTGGCCGGCAGGCATCCGTAGGAGTAGATGTTCGAGCAGGTGCCGTAGATGATTTGCGAACCGGTCAGCGTATTGCTGTTGGTGTCAAATGGAGGATCGAAGCGGGTGTTGGTCGTGATCGCTTCTTCCAACCCGTTGAACGCCAGTCCGAATCCGCCCCGAACAACCATCTTGCCGGCTTCGCGAGCAGGGCTCCAGGCAAAACCGATTTGCGGCCCGAAGTTGCCCTTCTGCGCGTCCACCTGGGCCTGATTGAGAACGATTGCAAGGTTGGTGAACATGTCCGCCCCGGAACCGAGATTGAGCCGCGGGTTGTTGCCCTTCTTCTCAGTCATGCCCGCGTAATATTCCCAGCGAACACCCAGGTTTAAGGTCAGGTTCGGTTTCACCTTCCAGTCATCCTGCGCAAAGAACGACGGGATGAATTGCCGGTCATCCTTCCGCGAATCGGTGGGTACGCCGGTCAGCGGGTTCGCGCCGTTGATGGACTCTGTCTGAGGAGCATCGTTGAGGAAATCCCAGTAGTTGTTGAAGAAGTAGTTGGCGCTCGCTGCCCAAGTGGCGGAGTCAAGATACGCCAGCCGGGTGTACTGGCCGCCGAACTTCAGGTTGTGGCTCTTGTAGACCTTGGTGACGGTGTCCTTGAAGTTCAGAGTCCACTGGTCAAAGATGCTGCCGATGCTGGGGCCGAAATCCTGAGGCTCGGTGTTGGAGAATGACACCCCGTTGTTTAGAGCAATGTAGTCATTCGGCAGGCCGAGAGGTGATTGCGGGTTGTCCGCAAGCTCGTTGTACTTCCAGCCGGCCATATCGGCGCGCGCTTCATTGATCATCGAGCTTGAGAAGGTGTGGTTGTAAAGCAGGCCTGTGGAGTAGTTCAGCGCGTTGTGGTAGAAAATGTTCGCTGCGCGCTGCGGGCCGTTGTAGTCAACATTGTTCACCGGCACGTAGTAGATGTTGTAGGCCACCAGATCCTTTTGCGTGACCTGGTAGTCCAGGCGGCCGTTGTATTGGCTGTTGATGTTGTTGTTGGGCCCTTGTGTTTGTACGTAGAACATGGTGGGCTTGCCGGAGAAGTTCTCAGGACCGCCGGTTCCGTCGCCGCCCAGGCCCGGGGTATAAACCGTTCCGGCAGAGGTGGTGACAGGATTCGCGTACGATGGGTCCTGCTTGCCGACGCCAATCGTCAATGGACTGCCAAGGTCGAGGCCCTGTCCCTGAATCCAGTTGCAGTTGGTGCCCTGGATCAGGCCGATGTCGGCGCAGAGGTGACTATCGCTCCCTCCCTCAAGGATGCTCTTGTAGACGACGCTTGCGCCCTTGATGCCGAGGAATTTTGAAGCGATAGGGCCGGCCGGCGTTTCGCTGTCGAAGGTTGGCGTGTCGTACCAGCCGCCGCCGTACGCAGTACCGGTGTTGCGGATAGTGTCATACCCAAAAAAGAAAAACACCTTATTGCGCCAGATCGGTCCGCCGACTGTGCCGCCCATCTCGTTGTACTTGGCGTTGTCGCGATCGGCCAGCGGATTGTTATTCGGATCCCAGCGGGGAGTGGCATTCAGGCCCGGACGATCAAGCTTGAACAGCGCCGTTCCGTGGAACTGGTTGGTGCCGTTCTCTGAGATGATCTGAATCTGGGCGCCGCTGAAGCGGCCCAGCGAGGCGTCGTAAGGGTTTGTGACCACCTTCATCTCTTTGATCGTGTCCGGATTGGGTGTAATTACCGCGGCGGAGCCCCAGGTCACGCTGGTCACCTGCACGCCGTCAATCGTGATGCCGTTGGTGTCGTTGCGGCCGCCGTTGCCGAATACCTGCGGCTTGTTCTCAGTCATGTAAGGGCCGCTGCTGGAACCGACGCTGGAGTCACCCTGGTTGCCGGGGAGGCTGTAGGCGCCGCCGCCAGCCGCCTGAGAGCCGTCACCGAACATGCCGGGGGCCAGCTGAGCGAGTTGCAGAGGATCGCGGCCAAAGTCAGGCATCTTGGCAAAATCATTCTGGTCGATCGTCCCGCCAATGTTTCCGGTCTCTGTGTCGATCAGGGGATGGTCGGCAGCATTCACTGTGACCGTCTCTGCCTTGCCGCCCACTTCCAGCGCCACATTCAGCGCGTTGGATTGCTCGGAGAGGATCTTCACGTTGTCGATGACCTTTGACTTGAAGCCATCGCGGGAAACCTCGAGCTTGTAGACGCTGGGGGGCAGTGCGTTGAAGGCATAGTCGCCGGCGCTGTTGCTGGTAGTTGTCAGCGTCCGGTTGGTTTCCGTGTCGATGAGGGTGACGGTTGCGCCGGGGACGAGCGCGCCTTGCGCATCTGCGATGTTTCCCTGCAGGCTTGCGCTGTACTGAGCGCGAGCGGGTACGGCCAGGAAGACAAGCAGCAGAATTGCTGTCATCCAACCGGCGGCGGGCGCTGAAAGGGACCTGACTCCCTCCCCTATGCGGCTTAAAGTCGTTTTTAAATCAATCACTTGCATGCTGGACTCCTGAGGAATTACGTGCTGAGTTTCGGAGATTCCTTCGCTTTTTTGAAAGCGTGGTTGTCGATTGGCGCTTGTTGCACAATCGTTTGCGCAACGCAGCATTGGTAACACTGCCAAGAATCCGTTGTCAAGGGCCTTGTTTTTCAACGCATCCCTTGCGCCAACTGGCCGAGGTGTATGCTGATCACCGTGCGCGGCAAGTCCGCCACGAACCTAAGGGGATGGTACGCATGAAGATTCCTGCTTTCTTTATGGAAAATAACTACTTAGCGCTTCCAATTGTCATTCTCGCCTTGCTTGTTGCCGTTTGGGCGCCGTTGCTGCCTGCCCAGACCACCAGCCGCCCGATTCCTCTTTTCCTCAAGGCCGACGACGTCCTTCCCACCGGGAATGAGTGGATTTCCCTGCCAGATATCAGCGCGCTTGACGGCTCGCTTAAGAGCTTCAATGTGATCTCCATGCGGGACCGCGGCCTGCTCCAAGTCTCCGGAGAAGGCAGCTCCCCGGTCCTGCAGCCCTACTTCACAGTCGGCGACAAGCCTTTGGAGTTTCGCAACCCCTCCTGGGAGCTGGTCGAGTACTGGGTCCCTACTGCCCACCTCGCCGTGGACGGCATGGAGGCTACCCTCACCTGGTGCGCGCCGCCAGGCTCGCGAGCGGCATTTCTCCGCCTCACCCTCACCAACCGCCGTGCTCAGCCGGTGCCGGTGACGCTGGGGCTCAGGTCATCCTTCGGCATGCTGAGCCGCGTGACCTACGTGCCCGTGGAACTGCATGGGGAGCGCACCGTGGGTCAGGCGCCGTGGGTTTCGCCCGGCGAGGCCTTCAGCTTCATCACCCACGACACGCTTTTTGCCTGGTCGATCATTCATCCGGACTCGCTGGCCGACGTCACCACTCCGCCGCTCACAGCTGCTCCCGCGGCCGACGCAAAAAAATCGGTCACGCTTGCACCCGGCGAGACCACCGAATCGCTCTTCGTACTTGGCGTGGGCGTGGAGGAGTTCAGTGCGGCGCATGCCGGGAGGGCGCTCCGCGAGCTGCTTGAGCGCAACGGCGCCGACGGCATGATTCAGCAGACCGCGGCCTGGTTGAAGACACGCACACGCACCACTGGTAAGCCGGATCTCGACCTGCTCATGAACCGCAACTTCCTCTTTACTGAGCTCTACGCCTGGGGCAAGACAATCGACACAGAGCAGCTCGTCGGCGTCACTTCGCGAAGCCCACGCTATTACGTGTCGGCTGCTTACTGGGATCGCGATGCGATGCTGTGGAGCTTTCCGGGACTACTCGATATAGATAAGGCGATGGCCCGCCAGGCGCTTGAATACGCGCTCAGCACACAGTTGCGCAACGCCGGAACCCACAGCCGATTCATTGACGGCATTGTGCTTGAAGATGGCTTTCAACTGGATGAAGCAGTTGCGCCGATCCTGGCACTGGCCGCTTACGTGAAACAAACCGGGGACGATAACTTTCTGCGCTCGCACCGCGATGCGATGCTGACCTTGCGCGATCGGCTCATCTCGCGCTACGACGAGCAAACCGGACTCTATTCTTCGCTGCAGGACTCGCAGGACGAATTCCAGCCGCTGCCGTTTATCACGTATGACAACGTGCTAAGCTGGCGCGCATTTGAAGATCTGGCCACACTCTTCAATCGGCTGAATGAACCTGCGCAGGCGCAGGAGATGACCGCGCGCGCTGACAAGTTGCACGCTGCTGTCCTGGCGCACTGCCTGTCTGCCGAAGCTCCGGGAGCCGTTGGCCCCATTTTCGCCTCGGCAACGGATGGAAAGAAATTTGTCTTCACCGAAATTCCTCCGGGATCGTTGATGAAACTGCCCGCGCTCGGTTTTCTTCCCGAGACAGATCCTGCCTTTGTCCGCACTTATCAGTGGCTGCATTCCAGCCACTACAAATATTCCTACAGCGATCAGCCATACGGATTGCCTGGCAGTTACCGACTTGTCTTCACCACCTCATGGAGCATTGCGGATCATCTCTCGCTGAACATGGGGCGCGACCAGGCATTGAAGGTGCTGCGCGCCAGCAACTGGGATGGCGGCATCATCACTGAGGGCGTCGATGCGGGGACTGCGCGTATGGACCAGCAGGGGCGGGCATTTGCCACGGCGGCGGGTTACGTTGCACACGCGATCTGCAAGATGTCCTGCACGGATCAGCCCCATTAGGTAGCATATGTTGAAATTGCAATGCGGCTGAGAAGGGTCCGATTCATGAAGAGAATTCGCCGGATAATTACGTTTGCAGCATTATCGCTATTGATCGTGGCGACTGTTCCCGGCCAGCAGAAGCCCTTCCAGGCCGTCTCCATCATCGATGCGCCATCCATCGCTGGACGCCCGGTGAACCTGGACGCAGGCGGCAAGCTGCTGCCCTGGCCGATGCCCGCCAACACCGGCTACTCCTACTCGAGCTACTTCCTCAGCCAGTGGACGATTCTCTGGGACCAGTACAATCGCCAGCGCCTGCCGTGGTTTTATTGCTGCTTCGATTTTGACCGCACTACGTTTGAACTCGCGCCCGACCCACACTGGGCCAACTCGACCGGCTACCTCCGCGCCATGATGGAAGGATTCGTTGAGCGGCTCTATCCCTACACCGGGGACGAGCGCACGCTCACATTCCTGCGTTCCTTTGTCGATTACGAGTTGGAACATGGCCTCACCCCTGAGGGTTACGCATGGTCCCAGGTCCCTTACGCATCCGCCAATCCTGGTGCGGCGCGTTACAGCGGCTGGAGCAACCTGGGCGAAGACTACATTGAGCCCCCCATCGTTGGCGAAGACGGATACGGCTATCTCAAGCTGTACGAGATGACCGGCGACACAAAGTATCTGCGCGCGGCCATCCGCTGCGCCGAAGCCCTGGTGAAGAACTACGCGCCGGGCGACGAGACTCACTCGCCCTGGCCAGTGCGCTGCTATGCGCGGGATGGCAAGGTCAAGAACGGCCCCATGGGACCCTATTCGGCCAACGTCATTGAACCGATCATGCTGTTTGACGAGCTCATCCGCCTTGGCCAGGGCAATGTCAGCGATTACCAGCGCGTCCGCGCTGCCACGTGGGACTGGTTTCAGAAATATCCTCTCGCAAACAACGTGTGGGTGGGCTACTTCGAGGACACCCCGCCGAGCATGGAGAACATGAACCAGGTGATCCCGCTCGAGTTTGCCCGTTACGTGCTGCTCCATCCTGACAAGGATCCGCAGTGGCGCGAACACGCCCGCAAGCTCATCGAGTGGGTGAAGACGACGCCGAAATGGCCCAAGTACATTGTTCACGGCGCAACCATCACAACCGAGCAGGGCAACGGCAAAGAGTTCTGCTGCAACGAGCCGAATCAATGTTGCGACAGCCACACCGCACGCCTTGCCGCAGTGGAAGCACTCTATTACGCGAAGACCGGCGACGTCGCTTATCGCGACGAAGCCTACCGTTCCTACAATTGGGTGACTTATTTTCAGGGTCTGTCTTCTGGAGCGCATAGCCCCTTTGCCGGCCAATGGTGGTTTACCGATCAATATGCCGACGGCCCGCGACGAATGATGGACTCCTTCTGGGCCGTGCCCGAGTGGGCGCCGGCCGATGAATCGCATCTGCTTGGTTCGAGTTCGATCGTCACGAAAATACACTACGGCAAAGGTGCCGTCACCTATTCCACATTCGACCCGGCAAGCTCGGACGTGCTTCGATTGGAGTTCGTTCCTGATTTCGTTACCGCCGGAGGCCGGCCTCTTCCCCGCAGAAAAGATCTCGACCAGGCGGGTTTCACATTCGATGACGCAAGCCATGTGCTGCGCATTCGTCACGACGATTCGCGCGAGATCGATGTGCAGGGCCAGGACGGCTCTGCTCCGGCACGCATCATCACCTTTGATGATCCGCACCTTGCCGCGGGAACCATTCTTGCTGGCCAGTATCCGACAGGTGCGATTGAATGGGGAACTGGCCAATGGCAGATCAACGTTCCACAAGGAGGATTTGGAACCTTCAATCTCGCGCTCGCGGACCGGAAGGCCGCCGCCTCGGATTTCCGCTTCTACTCGCCTCGCATCTTTGTGGGAGTGGACATCTATAACGGCGGAACATCGGAGGCATCAGTCACCATCCACTGCCCTGAACTGCGCGAAGTCACGTTCACCATCAAGCCCGGGGAATTGAAGCGCCTGCGCACAGGATGGCAGGACCCAAGCTCGCGCATCTTCTTTGAGTTCAAGAGCGGCGAAGGTCTTCAGTTCGACAATCTTGTGTACCGACAGGATTGAACCTGGCTGCACTCAATCAAGGGTCCGATAAGCTTGAAACAGGGAGGGATGCTTTTGCAGGTCTGGAACGCTTTTCTGATCGCCTTCACCGTGCTGCTTCCGCTGATCAACCCGCTCGGATCGGCCCTTGTGTTTCTTGGCCTCGCGGGTGAGGCGCCTCCGTCTATCTACCGGTCGCTGGCGCGACGAATCGCAATCAACAACATCATTTTCCTCCTGATCATTGAATTGCTGGGAGCGGCGATCCTCAACTTCTTCGGGCTTTCCCTTCCCATCGTTCAGTTTTCCGGCGGCATAGTGATCGCAGCAATCGGATGGTCGACCCTGAACGAAAGGGACTCGGACGCCAACTCGCGGAAGGCGCAGGAAGAGTCCGATGCGCGCAACGATTCGCGAGCACGCGATCTGGAGCAGAAGGCGTTTTATCCATTCACTTTTCCGATCACGTCGGGGCCGGGCACTCTGGTGGGGGTGTTGACGCTGACCGCACATATCTCCAACCGGGCAATTTCGAAAGACGTCTTGGCGCACCTGGGTATCTTTATTGCGATCGTCGCTCTCAGCGTGCTGGTCTACTTCTGCTACGCATATGCGCCGAAGATCACCAAGGCGATTCCTCCTACGACGGCGCATGGAATTCTGCGCGTGGTGGCCTTCATTCTGCTCTGCATCGGCGTTCAGATTGCGTGGAACGGCCTGTCCGCCTTGCTGAGTACGATCATCCGGCCATTGTGATTCAGCTTTTCGTACAACGCCTCGTTGTTCCCCCGAAGTTCATGGCGTATTCTGGTCAACACAGCGATTGACCAGGCTGCCGCAGCACAGACCATCCTTTGCGAGGTTCCCATCCATGCGCTTCTCTCTGGCAGTTGTATGCCTTCTTGCCCTCTCTGCGCACGCCGCAGATGCACCCGCTCCGCTGCGTGGATACACGCCCGCCGACTCTGCAACGGAGATTCAGTGGGAGAAGAAGTTCCGCGAGCTTCCCGATCCCTCTCTTATCCGCGAGAACATGCGCCGCCTGTCGGCGCGGCCTCATCATGTTGGATCGCCGTACGACAAGGACAACGCGGAGTGGCTGTTGGCGCAGCTGAAATCGTTTGGCCTGGATGCGAAGATCGAGACATTCTCCGCACTCTTTCCCACGCCCAAGCTGCGCGTTCTGGAATTGCTCGGGCCCGAAAAATTCGTTGCCAAGCTGCAGGAACCGGCGCTCAGCGTCGACCCCACATCAAACCAGACCAGCGAGGCGTTGCCCACTTACAACGCCTACTCGCGCGATGGCGATGTCACCGCTCCGCTGGTGTATGTGAACTACGGCCGCCCTGAAGACTATGAGGTGCTTGACCGCATGGGCATCTCAGTGAAAGGTGCGATTGTGATTGCGCGCTACGGGATGAGCTGGCGCGGTATCAAGCCAAAGGTCGCTGCCGAGCATGGCGCCGTCGGTTGCATCCTCTATTCCGATCCACGCGATGACGGTTTTTTCCAGGGCGATCCGTATCCGGAAGGCCCCGCGCGTCCGGCCGAAGGAGCGCAGCGCGGCAGCGTGATGGACATGCCTGTGTATCCAGGCGATCCGCAAACTCCGGGAGTCGGGGCTGTGGAAGGCGTGAAGCTGATTCCGCTTGACCAGGTCAAGACGATCACAAAGATCCCGGTGTTGCCCATTTCGTGGGCTGATGCGACGCCTTTTCTGAAGTCACTGGGCGGCGAAACCGTTCCTGAAGCGTGGCGCGGCGGATTGCCGTTTACATATCACGTTGGTCCCAGCAAGATGCAGGCGCATCTGCAACTCGAGTTCAACTGGGATCGCAAGCCGCTCTACGATGTGATCGCTCACATTCCCGGCGCCAAGTATCCCGATCAGTGGGTGATTCGCGCCAGAGAGCGGGTCGCCGGCTCCGTTGACCCGCTCTCTGGCGCGAGCGCGGAGTTGGATGAAGCGCGCTCTCTTGGTGAATTGCTCAAACAGGGCTGGAAGCCGGAACGCACCATCATCTATTGCTTCTGGGATGGCGAAGAGCCGGCGCTGCTGGGCTCAACCGAGTGGGGCGAGACGCATGCGGCAGAGTTGAAGGAGCACGCGGTCGCGTACTTCAACTCGGATGGAAACGGGCGCGGCTATTTTCGCGCCGAGGGATCGCACTCCCTGGAAAACTTTGTCAATGAAGTGGCCAAGGACATCAGCGATCCTGAGACGAAGATGAACGTTTGGAAGCGCGTGAAGCTGGTGGACATCTCGCGTGCTGCGCCAGCGGCTCGCAGCGAGATTCGCGCCCGTTCAGACCTGCGCATTCCCGCACTTGGGTCCGGCTCCGACTACACCGTGTTCATTGATCACCTGGGAGTTGCCAGCGTCAATCTTGGCTATGGCGGCGAGGATCTGGGCGGAGGCCAATACCACTCAACCTACGACGACTTCTACTGGTTCACGCACTTTGAAGACACTGACTTCAGCTATGGTCGCGCGCTGGCGCAAACGGCGGGAACCATGGTCATGCGCATGGCCGATGCCGATGTGCTCCCGTTCCAGTTCTCCGATCAGGCCGACACCATTCATACCTATGTTGGCGAGCTGAAGGCGCTGGCAACGGAATCGCGCGACCGGGCCAAGGAGCGGGACAAGGAGATCGACGAGGGCGTCTACAAGGCGCTCTACGATCCGAAGAAGCAGATGGTGCCTCCTCCAGCTGAGCCCATTCCGCCATATCTTAATTTTGCGCCGCTCGATCAGGCGTCGGATGATCTGACCAGTGCCGCAATGGAGTTCGACAAGGCCTATGCGGCGGCAGGCGGTGTGGCTCCGCCGGGGTTGAACCTGGACATCATTCAGACCGAGCGAACGCTTACGAACTCCGATGGCCTCCCGAATCGGCCATGGTTCGAGAATCTCATCTACGCGCCCGGCTTCTACACGGGCTACGGCGTGAAGACGATTCCCGGAGTGCGCGAGGCAATTGAGCAAAAGGACTGGAAGGAAGCGGACGCGCAGATTGTGCGTGTCTCCGCAGCGCTCGAGCGCGAGGCCGAGCTGCTCAAGCAAGCCAAGGCAAGGCTGGCGACAAAAGCGCAGTCAGAATAGTCGCGCTGTGTCAGGGAAAAGGTGCAGGAGCCACGGGCCTCCCCGGTCGGTGGCTCTTCTGCGTTTGATTCTGCAGATCGATTCTCCCGCAAAATGGAGGATCTCCTGGGCGCCCAGCCCATTTTTGGCGGAACGGACAGAATGCAATCTGATAAAACGTTTGATTAAATTTGCTTCTTCCGTCGTTTTGGGTGCACAGAGCGTCCTGGCAAGTTATTTATTTTCATCAATTTAACAACAAGACGGGATTGCGGCCTGAAAATGCTTGACAGTGCTTATTCGATTCATGTAAATACGGGTCGCTAGTGAATCGTTTTATTAGGCGCTGTGAATCGGTTTACCGCGAGTATTCCGAAAACCATAACGTGCTCATTAAAACGTTCCAGTAGTGGAATGAAACGTTCCAGCGATTGTGGAAATCAAGGCAATTCGATGGTGGACCTGGCGCGGGCCAGGCCGGAAGACCCGGTCGAATGACAACAACAATTTCACGGAGGCTACATGCGAGAAACTCACAAGATCAACACAGCAATTTCGCCCCTCATCGAGAACCGGGAGACAAAAAGCGGCCGTTCATGGCTGTTTTCAGTCTCCTGTGCGGTGATGCTGGTATTTGCGCTGGCGCTGGGGTCAACTCCCAGGCTCCACGCACAGCTCACGGGCACCATCTCGGGAACCGTCTATGACGCAAGTGGAAGCGTGATTCCCAACGCGACGGTCACACTGACCAACGAAGCAACCAGCGAAAAGCGCGACACAATCAGCAACAGCGACGGTGTGTTCGTGTTTCCTGCACTGCAGATCGGTACCTATACGGTCGACATCAAGGCCAAGGGTTTCAAATCACTGACCCAGGCCGGCATTCCGTTGAGCGCTGCTGAACAACGCAAGCTAACCGGCCTCAATCTGAGCGTCGGCACGGTTGCTGAAACCGTTACAGTCCAGGAAAGCTCGCAGATTATTGCCGTGGATAACGGATCCAGGGCGGCCGTCCTCGAAGCAGAGGACATCGAAAACCTGGCCCTCGGCGCCCGCGACCTTTCGGAATTGCTCAAGGTGCTGCCCGGCGTAACGATCGCCCCCAACGGCACCAGCAATGGTCCGGAGTATAACTTCACCAATGCCTTCGCAGCCGGTTCCGCGGTGGGCAACGGGCTCAATGCCAACGGAGCGCCCAACCGCGGCGGCACATCCATCACCGTAGACGGCGTCGACGTGAACGATCCCGGTTGCGATTGCAACTCGATCGGCACCGTCAACCCGGACATGACGCAGGAAGTCAGCGTTCAGACTTCGAATTTCGGCGCCGACGCGGAATACGGTCCGGTGCTTATCAACAACCTCAGCAAATCGGGCGGCGCACAGTATCACGGCGAAGGCTACTTTTATGCCCGTAACAACGCGCTCGCAGCAAACGACTGGCAAAGCGATAACGCCGGCACCCCGAAGGGACCCGCTTCCTACTACTATCCTGGCGGCAACGCGGGTGGTCCGATTCCTTTCACAGCCAAGAAAGTCCTCTTCTGGGGCGGCTACGAGCGCATCCTCCAGAACCTCGGCAACAGCAACAGGCTGAAATCCTACATTCCGACGGCTGACATGCTGAGCGGCAACTTCACGGACACTACCGCCAACGCGGCTTTCTGCGCTAACGGATATGGACCCACGATTCTCGGGAACAGTTGCAATGATCTGACTGGAACCGTCCTTCCGAATGGAGCCCCCGTTACAAACAGCATGATTCCCACCGCGTTTCTTGACCCCGGAGCCCTGGCGCTTGCCAGCATCTGGCCCAAGGCTAACCAAACTCCGACGGCCGCGAATGACTTCTACAACTACAACCAGGTCATTCCAGGCACGCATGACGGCTGGATTTATCGCCTGCGCGCCGATTTCCATTTCAACGACTCCAACTCTGCGTTCATCTCGTATCAGCAGGGTTTCGACACCGCTCCTTCTCAAGGCAACGGCGCCCACATTTACTGGACGCCCCCCGATTCCATTCCTTATCCCGGCGGCGGTTTGTTCTCCACCGAATATACGAAGGCGATTGCGGGCCACTTTGTTCACACCTTCTCAAACACTCTGACCAACGAAGCCATCGCCAGCTGGGGCTACGGAAACTTTCCTGTCGGTCCGGCAAATCCCAGCGCAGCCTACAAGACTACTCTTGGATACCCGGCCAACTATGGCACCGTCTTCAATGCCGGCTCCAAGCTAATTCCGTCCTATGGCGCGTCCAACCCGTACGGCAGCGTGTCCGGCTTCCCGGATTTCTCGCAGCAGGATATCTTCGAGCCTGCCGGCGTTTACATCGTCCGCAAGGAGATGCCGGCATTTGCTGACAACGTCACCAAGGTCTGGAAGACCCACACCGTCAAGGTAGGCATGTTCACTGAGAACATCAGTAACATCCAGGGCGCCAGCGAGTCGCCAAACGGCAACATCGGCGGCAACAATACGTATTCGACGGGCCAGACAACCAAGAACCTCATCACGGGCAACTACATCGGCTCGCCCAACAACCCCACAGCCAACTTCCTGATGGGCATCGAAAACGACTACAACGAGAACAACGCATCGCCGGTAAGCGACATGAACTACCAGACGTTCGCTGTCTACTTCGACGACTCGTGGAAGGCCAGCCGCCGCATTACGGTCGAATACGGTATCCGCTTCGATCACGATGGGCACTGGTATGACCACAACAAGGTTGGCGAAGCCGTCTGGCTTCCAAGCCTGGCGCAATCCGACCTGGCGGCGGGAAAACTGGATCCGGGCGTTTACTGGCACGGCATCAGCCCCGGTGTTCCTAACAGCGGGCAGCCGGACAAGTTTGTCTATGCCGATCCGCGCGCAGGCATCTCGTGGGATTTGTTCGGAACAGGCAAAACCCTCCTCCGCGGTGGCTGGGGCATGTATCGCTACAGCGACCAGTACAACGACTATACGGGCGCTTTGACCACGGCACAGAGCATTCTGGGATACAGCATTCCCGGAAGCACCAACATCATGCTCAGCCAGATCGGCAGCGGCGCTCCGCAGATCGTTGTACCGAAGCTCTTCGGCCAGACCACCTGCTGCGTCGGCGGCGTCAATGTGCTTGACCCAACCGATAACAAGGTGCCGCTGACCACCGAGTGGAACCTCACCATCTCGCAACAGTTGAAGTGGAACACCCTGCTCGAAGTTGCTTATGTCGGCAATGACAGCCAAAACGCGGTCATGGGCGGCGAAGGCATCTCGGGAAGCGGCTTTACCGAATACACCAACCAGAACAAGATCCCTCTGGGCGCCTTTTTCAAGCCCGATCCGGTCACTGGACTGGTTGCCACCAACCCTGAGAACGTAACCACAACCTGCGCCGGTCCGGTCTGCAACAAGACCGCGGATTATCGCCCGTTCGGCAACGTGTACGGGGACAACGGCATCGATATGGTCAACAACGCAAGCTACGGCGACTACAACGGTTTGCAGGTAAGCTGGGTGAAGCGTTCAAAGTCCACCGACTTCAACGCCAACTACACCTGGTCGAAGACCCTGGGAACTGGCCTTCAGGCCAACCCCTTCGTCCTTCGCCAGAACTACGGCCCTCTGGCGATCGATCGTCCGCAGGTGGTCAACCTCTCAGGCTCCTACTTCGCTGAGCGGCCCTATACCGGCGAAAACAAGATCCTCAGCGGCGCTGCCAACGGCTGGACCATCTCCAACTACACCACTTGGCAGCAAGGCGGCAACCTGCAGGCGCTCAACAATCCCAACTTTGGATTGGGCCTGACTTACACCACCGTCAACGGATCTCCAATCTCGGCTTCCAACCCCCTGCCTGCAAACGTTGGCACCGGGCTTGGATCGGGCACTTATTACGGCACCAATGAACCCGTCGACATTAAGCCGGTGGTTCATGGCAGCGCCCTCACCTACACCAACTTCAGCGTGCCTGCGGTTGGCACCTACGGGGGAGAGAATTACCCCTACTTCCATGGCAAGTCTCTCTTTGAATCGGATATGGCGCTCTTCAAGACGTTCCACGTCGTTGAAAAGCAGACTTTGAAGATCGAAGCTGAGGCCTTCAACTGGCTCAATCACCCGCTGCCTCAGTACCAGAGTGGCTATCTGAGCCTGAACTATCAGGCGGATTACGTTACTAACCCGGCAAACCCGCTTGACCATGTGGGGGCAATCACCGTGTATCCCACCCCGTATCCGGCCAGCAATCCCGCCAACTTTGGTGTTGCCAACTTCAAGGCCGGCGCACCCAATCAGCGCATCTTTGAGTTGAGTGCGAAGTACGTTTTCTAGCCTTCCATGAAACGGAGGCCGCGTACCGCGTTCTTCGTTTCAGAACGTATTTCCAAATCAATTCGAAATACCCAACCGAAAAGGGCGTCTCAAGCGAGGCGCCCTTTTCATTTCTTCGCGCAACATGCTTTTTAGCGCGCTGCGTGCAGCCGCAAATTTGTCAAAAGGCGCGGCTGCGCATGCAGTTTAGACTCGGCATTTGGAGATGGGGGATCCGCCGAAGTTGCGGTGAGGGTTGCGATCTCGAAAGGAATTGCCGTGGTTGTTCTGGCGCCACTCCTGACGTTCTTAATGCGCGCCTGGAAACTGGAGCGCAGAAGTCTCTGCAACCGTGCCTGGAATCCTGCAGACAGAGTAGCCGCGCTGCTGATACGGGCAAATCATGCCTTCAGGTGCAAGGCCATGAATGACCGCCCAGGTCACCGGATATTGGCTAGCCAATCGGGTGAAGTCCTGAGCCTGAAAGTGATTCAGACCATAAGTGGCATTGCTCATCTGCTTCCACTCGCCGGCAAGGTCGGGAAACATTGCCACCACGCCGCCATCTTTGAAGTAGTCGGCCAGATCAGATCGCTCGCTGATGACGCGGAAGCCATGGACATCCACGCCCTTTTCGAGAAAGTAGCGTGAATCCACCGCAAACACGGCGTCACGCGGGGTGTTCTCGCGAATCCATAGCAGCGTGTTGACCCAATCGTTAGAACTGCTCTTCAACCAGGGCAGTTCAATCTGCGGGCTATTCGGGTAGGTAGCGCGCGCCGCCAGGAACATGCCGAACGCCATTGGCACACTCAAGACGGGCAGTACCCAGGCGCGCCCCTTGGCCGCATATTCCCCGATGACTCCGCCGAGAAAGAACATGAAGATCAAAGTGATGAGCTGGAAACAGCGCAGCGGCTGCAGGCGCGCAAACATATCCAGGGTGTGCGAACTCGAGAAGACCGCGGCAACCAGAATCGCGAGCACCCCGAATGGAATGAGCGCAAAACTGAGGCGCCGGAACTCCGCCGTTGTACCGCGCACTTTGCCCTTCCAGAACCAGGTCAGAATTGCCAGCGGCGCGAGCATGCCGATCCAGTCGTACCAGTTCCAGTTGGAGAGAAAAAAGAAGTCACGCGCGTAGAGTGCTTCGCGATAAGGGCCCGTGGCCGGCGTCAGCGGGAATCCGCCGGGAAGAATGCCGGCTATCGCAGCAAAGGCGGGTACGCGCGGCCGGGCTGCAGGCTTGAGTGTTTCCGTAAGCCAGAGCAATGCCATGAGCAACACGAGGAACGCGCACATCTGCAGGTGGATCAGGCCTGTGACTGCGATGACCAGGCTTGCAAGTACATATCGGCGTTCAAGGAAAAAGGCCAATGCAAGAACGGACAGCGGCGTGGAGAGTGAGCGAGGGGTGAGATAGGGGTCAATCAGCAGCAGACCGGTGTTGGTGGCCGGCATGGTCAGCAGGGCGGTGATCAGCAGCATGGAGCACCAGCGCGCCCTTGACGAAGTGAAGCTGATGGCCGCCATCATCCAGCACGCAGCCAGCAGCAGGAAGATGCCGGCGATGTACCAGAGGAAGTAGATCCAGTCCATCGGCAGGTGAGTCAGACGCGCGCTCCATGCCATCATCGGACTGAACAGGGATAAATGCTCGTGGGTCATGAAGAACTCGGTCGCGAAGGGATAGAGGCCCGGATCGAGCAACTTCTTGGCAGCCGGCAGGTGAATCTCGGCATCTTCAACACCGAGATGATAGCCGTGGATAGCGACTGCGGCGGCCGTGAGAGCCGCCAGACGAATGATTGGCAGACGCCGGTCTGAGGCGGTCTTCATCGCGATCCTCGCGGCGCCAGGCGCGGATGTCTGGTTCCCGTTCAGCATGACAATGTGTCGAAATCCTCAACTATCATACGCAAAAGACCGCGCCGGACCGTTTGCGATCCGGTCAGACGCTGCTGTTCTAAAAGGTGCGGTATGTGCGCCTCAGCGGCCATTTTGTCAGCGAACGCTCGACTTGGGAAACATTTGTGCGAGCCATGGAAGGTGGATGAACGAGGTGACAATCAGGACGACGCTACAAGCCGCCAGCAGCACCATCAGTCGCGGTTCCCGGTAGAGCTTCTCGGGATTCTGAACCGGACTATCGTGCTTGAATCCGAGATCGAAGTACACAGCCATCAGGAGAGCGATGAGCGGGAAGCTCAGCACCATCTCAATGCGATAGCGCATCACAAACGCGCCAAAGAACAACATGGATGTTGCCGCGTAAAACAAGACGGAGGTCAGCAGCGTTTCTTCGGTGTAAAACTCAAACGACCGCCGATAGCGCATCGCCGGCGCGCTGCCGATCTGGCGATACTCGCTGAAGCGCTTCAGAGCCATGAAATACGCGCCCAGCATCCAATAGGCAACCAGCAGCGAGACTGGAGGAATCACGGTCGACGTGACGATATACCACCCCACGCAAAGACGAATGGGATTGTTGATGGACTCGGAAAGAACATCAAGATAGGGAACGTCCTTGGTCCGAATTGGGGGAATGTTATAGAAGCATCCCATCACCCACAGGCTCAGAACGCAAAGGAACAGGGCCTTGGAGACCATAAAGGCCAGCAGGAATCCCGCCAGGCCGGTCGCGAGCCACTGCATGTAGGCCAGCGGGAAGTTGACAACGCCGCGAGCCGCGGGGCGCATGCATTTGGTGGGGTGGGTGCGATCGAAGGGCGCATCCAGAAGCTCGTTGAGAACGTAGTTGCTGCTGGCCGCCGCCACCACCGCTGTCATGCCCAGCAGAACACGAATCAACAGCGCGACACTGGCCGGTTCCCCTGTGAGGCTGGCAGCGATTACGATGCCCGGGAGCACGAAGATTTGCTTGACCGAATGATCGAGCCGAAAAAGGCTCAGATGACAGGCAAGCCGCTCCCTCGTTGTGGAAGCCCGGGATGTAGCCGGTGCCGTAATCATGCTTTGACGCCTGCCTGCGATGCGGAAGTGGATTCCATGGCGATCTCATCCCCTTGTGGGTGCACGGCCTGTTCAGCAGCATGATTTCGTCCGCCGCGCAAACGAATCCACTGCGCATTGGTACCGAAAGGGCGCAGCGGGTACCCGCGTAGTATGTCACCTGTCACTCCCAGTATGACGGATGAATCGCGATTCCTGATGCCTGAAGCGGACTTTTTCTCGACCCGAAACGGAACATTGTGGCCCTCAATGTGAGACGCGGAGATTCGGAAAACGCGCGAAAGAGTGGCTGCAACTCACCAGCCGGATTGGTTGCTTTGTGTTCGCTGGGCTGGCGAGCAAAAGGCGAATCTGGGAGCTTTTGCCGACGGAAACATCAGTCCATAACTTTAGCGCTGCTTGCAGGGGGGTATCGGTTTACCAAAATGTTGCCTGCATAAACTCGCGCCGTGGGTTTATCGTCTATTCAGGAGTGCCGTTTTTTGACTTTGGCCCCATTCTGATTTTTAGAAGGAACTTTTCGATTGAGTTCCGGAAGATGCAGATTCAAAACATGAGAAAACTGCTTTACATTCTCCCTATCGCGCTTATTGTTGTTGGCGCATCGCTTCTCTTTGAACAGCGAGCCTACGCCTACGCCGATCCAGGGACAGGACTCCTGGCCATCCAGGCGCTGGGGTCGGCCGTGGTTGCCACCGGCTGGTATCTGCGCCGGAAGATCTATGGATTGCTGCACCGTGGCGCCAAGCCCCAGCAACCGGCAGAGGAGTTTCCCGCAGCAGAGGAAGACGAGGGTTCGTCTCATCCGTGACCAGTCAGCCCTACCTTCAGCCCGACCCGCTCAGTTCCCATAGCGAACATTCCTCCGGCTCCCCGCAGTTACCCAGCCCTCAGCAGCCGGGGGATGAAATTCGGTTTGAATCCACCTTCCGCGATCCTGCAGGTCAGCTTCAGCTCACTTCCACCCATGCTCTGCGGCGCATTTACCCGGCGGCCGTGGATGAGGCGCATGCCTTCCTTGCCTCTCCGCTGCGCAAGGCGCTGGAGCGCAGCGGCGACCTGATTCCGACCGAAATTGTGCAGCCTGGAGCAGATTCGGCCACGCCGGGCGGCGGTCTCTGGCTGCGCCATCCGCTCGTTGATCCCATCTCCTACCCGTGGGAATGGACGACCGGGCAGTGGCGTGCTGCCGCCGAGCTCACGCTGCGGCTTGCGGGCCAGGCCATCCGCGCGGGCTGGACCCTGAAGGACGCAACTCCGCTAAATATCCTGTTCAAAGGCGGACGGCCTGTTCTGGTGGATGTGCTGTCATTCGAGAAGCGCGACCCACATTCAAGCGTCTGGCTCGCTTATGGTCAGTTTGTGCGCACATTCCTTCTGCCCCTGGTCGCTGAGAAGCTGCTCAGCTGGCCGCTGCAGGCCACGCTCTTTTCGCGCGATGGATATGAACCCCGAACCATTTATAACGCTCTCGGCCCTTTGCAGCGCCTTAATCCCGATCTGCTGGATGTAGTCACACTCGCGACTGTCTTTGAGGAATCAGGTGGGAAGGGAAGCAAGGCGAAGCCGCAGAAGAAGCCCACCACGACCGACCCCGAGTTGGCCGCGCACATTCTTGCAAAGCGGATCGCTCGCCTTTCAAAGCAGATTGGCCGCGCCGCCCGCTCCGAAACCACCAGCCGCTGGAGCGGATATCAGCAGGCTGCCGCGCACTATCGTCCCGCCGATACCGAGGAGAAGAAGCGCTTTGTCGCCGCAGTGCTCGAACGTTGCCATCCCGCGCGCGTGCTCGACATAGGAGCGAATACAGGAACCTATTCGCTGCTGGCTGCCGAGGCCGGTGCCGAGGTCGTTGCCCTGGACAGCGATACCGGAGCCATTGAGGCACTGTGGCGCACGGCGTCCGAGCAGAGCAAGCCCATCACGGCCCTGGTTGCCAACATCGCGCGACCCACGCCGGCCGCGGGATGGAGAAATCGTGAACAGCTTTCGCTGCTCGATCGATTAACGGGCAAGTTCGATCTGGTGCTGATGCTCGCCGTCATTCATCACCTCATTCTCCGTGAGCAAATTCCGCTGCCGCACATCGCCGATCTCTGCGCCAGCCTCACACGGCGCTGGCTGGTGCTGGAGTGGGTGCCTCCTTCGGACCCCATGTACCAGGAGTGGCTTCGCGGCCGCGACGACCTCTACGGCAATCTTTCCGAAGATGACCTGACGCTGGCATTTGCTCCGTTCTTCCGTGTTGTAGATCGCATGGAACTGGGCAATCGACGCGTGCTGTTTCTATTGGAGCGCAATCACGCAGGCGAGCCGGACGAGGGAACAAGCCCGAGATGATGAAACGCATCGCGCAAGCGTGGGCCTTTGCTTCCATCCTGCTGCTTCCCAGCTACGCCGACCTCACATCCGGCGCGGGCGATGCGCGCATGCGCTCCCCGGTTGCGCTCACCGGCGTTGCGCTAGCTCAACTCGCCGACATGTTGATTGTCGCGCTGGCCTTCTTTGTTTTGTTGGAGGGTCTGCGCCGACTCTCCATGTGGCCCAAAATCCGCTGGGGGCTCATGGCGCTCTTGCCGGTGCTGCTCTTTGCGCGCAATCTGGATGTGATGCCTGTGGATGTGCCGCCACTCGCTGTGCTGGCGATGGGTATTGTATGGACCACCCTGCTGATCTTCTTTATCCTGCGCCTCCCCATGTTTGCAGCGAAGTTAAGCAAGGCTGGCAGCAGCATTCTGGCAGGATTTGTAGTTTTCGCACTGGTAATGACCTTTCAGCTTGGCCGCGCAACGCTATGGCAGCCGGGCCCGCAGTCGTTCTCCAATCCAATTCCCGCTGCTGCCCCGCACAAGCCGCGCCTGGTCTGGATCCTCTTTGACGAGCTTGCCTACAAGCCTGTCTTTGAATCGCGCGATCCCTCGCTCTCATTACCCAACCTCGACAGATTGCGCGCCGAGAGCACCCTCTACTCCGATGTGACGCCCATTGCCTATCGGACCACGAGGGCGGTTCCGAGCCTGTTGCTGGGCCGCGCTGTCACCGACGTTACCTACACCGCGGAGAATCATTACCTGGTGCAGCTGGACGGTGGATCCGACTGGAAGCCTTTTGACGCTAATGCCACACTCTTCGGCGCCGCAAAGCAGCACGGCCTGACTACTTCGATTGTGGGCTGGTATATCGCCTATTGCCCGGTGTTTGTCCGAGTCGTCACAGATTGCTACTGGAGTAATGAGGACGCGCAGGATCGCGGGCCAACCTCGACCGAAGCCACGTTTGCTGAGAATGTCTGGTTTCCGCTGCGCATCATGATCGAACAGGCATTTGTGCCACGCCGCGCCTGGGCTGACGTTGCCGCGTGGAATGCGAAGGGGCACATAGCTGCCGTGAAAGATCTCCGCGCGCATGAACTGGAGACGGTTGCGGATAGCCAGGCGGACATTGTGTACCTGCATGTTCCTGCGCCGCATCCGCCCGAGTTCTGGGACCGGCGCACTGGCAATTTTGGCGAGGGTGGCTCTTACTTGGATTCGCTGGATTATTCAGACCGCTTGCTGGGCCAGATTCTCGATACGCTTGAAAAGCAGCCGCGCTGGGCAGATACCACGCTGATCGTGCACGGCGACCACTCCTGGCGCACCGGCATGTGGCGGCCATTGCCCGGATGGAGCGCAGAGGATGAGCGCATCTCGCATGGCGGCCAGTGGGATCCGCGTCCGCTGCTGATGATCCACACCCCCGGCCAGCAAAACGCGCAAACTGTTGCCGCGCCCACCAGCATCATGCTGGTGCATGACACGGTAGCCCAGTGGATCAATTCGGCTACAGCGGAATCCAAATAAATATACTCAGAATGCACGCCCGCCAAGTGGCCTTTCCCCCCCCAAAAAGGCCAAATTCAAGACACCCGGAAAGGGAAGGTTTACTCGGATTCCGCTCTAGTCGATGATCATGGGAGGCTTTGCCGCGTTGTGCCCCGGTAACTGATCCAGCAGCACCACGTTCAATAGCGACTTGTGTACCTGGATGCGGCCGTTGTAATCAATGAATCCCAGCTTGCGGAAGCGGTTCATGAAGAAGCTGACCCGCGAGCGTGTGGTGCCGATCATGTCGGCGAGGGCTTCCTGCGTGATGGGCGGAATGTACGTTTCAGGATCGCCAGGCTTGCCGAATTCCGCCATGATCAGAAGAATCCGCGCCAGCCTCTTTTCGCTGGAGTTGAAGAGCTGATCGACAAGGTCGGCCTGGGTGCGCATGCTGCGGCCCAGCAGAAACCTCAGGAATACATCGGCGAAGGCGTGTTCGTCGTGCATCACACGCACCATCTCCTGGCGCGCAATCTTAAGTGCCGAGCATTTGTTGACCGCTGTGGCCGTGGCCAGACGTAGCCCGACCATGCCCGCGAGCGATTCTTCTCCGACAAAGTCGCCGCCGGAGAGCAGCGTGATGGTGGCCTCTTTCCCTCCCTGCGAAACAACAGTGAGTTTGGCCCGGCCCTTCTGAAGATAGAACACGGAATCTGCCGCGTCGCCCTGCGAGAAAAATGTCTCGCCGGCCTTCAATTCCACAATTTTCCGTCCCAGGCCGGCAGTTGCAAGGAAGTCGGTTGGCGAAAATGCGGGGGAATTTGAAACGTTTTTCATGGGGCCTCGGTGCGGAAATTTGAGTCGGCGTATTTTTTGGAGACGAGACCCTCTGGAACTGAGCGCGGGATACAGTCGAGCGGATCGGGGATTCGGAGGTTGTTCCAGAATCTGCATTGGTTTGCCATGCCGCCGCCGGCCATGCCTGGACACATATTTAGCTAAGCTCTGTTCATCATCGCCTTTCACCGCGCCCGAGATATGGTCTGTATTGCTCACCCATGTGAAAACAAAATAAAAAGGCTAACTTGAGGCGCGAAAATGGAATCTAATGGACTGTTCGGCACGCAATGTGGGGCAGCCTTGCATTCACGCCGTACACACATGTCTGGGTGCAAGGCACATCCCCTCTCACGGTATGTACATTGCGTCTAATGAGCTGAATGACTCGTCTATTGAGGTGTCCGCAGCCTTCCGCTTCCCGGACCTGTTCCAGAGGAGCAACACAGAACTTGCAATTGTGATGGTTTCCTGCAATTCTGCGGTCTGCACCTCTTCAAATGGTTTTGCGTGGAGTCCTAAGTGTCTGAAATTAAAGATGGATCAGGGGGCCAGCACATCGGAGCCGGCTACCAGTTGTCTGCGCCGCAGCACCGTCAGGGCCAACCCTGGGTTGTTTGGGCAAGCATTTTCGTGTTGCTGATCGTGATTGTTGGCGTTGTGTATTTTATCCACCTCAACAACCTCAAGGAAGCAGCTGAAAAGAAGCGCATAGCCTCGATGAAGCCGCCGGTCACGGCCACGGTCGCTACGGCTACGAAGGGCAATCTGGGCGTCTATCTCAATGCCATCGGCACGGTTACGCCGGTTTACACCGACTCCATTCTGGCGCAGGCCAGCGGAGTGCTTACCGCCGTCCACTACACCGAAGGCCAGTACGTGAAAAAGGGCGACCCGCTGATCGAGATTGACCCGCGTCCCTACGAGGCGCAGTTGCTTGAGGCTCAAGGCACGCTGGAGCATGACACCAATGTCCTGGCGCAGGCCCAAATGGACCTCGATCGCTATCGCACAGCTTGGGCGCGCAACGGCATTAACAAGCAGTTGCTCGACGACCAGGAGAAGATCGTTCTCCAGGACCAGGGCACGGTGAAGAACGATCAAGGCACCGTAAACTATGACCAGGTCCAGCTCAGCTATTGCCACATTACGGCGCCCATCTCCGGTCGCGTTGGACTTCGCCTCGTGGACCCCGGCAACGTGGTGCAGGCAACCGGAACCACGGTGCTGGTGGTCATTACCCAGGAGCAGCCTACCACCGTGGTCTTCACACTTGCTCAAGGCGGCCTGGGGTCGTTGCTGGCGCGGATGAAGCAGGCGCACTCTCTTCCGGTGGAAGCCTGGGATTGGGCCCAAACAACCAAGTTGGCGACCGGTAAGCTGCAAAGCATCAACAACCAGATCAATACCACCACTGGTACGGTGAATCTGCGCGCTGTTTTTGACAACAGGGACGGCGCTCTGTTTCCCAACCAGTTCGTCAATACGCGGCTGCTGTTGAACACTCTCGAAGGCGTCACCCTGATTCCCAGCGGTGCTGTTCAGCACAATGGAACCGCATCCTTCGCCTATGTAGTCGCCAACGGGGTTGCGAGCGTGCGTAACATCACTGCCGGAGTGACTGAGGGCGGCTTAACACAGGTCACCGGCATCAACCCGGGCGAAGTGGTGGCGACCAGCAGCTTCGATAAGCTGCAGGCGGGCAGTAAGGTCGTCGTGTCGAAGCAGGCTATTCAAGCCAATCCTACCGAGGGCAATACTCCGTGAATCCTTCCGGGCCTTTCATCCAGCGCCCTGTTGCAACTTCGCTGCTGATGGCCGCTATTTTGCTGGTGGGTATCGTTGCGTATACCCAGTTGCCGATCTCTGCCTTGCCGGAGGTCGACTACCCCACCATCCAGGTGCTCACGTTCTATCCCGGCGCCAACCCTGACGTCATGGCCACCACGGTTACCGCTCCGCTGGAACGCCAGTTCGGCCAGTTGCAGGGTTTGAGCCAGATGACGTCCACCAGTTCCGGCGGATCTTCGGTCATCGTTCTCCAGTTTGCGCTTACGCTCAATATTGATATCGCCGAGGAAGAGGTTCAGTCCGCCATCAACGCCGCGCAGAGCTATCTGCCGTCGAACCTTCCCGCGCCACCGGTGTACAGCAAGACCAATCCCGCCGATGCTCCGGTCCTCACGCTGGCCATCACCTCCGACGCCATCCCGCTTTCGCAGGTGGAAGACCTGGTGGATACGCGCCTGGCGCCCAAACTCTCGCAGTTGAGCGGGGTGGGCCTGGTCAGCATCAGCGGCGGCCAGAAACCCGCGGTGCGCATTCAAGCCAATCCCACACAGCTTTCCTCCTATGGGCTCAACCTCGAGGATCTGCGCACCGCGCTCACGCAGTCCAGCGTTAATCAAGCTCTGGGCAACTTTGACGGCCCGCACCAGGATTACCAGATCAATTCCAACGATCAGTTGGTAACCAGCGACGACTATCGCAAGATCGTGGTGGCTTATCGCAACGGCGCTCCGGTGATGCTCAAGGATGTCGCCAAGGTAGTCGACGGCATCGAGAACAACAAGCAGGCCGCGTGGATGAACCAGACGCCGGCCGTGATTCTTAATATCCAGCGCCAGCCGGGCGCCAACACCATCAAGGTCGTCAAGGCCATCAAGGCGGTCCTGCCGCAACTTGAAGTCAATCTGCCTGCGTCCATCAAGGTTACGCCGCTCACCGATTTGACAACATCGATCGACGCATCCGTCGCCGACGTGGAATTTGAGTTGATGCTCACCATCGCGCTGGTGGTGATGATCATCTTTGTCTTCCTGCGCAATGTGTACGCCACCATCATCCCCTTCACCGCGGTGCCTCTCTCGCTGGTGGGCACATTCGGGGCGATGTACGCGCTCGGTTACAGTCTTGACAATCTCTCCCTCATGGCGCTCACCATCTCCACCGGCTTTGTGGTGGACGACGCGATCGTGATGATCGAAAACATCTCGCGCTACATTGAAGCCGGCGACCCCCCCATGCAGGCGGCCTTGAAGGGCGCCGAACAGATCGGCTTCACCATCGTTTCGTTGACCGTCTCGCTCATCGCGGTGCTTATCCCGCTGCTCTTCATGGGCGACGTGGTCGGACGCCTGTTCCGCGAATTCGCCGTCACGCTGGCTGTCACCATCGTCATCTCGGCTGTCGTCTCCCTCACGCTCACGCCCATGATGTGCTCGCGAATTCTGCGCCACAATCCCGAGGCGCAGCAGGGTCGCTTTTTCAAGGCTTCGGAGCATGCCTTCCAAAGCATGATCGACTTCTACGGCCGCACGCTGAAGTTCGTTCTTGGATACCAGACCATCACGTTGCTCATCGCCGTAGCCACGCTGATCCTCACCGTGGTTCTCTACATCACGATTCCCAAAGGATTCTTCCCGGTGCAGGATACGGGCGTTATTCAGGGCATCTCCCAGGCGCCGGAGACCATCTCCTTCGCCGCCATGTCGCAGAAGCAGCAACAACTGGCCAAGGTGGTATTACAGGATCCGGCCGTCGCAAGCCTCTCCTCGTTCATTGGCGCCGACGGCACCAACACCACGCTCAACAGCGGACGCCTGTCCATCAACCTCAAGCCGCTCGACCAGCGCGATCTCAGCGCATCCGACGTCATCCGCAGATTGCAGAAAAGCCTCAAGCAAGTCGACGACGTCCAGCTCTTCATGGAGCCGGTGCAGAACATCACCGTCGACGATCGCGTCAGCCGCACTCAATATCAATACACGCTTGAAGATCCGGATCCCAATGAACTGAACCTGTGGACCGGCCGCCTGGTCGACAAGATGAAGGCCTTGCCGCAGCTTGCCGATGTCGCCACAGATCAGCAGACCGGCGGCCTCGCCGTGTCGCTGGTTGTAGATCGCGTCACCGCATCGCGCCTTGGCATTGCGCCGAACACCATCGACAACACGCTCTATGACGCGTATGGCCAGCGTCAGATCAACACCATGTACACGCAGTTGAACCAGTACCACGTGATTCTGGAGTCCGATCCAAGCTTCCAACAAACTCCAAAGAGGCTGCAGGATCTGTATATTCAGACCGGGACATCTTCGGGTGCCTCGGGGCCTGGCGCTTCCTCGTCCTTTGCAGCTTCGGGTTCATCTTCCGCCGGCTCAAATGCAACCACCACGTCGATTGCATACACGCCGTCCTCTGCCGTGCTTACTCCTCCGGCCAGTGCCATCACTGGCGGCGTTGGCGCCAGCAGCACTACGACCACCAGCAACACTACCACCACCACAGCGCCGGCCAATGCTGTTCCGCTGAGCGCGTTTACGAGTATTCAGCAGGTCGCTGAACCGCTCTCCATCAATCATCAGGGCCAGTTCCCGGCAGTCACTATCTCGTTCAATCTTGCTCCTGATGCATCTCTGGGCGAAGCGATCACGGCTATCGAAAAAGCGCAGAAACAGCTGAATATGCCGGCCAGCGTTCAGTATGGTTTTCAAGGCACTGCGGCTTCATTTGAAGGCTCGCTCTCCAATGAAGGCCTGCTGATTATCGCCGCGCTGGTCGCGGTCTATATCGTCCTCGGTGTGCTCTACGAGAGCTTCATTCACCCCATCACAATTCTATCGACGCTGCCTTCGGCGGGCGTCGGGGCATTGCTTGCGCTCAGCCTTTTCAAGCAGGATCTCAGCGTCGTCGCCATCATCGGCATCATTCTGCTCATAGGCATCGTCAAGAAGAACGGGATCATGATGGTGGACTTCGCCCTGGAGGGTGAGCGTGAGCGCAACATGAATTCGACGGATGCCATTTACGAAGCCTGCCTGCTTCGGTTCCGTCCCATCATGATGACCACCATGGCCGCGCTGCTCGCGGGCATTCCGCTCGCTGTTGGCACTGGCATGGGCTCGGAACTACGGCGCCCGCTGGGTATAGCAATGGTGGGCGGCCTGCTGCTCTCGCAGATCCTCACCCTCTACACTACCCCCGTCATCTACATCTTCTTCGATCGCATTGGCCATCGGTTTACGCGTTCTTCAAGAAGGCCGGAAATCGGTGATGAGCCTCGGCCGGCGGAGGCTTCATGAACATCTCCGCTCCCTTCATCCGACGGCCGGTTGCGACCACCCTGCTCACCGCGGGGGTCCTGCTTACGGGAGCCATCGCCTTCAATGTGCTGCCGGTTTCTCCGCTTCCTCAAATTGATTTCCCGACAATCTCTGTCGGCGCAAGTCTTCCCGGCGGCAGCCCGGAGATCATGGCGTCGTCCATTGCCACTCCGCTGGAGCGCGAGTTCGGCCACATTGCCGGCGTAACAGAAATGACTTCGTCGAGTTCGCTCGGCACCACATCGATCACACTGCAATTCGATCTGAGCCGCAATATCGACGGCGCAGCGCGCGATGTGGAAGCCGCCATTAACGCGGCACGCACCTATCTACCAGCCAACCTGCCTGCCAATCCAACTTATCGCAAAGTCAATCCTGCCGACTCCCCGATCATGATCATCGGGCTCACGTCGGACAAGTACGACAAGCCTACCCTCTATGACGAAGCCTCGTCCGTCATTGCGCAGAAACTCTCGCAGATTCAGGGAGTGGGGCAGGTGTCGGTCGGTGGCGGCGCTGGTCCCTCGGTGCGCGTGGAAGTGAATCCCACGCTGCTGAACAGCTACGGTCTCACGCTTTCAAACATTCAGTCCGTGTTGAGCCAGCAAAATGTCCACGAGGCGGTCGGCCAACTCACGCTTGGAAACGCAACCGCGGATATCGTTGTCAACGATCAGATGCACCAGGCGGATTTATACAAGCCCCTGGTCATCGGTTACAACAAGGGAACCGCGGTCAGGCTTTCTGACGTTGCCGACGTATCCAATGGCGCGCAGAACATTCGTACCGGCGGGTACCTCGACGGCGTACCGTCCGTCACCGTCATCGTCTTCCGCCAGCCCGGCGCCAATATCATTGACACCGTCGATCGCATTAAAGCGGAGTTGCCATCGGTTCAAGCATCCATTCCGCAAGGCATCAATATCACCGTTGTTCTCGACCGCACGACCACCATTCGCGCCTCCGTCAGCGATGTCGAAAAGACTCTTATAGGGTCGGTGATCCTGGTAATCCTGGTCGTCTTTCTCTTTCTGCGCAACTGGCGCGCGACGCTCATTCCGTTCGTTGCCGTTCCCGTCTCACTGGTCGGAACCTTCGGCGTCATGTACCTGCTCGGCTTCAGCATCGACAATCTTTCGCTGATGGCTCTGACCATCGCCACGGGGTTTGTGGTCGATGATGCCATCGTGGTGATGGAAAACATTTCTCGCCATCGCGAGTCGGGAATGAACCCGTTTCAGGCCGCCTTCCTCGGTTCAAAGGAGATCGGGTTCACTGTTTTCTCCATCAGTATGTCGCTGATTGCGGTCTTCATTCCCATTCTGCTCATGGCCGGCATCGTGGGCAGGCTTTTCCGCGAATTTGCAGTGACCTTGGCTACGGCAATCCTCGTTTCAATGGTCATCTCTCTCACTACCACCCCTATGATGTGCGCCTTCCTGCTCAAAGATGAGGGGGAGATCAAGCACGGCCGCATGTACCGCATGAGCGAAAAGGGGTTTCAATGGATGCTCGATGGGTACAGCCGTTCGTTGACCTGGGTGCTCAGGAATCCCGGCCTCATGCTCACCGTCTTGCTGCTCACCGTCGGCTTGAATTTCTACCTGATCGATGTTATCCCCAAGGGATTCTTTCCCCAGCAGGACACAGGCGCGCTCATGGGCATGGTTCAAGGCCCACAGGACGCGTCTTTCCCGGTGATGGATAACTCGGTTCGCCAACTGGTGAGGGTTATCAAGGCAGACCCTGCCGTTGCCCACGTTAACGCTTATACGGGCGGCGGTGGTGCATCGAACGGCGGATTCATCTTTATCGCGCTCAAGCCTCTGGGAACACAGTGCAAGGAGTCGGCCCAGTGCGCAGTGCGCCGAACGACGGCACCCGATATCATCAATCGCCTGCGCCCTAAGATGAACCGTCTTCCGGTCGCGCAGGCCTTCCTCCAGGCTGCACAGGATCTGCGCATCGGCGGACGAGGAACCGCCGCGCTCTACCAATACACCATTCAGTCGGACAATGTGCAGGATCTCGCGACGTGGGGCCCAAAGCTGCTTGCCGGGATGAAGGGACTCCCCGGATTTCAGGATGTAAACACCGATGCGCAAAATGCCGGTCTGCAGGAACTGCTCACCTATGACCGTCCTACAGCTGCGCGGCTCGGGATTTCGACGTCATCGTTGGACAGTTCTGTTTACTCAGCATTTGGCCAGTCTGAAGTCTCCATCATCTATACGCAGTTGAACCAATACTACGTAGTACTGGAGGTTGCTCCGCCCTACTGGCAAAGCCCCGCAGGCCTGAATGACATCTACCTCAACTCCGGAGATGGCGCCGTCCCGCTCACCACGGTGTCGAAGGCGGAGGCAACAACGACACCTCTGGTCATCAATCACACCAGTTCATTTCCTTCCGTCACAGTATCTTTCAATCTTGCCAACGGCATGTCCATGAGTGACGCTGTGCGCGAGGTAGGACAGATGCAGCAGTCGATGGGGATGCCGGAGACGGTTCGGGGATTCTTTGCCGGAACGGCAGCAGCGTACCAAACTTCTCTTGCCTCTGAACCTGCTCTTGTGGCAACGGCGCTGTTGGCCGTCTACATTGTTCTAGGCATCCTGTATGAGAGCCTGGTGCACCCGCTTACCATCATCTCCACGCTGCCTTCAGCCAGTGTTGGCGCAATGCTTGCCCTTATGCTCTTCAAGATCGATCTCAACGTAATCTCCATCATCGGTATCATTCTGCTCATCGGCATCGTAAAGAAGAATGCGATTATGATGATTGACTTCGCTCTGGTCGCTGAACGTGAGCATGGCAAGTCCACGGCCGACTCCATCTTTGAAGCCTGCATGCTGCGCTTCCGTCCAATTTTGATGACCACCATGGCTGCGTTGTTTGGCGCGCTGCCGCTGGCATTCGGCACCGGAACCGGCTCCGAACTTAGACGCCCGCTTGGCATCACCATCGTGGGTGGACTTATCGTCAGCCAGATGCTGACCCTCTACACCACGCCCGTTGTTTATCTGTTCTTCGATCGCATGCGCCTCCGCTTCCAGGGCAAGCATACTGCCCCGCTGCAGACTGGAACCGCCGAGGCATCTTAGCAAAGAATGCTTATGGAGTGTACGTTATGAAGAATCCGATTGTGCAATCCCGGCAGGCAGTTCGAGCCTTGTCGTGCGCGCTCTTTGCCGTTGCGCTCTCGGCGTTGCTGGCTGGATGCAACGTGGGCCCGAAGTATGTTCCGCCCTCCATGACCGCGCCGCCCGCCTTCAAAGAGTCGCCTACGCAATTCAAGGAAACCGAAGGCTGGACTGTTGCGCAGCCGCAGGACGCGGTTCTGCGCGGCAAGTGGTGGGAGATCTACAACGATCCGGAACTCAATGCGCTCGAAGAACAATTGAATATAGATAACCAGAACATTCGCGCATCGTTTGAAAACTTCATGGAAGCCCGCGCTCTGGTGCGCGAGGCGCGTTCGCAGTATTTTCCAACCATCTCCATTGGTCCGTCCTACACGCGGTCGCAGACCTCCTCCACTATAGCAAGTGGTGCGAGTTCTGGCACGGGGACGTCGGGCGCATCCTCGGCTGGCAAACAGTCGCAGATATTCGCCCTCCCAGCCAATGTTTCGTGGGAGCCCGATCTGTGGGACAAGGTGCGCAACACCGTGCGGGCTAATCAATACAATGCCCAACTGAGCGCTGCAGATCTTGAGAATGAACGTCTCACTGAACAGGCCAGCCTGGCCGAGTACTTCTTTGAAATCCGCGGCCAGGACGCGCTTCAACAGATCCTCAATGCCACGGTGGATGCCGACAAGAAAGCTGTCGATTCCGAGCAGGCTCGCTACGATACTGGTGTCGACGATCAGATTTCTCTTGTGGAAGCGCAGACAACTTTGGCCAGCGCGCAATCGGCCGCAATCAATCTCGGAATCGCCCGCGCCCAGTATGAACATGCCATCGCGATGCTCGTAGGCAAGCCCGCATCGTCCTTCTCCATTCCGGTCAAACCCATCCTGACCGCGCCGCCGCCGATCCCCATCGGCCTGCCCACGCAGTTGCTTGAGCGCCGCCCCGACGTTGCAGGCGCGGAGCGAACCATGGCTTCCGCGAATGCTCAGATCGGCGTCGCGTATGCGGCCTACTATCCGGCTCTGACTCTTTCCGGCAGCGGCGGCGTGGAGAGTTCAGCTATCAGGAACCTGCTGGATGCAGCAAGCCGTTTTTGGTCTGTCGGGCCGTCGCTCTCTGAAACCATCTACGATGGGGGCCTGCGCCGCGCTACGGTCAATCAATACATCGCGACGTATAACTCCGATCTGGCAACGTATCGCCAAACTGTGCTTACCGCATTTCAGCAGGTGGAAGACGCTCTCGCGGCGGTGCGCATCTTGTCGCAGCAGATCAAACAACAGCAGCAGGCCGTCGATTATTCAACAACCTTTCTGAAATTGGAACAAAATCGCTACGATCTGGGGATCGATCCGTATATCGATGTGATGAGTGCGGAAACGACGCTTCTCTCCAACCAGGAGACGTTGGCCAACTTGCAAGTTGAACAGATGACCGAGTCGGTGCAACTGGTTCAGGCTCTAGGCGGCGGTTGGGATCGCTCGCAGTTGCCCACGCCGGCCCAGGTAACGCAAAAGCCGACGCATGCCGAGACGACGATTCAGCATTGAGCACATTCGCACTGTGGTTTCCACAAGGGCTATAATTTGCAAATGGCGTCAGGCGCGCAAATGAAGTCCGCTGACTCACTCACCGCGCAAGGCGCGCTTTCGCGCAGCCTCGTCGGCGAGCCTGACGCTGCGCATAAACTGCAGACCCTCGAAGCACAGCTTCTGCAACTGGGTAGCGTGATGGTGGCCTACTCCGGCGGCGTGGACTCCGCATTTCTGGCAGCGACTGCGCATCGCATTCTCGGGGCAAAGATGCTCGCCGTTCTCGCAGATTCGCCGAGCCTCGCCCGTCGCGACCTGGAACAGGCCACCGCTTTTGCGAGTTCACTCGGGATGCCGCTGCACATTGTCGCAACGGAAGAGTTGGATCGGCCAGAGTACGCCCGCAACGATGCCAACCGCTGCTTCCATTGCAAAGACGAGCTCTTTGCCGTCATGGAATCGCTGGGCATGCAGTTGGGTCACACACACATTGCGTACGGCATGAATTCCGATGACACGCGCGATTATCGTCCCGGCCAGCGCGCCGCCGAAGATCACGCCGTGCTTGCGCCGCTTGCCGATGCGGGGCTCACCAAGCTCGAAATCCGCGCTTTGGCCAAGGCCGCAGGCTATTCACTCTGGGACCGCCCCGCCGCACCATGTCTTTCCTCTCGTGTCGAGTATGGCCGCACCGTGACCCGCGAAGTGCTTCAGCAGGTGGAGCGCGCCGAAGAGAGCCTTCGCCAGTTGGGCTTTCGCGAGCTGCGCGTACGGCATCATGGCGAGTTGGCCCGGGTCGAAATTGCGCGCGCCGAACTGCCCCGCGCCCTCGATCTTGCCACGCTTGACACCATTTCTGGCGCTCTCAAACAGGCCGGCTACAAATATGTCACGCTCGACTGCACCGGCTTCCGCTCCGGCTCAATGAACGCAGTCCTGCCCGCTGAAATCCTCACCCGGCGCGGAGCGTAGCTAACAGTTTAGAATCGTTATCGATGCGAACTGGCTATCTTGAATGCTTTTCCGGTATAAGCGGCGACATGCTTCTGGGTGCGCTGGTGGACGCCGGTGTATCCTTTGACGCGCTCGCCGAAACGGCCGTCAGTCTCAACGTGGGTGCGCGGCTCGAAGCCCGCAAAGTGAGCCGCGGTGGCATTGCTGGAACCAAAGTGGACGTAATCACTCCCGAGCAGCATGAGCATGAGGCCGCCCACTCCCACGGCGATCATCCACCTCACCGGGGTCCGCAGAGACAGGTCTTCGTCGCTGGGCTGGAGACGCATGCGCCTCATCGCCACCTCTCGGCTATCGTCAAAATCATTCATGCAGCGCCCATCGCTGAATCCGTGAAGACACGCGCCATTCGCGCCTTCCAGCTCCTGGGTGAAGCCGAAGCCGCCATCCATTCCATCCCAATTGAGAAAGTTCACTTCCATGAGGTCGGCGCGGTCGACACGATTGTTGATATCGTCTGCACCGCATTCGGCACTGAGTTGCTCGGTGTCGATCGCTGGCTAGCCTCGCCTCTCAACGTCGGCAGCGGCACTGTTGTTTGCCAGCATGGAACGCTTCCAGTGCCTGCTCCCGCAACGCTGGCGCTGCTCGGCGATGCGCCGGTCTACGCGGCTGGTCCGCCCATGGAGCGTGTAACGCCCACCGGTGCGGCGTTATTGCGAATGCTGGAAGTGAGCTATGCGGCCCTGCCTGCCATGCGCATCAAGGCATCGGGCTACGGCGCAGGCGGACGCGATACACCCGGTGAGCCCAACCTGCTGCGCCTGCTCATCGGCGAAGACTCCGCGCAGGGCGAGGAGTCGGAATCGATTGCGATCATTGAAACCGTGATTGACGATTCAAGCCCGCAGTTGCTCGGCTACGTGAGCGAGTTACTGCTCGCCTCCGGCGCGTGGGATGTTTATCGTGCTGCCGTGCAAATGAAGAAAGGCCGCACCGGCGTGCAACTTACCGTCCTCTGCCGACCCGACCTTGTTTCCGCGCTGCGCGACATTCTGTTTCGCGAGACCACCACCATCGGCCTGCACTGGCGCGTCGAAAACAAGATCGGACTAGCGCGCGCATTTCAAAAAGTGCAGACGCAATGGGGAGATGTCCAGATCAAGATCGCACGCTGGCCCTCCGGTGAGGTTGCCAACGCTTCGCCGGAATACGAAGATTGCCGGCGGCTGGCCACCGAGCGTGCGGTTCCGCTCAAACAGGTGATGCAGGAAGCGATGCGCATCTACGCGGCCGGCGCGGCAAAGGAGCTTTGATGGATCGCTCGCAGATTGAAGTGTTGCTCAACGAAGTTCGCGCCGGCAACACTGGTGTGGAACAGGCACTGGAACGCCTTCGCGATCTTCCTTTTGAAGACATTGGATTTGCGAAAGTCGATCATCATCGCGCGCTGCGCACCGGCATGCCCGAGGTGATCTTCGCCGCAGGCAAGACTCCCGCGCAGGTGGCCGCGATCTTTGCGCGCATGGCGCAGCATGGCGGCAATGTGCTGGCCACGCGCGTTTCAGCGGAGATGTTCGCCGCCGTTCGCGCGCTTGAAGCCCACGATAAGCAGCCGCGCGCCCATTACCATGAAACGGCCCGCGCCATCACTCTCGCCCAGGCGCCCGCCGTTCCCGGTAAAGGGATCATCGCTGTTGTCTGCGCGGGCACCAGCGATCTCGCCGTCGCCGAAGAGGCCGCAGTGACCGCGCGCCTGATGGGAAACGAAGTCGAACTCATTGCCGATGTCGGCGTGGCCGGCATTCATCGCCTGCTGGCGCAAAAGACATCGCTGCAATCGGCTCGTGTGCTCATCGTGTGTGCCGGCATGGAGGGCGCGCTGCCCACTGTTGTTGGCGGCCTGGTGAATGCGCCGGTCCTCGCCGTGCCCACCAGTGTTGGCTACGGCGCGTCGTTTGGAGGCGTAGCTGCACTGCTCGGAATGTTGAACACCTGTTCTCCGAATGTCTCCGTCGTCAACATCGACAACGGCTTCGGCGCTGCTTGCATTGCCTCGCTCATCAATCACCTCTGAACCGATTTCCAGGAGGAGCTTGAAATGCGTCGGAATCGGTCGATTCCATCGTGCACAGTGATTCCGGTGCTCGGCGACCCGGAGATTGGCCCAGCCATCGAATGGCTTTGCGATGCCTTTGGATTCACCTTGCGCCTGCGCATCGGAGACCATCGGGCGCAGCTCAATGTCGGCGATGGTGCGGTGATCCTGAGTCAGCGAGAGATTACCGGGCCGCAGGATTTCCAGTCCGTCCTGGTGCGCGTCGACGATGTGGACGCCCACCTTGAACACGCTCAGAATCACGGCGCAAGAGTACTCTCTCTGCCGAGAGATCACATGTACGGAGAGCGACAATACAACGTCGCAGACTTTGCCGGGCATCGCTGGACATTTTCCCAGTCGATCGCCGATGTCGATCCTGTGACGTGGGGTGGCACGCCCGGCCAATTGTAATGCCGTGACTGGACGCGGTGCAGGCTCTGCGGTTCGTTCAAACTACGGCGTTGCCTGCACAACAAGATCTTCCGCCAGCTTGAAGTGGACAATCGACTCTGCCGGTATGTCGAGATCGCGGTTACCGGTCATTCCAGCGGCGGCCGTTCCCGCTCCGCCGCCGACCAGGCCGCCGACCACAAGCCCAACACCGCCCGTGGCCACGCCGCCCACCAGCATGCCGAGGCCGGTGCCGCCGCCAATCATGGCTGCCGATCGCTTGCCCTTGCCCTTCTTGGTCTCCGCAAGATCACGCGTGGTCAGCGGATACTTTGTACCATTCAGCGTCAGCGAGGTCAGCCGCAGCTCCAGTATCGATCTGCCTTTGAAGTGCCCGCGCCGATGCGAAGCATCCACCACACCGCCCACGGTCGCGCCCTTCGGAATCACCACGCTGCTGTCATCGGGGTTGAGCACGGGTTCAACCACCTCGCCGGTAAAGGCGTCCCCAACACGGCTCGTTTTCACGCTGATTCGTTGATCTACACGGATTGCCAGCGTGGTTCCCGCAGTGATGGTCAGGTTAGCCGGAGGTGGTGGCGGAGGAGGCGGGGGGACCGCTGAAACTGTGGGGCCTGAAGGCGCGGGTGCGGGAGCTCCAGCCGCGGGCGGAGTCGTGGTGGTGGTTACCGCTTCTGCCTTCTGCCCCGCTGCCGGAGGCTGTACAACGGTCGTTGTTGTTGTCCCGGTCTTGTCCACGGTTACCACCTGTTGCGGTTGCCCCGTCTTGGCAGCCTGCGCCTTTGCCTGATCCAGGGCTTTTTCCTGTTTCGATTCGCATCCCGTGAGGATGCCTGCCGCCAGCGCCAGCATCAGCAACGGCGCGCGCCCGGTGCGGAAAAATAATCCTGAATTGAACATGTTTGATCCTCTAGGTGTGTCTTTCAACCAACACAGTCTCATCCAGCCTGAACACAAGAGCGGGAGAATTCTGTACCCGATTGCACTTCATTCAGATGCGCAAAAGGCCGCCAGGTTTGTCTCGGCGCAAGTGTCCGCGTCTGCCCCACCGCAGGAGATTGTGCCGCGTCGCAGCTGGTGATCAGGGTCTATCGTAGAAGCGGAAGAACAGCGATGGCTTGGCGCAGGGCTCGGCGCGAGCCACCAGTTCCTTGGCCTGCCCGTCGCTCAGCGGCGTAAACTCGCGGGCCAGGTGCACGTTCTCTTCAAGCTGCGCAATGGTGTCACAGCCGATGATGACAGTGCTCACGGGGCGCGACAACGTGTAATACATTGCCTCGCGCATGCTCAGCGTTCCGGGCTTATCGGTCTGGATGGTCATGCCTTCCCAGGAGCGTTTCTGCTGTTCGATCGGCGGAGGGGTCCAGGTGGAGAGCAGCCGGCTGCGTCCCGGCACCTTCATGCCGATAATGCCCATCTGCCGCTCGACGGCCAACGGGAGCAGTTCATCGTCGAAGCTGTAGTGGTGCGGATCGGCAGCGTTCATGGCCATCAGGATCGTGTCGAAGTCGTGGCGCTTGATGCATGCCATCAACGCTTCTGGGCGGTAGTGGCCGGTGATGCCCAGGTGACGAACGACCTTCTGCTCCTTCATCTCCACCAGCGCTTCCACGGCGCCGCCCTTGGCAAAGACGGCATCGACGTCGGTCATGGTGCCGATGTCGTGCAGCTGCCACAGGTCGACGTGATCAGTCTGCAGCAGTTGCAGCGACTTCTCAATCATGCGCATGGAGTCGTCGCGGGTGCGCTCTTTGGTCTTTGTGGCGAGAAAGGCCTCATTGCGGCGGTGGGCCATGACTTTGCCCACGTACTGCTCGCTCCAGCGCTCGGGGCCGCCGTAGATGGATGATGTATCAATGTAGTTGACGCCGAGGTCGAGGGCGCGCTCAATGATGGGCACGGCAACGTCAAAATTGTTGGAGCGCTCAAGAGAGGCCTGGCCACCCAGCGAGAAGATACCCACCTTGTAGCCGGTTTTGCCCAGGTTGCGCGTGGGCATGGCGGTGGGTGTGACGGGGTTCGACGGCAGAGGTGGCATCGTCCTTGGCGTGTCGGCCCGAAGGGTGGTGGGAGCCAGGAGGGCGGCAGTGACTGCGCCGCCAGCCTTCAGGAATTCGCGGCGGCCGTGCTTGCCGCCAGCCAGATGGTTGTCGCCCATTTCATGCCTCCCGAATTGACGTCTTAAATCGCAATGCAATGATATTCCAATTCGGCTGCGGCGAGCAGGCGCGTCGAAAAAGAAGGTGCACTCTCAAGATTCTTCTTGCGATTCGGTGGTGCGGTTAGGGTAGGATAGCTGCTTAGTTCAACCTAATCAATTGCTCCGCAGCAAATTGGGCCTGCCACCCATTGAATGGCAAAGGAGCGGACATGGATTTCGGTACGGGTTTGCAGCCACTCCCGGAGAGGACGCGCGCGGAACGGATCGTGGCTCAGCTCTTCGATCTGCCGGATCTTCGCACTGACCCAGATCGCCGGGTTACGGAGTTTGAAATCCCGGACTTGCGGCCGTCCGGCGGCGAGTTTGCGACCATGGCGGTGCTGGAGCCGGATGAGTTCGCCGAATCTGAGGAAGACACGTCGGATGTATTTCTGGACGATGCGATCGAGGATGTCGGCATCTGCAAGCGACTCGCGGAGTTCTGCTCAGATCGCGGACTTCCAATCTATTGCGTCGGCACGGGAGGTGAAGGCACGGAGTGGATCCCGGTGCTGCTGCAGCCTGACGAGGCCGAGAAGCTGGAGGGGCTT
>Ga0116135_1000009_pt1 | contig 85614 bp, 77 predicted proteins | sample June2015DPH_20_1_FD_89738 | JGI IMG/M metagenome (GOLD analysis project Ga0116135, IMG submission 89738) | Peatland microbial communities from SPRUCE experiment site at the Marcell Experimental Forest, Minnesota, USA - June2015DPH_20_10 | ecosystem: Environmental > Terrestrial > Soil > Wetlands... | reverse complement strand
TCCAAGGCGTCCGCACCGAGAGCATGGGCGAAGAGCCCCAGCGGCGTGTGCAGATCATCCCAAACAAGGCGGCTCGCGAAGCCACGTAAGAGAAGTCCGCTGGGCGCGCACAGCGGGAGTGTGCAGCGAAGCGAGGGCGACCGACGCGTTGAGTCGCGCTGCGGACGGTTGAACTAGGCCCAAGTCGGCATCAAAATGGGCGGCGATCGACCGGACCGTCCATGGGAGGACGCTGCATGCGTCCCAAAAGAGAAACTCGCGAGCCGCGCATCCCTACACCCTCGACCGCTTTCGGGTCGTCCGTGCCGACTGCGACGACGAAGCGGGCGATGGGCGCGATTTGGGCCACGACATCCAGGAGCGAGCGAGCCGTCAGAACGTGAACGCAACGTCCCGGCGGCGGGATGGCCAGCGGGCCTGAAGGCGGCGCCAGCGCGACGTCGTGACACGGGCCGCGCCACAGCCGGCCGGCGAACGCCAGCGCCTCGCGCCAAACGACGGCGTCGGCGACCTCGGCTTCGAAGAGCGCGCCCCGGGGTACGCGACGCCCCCATTCCGAGAGATGCGCGTCGAGCGTCGAGGCGAACCGCTCGCCGCGATCGGCATCGCCCTCGACGAGAACGACGCGTGGGCTGAGGCAGCCTCTCTGATCGAAAGGAACCACGTCATTCGCCAAAGCCTCGGCCGCAGCATCGACATCCGCAAGGCGTGTCACGATTGCGATTCCGAGCCCGGCTCCGTGCTCGCGGACGACGATACCGGGGCGAGCGCACGCGCGCGCCGCGGCGATCGTCTCGTCGCGACCGTACACGTGGATCTCGCCTCGCTCGACGCGAGACAGGTCGCGGTCGTCGACTATCGCAATCGTGTCGTCGCCCGACATCTCGACGAGCGCACGCGTCAGGTTCGGTTCCCTTGGAGATGGACGCACACTGACCCGAGTCGAGGTGGCACGAGCGAGGGCGAGGGCCCGAAGTGGGGCGACGAATACGTTCGCCGAAAGCACGACGTGCACCCGCTCTGCGTCACCGGCTCCCGCCACCAGGGTGCGGAGATCCGCGTCGGATGCCTGTCGCTCGAGCGATTCGAATCCAAGCTCGACCCCTTCGTGCGTCAGTCCTGTCGAGTGCGCAATCTGCGGAACGATCGCCGCACGTGCGTCGTACACGCGTTGCGCCGCGTGCAGTAGCCGCCGCACGTCGTCCACCCGCTGATCGAGCGTTCGCGTCACGCGGACCCGCTACAACTCATGGCGACGCCGATAGCATCTCGTCGAGAGCGATCGAGCAGCCCCGCATCGGCGCCCCTGCCGCGCGACCGATGAGCTCGAATCCGCCAGCGACGCGGCGAACCAGGTCCTGAGTCAGAACGGCCCAGGCGCTGTCCACGTTCGCCAAGTCTTCGATCCGGGCAATCCCGATTTTCCCGTGAGAAACCGGCACCAAGGTCTCGGGATCGACCGGGACGACGCGCGCCCAAGGCGGCTCGAAGTAAACCCCCTGCGCGGCCCCTTCGTCGACGAGCGTCGCCTCCCAGAACTGGCTCGAAAGCTCGGTCATTCCGTATTCGCCGACGACCGACCGCTCGTGCACGGCGAAGCACCTAGCCACGCCTTGGCGGAGCTCGGAGGCCGACGCCTCCCGCGACCTTCCCTTGAAGCCACCGGTCTGCACCACGCGGCTTCGCGCGGGCAAAGCCAGACTCTCGGCACCCAGGGCGTCAAGCAAGTGGACAAGGGCAAAGCTCGTCGAAAGGACGATGACCGGAACGTCCGGGCGGAGAGCAGCGACGCATTCTCTCAACGCTTCGACTCGCAACGACCCGGAGTGGACGAACGTCATTTCGACGGCCCTCGACGGCCCGAACTGACGAGCGAAAAGGGCATACATGTGCGTCAGCGAGGAATCAGGGACCTCGGAGACGCTAGGACCGATCGTCACGACGGGCACCGGGAGGGTCAGGTCGCGCGCGATCATCGCACGGCCGAACGCGAGTGCCGCCGCGTCATACGTTCGGGTGTGACGCATCGCGTGGGAGCCGCGCGCACCGAGCGTCGTGCCGCTCGTCCGGAACACGAACGCGGCGTCCCTTTCGGCGAAGGCGAAGACTCGCGCCAACCTGAACGCATCGGTCGGCACGGCGGGTCCTTGCTCGGCTCGCACGACCGCCTGGGGATCGATGCCACGAGCCAAACACAGACGCCGATAGCCCGGGACGGTCGCCGCTTGAAACCGGACAAGATCGGCAGCAAGCGCATCGAACGGCTCGGGCGCCGCACGACTCCGCTCGAACGCCTGCACGATCGCTCGCACCCTGCGGTGAAGCGACTCGCTCCGGGCGTGGATCGGGGTCATGCCAGGCACGTGCACAGAGCATCGGCAAAGGCTTCGAGCAAAGGTTCATCGACCGTAAGCGGTGGGGTGAGGGTGAGCACGTCCCCCTCCGCTCCTCCCGTTAAGACGATCCACCCGCGCTGCAACAAGCGGCGGACCACGCGAAGAGCACGCACGGAGCCCCCCTCTATCTCGACCCCGATCATCAGACCGCGGCCGCGAACGGCGCGCACCCCTCGCCCGCCGACCCGGTCGCGCAACAGCGCTTGCCAGCGTTGTCCGACGGCACGTGCCCGCTCCGGCAGCTGCTGAGCGTGCAGCGTATCGAGCGTGGCGATCGCCGCGGCGCACGCGAGAGGGGCGCCAAAGTGGGTCGCCGTGTGGATCGTGGAGCCCCCGTGCTTGCCCCACGCCTCCATCGCGCGCGCGCTACCGATGCAGGCGCTCACGGGCAATCCCGAGCCGAGGCCTTTGCCCAGACACACGATATCGGCGACGACCCCGGCGTCGGCGCTCGCGAGCCAGGCCCCGCTGCGGCCAAGCCCGGTCCAGACCTCGTCGCAAACCAGATACGCGTCAGCTCGGTCGCATGCCGCGCGGAGCGCAGGCAGAAACCCGGAAACGGGCACGACACACCCCCCTCGTCCAAGGATCGGCTCGACAAGCACGGCCCCGACGTCGCCCCGCCGTAGAACCGCCTCGACCACCTGAAGCGAGCGATCGAGCGAGGAGTCGTCGACTGGATAGGGCGCAAACCACACATGCGGGTTGAGCTGCGTCGAGAACGGCTCGCGAAATTGGGGGCGCAGCCCGCACGCGGCCAGAGGGCCATGCGACAGCCCGTGATACCCGCCGTCGAACGCGAGCAGGCCGCCGCGTCCAGATCCGACGACGGCGGTCTTCAGCGCGGCTGTCACGGCGTCCGCCCCACTCGATCCGAGCATGACACGGGCACCCGGCGCCGGATGGATGTTCGCGAGCCTCTCGCAAAGTGCGACCTTTGCGTCAGACCCAAAGACGTCGCCGAGCGCCAGCCAAAGTCGGGTTGCCTGCGCCTCGACGGCGCGCGCTACGGTGGGCGGCACATGACCCAGGAGCAACGCACCGAAGCCTGCGGCCAGGTCGACGTAGCGATTGCCGTCGACGTCCGTGACGTTGGTCCCCGACGCGGACGCGTACACAATCGCCGTCTGATCCAAGCCGCTCGCTTGCGCCCGCGCTTCCCGCCTGGCGTCTACCGACGGCGACTCGACGGCAGCGAGACGAGCGACCATCGCACGAGACCCCGGTCCCGGGGGCATCATTCGGATGTCCGGTAATCGTTCGGTCATTGGTCGGCGACAGCGGCGGCGGGCTCAAACGATGACGCGGTTTCGTCCCGCACGTTTCGCCTCATAAAGCTTCTCGTCCGCGCGCTTAATCAAATCCGTGCTCGTGCGATCGCCTTCGGGAAGTACCGATCCCCCGATGGAAATCGTGACGCGAATGACCTCACCCTGGAAAATGAAACGACTCTGTTCGATTTTTTCTCGGAGCCCCTCGGCGAGCGCGCGGGCGCCTTCACTGTTGGTCTCGGGCAGGATGATCGCAAATTCCTCACCGCCGTAACGAGCCAACACCTCGTCGCGACGAATGCGCTGTTGGATGAGCCGGGCCACTTCCTTCAACACGTAGTCACCCGCAAGATGGCCGTGGAGATCGTTGATTTTCTTGAAATGGTCAATGTCGAGCATCAAAAAACTGAGGTCGCGGACGTGGCGTCGCGCGCGGATCATCTCCTTGTCGAGCGACTCGAGCAGGTAGCGCTTCACGTGTACCTGCGTGAGACCATCGATGATGGTCATCCGGTAGATCTCTTCGTGGTACTGCGCCTCGACGTCTTGACCCGAAAGGAACTTGAAAATAGTCGGGCCAATCTTGATGCGATCGTTGTTGCCGAGGCGAGCCTCGCGCATGATCTGGTCGTCGTTGACGTAAGAGCCGTTGGTCGAACCGTCGTCGACGCACCACCACGCTCCGCTCCGCTGCTCGAAGTGAGCGTGCCGGCGCGACACGCTGTCGCCCTCGAGCACGATGTGGTTTTCGGCGCCGCGCCCAATGCGGATCGGGCTCGCGTCGAGGACGAAGCGGCGGCCGAGGAGGGATGGCTCCTTCGTATAGATGACCACAAGACAGTCGTTGCCCTTCGGGGCTCCTTCGTCTCCCCCGAGCGGCTTCTGCACGATGGCTGTGACTCGAGTTTTCTCCTCGGACTCGCTCACGCGCGTCGCCTCACGATCCGGTTGCTGCGGCGCGACGTGCAGAGCCGCCCGCGGGCATTCTGGGCAATGCCTCGTAGCCATTGAGGCTATGGCTCACCCCCCCGCCGGTCAAGGCAGGGCGATCGCCCGAAGGAGTGCCACGAGCGTGGGAGGCAGTCCGAGGCCGTACTCTAGAACCGCCACGGGGGCACCCAACCTCGCGCCATCCACGTGCAAAGCGCACTTCGGCGTCGAAAGCCAGACCTCCACGCGCTCCGCCTGCGCTCTTTTGAAACAGGCCCGAACGGCGCTGGCACCCACAGGCCCGTGGTCCTGCGCGCACACGACCGCGCACGGGCGCACACCGCGGAGTGCCAAGCCACGCACGACGCGGTCCGGCCTGGCCATCGCCGTCACGAGGCCGACGCGCAACCGCCGAAGGGTCTCCCACGACAGGAGCTCCTCCGGGCGAGTGGCACCAGGCCGCCCAGTGTGCAGCCAGGCACCCCGCGACTCCACCTTCGCGGGCCAAATCGGCATGGTGCGTCCGGGTTGCGCGAAAGAGAGCGGCAACCGGGCGGAATCCCCGAGCGGCACGACCCCGTCACACGCGTCCAGCAACGTGGAGACGGGCGCACGCAAGTCTCCGCACGGCGGCAAGGCAGCGGCGCTTCCCCATGGTTCGGAGGCGTCAACGGCGAGAAGAGCCAGAGATGCTCGGGTGGGCGCCGTCTGGCACACGCCATCGAGCACAAGGACGTCCGCTTCGCCGGCCGCCCACGCGACCGCAGCCGATCGTGTAGGTCCCACAACGACCCGCGCCCCCAAACCCGAGGCCTCGAGGTCGCGCGCGGCCACGATCGCCTCGTCGCCCACCAATCCGACCGCGTCGCTCGGCAAGACGAACCGAGTGCGGCGAACCGCGGCTCGGTAGCCATGCCCGACCAAAATGGTTCGAGCCACGGCCGAAAGCTCCATCGCACAGGCGATCGCGAGCGGCGTCTTGCCCGATCCGCCGAGAGTCGCGCCTCCGACGGCAACGACTCGCACGTGCCGGGGCCACTCCAGTCTCCGCGCGACGCTGCGTCCGAAGGTCCAGAGCCAAGGGCGGGAAACCCCGCGGTGCCACGGCGGGGAGCCCGCAAGGCCGCGCTCGAGTACTTGGGCGATCCGGAGCATCGGATCACTCTAGTCAAGGACGCGGTTCCGCTCGCGCGATTCGCTCCGCTCGTGTGCACGGCACGGCCAGGGGCGGGACAGTCGGCGAGTCGTCTCGATTCGACGGCTGGCCGACCGATCCGGTAACGTCTGACCTTGCTGCCTGTTGCGAATGTTGACCGTCGACCCCATCCGCCTCGCTCATCGCCAGCTGGAAATCGATCGAGCACGCGTCGCGCGCTTTCCGCATTTGCTGGCGCAAAAATCGGCACGCATGACGGCGTCGCCGTTGGGTCTCCTGCGAGGATCGGCGCCTCTCTTTTACGAGCTGCTCGGGCGCGACCCTTGGCTGCGCGAAGGCCCTCGCGGCAAGGGGTGGGTGGTCGGTGACGCGCACGTCGAAAACTTCGGCGCTTATCGCGCCGGAGCGCTGTCGAAGCGCGAGACGCCACGTTCGCATGCGAAGGAACCGATCGTGTTCGACCTGAACGACTTCGACGACGCCATGGTGGCGCCGTGGCGACTCGACGTCCTCCGCCTGGCGACCAGCGTCGTTCTCGGCGCACGGGGATTCGGCTTCAACGGAATTCGCACGTTGGAGCTTTGCCACGTCCTGATCGACGCGTACGTCGACGCGGCGTTCGATCGTCGTCGGCCTGGGTCGGCTCCGCACGTCGTCACGGCGCTCATCGACCAAATTCGAACGCGTTCGCGCAAGTCGTTTCTCGACGCGAGAACGGAGGTCGTACGAGGCCAACGGCGATTCATCCGCGGCGCTCGGTTCGAGGAGCTCACGCGGAAGTTGCGCGCGAAATGCGAGCGCGCGTTCGGGCAGTACGCCAAAGGTCTTGCCAAAGCCGCGCGCATGACGCCCGAGTCGCTTGAGGTCATCGACGCTGCCTTTCGAGTCGCTGGCACGGGCAGCCTAGGCTGCCTGCGCGTCGCCGTTCTCGTACGGGGCAGGGGCGACGTGGACGGCGGCTGGATCTTCGACATGAAGTCGCAAGGCGAGCCATCGGGCGCGAATCTCGCAACCGCCGCGGACCTCCAACCCGCCGAACGCGTGCGCACGGCAACGGTCGAATGCCTCTCCCACCCGCCGCGCATGATGGGAACCACATGCATCGGCCGCCGTTCCATTTTGGTTCGGCGCTTGGCGCCGCAAGAAGACAAGCTCGATCTCGCACGGCTCGACACGAACGATCTCGAATCGCTGATCGCGCATCTCGGTGCGCTCCTCGGGCACGCCCACAGCCGCGGCGCCGCCCGACGACCGGAAGCCCCGTGGAGCGATGGCGAGCGGGCGGGGCTGGTCCGCCGGGCCATCGCGCTCGCAGGCATCCACGAAGCGCTTTACCTCGCCTATTGCGATCTTGCCCGATGAGCGTCGACGACTCCGCTCGCTTCTTCGACGCGATCGCTGGGCGCTACGACCGAGTGTACGCGCTTCCGGCCGCCGAGTCGCGACGGCGGATGATCCGCATCCTGAGCGAATTGCCGCCGGCTCCAGTTCGGGTGCTCGACTTGGGTGTCGGACCTGGACGCGAACTCACGGCGCTTCTCGATCGCGGATACGAGCCGACGGGGCTCGATGTCTCGCCCCGAATGCTCGCGATCTGCGCCCGCAGAGCACGCCGCATCCCCCTCGTCCTTGCCAACTTCTGGCAACCGCCGCTGCCGTTCGCCGACGCGACGTTCGGCGCCGCCATCGCCCTGCATGGAACGCTCGCGCACCCACCCAACGAGGCCACCGTCAGCGGGTTGGTCCACGAGCTCGGCCGCGTCATCGTGCGCGGGGGACGGTTCTTGGCGGAGGTTCCCACGGTCGCGTGGCTTGAGGCCGCATCGTCGGTGCCGCCCACCGACGAGCGGCGAATCACACGTACCGGGACGCACACGTGCGTGTTCGAAGACGGGGTGGCGCGCACGTCGATCGAGACTCGCCTTCTCGAAGCGAGCCAGTGGCGCGAAACGTTCTCTCCGCTCTGGGAAGCTCGACTGGAAGCGTTGAGTCCGCTCGAATGGCTCATTGTCGCGGAGCGTCTTTGACTGACCGGCGCCGTCCGAGCGCCGATCGTTGGAATGCAGAGGGCCGATGGTTTGGCCGCGACATTCGCTCTCGAGCCCTCGAGCGGCGCACGACGCGCACGACCGCGCCCGTATGCTACTCCGCTGCCCAGTCGGATCGCCGTGGACCTTCTGTATTTCGTCCTACTCGTCAGCTCGCTGATCTTCATTCACGAGTCGGGCCACTTCGCTTTCGCCAAGATCTTCGGCGTTAAAGTTCTCACGTTTTCGATCGGCTTCGGTCCGAAAGTCCTGCGACTCCGCGGCAAGGAAACGGAGTACTGCATCGCTCTGCTCCCGTTTGGCGGGTTCGTAAAGATGCTCGAGGAGAGCAAGACCAGCGAGCCGATCTTGCCAGAGGAGCGAGGCCGCACATTCGAAGCTCAAGCGCTTTGGAAGCGGGTTGTCATCGTACTGGCCGGGCCGGCTATGAACCTGCTCTTTCCCATCGCTCTCTACACTTCGGTGTTCCTCGAGGACGAGCAGTTCTTGCCGCCCACCGTGGGAGTCGTCATCCCGGGCAAGCCGGCCGACGGCAAACTCAAGCCTGGAGACCGCATCGAGCGGGTCGACGGCAGCGATGTGACAAGCTTTCCCGAGGTGCAGCGCGTGATCGCGCAGCGCGCCGGAAGTCCCGTAACCCTGACGGTGAAGCGAGACGGCAGAGAGCTCGACGTCATCGTCACGCCCGATGACGAGAAGGAGGTCAAGGAGCTCGACATCGTCGAGCACACGGGACGCATCGGGATCGACCCCAGGTTCCCGGAGGCGGTGATCGGCGTGACACAGCCGGACTCACCTGCGGGACACGCGAAGCTTCAAACATTCGATCGCATCACAGCGCTCAACGGGCGTCGCGTCGATCGGTTCGTCGATCTCGTCGATCTGCTGGCTCAAAACCGGGGCGATCAAGTCGTCCTCAGCTATTTGCGGCCGGTCGACGCCCCGAGCGCGCTCGGCGGCCTCTGCAAGCTCGCTGTCCTCGAGCCGGGCGTCGCCCAGCTGACACCGGTGCCACGGTTGCCGGGCAGCACACCGCCCCCCGACGCCGAAGCGCGCGCCGTCGACGTGGCCGATCGCACCGGCATCGAGAACGCGGACATGTACGTGGCGTTCGTGCCGCAGGCGTCCAGCGAATGGCGTGCCGGATTGCGACCGGGCGACCGCATTACGATGCTGGACGGCACGCCCCAACGACTCTGGCGATCCATGGAGGACGAACTTGTCGCAGGCGCCGATCGAATGCACGAACTTCGATGGATTCGCGACGGAGTGCTGACGAGAGGCTTCTTTCAGCTGCGCAAGGAACAGTGGGAGGACGAGTTCGGCCAGCACTACGAGCGTTACGTCTTCCGGACCGACCATTGGGTGCCTATCGCGCCCGACCGCCTCGTGCCGAACCCCCACCGAGTGCTCTACGCCCTCGCGCATGGCGTTGAGGAAACGGCGAGCGTCATCAAGTTCATCGGCATCGGCATGCTTCGATTGGCCCAGGGGCGCGTGTCCATCTCGAGCGTAGGTGGACCCATCACCATGTACGATATCGCCGGGCAAGCCGGGGCCAAGGGTGCCGCGTACTTCGTCTGGGCGATGGCTCTGATTTCGGTCAACCTCGGCATGATCAACTTACTGCCCATCCCGGTCCTCGACGGCGGGCACCTGTTGTTCTTCGTTTTCGAGGCGGCTCGTCGACGCCCGCTTCCGATGCGGGCACGCGAGGTGGCGAGCCTAGCCGGGATGATCATGCTCGTGCTGTTGATGCTCGTTGCATTCAAGAACGACGTCGAACGGCGCTGGGACGTCATCGTAACGCAAGTTCGAGAGCTCTTGACGTGAGCGATGCCCGGGACGTCGCGACGCGGGTGATTGAGCGCGTCGAACGCGAAGCCGCGTTCGCGTCAGCCGTGCTGGAAGCCGAGCTTACCCGCAACGTACAGCTGGCGCCCCGCGATCGCGCGTTAGCTACCGAACTCGTCTATGGAACGCTGCGGGTCGCGCCGTGGCTCCTTGAGCAGATCGCGGCTTTCGCACCACGCGGCACTCACAAGCTCGACGCGCGTATCCGCGCGGTCATCCTCGTCGCGGCGTACCAATTGGTCTTCACGCGCATCCCACCGTTCGCGGCGGTGAGTGAAGCCGTCGCCGCTGCTCGTTTGGCGCGAGGAGAGCGCGTCGCTTCGTTCACGAATGCTATTCTGAGAAAACTGTCGGCGCATGTGCCGACGCTTGGCCACGACGCCCGCGAGCAAGCGCTGATCGGCTCGACCCCGAGCTGGCTTCGGGAAGCGCTCGAGCGGACTCTGTCGGCGGAGGGCGCGCTCGCGTTTCTCCGCTACGGCCTTGAGCCGCCCGCGGTCGGCCTCCGCGTCGAGCGCGCTTCCGAACGCGACGCGTGGATCGACCGCCTCGGCGCCGCCGCGCCGCACGGGAGGTTCGAGAAGGGCCGCATCTCGCCCCTCGCCATCGTCGCACGTGGAGCCGGCAAACCGCAGCAACTACCGGGCTGGCAGGAGGGCGCCTGGTCGGTCCAGGAGGAGGGTTCCCAAGTTGCGGCGCTCGCCGTCGGGGCGCGGACCGGCGAAGTCGTCCTCGACGCATGCGCGGGCCGTGGCAACAAGACCGCGCTCCTGGCCCGCGCCGTCGGACAAAGCGGAGCGGTAGACGCCTGCGACGCGATCCCAGCCAAGCTGGTCCGCCTGCGCGAAGAGCTGGCTCGAGTCGGATTGAGTCCCCGGCGCACCCTCGCCGTCGATTGGCGTGCGGGCTCGGGCGAGGTCCGGGACCTTTACGATCGAGTGCTCGTCGACGCGCCTTGCTCGGGTGTGGGAACCTTGCGGAGACGCCCCGAGATCGCACTCCGGCGCGACCCGACGGACCTCGCGTCCATGGCGAGCACGCAAATTGCTCTGGTCACACGCGCGGCTGGGCACGTGCGTCCCGGAGGCACCCTCGTGTACGTCGTCTGCAGCGTCTTGCGCGAGGAGAGCGAAGACGTCATCGATGGGCTGCTTCGTGCGCGACCCGAGCTTTCCCTGTCTCCGTTCGAAGCACCCGTGGCCCTAGCGACCGCGGGGCGCGACCGATCTTGCTTCCGCCTCTTGCCGTACGTGCACGGGACAGACGGATACTTCGTCGCGCAATTGCGGTCCCGACCAGCGACGCTATAGGCTAGCGTCCCATTCGCGGTTGGAGAGCGATCGGCCCATGCTCATCGACGTGACCCTTCCCCAGCTTGGCGAGAGCGTCAGTGAGGGGACCATTTCCAAGTGGCTCGTGCGCGAAGGAGACGTCGTCGCCAAAGATCAGCCGATCGTGTCCATCGCGACCGACAAGGCGGACACTGAATTGACCGCGACAGCGGCGGGGCGAATTGCCAAGTTGCTGGTGGCCGAAGGGCAGGTCGTGCCGGTGAAGACCCTCATCGCGCAGATCGACGACCGCGCGAGAAGCAGCGCGAGCCTGTCGGAAGCCCCCGGTGCTCCGGTCTCGATACCGGCAGCGGCGAACGTGCCGGCGCCGGACGGCGCGATCGCGCCGCGTCCGGCAGCGGCGAGCGCACCGGCGTCGGACGGCGCGATCGCGCCAGGTCGAAGCGTCATGGGCGGTCCACTGGCGACACCGGTCGCGCGCAAAACGGCTCTCGAGAACGACGTCGATCTGGAACACGTTCTTGGAACGGGCGAACGCGGCCGCGTGACGAAGGACGACGTGATGCGCGCTGCAGGCGCGTCCGGCCCCGCGGGGTCGAACCCGCTGGGAGCTCCCCCCCGTTCGTCGGTGCCACCGCCACCCGCCATCGAGCCGCCCCCGCCACCCCGAGCGACGCCAAAGACGACACAGCTTGCGCAGGCCATCAACCTCGGCGGCGGTTTCGTTCCGCCGATCCCGGGTGTCGGGTTCGGCGCGTTCAAAGTGCCCGCGTACAAGCCAAGCGACGGCGACAAGGTCGTTCCGTTCACGCGGCGGCGGCGGATCACCGCCGATCACATGACGTACTCGAAGTTCGCTTCGCCCCACGTCGTGACGGTCGCAGAAGTGGATCTGCACCGAGCGAGCAAGCTGCGCGATGCGAACAAAGAGAGGTACAAGGCCGAGGGAATGAGCTTGACCATGCTCGCCTTCGTCGTCGTGGCGACGGCGCGCGCACTGCGCGAGAACTCGCAGGTGAACGCTCGGGTCATCGACGACGCCTACGTGATCCTTCACGACGTCAACTTGGGCGTGGCCGTCGATTCGCCCGACGGCCTTGTCGTTCCCGTGGTCCGGCGGGCGGACGAGCTCGGGGTGCGTGGCATCGTGCGCGCCATTGACGATGTTGCGAAGCGCGCCAAGGCCGGCAAGATCACGATCGACGATCTGAGCGGGGCCACGTTCAGCGTGTCCAATCCCGGACTCAAGGGCAACCTCTTCGGCGGCGCGATCATCAATCAGCCGAACGTCGGAATCCTGCGAATGGGCGAGATTCAGAAGCGCGTGGTCGTGGTCGACGCGGAAGGCGAAGACCACATCGCGATCCACCCGCTCATGTACATGGCTCTTTCGTACGATCATCGCGTGGTTGACGGCGTCGCCGCCAACTCGTTCTTGTGGCGCGTTACCGAGATCCTCGAGAAAGCCGAATTTGAAGTGTGACGGCCTTGCCCGATGGCCCGCACACGCGCCCATGTCCGATCCCTGTCAGGCGGCCAGCACGCTCTCGAACAGTTTTCGTCCGTCAACGCCCCCCTGACAGGACTCGCTCATGCGCTCGGGATGGGGCATCAATCCGAACACGTTCTTGCGGGGCCCGCCGTAGATCCCTGCGATCGCCTGGAGACTGCCGTTCGGGTTCGCGCGATTTTCAATCTCGCCGCCCGGACTGCAATAGCGAAGCCCAATGAGGCCCTCGCCCTCCAAGCGGCGCAGCGTCTCGGCGTCGGCTTGAAACCGTCCTTCCCCATGAGCGATCGGTAGCCGCCAGACCTCACCGACACGCGGGGTGAACGGCCCTTCGGCCGTCGCTTTGACGAACCAATCCCCGCATTCGAACCGCTGATGCGCGTTCCGTGTGAGCGCGCCGGCCAACATTCCCGCCTCCGTGAGAATCTGAAAACCGTTGCACACCCCTAGCACGAAGCCGCCGCGAAGGGCGTGCGCGCGCACAGCGCGCACAATCGGGCTCACCTTGGCAATCGCCCCGGTGCGCAGGTAGTCGCCGTAGCTGAAGCCACCGGGAATCGCAACCAAGTCCACCGCGTCCGGCAGCGCCGAATCGGTGTGCCACGCGACCGCGGTCGGCGCCCCACACACCTCGCGCAGCGTGTGGATCATCTCCGCATCGGCATTGGAACCGGGGAAGACGACGACACAGGCCCGCATGCTCCCGTTACCGGTAGCACGCGTTCGAAGTCGCGGCGATCCACTTTCGCGCGACGGCCCATTGGCGCTAGGCTTGCTCCATCTCGCCCCTTTCGTTTTCAGATCGCGTAATCGATGTCCGTCGCGAGCTTTCCGAACGACCCTCCGATCAACCCGGCCATCGTCGAGCGTCACAAGCTAAGCGACGACGAATACCAGCGAGTGCTCGCCGCGCTCGGCCGTACGCCGACGTACGCGGAGCTCGGCGTGTTCAGCGTCATGTGGAGCGAACACTGCTCGTACAAGTCGAGCCGCGTGCACTTGCGACGTCTTCCGACGAGTGGACCGCGCGTCATTCAGGGTCCGGGCGAGAATGCCGGGGTCGTCGATATCGGGGACGGCGTGGCCGCCGTATTCAAGATGGAGTCGCACAATCACCCGAGCTTCATCGAGCCCCATCAAGGGGCCGCGACGGGCGTCGGAGGCATCTTGCGGGATGTCTTCACCATGGGTGCACGCCCCATCGCGAGTCTCAATTCCCTTCGCTTCGGCCGAGCCGAACACCCCAGAACGCCCGAGTTGCTCCGGGGGGTGGTCGCGGGAATCGGCGGCTATGGAAATTGCATCGGAGTGCCGACCGTCGGTGGCGAGCTTCAGTTCGACGAGCGCTACGACGGCAATATTCTCGTCAACGCCTTCACCTGCGGGATCGCGCCGGCGGGTCGATTGTTTTATGGGCGGGCAACCGGCATCGGAAACAGCATCATTTACATCGGCGCGAAAACAGGCCGCGACGGCATTCACGGCGCGACTATGGCGAGCGACGAGTTCGCGGCGACCGCCTCACCCGGGCAAGACTGCAAACGGCCTGCGATGCGATCGACCATGCAGGTCGGCGATCCGTTCATGGGAAAACTCTTGCTGGAAGCGTGCCTCGAGCTCTTCTCGCAGGACGTCCTCGAGGGGATCCAGGACATGGGGGCCGCGGGGCTGACGTCGTCCAGCGTTGAGATGGCGGGGCGGGCGGGCAACGGCGTGGAACTCGATCTCGATAGCGTCCCGCGGCGGGCCAAGGCGATGACCCCGTACGAAATTCTGCTCAGTGAGTCGCAGGAACGCATGCTTCTCGTCGCGAAGCCCGGCAAAGAGTCGCGCGTCCTCGATGTGTGCGCTCGCTGGGAACTCGACGCGGCGATCATCGGTCGCGTGACCGACACGAAGCGTTGGGTAGTACGAGCCACTCCCGGGTACGACCCGCTGGCGCCGCACGCGACCCCCCGTGGAAAGCCCGCGATCGTCTGCGACATTCCTATCGGCGTGCTCACGGACGACGCTCCTTGCTACGACCGGCCGCGCGCGACGCCAGACCGGCGGCCGACGGGCGTCGATCGCGCGACGATCCCGATCCCGTCCGATCTTTCGAGGGAGCTGCTTGACCTGCTTTCGTCGCCAAACATCGGATCGCGAGCTTGGGTTTGGCGCCAGTACGATCAGATTGTGCGGGGCGGCACGCTGGTCCGCTGCGGCTCCGACGCCGCCGTCGTGCGAGTGAGATGTGAGACCACAGATCGACGAACGGTCGAAAAAAATCTCGCCTTCGCGGTCGACTGCAATGGCCGCATGTGCGAGCTCGATCCGTTCGTCGGAGCCGCCATGGCCGTTGCCGAGGTGTGCAGAAACCTCGTGTGCAGCGGTGCGCAACCCGTCGGCATCACGGACTGCCTCAACTTCGGAAACCCCGAGCGGCCCGAAGTCATGGACTCGTTCGCGCGTAGCATCGACGGCATCGCGGCTGCGTGTCGGGCGCTCGACGTACCCATCGTCAGTGGCAACGTCAGCCTGTACAACGAGACCGCTGTGCGTGGGCCCGGCGAGCGTGGCGTGGCCTCGCGATCCATACTGCCGACACCCACCGTTGCCGCCGTCGGTCTGATCGAGCATTCAGCCGACATCCTGACGGCTGGCTTCAAAGGCACCGGAAGAGCCGTTTTGCTCCTGGGCAGCCCAGCGGCCACCGGGGCGCGGGCACTGTCCGGAAGCGAGTGGCTGGTCCGCAGAATGGGCCGACTGGAGGGTGACGCTCCGCTCATCGACCTCGACGCGGAGGTGCGCCTGCAGAGGCTTGTTCTCGAACTGGCTCGATCTCACAGGCTCGACAGCGCCCACGACGTAAGCGATGGCGGTCTTGCCGTCGCACTGGCCGAGTGCTGCGTCAGCGGGGCCGAATCGATCGGCGCGCGCATCAAGCTCGCTATGGCCCCATCACCCATCGACGCTTTGGCGATGCTGTTCGGCGAGACTGCGTCGGGCGTTGTCGTGAGCCTGGCTCCCACGCAGGTCGACCCGGTGACGGCGATGGCCCATGCCGCCGGCGTGCCTGCGGCTCGCATCGGAGACACCTGCGGGACGACTCTGGCCATCGAAGTCCAGCCCTTGAGCGTCCTCTCACTCGAATTGCACGACATCCGCCGTGCGCGCGATGCTTGCCTGTCGCCCATCGTCGGGCCCCTCGCGGAGTCGGTCGGCTAGCGGTTCGCAAGACCGGAGCACGGCTCAACCGAGACAGCAGACGTTCGATCGCCCCGGCACGTGCACCCGAGACCTTGCATGGAAATGAGCCTCCGCGCGGTACCGCGCTGGCCCGTGTGCCTTTGGGGCAAGAGCGACCCGATCACGGCAAATCGATCTGCGGGGAGGTTTTCGAGAGCGACAGGTCTATCGGCGAGGCCAACCTCATGAATCAAACCCACAAAAAAAACGCGTCCGGACGACCGTGAGGCCGCCCGGACGCGCGGACTTGCGCGGTGGGGGAGGGGCACGCGCAAGCCCTCAAGGTTCGCGGTTCGAGCCCTCGCGAAACAGCCGCGACGGCCAGGAGCGACAGCACTTCTTACCTGAACACGATACGGGCGGCGAGCACGCGGGTTTCGATCATTTCTTGGAAAACGGGCACTGTCACCCAGCGACGGGGCCGAGCTTCGACGATATGCCGCGCACTCGAAACCACGACGCCCCGGCGCTCTCGTTTATTCCGATGGGACTGCGGGCTGCGGGCTGCAAGCTCGTGCCGACCGGGGATCACACGCTGCGTGCATGGGCCGCTCGCAAAGCCTCATCCACGATCGCGCGGTCCCCGTCGTCCACGGCGGCGACCGCGCGCGCCAGCTCACGTGGATCGTCCCCGCGGAGAATCCGCGTACGAGCGTCGAAGTCCCCGCACATGAGGTCGAAGGCCGGCACATCGTCCCGAAATTCGTAGGCGTCCGTACGAAATGCAAACTGGCCGGGGGCCTGGGCGTGGGCGAGAGCCACGAGGCACAGGTAGGTCTCGAACGGTCGGAACGACCTTGGGTCCGTCACATGAACCTGCACCCCCCCACACACACTTCCCGCATGCTTTTGAAAGGTGGGGCAAAAGGTGACCGGACGAGCTCGAAAGCCGGGCATCTGCAGCTCATGAAGCGACTCTGCCAGGCGCAGCCCATCGATCCACGGTGCGCCCACCACCTCGAACGGGCGAGTCGTCCCGCGCCCCTCCGACAGATTCGTTCCCTCCACGAGACACGCGCCGGGGTAAACCAGCGCCGTCTCGTAAGTCGGCATATTCGGCGACGGCATGACAAACGGCCGATCCCAGGTCCTCGCGTCGGCATCGCGGTCCAGCCCCCGGACACCCAGGACCTGGACCAGGTCCCGAGAGAGGCCCTCGGCCTCCGCGCGCCAGGCGACAATCTCGCCGAGCGTTAGCCCGTGACGCACAGGAATCGGGATTAGACCGACGAATGAACAGTACGCGGGCTTCTGCCGTCGGCCCTCGATGCGTGAAATGTCGCCGCCAATCGGATTGGGCCTGTCGAGCACGAGAACCCGCACGCCCGCTTTCGCGCACGCGCGCATCGCCAGCACCGCCGTCCAGACGAACGTGTAGTAGCGCGCACCGACATCTTGAAGATCGATGACGAGGACGTCGATTCGCGCCAGGTCCTCGGGCCTGGGGGATAACTGGTCGAATCGGATCCCGTAGAGGCTTCGCACCGGTGTGCCGAAGGCATCCTGAGCGTCTGGAACACCCACCATGTCCTGCGCCTCCCCTCCGTAGCCGTGCTCCGGACCGAGCGCGAGGGTCACCCGAACGCCGACATCCTCGAGGATGCGCCTCGCATGGACCAGCCGTCGATCGACCGATGCGGGATGCGCAAGCAAGCCGACGCGCATCGCACGAAGCGGCGCGCGGAACTCACGATGGGCAGCGAACCTGTCGAGGCCGGTCTCCATGACGCGCAACCTAAACCGACCTCGATAACGTTGCGACCGCGAGCGACTCCGGCGTGACCGGACCGCCTCGATGCCGTTGCAAACGTTGCGGGGTTCGGAGATCGGTCTCGCGAAGGCGGCACTTTACAAGTACTCTTGCTCGCAAGAGTTTTCGTACAATGCGCCGCATCTTGGTCGTCGACGACGAGGAGAACATTCGCCTCGTCCTTCGCACCCTACTGAAGAAGCACGGGTACGAAGTCGAGGTCGCTGAAGGTGGAGAGGCCGCGCTTGCCGCGCTCGACTCGTTCGATCCGGACGTGATCCTCACCGACGTGCGCATGCCGCGGATGGGAGGTCTCGACCTCCTTGCTGCCCTCAAAGCGAAACAGCATCCGGCCACGGTCATCGTGATGAGCGCATACGGCAACGTGGATCTGGCGATCGAGGCCATGAAAGCGGGCGCTTACGACTACGTCGGCAAGCCTTTCAAACCCGACGAGATCGTGCTCGCTCTTCGCAAAGCCGAGGAGCGGGAAACGCTGCGCCGTGAGAACCGGGCACTCAAGGAGCAAATCCAGAAGGACAACCAGTTCGAATCGATCCTCGCCAAGAGCCGCGAGATGCTCGAGATCTTCAGGACGGTAACGAAAATTGCCGACTTCAAGACGACGGTGCTCGTGACTGGGGAAAGTGGAACGGGCAAGGAGCTCGTCGCGAGGGCTATCCACGCGCGGTCCAGTCGACGCGGTGCGCCGTTCGTGGCGATCAACTGCGGGGCCATTCCAGAAAATTTGCTGGAGTCTGAACTCTTCGGCCACAAGCGCGGGGCGTTCACCGATGCAACCTCGGATCGCCGAGGACTGTTCGAAGAGGCGAACGGCGGAACGCTGCTGCTCGACGAGCTCGGCGAGTTGCCGCTCAACCTTCAAGTGAAGCTCTTGCGGGTATTGCAGGAGGAGACCATCCGACGCTTGGGCGATACCAAGGACGTCAAAGTCGACACGCGCATCATCGCCGCAACGCACCGAGATCTTGCCGCCGAGGTCAAGGCGGGCCGCTTTCGAGAGGACCTCTTCTACCGCATCAACGTGCTTCCCATCCACATCCCGCCGCTGCGGAGCCGACGCGAGGACGTCAATCTGTTGATCGATCACTTCATCGCGCGAAATAACGTACGCCTGGGAACCTCCATTCGAGGCGTGTCAACGGAAGCTCGCAAGCAACTCCTCGAGTACGCTTGGCCCGGTAATGTTCGCGAGCTGGAGAACACCATCGAGAGGGCGATGGTGCTGGCCGAGAGCGACGTCCTTCAGCCGAGCGATCTGCCGGAACGCATCCGCGACGCGCTCGATCCGGTCCAGGTGCACCTGGCCAGCGGCGAGCTGTCCGTAAAGAGAACGGTCTCGGCGATCGAGCAGATTCTCATCCGCCGCGCGCTGCAGAAAACCAAGGGAAACCGCACCCGCGCCGCGGAGCTGCTCGAGATCAGCCACCGCGCGCTTCTCTACAAGATCAAGGATTACAAGATCACCGACCGCTGAAGGGGGTATGGTGGCCATACGATCAAGGGGTATGATGGCCCTATGACCAAGAGGACACGATCCTTGGCGGGCTCACTGTGCATGAGCGTGCTCGCCGCGTGCGGCGGTCCTGCGACTGGAGCGAACTCGCCCTCCACGTGCCCGGCGGGCACGGTGCTCCAGGGCAGCGATTGCCTTCAACCGGCCGGCGAACGAGATGCAGGCGAAGCGGCGACCCCGTCGAGTTCGAGTCCGAATGCCGCGTCGAGCGGCGACGCCACGGACCATCCGTCCGGCGACATGACGCCGTACGATCGCGAGGCCGTCGAAGCGGAGCTCAAACGCGCGGCGCGGTCGATCAAGGCCAGTTGCGGTGCCGCAACCGACGACGATGGGCAAGCCAATGGTCCCTGGGGCGCGACCAAGGCCAGCGTCACGCTGGGCCGCAACGGCCACGTCAAGCAGGTCAGTGTTCCGGCGCCTTACGCCGGGCAACCTGTCGGCGCGTGCGCCGCCGATGCATTCAAGAAAATCTGGTTTCCTCCGTACGCCGCCCCGAGCGACGTCACGGTCGAGTGGGATGTGGAGTTCGTGAAGCCCAAGAAGTGAGCAGACTGCCACGCTAGTCCCCCGGACTTGGCCCGAACCCGAATTCGCCCCCGCGAATTCGCTCGTGCACCGGGCGCTACGATGCTCGTCGCTGCATCGATCGCGGCGCACTAGCTCAGGCCCTCGTCGAGACGCCGCATTCCTTCGAGAAGAAGCGCTTCGCTCGAGTGGTGAATCACCCGACCGCTCGCGCGAAACGAAGGGTCCAACGAGAACTCCCCGTCGCCAACTTTGAGCATCGCGTAAAATGCCTCTTCGCCGCGCAGCTCGCGCCACATGGCATCCACGACGTTGCCCTCCGCGAAGTGGATCTCCCCTGCCCCGTCGCGAGCCCGAATCTTCAGACTCCCGCTTTTTCGTCCGTGAAAGAGCACCTGCACCATGTCCGCTAGCCCCATCTCGCGGAGCGATCCGCTGACTCCCTGATGATGGCGCGGCGTCGTGCGCTGATCGAGCAAGGCCTTGAGCTTGGCGACCAAGACGTCGGCCGACGCGGGCTTCGTCACGTAGTCGAGCACCCCAAGCTCGAACGCCTTCTGCGCAATCGCTCGCTCCTGGCGTCGGGTATAGACGACCCACGGGACATCCTTGCCCCACGGATGGTTGCGAGCCTCGGCGATGAGGGCAAGCCCATCGCTCGCCCCCAAGTCAATCTCGCTCACCACGAGGTCCGTTTCACCTTCCGCGAGCACCTTGAGCGCCTGCTCCGCCGTGCGTGCCGTCTTGACGACAAAGCCCTGCTCGCTCATGCGAAGCTCGAGAACGATGGTCTCCTCCGGATCGGTGTCGACCACGAGCGACTGGGCACGACTCGCCAGCAACCGCGACGTGAGCTCCTCGCCGAGGATGGTCGCTTTGAACAAATCCACCAGGTTCGGGTCGAAGACCCGGTCCTTATACTTGGCCAGCACGGCGCACGCGTCCTGCGGCGACAGAGTGGCGCGAAACGGATTGCGAGGGTTGCTTGTCAGATCGGCGAACGTGTCGCAGATCGCCAAAAGGCGCGCTCCCAATGGGATATCTTTTCCGCCGATCCCGGTCGGGAATCCCTTGCCGTCGAAGCGCTCGTACATGTGATTCACGGAGTCCATTGTCTCGACGGGAAGGTGCACGGGCTCGAGAAGCCGCGCCGGGACGCCATGCGCCTTCTGGCCCGCCACTTTGTGCCCATCGTACTCGCTGCAGTTGAACGCCGTCAGATGGTAGGGCCCGACCTTGCCCAGATCGTGGATGAACGCCGCCGCGACCAGGATGGCGGTCGTCGCAGTGTCGAGACCCATCTTCTCGGCCATTCGCCGAACGAGCCGGGCGACTTGAGCCGAGTGTCCTTGCAGATCGGCGCGTGAGCTCTCGAGCAAACTGACGAGCACGTGAAGCAGCTCGACGAAAGAGGCCTCCGACACGCCCTTGTCGCTCGAAACCGTCGGCGCGTGGACCTGCGGGGCTTGGACCGGCGGCTTCGACGTCCGCGCGTCGGACGACTTCGCAACGTTGGCTCTTGAGGAAACTGCCTTCGACGGCAGCTCGAGCACCGGCGGGTGCCGCGACGGCGCAGACCGCGCGACGGGGGCCACGTCTCCGCTGTCGACGATGATATTGCCACGGTCGTACAACGCCCCGAGCTGCACGTTGGCCTGCCGATCGAACACGGCAAAGGCGCGCGCATCGCCCCCGTAGACCTTGGCAATGAGCGCTTTGACCGCGGCAGGACGAGCCAGCACGGCCTTCACCTCGCGCGCTCCCGACGCCAGCTGTACCTCGTAGAGCGACTCGAGGTCCGCTGGGTCGGCCGTCACGACGCTCAGCGCGTGGGCTTTCGGGTCGAAGGCAACCGGACACACGCCGACTTTCTCGGCGAAGCGCTGAGGAATCATCGCGACGAGGGCGCGCGGTACATCGGCCTTCGCGAGCTTTTCCGCCGAGATGAAATGCGCTTTGTAATGCGCGGCCAGCGACTTGAGCATTTCGGTCTCGCTCATCAGTCCAAGCTCGAGAATGGCCTCCTCGACGCGCTCGCCGGACCATTGCAGACGAGCGGCGATCCCGTCGAGCTGATCGGGCTTGAGCAGGTTGTCGTGCAAAAGCTGATCGACGACGACCTTCGCTTTTGTCGACGGCGGAGCGGAGGCCGAATACGTCACGATCGCTCGAACAGCTTATCAGGTCTCGCGATGGCGACTCGATCCACCCTCTGGATGGCTGCTGCTACCGTCCGCTTTGCTTGTCGTCGCCAAGCTTGCTCGGACAAGCACGGCGTCCAAACGTTCCGGATCGACGTTCCTCGCGGTGAGCACGACGACCAGGTTACCGCCACGCACATGCGCAGGCAGGCCGAAGAGCACGGGCGCAAGAGCCACGGCCGCGCTGCCTTCGAGAACGATGCCCATGTCGTGATACGCGTGCGCCATCGCCGCCGCGATCTCGGCCTCTTGCGCCACAACGATGCCCGCGAGCGCGGCGCGCGCCTGGGCCATTCCTTCGGCCGACATCCCCGGGCCCAGCTCCTCGGCGAGGGTAGGAGCGTCGGCGTCAATATGGTTTACGGGGTCCTCGCTATCGAGCCAGACGCCTGTCGTCCATCGGGCCTCGGGATGAACCCCCCATACGGTGCGATCCGGGTGGGCGTGCGCGTCGGCCGAAAACGCCCACGCCAGGCCGGTGGCGAGCCCGCCGTCGCCCAAAGGTGCGAGAACCCTTTCGGGAACGCGGCCGAGAGCTCGCACGATTTCGATTCCAAGCGACCCGCCGTTCGCCAACACCAGGTCGACATCCGCAGCGGGTGCGACGAACGCGGCGCCTTGGGAGAAGGCAATCTCGATCGCAAGCGCTTCGGCATCTCGGTAGAGGTCGGTCGCCGCAACCACGAGCTCCGCGCCGTACCGTTCGATCTTCTCGCGCTTCGTTCGTGCCGTGGTGCGCGGAACTACCACAGTAGCGGACATGCCGAGGACACACGCCGCGTAGGCGATGGCAACTCCGTGGTTGCCGGCGCTCGGGGCGACGATCAGCCCATCTTTGGCCGTCGCCGCGATTCGCTCCAGGGCGACGAGCGCCCCTCGCACGTGAAAGCTCCCGGTGACTTGGAGCGCTTCCAGGGCCAGCCAGACCCGCGTTCCGCCGGACGGGTCGGCGCGCTGGTCGAGCTCTGCGGCACGAAGCAGCGGCACCTCGCGCACGCGCGCACTGGCGAAACGACGCCCGAGATGTCGAACGTCGTCGAAGTTGGCTCGCTCCGGATGGATCGATCCCTTCACGGCCGGAGTCGGCACGCAGCGCATGCCCATGGATACGGTCCACCTGGGCGTGGTGGTTTATGCCTGAATCAGACGCGCCACGGTCGACGCTTCGTCAACCTCGAATGAGCCAGCGCAGCGGACGCCTATAGTTCGTGATCATGCGGTCCGCGGGAATTTCATGTCCGAGGCCCGGCGCGATGCGGATACGCACCGGAATTCGAGCGCTCTTAAGCATCTCGCCAGCCCGCTTCGTATTCTCGGCAACGTCGTCGTTCTCGCCCGTAAATAGGTACACGCGCCGAATCTTCGAACGGTTCTGCTCCAAAAGCTGCGGTGCGTCACCGTACCAATACCGATCATTCGCAGCGAGAATGAGCCAGCGGCTCCAATGAGCGGGGTCACGCAGGCCGATTTGCTGCGCGACGAAGGCCCCCTCGCTAAATCCGATGAGCACGTCCCCGCGCGTGCGAATCCGCCCCTTGTATTGTTCCATCAACGCCGCAACCGTCGCATCGACGATCTTCTTCGCCGTGCCGGCATCGTTGTTCCAAGTGCGACCCCCGTTTTCGCCCACCGCCGGAGCCTCGGGACACACGATCCAGCCAAATTGACGAGCGACTCGAGCCCATTTGCGACAGTCCTCGAACGCGCTGCCCCCTCGCCCATGCAGGTAAAGCAAAATAGGCCGCCGCGCGCGCGTACGAGGCTTGTAGTAGTAGGCTTCGCCGTACCCCGGGACGTCGACGGTCATGGGGTCGGGGGCGTTCGCTCCCGTTCGCGCGCGCGCCCGCGTCGAGAAAAGCAGCACGGCTGCCGCGGCTGCGAAGGCGATCGGCGACCAGCGGGCACGGACAAGCACAGCCGTCCACAGCTAGGCCATCGGCGACCACGTGGCAAGTCGGCTACTACTACGACCGGCCATGGGAGTCTCCGAGCGAAGCCTCACGTATGCGACCCGGCGGTCTGCGTTGGCGTTGGCGCAGTGCCGCGCGTTCGTGGCGGGCCTCCGAGCCGTCGAGCCCTCCGTCGAAACGACCGAGCTGCAGATCGTCACGAGCGGAGACCGGATCCAGGACCGGCCGCTGTCGGAGGTTGGGGGCAAAGGCCTGTTCGTCAAGGAGATCGAGGAGGCTCTCCTCGATGGCCGCGCGGACTTTGCCGTGCACTCGATGAAAGACGTCCCCGCCGAGCTTCCCCCAGGACTTGTGGTGACGTGCGTTCCTGCGCGCGAAGACGCACACGACGTTCTCATCGCGCCGCGCCACGGCCGGCTCGACGCCCTGCCGTCCGGAGCTCGCATTGGCACGTCGAGCTTGCGCCGCGCAGTGGCACTGAAGCGCCTCCGCCCCGACATCACGATCGTGTCGCTGCGTGGCAACGTCGACACGCGTCTGCGCAAGGTTGATTCGGGAGAATACGACGCGATCGTGCTGGCGAGCGCCGGGTTGGTCCGGCTGGGCCTTGGACACCGCAAGAGCGAGGTACTGGCCCTCTCGCTGTCATTGCCAGCTCCCGGGCAGGGCGCGTTGGCCATCGAATGTCGTGATGACGGCGTCAGTGTACGAGCTCTCCTGCGTCGACTCCACGACCCCGTCACGGCAACGTGCGTCGCTGCGGAACGCGGCGTTCTCGTTTCCATGGGCGGCGACTGCAAAATGCCCCTGGGAGCGCACGCCGATCGCGTGGGAGACGAGATTCGCCTGCGTGCATTTGTGGCCGATTTGGACGGCGGCCGTTACCGCGAGGCAGAACGGACCGCCGAGTGGCCCGCATCGGAGACGCATGCCGAGGCGCTCGGGCTCGCCTTGGGTCGACAACTGGCCTGAGCGCACAGTGGCGCAGGAGCGCCCAAAAAAAACCGCCACGAGCGAACAGGGCATTACCATTCTGCGCGGATGGGCCTGCAAGCAGAATGCACCGTGCGCATGGGGCGGAAGACGGCGGTCGGTCGGGCCTTGCTCGAGACCAAAACGCTCATTTTTCGCGGAGAACTAAGCCTGCGACTCGCGTTCGATCGGATCTGCAAGGTCGCCGTTCGAGGAGGGGTGCTCATCGTTCAAACGCCGGACCAAGAGGCGCGCTTCGAACTCGGCAACGCGGTCGCCACCCGGTGGGCGCGGATGATCAAAGAGCCCAAAGGGCTATTCGACAAGCTCGACGTCACGTCTCAATCACGAATCGCCGTCGTCGGCGTGATGGACCCGGTCTTCGTTGCGTCGCTGCGCGAGCGCGTTGCAAGCGTCGCGCAAGACCGTGTTCCGGAGGGGGCCACGACCATCTTCTTCGGTGCCGAAACGCGGGCCGCGCTCCGAAAGGTGCCGCTGTTGCGGGCGCGCATGGTCGAGACCGAAACTCTTTGGATCGTCCGGCCGAAGGGCAGTCGAGCCATCTCCGAGTCCGACGTGCTCGGAACGATACGCTCGGCGGGTTTGGTGGACACGAAAGTGGTCGCGTTCTCCGGGACGCATACGGCTCACAAATGCGTCATTCCCGTCGAGCAAAGAGGACGACCCGCTCCCGTGCGCGCTCCAATCGCCGCATTGGCTCCCCTCGCACGGAGATCCACAGAGCACCAAGTGCGACCGGACCACGCGCGCGGGCCACGATCCAGCAAGACCCCCCGTGCGTCGGCCCGTGCCAAGGGCCGACCGCGTTAGTTCGCGCCCTCGTCACAGCCGTCAGTGAGGGAGCCGTTCGTCGCCCTCGGCTGAGGCGAAAGAAGTCTCGGCCACCTCACCCTCCTCGTGTTCCTTGGCCACTGCAATCTCCTGAAGGTCAAAGAGAAAGCGCATGGCTGCGGCCAGCTCCATCCCGTCTTCCCCTTCGGCGGCGCGCGCTTTCAGCCGCGTGGTCGGGGTGTGAAGCAACTTGTTCAGCGCGCTCTCCAGCATTTGAGTCAGTGCCGCCCGGTCGCCCTCGGCGAGGTGCTTGAGGCGGCCACCGAGCGATCGCTCGAACTCTGAAAAAAACACCGCACGCGCCTTCGACCGCATGGCCACGACCGTCGGCTGCACTTCGAGCCCTCGCCGCCAAGCAAAGAATCGGGAGACTTCTTCGGCGACAATCCGCTCGCCGACTTCGACCTCCGCATGACGCGCCTTGAGGCCACGTGCAACTTCCTGCTCAAGGTCGTCGACATTGAACACGTACACGTTGTTTATCCCGTGGACGGCCGGCTCGACGTTGCGAGGCACCGCAATATCGACAAAAAGCAGCGTTCGACCTTTGCGCGCCTTCATCGCTCGTTTGACCATTTCGACCGTCACGACGTAGGTCGGGCTGGCCGTGCTCGCGACGACCACGTCGGCGCTGACGAGCTCCGCCGCGAGTTCGCCCCATGGAACGGCCGACGCTTGCATCGCACTCGCAAGTGCCGCGGCTCGGTCAAAGCTCCGGTTGCAGATACGCAGCGTTCGCGCCCCCTTGACAAGACTGCTCGCAGCGGCCTCCGCCATCTCACCGGCGCCGATGAGCAGTACCGTTCGGTCGGACAGATCGCCGAATATGCGCCGGGCCAGATCGATCGCGACGCTCGAAATGCTCACCGTCCCCACGCCGATGCTCGTCTCGGTGCGGACGCGCTTGGCAACCGAGAAGGCACGGCTGACGCAACGCGCGAGCGTCCCCTTGAGTGTGCCGGCGGCGATCGCGGCGTCGTACGCGTCCTTCACTTGACCGAGGATTTGCGGCTCGCCGAGGACCATCGAGTCGAGGCTGGCCGCCACGCGAAAGATGTGCTGCACGGCGTCATCGTCGCGCTTTTCGTACAGATACGGCGCGAGATGGTCCCCGCTGACGGCTCCCCCCTGCTGGGCAAGCTCCTCGCGAATGGCGCGACGCGCGCCATCCAGCCCCGCCGAGCCTCGTCGGACCCGCGCGACGACCTCGACGCGGTTGCAGGTCGACAGGAACATCGCCTCCTCAAGCTCCGACCGCACAGCCAACCGGGCCAGCACCGCAGGAAGTGCCGTTGGCCCCCCGGCCAGACGCTCGCGAACGTCGACGGGCGCGGTACGATGCGAGAGGCCCACCACGAGGATCATGCGTGTCCGCCCGCGCCGGTGAAGCTCCTGACCAAGTATGCGACGAGCACGAGCACCGTCAATCCGAAGCACAGTATGGTTCCCACGGCTGCGCGCCGGCCGCGCCAGCCGGCGGACGCGCGCAGCAGCAGCACGACTCCGATGAGCGCCCAGGAGACGTACGAGAGCACGGCGCGGGCGATGTCGGCAGCACCGCCCGCCTCGACCTCGCGCGCCCAAATCGTCCCCGTCAATGCGCCAATGGTGAGCAGTGGAAAACCCGCTGCGAGGAAGCGGTGTTCGGCGCGATCCAGCGCGTCGACTGCGGGAAGGCGCTCGAGCGCCTCGAGCCATTTTTGCTTGAGGCGCCGCTCCTGCAGCAAGTAAGCGACCGCCGCGGCGAACGCGAGCGTGAACAGAGCGATCCCGAGAAGGTTGCTGATCACGTGGAACGGCAAAAGGGCGCTCCTCAACCGCGGCTCGGCATCGACCGGCCCGACGAACCGCGATGCGAGCAGGAACAAGAGCGCTTGCGGCGCGACGAACGCGCCGACCGCGTCCACGCGATAGCGCCTTCGCACGACCAGGTACGCCGCGCATACCAACAGCGATGCGACGTTCAACGAAAAATGAATGCCCTCGACCGGACAGACGTGCAAGACGACCGACCAAACGACGATGTGCGCGGCGTGACACGGAACACCGAAAGCCACCAACCGAGGTGCCCACATTCTGGCTCGGCCGGCCCAGCCGAACAGCTCCCCGACGAATAGCAGTGACGCAGCCAGGTACACGACCACCGTCACGGCGAACAGTGCGTTTGCGAGCTGCAGGGTCACGTCAACGGATCGTGCTACGTAACGACCGCGTTCGCCACTTCGATGACGTCCACTTCGGCCTCAGCCTCGCGCGTCACGACCGGGACGCCAAGCCAACCAGGCTCGATGTCGTAGGCGGAGTCTCCGATAAGCATCGACGTCTGCACGATCTCAGCGCCTATTTCATCGAGCTGCGCCTTGCCCTTGACTCGACCGATGAGGTCGTGGTCGCCCGTGGCGGCCAGCTCGCGCACGATGTGAACGGCCTCCGACACGCGAAAGCGCCGGCCCGGAGCCAAGGTCGAGGCCACCTCCGGCGCCAGGCCGGCGACGGTGGCGGTAACGATGAGCTCCCCCTCCCGCAGATCGGCGGATCCGTCGCTCATCCACTGATCGAGCGCGGCCTGGGGAATGAATACGCTGTTTTCCATGCGAACCCGATGCACTCAGCGTACACCAGCCCGAGCGCGCCATGGGAGTTCTCGAGGCCGTGAGTCGAATCGTACAACTGGGGGGCGCAGCGGCGCACATGGCTCGGGTCGCCGCGATGCGCGCTGCCTTTGAGGTGCGGACCGGCGCGTTTGCACCCGAAGACTCCTGGTTCGAGGAGCGTAGCCGCGCGTTTTGGTGCAACGCTGTGACGGAGGGTCGCTTCGGGCGCGCGGTCGAAGCCGACCTAACGGCGGAGGAGCGCATTTGGCTGCCGGCCCTTGAGCGCGCACACCGCGGACTTTTCCGGGCTGACGGTCGCATCCTCATCGACGTCTGGAGCGGCGCCCAGCTCGCTTTGTCTCTGCTCGACGACGAGTCGCGCGCCGAGCTCGACACGGGACAGGACCAGATGTTCGATGGACGCGTGGTCGGGACGGACCGCCCGCTGGTCGTGGCGTTGCTGCCGGGGGCTGTGTTCCATTCGCTCGCGGCCAACACGGCGATCGAGCGTGTGCTCGCAGAAGCGCGCGCGACCTCCCTCTCCACGTCCGAAACCTTGAACGCCCTGCTGCGGATGGAGCGGACGCTACGCTCCTTGTCGCGGGTGAAGCCGGCGTACGCGTACCGGCCGGAGGCGCTCGCCCTACCGGCTCTGACGGGCCCGACGCGCGGGTCGCCCAAGATTCATACCTAATCGACATGCCGATTCCCCCCACATTCGAAGCACGGCTCGTGGGAACGCGAACTCTGTCGCCGACTGTTCGCGAGCTCGTCTTCGACCGGTTGGATGGGCGGCCGTTGCAGTTCGAGGCCGGTCAGTGGGTGAGCGCGATGCTTCCCGTCGCCAACCAGAATGCACCGCTCTTGAAGCGATCGTACTCGATCGCGTCGGCGCCCGAGAGGTCGCCCCGGTTCGAGATCGCGGTCACCCGCGTGTCGGCGGGTCTTGGCTCGACATGGCTTCACACTCTCGAGCCAGGAGCGCAGCTTCGATTCGACGGACCTCAAGGCTTCTTCATCCGGCGTCCGGTAGGCGCCCCGCCGTCGCTCATGATTGCGACCGGAACGGGTATCACCCCTCTCCGATCGATGATTCGCGCCGCCGTCGCCGCCGAGTCGGTCGCCCCGATGTGGCTCCTTTTCGGGGTGCGAGACGATGCGGACCTACTCTACGGGTCCGAATGGAGGGACCTCGCCGCTCGATACCCTGGATTTCGCTTCGAACCCACGCTGTCCCGGCCGGCGGCCACATGGGCGGGACGACGCGGTTACGTCCAGGCCCACGTCCGAGAGCTCTGGCACACCTTGGCGTCGCGTGGCGAAGGCACGCCGCACGCGTTCGTCTGCGGATTGCAGCGCATGGTGGGCTCCGTTCGGGACATCCTGAGGAGGGATCTCGACGTAGCGCGCGAGCAAGTGCACAGCGAAAGATACGATTGAGCGCGAACGGGCGAGACGGCCCACCGGGTTCGTTCGGCGTCCGGCGAAGGCATCGTCGGGAAATGACGGACCCCGAAGACTCTCGTCGCGACATCGAAGTCCATGGGGTGCCTGGGGAGCGCAATGACGCCTAACGCTGGACGTCCCGGCAACAGCGAAACCCGGTCTCGTAAAACCGAAACTCGGGTCCGTGCGCATCATTGGTGGAATGGCACGTCGGTTTGGACCCGCCGTAACAGCCCGACCAGTAGCACCCAGCAAGCAAGTAAGGCCACGGGTTGGCGTGCTCGCGCGTGCGTACGACCCACTCTTCGACGTTCCCCGTGAGGTCGTGCACGCCCGAACCCGAAGCGCACTTGTGCTTCAAGCCGCTCGGAACCGCTTGGTAGAGCTCTTGCGCATGCTCGCGCGCCTCCGTCGCGGGCCACTTCGCGAGTGTCGCCTCGTGAACCTCTCGCCACGTCTTGTCGTCGTTGCACCGCCCGTCAACGTGGTCATTGCCATAAGGATAGGTGCGGTGCTCGTCGCCTTCGCAGGCGCCAATCCATTCGTCCTCCGTGCACAAGCGCTTCTGATGAGCGGAGCACCATGCGACGGCATCGTTTGCGGATTGCATCACGAGCGGCTTGGCGCCACGACGGTTGGGAGCTTCGTAACGATCGATGCACGTGACCCCGACGCGCACCATACTCGACGGGCAATGGCCGCGAGGACGAACGCGTCCTCCATCCGCCTGCGATAGGAGGGTCTCCTCGCCGGAGTTCGACGACTCGTCCACTTCGTCGCCGTCGTCGTCGAACGAATCGACGACGGTGGGCTCATCGTTTTCGTTGAGCCCGACCGGCGATCGGTGGCCGCCGAACGCGACGAGCGACAGCAGCATGGCCCCGGCGCACAATCGATCCATCGCGAAACGCACGGGCCTCCTTTATAGCGACCGCGGCGCGGACCGCGCCGTCCGCTCGGTGTCCTTCCCTCATGGCGCGGCTCGATGGCCTCGCGCGCACGGCTCGTTGTCGCTCGCCGGCGTGGAGTTCAGTAGCCCTTTCGCGCGACCACGACATCCCCGAGCTCGATCTCGCTCTTCGCCTGGGTCACAAGACATGCTGAGCTGTCCTTTTTCAGGTCGACGACCCGAAGCTCGGCGATGAACTCCTCCGGATACTTTCGGTCGTCGTGCTCCGACCCCGGCGTCTTTTCCATCGGAGGCATCGGACGCTCGTCGTCGGCCGACACCCGGAAGCTCATGTCGGCCGTGAGCAGTGTCTGACGCCATGCGTCGCCGCGACGCATCACGAAGAGACGATTGCCCGCTTTGAGGCCCGCGGACTGACCCTTGTCGATGAATACGACCTGATTCTGCCCGAAGAACTCATTCGGGTGCAGACTCGCGAGCACATGGCCTTGCAGGTCGATGTCGTTGCGCTTCGGCTCGACGATCGCGAACGTGCGCGCCACAGGGCCGACCCGTGCGCCGCGCTCGATGACGTCGAGCGCCTCGATGACCTTCGCCCGCGCGGTTCGCTCCCGGTCATTCCAATCATCGACTCGCACCGTGCCCAAGACTTGGACGATCGCGCCCGCGGCTTGGGTCGTCCGCGTCCGGAAAATCGTCAGTTGCTGGCCCAGTCGGAGATCGTGGCCTCGCCGAATCGTCAGGTACACCTCATCCGGATCCGACAGGAACATCTTGTCGGTCGGAGCCCCCGTGATCTCACCCCACACGTCGTCCGATTCGTCGTGAATCCAGCCCTGATCCCGTAGAAACACAGTGCCGTTGGGCACGTTCCGGTGCCGTTCGACGAGCCTCAATCCGTTCGCCTGGCTCGACGATGTGGCCGGCTGTGCCGCAGCCGACTCGGTCGGGGGCTTCAGCCGAATCTCATCGCCGGGATAAATCCAGTTCGGGTTCTTGACCTGCGGGTTGTACGACCAGACGCGCGGCCACTGGTACGGATTTCCGAAGTACTCGTCGCATAGGCCCCAGAGCGTATCCCCGCGGCGCACGACGTGCGAAGGCGGCACCTCGCCCGTGGCGCTGGCGATACCGTGGCGTCGAGAGCCCTGCAAGAAGATCGGTCCGTCGGTGCCGCCGTGCAACGCGCTTCCGTCGCCGCCGCCCGGCCCGAGGTCGAACGAATCTTCCTCGTCGCCCGTAACAGGGTGTGCGCTCGATTCGGTGGCGTTTCCGCCGCCGATGGTCCCGTTCGGCGACTGCGGATTGCCGTATGCGCCTTGGCCCGGCATCGGGACGAACGTGGACCCCGGCAGCGAAGGATTGGCGGGCGGAACGGGAGTCGGAACGATCGCGCCCCCGCCGCCGGCTGGGGCCCCTTGTGCCGAAGGTCCAGCTTGAGCGCGCGCCACTCCGGGAATCGCGATGAGGGCAACGGCGACCGACGGCCCGAAACGCCGGGGTATCATCGGCTGCTTCCCGCGGCTCCGACTGGAATGCGCCGCGCGGCGTCCGATTGCGGAAACTCTTTGGCCAGCCGCTGAAAGCAATCGCGCGCCTTGGCCGAGTTTCCGAGCTTCTCCTGAGACATTCCGAGCTTGAGCAGACTGTCGGGCACCTTGCTTCCGGCCGGAAACCGCGCGAGGACTCCCTCGAACTGCTCGGAAGCGCGCGCGTAATCGCCGCCCGCGAAGTAGCACTCGCCTCGCCAAAACATCGCGTGGTCGGCGTACGGATGCTCGGGCCACTTGACGAGAAATGCGGCCAGCAGGTCAAGCGCCGGCTCGTATTTCTTGGCCGCCACGAGCGTCAAGGCCGCGTCGTACGCCCGTTTCGCCTCCGGATCGAGCGAAGGGGATCGGGTGCCGTTCGGACTCACGTCGTCGACTTGCTCGATATCGCGTCCGTTCACGCGCGGCGAGCCCAAGACGCGGATACGCGGGCGCGGTGTGGTGTCGTCGGGGTCGGCGTAGTCGGCGGGCGGATCCTCGGCGGAGACACCCACGTGCACGACGTCCGCTGCGGGCGACGGCGCCGGAGCGCTCGATGTCTCCACACCTCCGGCCGAGGGAGCCTCGGCAGTCTCAGGCGGCAGACTCGACCGATCCTCTTCATCGCGCTCTTGTTGGATCCGATCGATGTCGGCTCGCATGGCGTCGAGCTGTCGTTCCTCGGCGCTGCGTGCGCAGCCGACAACCAAGACCAGAACGAGCGTCGCCAGAGCATGGACAGGCACGTGCGGTCTCATCCAACCGGCAGCGTAGAGCGCGCGTTCCACCCGGGCCAATTAATCACGCGCCTTTACCCCCCGCCGGTTCTGCGGGAGGATCCCGCGGAGCCAATCGCTTGCCGCCCCCTCGCCGCAAACTCGACCTGCGCAAGACGCTGTTTCTCTTGCCGAACATCATCACGCTCTCGAGCGTATTTTGCGGGTTCGACTCGGTTCGCATCATCGCAACGGCCCAGGGCGACGACGACTACTACCGGGCGTCACTGCTGCTCGTCTTTGCGCTGTTCTTCGATACGCTTGACGGGCGGGTTGCCCGGCTCACCAGGACTCAGAGCGCTTTCGGGCTCCAGATCGATTCGCTGGCCGACGTCATCTGCTTCGGGGTCGCACCCGCCATCCTTGTTTACAAGTGGTCGCTGTGGCAGCGGCCTTTCCCCGGACTCGTGGCGTCCTACGTCTTCGCCGCCGCCGCGGCCGTGCGGCTTGCGCGGTTCAACGTGCTGTCGATGGGCGACAAGGGCGCACCGACCAAGCCGGGTCAGTACATCGTCGGGCTGCCCGTACCGGGTGCCGCAGGGATCCTCATTTCCTTGGTGCTGGCCAACCATGCCATGGGCGACGAGCTTCGCCTTTTCGGTCCGAAGTACGTCTGGGCCATGATCGCCCTCACGATTTTCATGAGCTTTCTTATGGTCTCGACGATCAAGTTTCGCAGCTTCAAGGACGTTCGGCTCAACTTGCGGACGTTCGGGCTCGTGGCCTTCACCGTCGGATCCAGTGCCATCGTGAGCCTGCAAACCCGCCCCGCCTTCGTCCTGGTCTGGCTGCTGTCCTGCTACGTGCTCATCGGCCTCGTCGAGAGTGTGCTCGCCTTGTCGAGGCGCGCCAGGCGTCACCAAGCACGCCAAAGCTTTCCTCCGGCTCATTGACCGTCCGACGTGGCATGCCCGAACACCTAGCGGCTCTGCGGGAAAAGGCCCGAGCGGCGATGGTAAAGGGCGACGTGGAGCAAGCGATCGCCCTGCTCGTCTCGGCAGCGGGCAGGACTCAGGTCGCCGAACGTGAATATCGCACCCTGCTCTTGCCGTTGGAACAGGCGTTTGTCGAAGTGGGCGACACGCGATCCGCGCTCACGGTGCTTGTGCATGCGGCGTCGAACGATGAGTCGGCGTGGAGCAGGGTGCGCCAGCTCCTGTCTCGCGTGCCCCCCCTCGACCGCGCCGTGGTGGCGGAGGCGCAAGGGCGACTCACCGACGCCGCGGGCGAAATGGAGTGCGCCGGACGGATCGCAGCGGCCGCGACTTACCGAGAGAAGGCATTTGACTGGGCTCGGGCACGAACGCTCTGGTCGCGACTCGCGCGCGATTCGGAGGGCAGCGACGCGTACGTCGTGGCGCTCGTGTTCTTCAATCTCGCCCGCTGCGCACGCCGCTGCAACGACGGCGTGCAAGCACGAGCGTCTTTCGCGTCGTGCGTCCGGCGGCTTGAGCATGCGGCCGATCATTTCGAAGCCATCGGTCGGCGCGAACGCGCCTTCGACTGTTTCCACGTGCTCATTCAGGTCGGACGCGAGAACGGAGCCTTCGAGAATGTCCTCGAAGGATACGCCAACGCCACTCGAATCCTGCGCGAGGACCGCCTTCGAAACTTCGCTTTCGAGTTTTTCGAGTCGGCGATGGACGATTCGGTGGAGCACTCGGAATTCAGTGCGGCCGCGACGTTTGCCCGCGACGCGGCGGATTACGCCCGCTCCCTGCGGCTGACCGGCGAGGTGCAGGGCTACACGACACGGCAGGGCGAGCTGTGGCGCGCTGCCGCCAAACAGCAAATGCAGCGCGGATCGCCCCCCGAGATGATTGCGAACGCTCTGTTGTCGGCGATCCTCGCGTTCGGTGAGGTCGAGCAACTCGGACGGGTCGGCCAAATTTACACTGAATTGGCTTGCTTGGACCTCGAGCCGAGACGGCGCGAACACTACGCGCGCGCGGCGCTCCGTTACGCCGCCGCCAGCGATCCGGCGCAGCCCACCGGGGCGACGGTGCAGCGCGGCGCGCGCAGCAGCAGCCCGACGGCCGGCCACGTCTGGCACGCCGATGTCCTCGAGTGGGAGCAGCGTGGAAGCGCTTCCGAAGCGTGCGCGAGCATCATGGTCGATTCGCATGGCATCGACGCAACACGCCGCGCGGCCATGGTGGCACGTTTGGCTGCGCTCCAGGTCGAAGGCGCCGCACCGCAAGCCGCCGTCGAGGCTCCCCAAATGCATCTCGCCAAGCGACTCGCGCGGGTCGCTCACTACGCCGTCCTTTCGCCCCTTGAGGCCATGTACGCGCAAGGCGGCCGCGGGGTGAAGTTGACCGTGCTCGAGGCGCTTTCGAGACTGCCCTTTAAGCGAAGCTTCGCGACGGTGCGGGCAGCATTGCGCGAAGGCGATCCCACGCTCGTCGACGAAGCGGCGAAGACCCTCGCCTCCTTGGCCTTCGCGCACGCATTCGACCCGCTGCGGCGAATCTTCGATGAGTCCTCGGCGCCGAGCGTTCGAGCGGCGGCGCTCACGGCCCTCGTTCGGTGCGATACGAACGAGTCTACCGAATTCGTGTTGGGCATATTGGAGCATGGCGCATCGGTCGACCGGGCGGCTGCCGTGGCTGCAGTCAGACACGCACCGGCTCGCAAGATCGTCGACCTCGCGCGCGAGGCCATGGATCGGGCGCCGCCCGAACTTCGCGCAACCTTGAGTGAGCTCCTACCCGGCGGCGACCGACCGGCCGATGGTCCGGTCCCCTGATCGACGGGTCGGTGACGTTCCGTGTTTGACGGCCGCTGCGACTGCATTAGAGTGGCCACGTCGTGCCTGCGCTCGCCTCACTACGGATGCCCCCTTAGACCACGAAGGATCGCTGGGCGGGGAATTGGAAGTAGTGGAAGGAAAGCACGCGAGGGCAAGATGCAGAAGAAGTTACGGACTCTTTTGTTCGGTGCCCCGAAGGACGTTCATTCTGCGCATACCTTCCACAGCATTTCGCTCATTGCGATGCTGGCGTGGGTCGGACTTGGGGCGGATGGACTCTCGTCATCGGCGTACGGGCCGGAAGCCGCCTTTCGGGAATTGGTGGCGAATGGACACGACTATTCGTCGCTTGCCGTGGGCTTGGCGCTCGGCACCGCCGTTACGGTGTTCATCATCTCGTATGCTTATTCGCGAATCATCGAACATTTTCCGTCGGGTGGCGGCGGGTACGTCGTGGCCACCAAGCTCTTGGGCCCGCGCTTCGGAGTCGTCAGCGGCGGCGCGCTGTTGGTCGACTATGTGCTCACCATCACCACGTCCATCGCGTCGGGCGGCGACGCGATCTTCAGCATGGTTCCGCGCTCGTGGTTCGGTCAGGCAGCGTTGCACTTGAACGCCGACGACATCGGATCTTGGCTCGACCCGGTGCAGCGAACGAAACTCGTGGTCGAGATCGTCGCCATCGGTGCATTGACCGTACTGAATATTCGCGGAGTGAAGGAATCCGTGCAGGCTATCCTGCCGGTCTTTATCGCGTTTATCGTGACACACGCAATCCTGCTCGTCATCGCGATCTTCGGCAATCTGAGCCAGATCACGTCGGTCGCACACCAGACGAGTGTCAACTACGGGCGTACGGTAAGCTCCCTCGGTACATTGGGAGCGCTGTTGCTCTTTGTTCGCGCGTATTCCCTCGGGGGAGGTACGTATACCGGGATCGAAGCCGTTTCGAACGGCGTGCAGATCATGCGCGAGCCCAAGGTGCGCACGGCCAAACGAACAATGGGACTCATGGCCACGTCTTTGGCCGTGACGGCAGGCGGCATCATTCTCGCGTATCTGCTCGTCCATGCGATGCCGGACGAGGACAAGACGATGAATGCCGTGCTGCTCGAGCGCGTCGCCGGCGGTTGGCATTTGGGCGGGTGGCAGGTCGGCCAGTGGTTCGTGACCATCGCGCTCGCGTCAGAAGCGGGTCTGCTGCTGATCGCGGCCCAGGCCGGTTTCGTCGATGGCCCGCGGGTCATGGCGAACATGGCCGTCGACTCGTGGCTGCCGCACCGCTTCGCCGCACTTTCCGAGACGCTCAGCATGCAGAATGGGGTCATGCTGATGGGCGGCACCTCGATCGCGGCGCTCCTCTATACCCACGGCAACGTCGAGAAGCTCGTGGTCATGTATTCGATCAACGTGTTTCTGACCTTTTCGTTGTCCAATTTGGGCATGGCCCGCTTCTGGGTACAGCACCGGAAGGAACAACCAGCCTGGTACAAGCACTTGCCGATTCACATCGTCGGCCTCGGTCTTTGTTTGACGATCTTGATCGTGACCGTGTTCGAGAAGTTCACGGCCGGCGGCTGGCTCACTCTCGTCGTGACTGGCCTGCTCGTAGCCCTCTGCTTGGGAATCAAACGCCATTACGCACGAGTGGTCATCGCCATTCGCCGGCTCGACGTGGAGCTTGCGGACCCGCTCGGCGAGGGCTCGCGGCTGCAAAGCCCCGCCGTCACCGATGGGATCGACGCCGCACACGAAATCGACCGGACGAAACCGGTTGCCGTGCTCTTCGTCGGTGGGTACGGGGGGCTTGGGCGCCACGCGCTTCTAACCCTTCTTCGCATGTTTCCTGGTCACTTCAAGGGAATTGTCTTTTGCTCGGTGGCTGTAATCGACTCGGGCAACTTCAAAGGCATATCTGAGGTTCACGAGCTGGAGGCGCGAGTGCAGAAAGCGCTCGACCAATACGTCCAATATGCAAAATGGCTGGGGCTGCCCGCCGAGAGCCAGTTCTCGACCGGCATCGAGGTTGCCGTTGAGGCCGAGCGCATCGCGGCGGACGTCATCCATCGATTTCCGCGTGCGCTTTTCGTTGCGGGCCAGCTCATTTTTGATGAGGACACGTTCGTGACGCGCATCTTGCATAACGAAAGTGCATTCATGATTCAGCGGCGGCTTCAGCACGCCGGCATGCCGATGGTCGTGTTGCCTGTTCGGCTCAATCTCAACGAAGGGCCGCGCTTGACGGCGCCGAGCTTGACGGAAGAGCGCACCGCCTAGGGCTAGAGCAACCCACTCTTGCCAATCGCTCGGCGAAGGCGCCCTGGAGTCAGCCTTCGACGGGGCAGCCTTCGACGGGGGAGGGCTCTCTCACTTCACGATGCGAAGATACGGTGGCAACTCTCGTTTTTTGCGTGCCGATCCCGTGGCCCCGGACGCCGAGGGGCGTGGGACGTGCGGCTGCGCAACGACGGGCCGCGCCGCGGGCGGAGCGATGCGATCGGGCTTTGCGTGCGCACGGCTGCCGGTGGCGACCTCGCCTGCGGCGGGAACGGCGGCAAGCGGAGGACGCTTGCGCGAGCGCTTTGGCTTCGCCGCCGCTTCGGCCTTGGGCTCCCGCGGCGGAGGCGTCGGCTTCGACGGCTCTCGACGAACGGGACCGTCGGCCCGTTCCTGCGCTTGGCGTGCCACTTCGACGGGCACATCGTCGGGCCACACCATCCCGCGGCCATCCTCACCGACCATCGCGAAGATGCTCGACCAGGGCACGACGCAGAAAAACGGCGCACGATTGAAGCTGAGCGTGCATCGGATTCCCTCGTCGTCCAGGCGCAGATCCGGAATGGGAACCGGCATGTTGAGGCCGACCTGAAGAACGAGCTGCGGCTGCTTCTTGAACCAGGGCGGGACGACGGCCTCCTGCTGCCGAGGATCCAGATGAACGTACACGCTCGATCGTTCGAGCAAGGCCAACGCGACCTCTTTCTTCGGCGGCAACGGTTGCGTCGGAGACATCGCGGGTCCTTGAGTCGGGAGCCTTAGCTCGGCACACCCGACTGCGCAAAGTGCGAGCGAGTCCGCCTTCCCTCGAGTCATGTTACACCGACCGCGTGAACCGCGCCGCGTTCGAGGTATCGGATGTCCGAATCGTACGCTTGCGCACTCCGCCCACGTATCGAATGGCGCCGTCCCACGTCTTCGACGCTTTCGGTTGGTGCCACAGCGACGAGCTCGAATGGCGACGTCCGGCGATGCGCTGGGGCGATTCGCCGATCGACGGAACGAACCCCGCGGGAACGGCCTTCGTCTTTCGGCAGCATTGTGAGTTTCTGCCCTCCGAGATGGCGCGCGTGCACGTGCTCGGGCTCGGGCTCGACGACGAGGCGCGAGCGCTCGCGCCCTGGGCCATCGACGAGGCGACCGATCAATTGTTCTCGCACCGGCAGCGGCCGGCCGACCTAATGTGGCTCGCCGCCGACAGCCTGACTGGCCTCTTCTGGGGCCTTCACGATTGGGCGCACTTCCATAACCACGGTCCCTTCGAAGAACGCGCGTGGACCGAGCTTCAGTGCGACGCGACTGCCCTTGCGTGGCTCTGGGTCAATCGCGATAGCGTTCCCCTGACGGTCGAGCGGTGGCACCAAGCGCACGCGGAAGCCGAGTGCCTCTCGCGCGACCGATTCGCCGCCGAAGCCACGGATTTCGACCGCATCTGGTTCGAAGCCGAACGAGTGATGGGACTCGCCTCCAGCTGAAGCGCCCGCGCGGCCGAGACTCGAACTGCCCGTCGAGCGGCCGGGTTGACGCGGTGGCGGCCAGCCGCACGCTGTGTATGCTGCGTGCCGTTGATGAAAGTCTAAAGAAGGGGGCGATCGGTTTCGACGGAGACTGCAAACTCGTTGCTGCGTACCGTGGCGCGCAGGCCCACGTAAAAACCCGCGCAACATATGATTGCGAACGATAACGCGATCGCGCTCGCTGCCTAATTAGGTACTGAACGCCGTCCGACGGAAGGGCCTTCCAGCACCCTCCGAAGGGCGTAACCAAGCTGGATAGCCGAATGCCGGGTCACCGGGCGCGAGGCGAGACCAAACAGGTGACTAGCTTCGGGGAGAGCCCGCCGTCAGGCGCGACCCGAAGCGATTCAAAGTGTCGGCTACGTACGTAGATGCGCGAGCAAGCCGTTTTCGGACCCGGGTTCGATTCCCGGCGCCTCCACCCTGTTTCTCTTTTTGTTTCCGCTATTTACCCGAAGCAAGCGCGCTCATGTGCGCCATATGAGCGTGAGCCTGCGGCACGGGACGGTCCAAAAGGCGCACGGCGTCTTTGGAAACGTCGGGGCTCAAGTGCGCGCGCATTCCTGTGCGATTGAGAGCATCTTGCGGAGAATCGTGAGGAAGTTGTTAATCGTCTTCGACGATTTTCCTTCCTTTTTCTTCGCACTCTTGAACGCCTCAATGTCGCGCGCCCCGATTTGATCGAGCCTCTTGCTTCCGAACGCCGGCGTGCATTCTTGGCTCATCTTGAGCGACAACTCCCCGCAGTCGCGTCTTGATATCGTGCTATCACGTTGTCAAGCCGCCATGGTTCGTGTAGGACAACGGTTGTGGCTGCGAAGAAGAACGAACCGGCGGAGGATGGGCGGCAGGGATTGATGCTGCGGCTTCCGAAGGAGCTTCACACCGCCCTGCGGCACCTCTCGATCGACCGAGGGGTCTCGCTCAACGCCGTGATCACGGAGGTGTTGGAGCAGTGGTGGTCGAAGCAACCGGAGCACATGACCTACTCGAAACGGAAGCGAAGCGGCTGATCGACATTCATCGACCCTCCTGGACCTTGTCGTGAGCCCCGCGTAGGCGCGCCACCCACGATGCAACATTTTGGTTGCATGTCACCCGGGGCACGCCTATCAGAACATGCAACAAGGATGTTGCGCATGGCGACCGACAAGGATTGCATCGAGAAGAAGGTTTTGCTGCGCGCACCGCTGGGGCGTGTGTGGCGTGCGGTGAGCGATGCGCGACAGTTCGGGGCCTGGTTCGGGGTGGCATTCGACGGGCCTTTCGTGCCTGGGGCGCACATGACGGGAAAGTGCGTCCCGACCCAGGTGGACGAAGAGGTGGCCAAGCAGCAAAAGCCGTACGAAGGACAAGCCTTCGAAGTCACGGTCGATCGCATCGAACCCGAGCGACTCTTCTCGTTTCGCTGGCACCCCTTCGCGATCGATCCCGCCGTCGACTATTCGAGCGAGCCCACCACCCTGGTCGTTTTCGAGTTGGAGGAGGTCGAGGGCGGCACCCTGCTGACCATCACCGAATCCGGCTTCGACGGCATCCCGCTGGCCCGCCGGGCTCAGGCGTTCACCGCCAACGAGGGAGGGTGGACTCATCAAGCCAAGCTCATCGAGAAGTATCTCTCACATGCCGCGTAGCAGCGGGGCACTGGCGCTGAAGACGGCGGCGCCCTTGTTCGGGGCGCTGGGCGATCGGACGCGCCTCGGGCTCGTCGCCCGGCTGTGCGAGCAAGGCCCGCTGTCCATCACGCGGCTGACGGCGGGGACCGACGTCACGCGCCAGGCCATCACGCGGCACTTGCGGGTCCTCGCCAAGGCGGGCGTGGTGCGGGGCATGCGCGACGGACGCGAGAGCGTCTGGGAGCTTCAGCCACGCCGCCTGCAGGAGGCGCAGCGGCACCTGGACCAGATCTCCAAGCAATGGGACAAGGCGCTCGATCGGCTGAGGGCTCTCGTCGAAGCCTGACCCCGCCTTGCTGGAAGGAGTGACCTCGTACGCTCGCGTTGGTACCGTCCCTGCGTCGTGACTGACGCCGAGATTCCGCGCGAGTATCGGGGCTGGTGGCGCATCGTCGAGACCTCGCAGTGGGACGATGCTGACCTCAACATCCTGGGACCGGCGCTGCTCTCGCTGACCGGGCATGCCGATCGCCTGCGGATGCACTGCCTGCTGGCATACGTGAACGCGAAGCCCACGAAAACCGGCGTCTCGTTCACGTGGCAGGGCGCTTGGGAGTTCGACCAGCTCACCGGCACCGGCTGCGTGACGCTCGGCAAGGACGGTCGCCTCAAGGGGCGAATCAAGATCAAGGACGGCGACGCGAGCACCTTCGTCGCCGAGAGGGCCACGGAGCCCGTCAAACCGATCGAGGAGCCGCCAAGCTACCGGGACAAGTGGCGGCGGCGATGACGCTGACGACAGGCAGGCTCGCGGCTTCATGCAGCAGTCGGTACGTTCTCACGCACAACACCTGGATGGCGCGCGGCAATCCGCAAGAGCGCGAGGGCAGCGCCCTCCGGCTTTCGGCGATCCTGCTCCAAGTTGCGAAGCGTGTGCACGCTAATGCCGAGCGCCTCGGCGAACTGCGCCTGCGTCAGCCCAATGAACCGACGCAGCGCCGCCACATCGCCCGGCTGAAGCTCTCCGCGAATGATGCGCTGACGTTGGCTGCGACGAAGGGTCCGCTCGAAATCGGCTCGGCTGAGTTCAGGGATGCTTTTCATGACCGCTCCTCCATGTACTCCAGGTAAAAGGGCTCGCTCGTCTTTGGGTGGCCCAACGGGCGCTGATGATGCGCACCGTTTCCTCACTACGCTCCGTGTAAACGACGAGAACGAGCCCGCGACGAATGGGACCGATGGCAATGAACCGTTCCTCCAGCTGGGAGTGCTCGCCGTCGTAGAGTTCGAGAAAATCGAGCTTGGAGATGAACAGCTCTTTGGCGGGGCATCGCCCGATGGTACGGATCGCGTCCCTTATGATTTTCGGACTGAAGACGCCGTCGTCGCTCCACTCGGCGGGCGCCTGAACCTCGTATCTGTACGCAAAGTACGCAGAACTGCGCTTCTTCGCGCCACCTTTCGAGCCTTTTTGGCTGCCTTGGTTTTACGAGGGCCTTTGCTGCCCGTCTTCTGGGACAAGAGGAGGGCACTACGCGGGCGGAGCGTCTGCGTCGGCACCATTCGAAGTAGGGACGTTCGAGCCCGTCGGCGAAGTGGGAGCCGGTGGCGATGACGGGCAGACCAGGTCGCCTGAACTGCCGTTAATGGATCCGCGGTGGGTTAGCGTAGTATGCATACGTGCCTGCGACTGCCAGTCTTGAGCGCCAGGTCCAGCCGCCTTTCGCGAACCACCCACGCTATTTTTGAGCGGATCCGTGATTTGGTTTACTTCGGGCTCGCGATCGGAACGCCGCGGCGGCAGCTGACTCGCAACCACCGCGGCGCCCGCTTTCTAGGAACACTGCGAATCACGCCGCGGTTCCGCGGACGAGAAGCGACGAACGCACGGCGTCGTTTTTTAGATGTAGAAACCGTTTTGGTTGCTGGTCGCTCGCGAAACATGCGAACGCCTCGTCGCTCGGAAAGCCTACGAGATGAATTTCGTAAGGGCGATCCATGGATCCGGCGATGACGCTTTCGGGGTTCGGGCGTACCCGAAGAAGAAGGTCTCCCCCATGTTTGGCGATTAGGGGGATCGCAAGCGCTTCGAACTCGTCGAAGACGCTTTCTTTTCCGGGGTGGACGTAAACGAGCTGGGTGATGAACACCATGGCGCTTCGAGTCTACCCGCCTCCCACCGGACACGGCGCCGATGAATACGGATTGGCGTCGGCGTCAACGTGCGACGTCCTTGGTGTGCCCCTCGTTCGTTGGTAAAATGACCGCGTGAACGAGCCCAAGAGCGTCCCCGAAGCCATCGAGCGCTACCTCCGTGAGGGCACCTACGTACCCGATCATCCTGCCTGGCCTGGCAGCAACTTTCTCGATCGAGCCTGCCGAGGTCATGACGCACTTCTGCGAGCACTGACTGACGAAGTGAAGCGGCGAGCCGCTGGCAGAAGGCATCCGCCCATCCCCCACGATCTCGACGTCGTCGCTTGGACGAAGCGAAAACTGACGCCGATGGTTCATGGCCTCTTTCCGGAGGCAGAACGCGAGGTCGTGCTTTCGCTCCTCGAACGGTCCGTCGTCTTTTTGACGGAGACCAACGTCGAGAAGGTCCTCCTGGGGCAGATGTGGCTCCATACGGCGTGGAGCCTGGCCAACCTATATCTGTCGAGCGTGGGCTCGGAACTGCTCGGTCCCGACGCACCGTCGCTGCTTGGACTGAGCGAAGAGACCACCTGCTACGTCTCCGCTGAATACTTCGCGGACGACGGGCGTTTCAACGACTTCGTGATCCACGAAGCCGCCCACGTTTTTCACAACTGGAAGCGGCGAAACAGCGGGCTTCGCGAGACCCGCACGAAGGAATGGCTGCTCGACATCGAGTTCCGCAAGCGCGAAACGTTTGCCTACTCGTGCGAGGCGTACGGTTGGATCACCGAGAACTCACGCAGCCGGCAAGATCGCCAAGCGATGGGCCAGGAGTACGCGCAGAGTGTCGATCGATTCGGCGACGAGATCCTCGCCGCCGCAGAACTGGCGGACATCGTGCGGGAGGCCTGCGACGCGCGGAACGGTTGGAAAGTCATCCTGCGGCGATGCGCGAATCGAACTCGAAAGGGAACCGGTCGCGAGGTTCTTGCGTTTCTGGCGCAGCCAGCCCGATAGGGGCCCCGATGACGTCGAGCATGGTGGTCTTCCGCTGCACGCGAAAACTGCTCCAGCGTGTCGAGCACACGGCGGGCCACGAGAGCGAATTGGCGAGCTCCACGACGCGCCTGGGCGATTGGTACGCGAACGTGGTGAGCGTGCGTCGGCAGCACGTGGTGCTCGGCGTCAGCGGGGTCACGCTCCTGCCCGTTTTGGTGGCGGCGGCTCCCTACAAGACGATGATCCCTCGTTTCGACGAGGCAGCGGGCCAGGTCCTTCGGGCGTTGAATGTCGATGAAGCGAGAATCGCCGCCGAACAAGAGGGCATGCAAGACTTCGTCGTCGCGAAGACCAACGATCGCCGCGTGCTCGGCTCGATGAACGACTTCGTGAACATGCTCGAGGCTTACCTCAGCGATCAGTCGCTGCTGGGGGCGGCGCTCAAGTTGGCGGAGTCGCCATGCAGCCCCATCGGAATGAAGAGCCCGCGTGAAGCAACGCTGGCGCTGTTCTCGGCGCCCGCGCTCCGCTTGGTCCGTAGCTGAGAGCGGAGTGGTTCCCCCCACGTCGGCAGAAACCGGGGCGTTCCTGGTGCAAACAGGGGGGCTCGATGGCAAAACAGGGGGGTTCGCGACGAAGCCGACATGGCCAAGGACAAGTCTCGCGGGATAGCGCCATCGAGGGGTGCGCGGTAGAGACGGGCGCCGGTCCCGATGCTACGCGGCACGGTTGTCCGAGCGGGTCTTGGGTCGCGACTTGGTCTCCAGAGTAATTCGAACGCGCGCCCCCGTCGCCTGCGCAAAGCGCTTCAAGGTCGATAGGCTTGGCTTTGCGCTGCCGCTCTCGAGCCGGGCCACCGTTGATTGACTGGTCCCCATGCGATCAGCGACCTCGGCTTGAGTGAGGCCCGCGCGAACCCTTGCCTGAATGAATTGGCTGGCGAGCGAGAATTCCTCTTCAAGCGCGTCGTGGCCTTCCTTGAAGCCGGGCTCCTTCATCCATCGCTTGGCGATTTTCCTGAGCGGGATTCCCATCACGTCACCTCCTTGGCGCGTTCGCGCGCGATTTCCAGGGCTATCTCACAAATGAGATATGTCCAGGGCCACCGCTTTCGTCCGCTCCGGACGAGCGAATGGGCACCAAGCCGATGGGCTTCCGCTCTTGCCGCGTCAGCCGCGTCGTCGGACAGCCTCCCTTAAAGCGCCTGCTCTTTCCCTCAGCCTCGCCCATTTCCGTGTGCGCCATATGAGCGCGACCCTGCAGCCAAAGAAGAAATTCGGAGATTCGGGGTGGAACGCGACGGGACGATCGATGACGATTCGAAGCGGGCCCTCTGGCAAGGGGGGAAGGCCTCGCCGAACTGCTCCCGGATGGCCTCTCCCCCTCCCCCTCGTAGAGCTCGGTCGTGCTGAATGGGGCGTGCCCCGGCACGCTGCTTGTATTTTTTCAGGGTCCTCGCTCCGGACCGCGCACCACTTCGGTCCCGTGGCGGCGGTGGCGGCATGCGGTGGCTTTCCGCATAGCGTTGTCCTGCAAGCTTTGCGGGCAGCACGTTGGCGCGCGTTGCTGGCACGCACGTTGGACCCGAGCGGACGGCACACCATGGTAGTTCTTCTTGTCTTTCGCAATGACCCCGAGCAAGAACCGTAACCTGGGTACCGACGCGCTGCACGCGAAGCGGTGCGGTGCGGATTGCGCAGCCCGAGGGTGCAGAAGTGGCACTCGACCGCTTGGCTGGACGCCCTCCGGGCTGGGGGTGAGTCCACGGAGCGTGCGGAAGCGTTCTCGATTGCGCTGCGGCCGGGCACCGGCACCACCGAGTCCCGAAACCTGAGCGAGCAGGCTCGGCACCTTGTCCGCGGCGAAAGACTCTTCCGGCACGGACGTTGCGAACACCGAGTTTGCGAAGAGGAGATGCCATGACACCCAACAAACGACGACTCGGGACGACTGACCTCGAAATCACGACGGTGGGGTTCGGCGCATGGGCGATCGGCGGCGCCGGCTGGGCCTACGGATGGGGCGTTCAGGACGACGCGAGCTCAATTGCCGCGATCCGTCACGCTGTGAGCCGCGGCGTGAACTGGATCGACACGGCCGCCATCTACGGCCTCGGCCACTCCGAGGAGATCGTGGGGCGCGCACTCCGCGAGATGCCCGCCTCCGAGCGGCCATTCGTCTTCACGAAGTGCGGCATGGTCCCGTATCCCGAGAGGCCGTACGACGAGCCCGCGCGCGACCTCCGCCCCAAGTCGATCCGGCGCGAGGTCGAGGCTTCGCTCCGGCGCCTCGGCGTCGAGCGGATCGACCTCTACCAGTTTCACTGGCCCGATGGGATCGGCACGCCCATCGAAGACTCGTGGCGCGAGATGGGTCGGCTCGTCGCAGAAGGGAAGGTCCGCGCGGTGGGCGTGTCCAACTTCGACGTGGCGTTGCTCGGACGCACCGAATCGGTGCGCCACGTGGACAGCCTCCAGCCACCGTTTTCCCTGGTCCGGCGCGACTCCGCCGCGGACGTGATCCCCTGGGCCGCGGCGCACGGGACGGGGGTTATCGTGTACAGCCCGATGCAGTCCGGGCTGCTCACCGACACGTTCTCGGTGAAGCGCCTCGCGGCGATGGCCGAGGACGACTGGCGACGTCGCTCCGCGCAATTCACGGAGCCGAACCTGTCTCGCAACATCGCGCTCCGCGACGCGCTGCGACCCATCGCAGAACGTCACGGGGTTACGGTGTCGGCCGTCGCGGTCGCGTGGACTCTCGCGTTCCCCGGCGTGACGGGGGCCATCGTCGGCGCGCGCAGCCCGGAGCAAGTCGACGGCTGGATCGCCGCGGGTTCGCTCGATCTCGACACGTCCGACCTTGCCCACATCGCCGCAGCGATCCAGCTGAACGCTGCTGGCTCGGGCCCTGTTGCTCGCTCGTGGAAGGGGGCCGCATGAACACGGCGGGATCCCAGGTGCGCGACGCTCGTTCCGTCATGGTAGTTTGATGCGTCGCCTCGCGCCCATCGCATGCTTTGCACTGCTCGGGGCCACCGTCGTCGCCTCCGCGCGCCTCCAAGACCAAGCCCCGTCGGCGGGTCACGATGCGGCCGAATCCGGTCGCCGAATCTTCGAGCAGCGCTGCGCGCTCTGCCACTCGACCGGAGAACGCACAGCACAGGGTCCCGGGCTCGGCGGCGTCCTCGGGCGGAAGGCGGCCTCGATGCCTTTCGGGTACTCGCGCGCCCTGCGCGAGGCGCAGCTCACGTGGGATCGCGCAACGCTCGATCGCTTCCTGGCCGCCCCGGCGCAGCAGGTCCCGGGCACGACGATGCCGATGGCTATCCCGGACGAGTTCGAACGCCGCGCCGTCGTCGACTACCTAGCCACCCTCGCGCCCGGCGACACCTCGCCCCCCGCAGCCGATGCGCCCGCAGCCGATCCCCCCGCGCCCCCTGGCCTGCGTGTCGGTGCCGCCGCCTTCGGCGACTACCGCGGCGACGGACCCGGCGTGCGTCGCCACATCACGGCAGCCGACGTGCCACCGCCGTACGCGACCCCCTCGGCCCAGAACGGTCCGAACGTCGTCGCGCCGCCTCCGGGGGCACACCCCTATGTGCCTCCTGGCTTCCGCGTGGACGTCTTCGCGCGCGACCTGCTGGGACCGCGCCTGCTTCGCGTTTCGCCCTCGGGCGATCTCTTCGTGGCCGAGAGCCAGGCGGGCCGGGTGCGCGTGCTCCGCGCTGCGGATGGCGTTCGCGCGGTCGAGAGGGACTCAATCTTCGCATCGGGACTCGACCGGCCGTTCGGTATCACGTTCTATCCGCCCGGCCCCGACCCGAAGTGGGTCTACGTGGCCGAGACGAATGCGGTGGTTCGCTTCCCGTATGCCAACGGCGATATGACCGCTCGCCGAGAAGCGCAAACCCTCGTCCCATCGCTCACCGACGTGCAGGGAGGGCACTGGACACGCGACGTGGCATTCTCTCTCGATGGCAAACACATGTTCGTCTCTGTCGGCTCCGGATCCAACGTGGCCGAGGGCGACTCCGACGAGCGCGACCGCGCGGATGTGCTGGTGTTCGATCCCGACGGCCGTGACAGGCATATCTACGCGAACGGCATCCGCAACTGCGTGGGTCTCGCTGTGCACGCGGGGACGGGTGAGCTCTGGTGCTCCACGAACGAGCGGGATGGGCTCGGCGATGATCTCGTCCCCGACTACATCACGCGCGTGCGTCGCGGCGGGTTCTATGGCTGGCCATGGTTCTACCTCGGTAATCACGAAGACCCGCGGCATGCGGGCGAGCGGTCCGAGCTCGCCAGCGCCGTGATCGTGCCCGACGTCTTACTGCAGGCTCACTCGGCTTCGCTGCAGATGACCTTCTACGAAGCGACGGCCTTTCCTCCTCGGTACCGGGGTGCCGCGTTCGCGGCGCTGCACGGGTCGTGGAACCGGGGCAAGCGCACGGGGCCCAAGGTGATCACGGTCCCGGTGCAGGGCGGCGTCCCAACGGGTGACTATGACGACTTCATGACGGGATTCGTCGTGGACGACGATGCCGTGTGGGCCCGCCCCGTCGGGGTCGCCGTGGCCCACGACGGAGCGCTCTTCGTCAGCGAGGACGGCAACGGGACGATCTGGCGGATCGCAGTGGGCGGTGATGAAGGCGCCGGTATGGGGCCGGGTGCCGGTTCGACGGTCCAATGACCTCCGCGCCGGTCTTTGGCCTTGCTCGGTTAGGCGCAGGCGCTCTCGCCGTTCTTGTCGGGAACGAGACAGCGTTCCAGCGTTGACTATCGTGAGCGGCCGATACGCCGATGGCTGTGTCCGCGACCCCATCGCATCGCTCGTCAGTGCGCACCATCCTCTGGCCGACACGACGAAACGCGCTGGGGCAAGGTGCGAATGCGGTCGACGAGCGGCTTTGCCCGGTCCGATCCGAATTCCATGAGCGCCTCTGCGAGCTCCGGCACGTTCGGATAGCGCTTCGCTCGGTCCGTCTCGAGACACTGGAGGATCGCGGCTTCGAGACCCGCCGGCAGGCGCGGAAATCGCTCCCGCAGGCGCTTGCCCGACACAATCGCCGAAACAATGCCCGCAGCCGAGTTCGCCATGAAGGGAGCATGACCCGTAACCAGCCTGCACAGCGTGATGCCGACCGCCCAAATGTCGGTGCGCTCATCGGCATCCCGATTTCCCCTCAGCTGCTCCGGGGACACATAAAGCTGCGTTCCGCTCAATGTCGCCTCGGTTGGGGCGGCTCGCGAATCGGCATCGGAGAGTGCCTGCTTGGCGGACGCCGAGCACAGCGTCGTCGAGAGATCCCAGCCGAGAACCTTGACGGACGCCTCCACGTCGGGGCGCTCGGCGACGAATAGATACCCCGGCTTGATGTTTCGATGGACGATTCCTCGTGAATGAGCCTCCGCCAAAGCGTCGCAAGCCTGGATGACGAAGTCGACGGCCTGCGTGATGGGCAGGGCCCCTTTCCGGCGTAGCCACACACCGAGATCGTTGCCCACGAGCCATTCCAACACGCTGTACGGCTCGCCCGTATCCAGGGTGCCCACATGGAAAAGGCGCAGCATGTGATCGCTGTTGATCTCGGCAGCCGCTCTCGCCGTTCGAGACAGTCGGGTCAGCGTGTCCTCACCCTCCCGATGGGGCGGAAAAAAAACGGCCACCGTCTGGTCGAGCAGCGTGTCCCAGGCGCGGACGAGAGGCGAACAGCCACGCCCCACAAATATCTTCTCGATGCGAAACCTGCCGGCCAGAATGTCGCCCTCTCGAAGCACGCTTCATTTCTCCGCTTCGCGTGCGCCGCGCGTCGTGGCGACACGTCCACCGGATTGCAACCCGAGCGTGGCGCTTCGTCAACCGCGAACGCTTGAGGGGCGGTGGAAACGACAGCGGGGCGACGTCGAGTCGATCGGGCGCGGTCAAGCGTTGCTTCTGCCCGATTGGCCGTAACCTCGCGACAGGATCGCGAAGCGAACCGCAAGGGCGGTCGCCACCGCCACGAGCCCGACCGTGAGGCCCAACCACAACCCGACGACGCCCAGGTGACAGGCGAACGCAAGGACGATCGCAACGGGGAGCCCTACACACCAGTGCGCGACGAGGGTCGCAACGAACGGCAGCCGCACGTCGCCTGCCCCACGAAGCGCTCCGGCCGCCACCACTTGAAGTCCGTCGAACAGCTGAAAAGCCGCGGCCACGCGGACGAGCGGCACCGCCATCCGAACGACGAGGCTGTCGGCCGTGAAGAGGCTCACCACCGTGCCCGGAATCGCCGCGAACGCGAGCGCGCCACCAATCATCGCCCCCGAGCCCAGCCCCATGCCCACGAAGCCCGGACGGCGGGGGGATTGGCGCGCTCCGATGGCGAGGCCGACGCGGACCGCCGTCGCGCCGCTGACGCCGAGCGCGCCCATGAACGTGAAGCTCGCTAGACCGAGCGCAATCTGATGCGCCGACAGCGCGACGTCACCAAACCGCGCGGCGAGCAATGCGGCGAGCGAAAAGACACCGATTTCCGCAGCAAACTGCAGCCCGATGGGGATGCCGAGCCGAAGGACCTCGGTGGTGCTCACCTCGTCGCCCACAAACGGCACGCGGAACGGCCGCGCCGCAAAGAGAGCAACGCCCATCAACAGCAGCGCCGCGACGTCACTCGCAATCGCCGCTCCGACTGCGCCGAGCCGGGGAAGGCCCAACCCCGGCAGACCCAGTGCATGCAGAGAGTCGTCTCCGCGAACAATCGCCGCGCAGACGAGAACGTTCACGACGTTGGCAAGGGCTGAGCCGACCAGCGCGGGGCGCGTTTCGCCGCGCGCCTGGAGAAAGGACTTTGCGGCGAAGAAGACGGTCAGTGCGATCTGGTTGGGGATCTGCGCCACGAGAAACGTTCGCGTGCGGACAACCACCTCGGGAGAAACGCCGACCCAAGACAGCAGCCAGGTGACGCCGACCGTGACGGCCACCGTCGGCACGCTTAGGAGGGTGACAGCGTGGACCGTCCGCCTTAGGGCACACCAGGCCCGGTTTGGCTGGCCCGCACCGAGCGCTTGGGCCGCCAGCGGGTCGATCGCCGAGGCGACGCCGAACCCGATCGATGAGGTCACGAACGACAGCGAACGTCCGAGAGCGACGCTCGCAAGTTCGACGCGCGAGACGCGACCGACGAACGCGGTATCGACGAGGCTCAGTGCCACCATGCCGAACTGCGCAAGTGCGATCGGCGATGCCAGGCGTATCTGGATGCGAGCTTCGTCGAGGGTATCGCCCGAAACCAGAGCGGCCCGGACAGAACGCATCGCACTTCTCTACGCCGCCCACCCTGCCGGATCGTTCGTTTTCTTCCGCGTGCCGACGAGCGCGTCGCCGGCAGCCGCGGACCCGGCGACCGGCCTCACGCCCTACGGCGCCATGATGCGACCGGGTGCGCCGTTGAAGCCCATTGGCGTGTGGCAATAATTGCAATCGCCGGTCGACTGTGCGTCTACCATGTCTCGCTCGGTGGTCTTCGAGATCACCTTTGCATGAAAAGGCATGGCGACCGCCTCCATCGAATAGAAATTTCCGGTCGCGTTGACGGCCAGAGTCTGCACGTTGCCCTTCGCGTCCGTGATCACCACCGAGAGAGTGCTGCCGGTCACTCCGTCGCAATCGGTCGGTTCGTCGGCGGTCGGATACACGGTGCCGGCGATCTCGAAGTTGCTGTGGCAGGTTGGACACGTGTCGCCGGGGTCCATGGTGGGCCCGGGCGTCCCTTCGAAGAAGACGCCGCTCGTGCAGACCTCGGTCGTGCCGCCGGTTGCGCTCATGCTGCCCGGCGCGCTGCTGTCGCCGGAGCCGCCGTCGGCACTGTCCGCCACGCCGCTCGTGCGGCTGCCCTCGGAGGCGCCGCTCATGCTGCTCGCGGCGGCGCCGTTCGTACCTTCGGAGCTCGCCGCGCTCGCACCGCCAGTGCCGTCCGCCGAGTTCGCCGAGCTGCCCGCGCGGGCGATCTCCGACGAAGAATCCGTGAGGCCTCCCGCCGAGGGACCCGTTGACGTTCCGCTTCCGCCCGTTGCACCGCTGCGCGACACTTCGGCCGCTCCGCTGTCGCTCCCGGGCGGGTCGATCACGGCGTTGCCGCCCACGCAAGCTCCGCCCGTCGACAGCACGGCGAGTAACGCCAGCGAAGACCGAAGCATCTTTCGGCGTCGACGACTCATCATCACGGGCTGCTCCGGGTCACTGCTTGGGCGCTCCACAGGGGTTCATGGTTTACAGTGTTCTTCACGGTTCAAGAGAAGGCAGAGATTCGGAATCCGTCTCGCCGATCGCCGATTGAACGGAACGCTGTCTCACGTGACCGCATTCTTCTGTCGTAACGAGAATTCGGATTTCGCGGGATGATCCAGGCGCCGGCAACGTCCTCCTCAGGCCGCCTTGCGCACCCGATATGATTTCGATCTCCATAGTATGGATTGCGACAGCCTGTAGGGCGACTTCCAGAGAATGTCCTCCTCCGTCCCCCGAGCCAAGGCGAGCCCGGTAGGACGGGCGCACGAGGAGGGTGCGCCTCGGCCCCCGACGAAGCAGCCCGCATTTTCGTTCGTGGTAACGATGCTTCGCACATCAGGGCCTTCTATGCGATGCGACCCGACGAGGTCGTCAGGGCCTGTCGGGAGGTCAGCCGGAGGCTTCTGCGCTGCGACCCGACCAGGTCGTCACGGCGGGTCGGGGACGGGATCACGGTCCGTGACTCGTCACTCTCCTCCCCAGGCAGGCGCGCGCCGCGGACGCCCGTCTTTCGAGCGAGTCCGGTGGGATTCGTACCGGTCGGTCCAGGCCTCGTCCAAGGTCCGCAACACCGTTGACGTGCGCAGGTGCTAATGCACGCGCCGCATGAGCGGAGCGCCTCCCATCAACACCCGCTCGCCCCTTGGTTTCCCACGCGAGCTTCCCATTTCGTCGCGCGTGCGGGACATCGCCTCGGCCATCGACGAGCACCCTGTCGTGATCGTCGCGGGCGCGACGGGGTCCGGCAAGACGACGCAGCTGCCCAAGATTGCGCTCGCCATGGGCCGGGGCGTCGTCGGCCTGATCGGCGTCACGCAGCCCCGCCGCATTGCCGCCACGAGCGTAGCCGCACGCGTGGCGAGCGAGATCGGAAGCCCCCTCGGGACCGAGATCGGCTACCAAGTCCGCTTCGACGATCGAACGTCGCCCGGCACGTACGTCAAGTTCATGACCGACGGGATTCTTCTCGCGGAGATCCAGGGCGACCGGCTGCTTCGTCGGTACGACACCCTCATCATCGACGAGGCGCACGAGCGAAGTCTGACGATCGATTTCCTCCTCGGGTGGTTGAAGCGCATCCTGCCCGAACGGCCCGACTTGAAAGTGGTCATCAGCTCCGCAACCCTCGAGACGGAGCGGTTTTCGGATTTTTTCGGCGGGGCTCCGATCGTCACGGTCGAAGGGCGCAGCTACCCGGTCGACGTCCTTTACGAACCGCCGCCCGGAGACACGGATCTGCCCGAAGCCGTCGCGAACGCCGTCGTGAACGTGACATCGCTCGATCCGCACGGCGACATCCTCGTTTTTTTGCCGGGCGAGCGCGAGATCCGGGAGACCGAGAGGGAACTCGCCGCAAGAGACCTCCGTCACACCGTTGTACAGCCCCTCTACGCGCGCCTCTCTCGCGCCGACCAGGCCAAGGTTTTCGCAAGAATACCCGAAAGACGAGTCATCCTTGCCACCAACGTCGCCGAAACGTCGCTGACCATCCCGGGGATTGTGTACGTGGTCGACACCGGCTGCGCGCGGATTTCCCGTTACGACCCCCGTTCGGGCACGACCCGTTTGCAGATCGAAGCGATCTCCCAGGCGAGCGCCGACCAACGGAGAGGACGCTGCGGCCGCGTGCGCGACGGCGTTTGCCTGCGCCTGTACGACGAGCCCAGCTTCTTGGCGCGGCCGGCGTTCACCGACCCCGAGATCAAGCGCACGGGTCTGGCGGGTGTCATCTTGCGGATGAAGTCTCTCGGGCTCGGTGACGTCGAGGACTTTCCGTTTCTCGATCCGCCCCAGCCTCGATCGATCACGGAGGGGTACCGAGTCCTCGAAGAGCTCGGCGCCCTGGACGCGCAGCGCGAGCTCACCCCCGTCGGCGCGCGTCTGGCGCGCTTCCCGGTGGACCCGCGCATCGGCCGCATGATTCTCGCAGGAGCCGATCGGGGGTGCCTGGCCGAAGCGGTCGTCATCGCGGCAGCGCTCAACATCCAGGACCCGCGCGAGCGTCCGCGCGACGCGCAGCAACGGGCCGACCGGCAGCACGAGCGTTTTCGCGACGAGCGGTCGGATTTCGTCGGCCTGCTGCGGATGTGGACGTTCGTCCGCGAGGCCGAGAGCAAGGGGATCGCCCACCTGCGGCGGGCTTGCAAAGACAACTTCCTCTCGTTCGCTCGCATTCGCGAGTGGGGAGACGTCCACCAGCAGATCGAGGACGTGGTGCGCGAGCTGGGTCTCGCGGCAACCGAGCCGCATCCTCGCGCGCGAACGGCGGACGCCCAGGCAGCGCCCCTCGCGATCGACCGCACCGATGCCTTGCACCTCGCCATCCTCACCGGGCTTCCCTCCAAGGTCGGCCTGTACAGCGCCGAACATCGCACCTACTCGGGGGCCAGGCAGACACGCTTTGCCCTCCACCCGTCGTCGTCTCTCGCGTCCAAGCCCCCAGCATGGATCATGGCATTCGAGCTTGTCGAGACGACGCGGCTATTTGCGCGCGTGGCGGCGAAAATTGAGCCGGAGTGGCTGCTCGAGGCCGCGCCGCATCTGCTCAAGCGCAGCTATTCGGATCCGCATTGGTCCGAGAAATCCGCGCGGGCTTCGATCCGAGAGCAGGCCACGCTTTTCGGCCTTCCCGTCTTTCGGGACCGCAGCGTGGACTATGCCAGCGTCTCGCCGGGCGAAGCGAGGCGCATGTTCATCGACCACGCGCTGGTGCGCGGCGAATACCGTACGCGAGGCGCATTTGCCGCCAAGAACAAGGACCTCTACCAGCAGATCGCACGGCTGCGCGACAAGGCGCGGCGCAGCGACATGATGGCCAACGACGACGCGGTGATGGCCATCTTCGACCGGCGCGTGCCCCCATCGGTGGTCAACGGCAAGACGTTCGAAGCATGGCGCGAGACCGCCGAACGCGAAGACCCGAACGCCCTGCTCCTTTCGCTCGAAGATATCCTCGCGGCCGACCCCAGCCTCGTGCCGTCCGACTACCCCGACACCATCACCCTGCACGGGGCGGAGCTGCCCGTGGCCTACCGTTTCGATCCCTCGGCAGAAGACGATGGCATCGCGTTGACCGTCCCGCTCGTGCTCCTGCCACAGCTCGATTCGGGCGAACTCGATTGGACGATTCCGGGTTGGCATCGGGAGAAGATCGCGGCGCTGCTACAGGAGCTCGCGCGCCCGATCCGGCGCGAACTCGGCTCCCTCGCAAAACTCTCCGAAGAGCTCGCTCTGCGCCTGGAGCCGTTCAAAGGTCCGATGCTTCCGGCGCTCGCGGCAGCCATCGCCGAGTCCCGCGGGGTCAACGTCCCCGACGAATCGTTTCGCCCCGATGCCGTACCCGACTACCTGCGGCTCATGTGCCGCGTCGTCGGCGAGAACGGCAAAGTCATTGCGCAGAGCAAAGACATCGACCTGCTGTTCCAGGAACATGGCGCGCACGCGCGAGCGGCCTGGCAGCAAGCGGCTCCCGCTCCTCGCTGGGAGCGCACGGGAGTCACGACCTGGGACTTCGGCGAGCTCGAGGCGTTCGTCGTACGACGGGTGTCCGGCACGGAGGTCCGCGCATACCCAGCGCTCGTCGATCGGCAGACGTGTGTCGACCTGTCGTTGCTCGAATCGCCGGGCGCAGCCGAGACGGCCACTCGCGCCGGCGTGCAGCGGCTGATCGCCCTTGCCGCCCGCGGGCCTATCGCAGCGTTCGCCTCCCGAGTTCCACCGTGCTTCGCCCATCCCGGCGGCGCTTTGCCCACGCGGGCCGATCACGACACATTTCGGTCGCGGGTCGTCGCGAGAGTCGTCGAAGAGGCCTTTCGGTTGGGCGACGGAGAGCCCCTTCCACGGACGAAGCGCGCCTTCGACGATCTTCTCGCAGCGGGTATGCCCCGCATCGATCCGACGGCTCGTCTCTTCACCGAGTCCATCGCGCGCACGTCGTCGGAACTCGACGCCACTCTGCTGGCGTTACGCAGTGCATGCAAGCACGCTGGCGCCCATGCGGCCGTTGCCGAAATCCGCGCGCATATCGAGTTGCTCTTCCCGCCCGATCTTTTGGTATGGGTTCCGCTGGCTCGCCTCCATCACTTCCCGCGCTATTTGCGCGCCGCGCGAGCGCGTGTCGGGCGCGCCATCGCCGACCCTCGCAAGGACTCCGAAAAGCTCGCCCTGGTCACGCCCGTATGGGCTGCGTTTTTCGCCAAGCAGGCGACGGCCCGTGCCAGGGAGACGGTTCAGCTGCTTCGGTGGTCGCTCGAGGAGCTCCGGGTCGCGGTCTTCGCGCCCGAGCTGAAGACACCCACGCCTGTGTCTGTGGCCCGGCTGTCGGCGGAGGTGGCCGCGCTCCGCTAACCGGAACCTCAAGCGACCCGCGTAACGGCCTGGAGGTTCCCCTAGAAGACCCGTCGTCCTCTCACACAGAGCGGCGTCGCGCTCCTTGCGATGATCCCGGCCGCGACCCGGCCGAGGCTTGCCAATGACCGTGGCGAACGTCGTCCGCTCGAACCATGAAAATCACCTCTTCGGCCACGTTGGTCGCATGGTCGGCAATGCGCTCGAGGTACTTGGCCACCCGAATTACCCTCAGACCGGCCTGCATTTCGGCGGGGTGCTCGGACATATGGGCGATCATCGCGCCGATGATGGCTGCACAATGCTGATCCACCGCGTCATCGCATCCCAGAATTTGGTCGGCTCCGGTGTCGTCCCACCTAACGAAAGCATCGAGTGCACGGTGCAGCATGTCCAGCGCCGCACCCGCCATCGAGGAGAGTTCGCCGCTGGCGATCGGCTGCCCGGGGCTGTCCTGTTTAACCGTCCGCTCGCCGATATTGACGGCCTCATCGCCGATGCGTTCGAGGTCCGTGATGAGGCGCAGCGCAGTCGTCAAAAACCGAAGATCGTCGGCGACGGGCTGTCGGAGCGCCAGCATCCGTACGATGAGCGCGTGGATCTCGAGCTCGTCGCGGTCGATGTAAGCGTCGAGAACCTCGAGCTCGCGCGCGACCTCCAAGACCCCCCCGCAGAACGCTCCGAAGGCCAACTCGACGACCCGTTCACACCGAGTGCCCATCGCGAGCAGGCGGGCTTGCAGCTCGCGAAGCTCGGTCTCGAACTCTCGGCTGCTGTGCGTGGACGTTGCCCGTTGCACCTCAAACACAATGGCACGGAGTGGCGACGACAGCGACTTAAGCGTCGCCGATTGTTTCGAATGGGATTCGTCGTCGAAGCGACGTGAGGCACACCGAAGCTCTCTCGGGTTGGGCCGAACGAGCTCAACGTATCGCGAGAGTCGGCGGTACCCGAACCGCCTTCGACGTTACGGTCCCGAGCTCCGGACCGCGGATAGCAGCGCTGACGCGCTTTGAGCTGGGCGGCGATCGGGTCGACGTCCCGACTCACTCGGCTGCGGCGACTTCGTGGTCGTCGAGGCTTAGCGCCACGCCGTATTTCGTCATCTCCGCCGCCGCGTTCCCTGCAAACTCCATGGACCCCACGTGGGTTAGCCGACTCGTCGTGTCGAGCCACACCTTGCCGCCGAGCTTCCGAAAGCGATGGCAAAAGGCGAAGTCTTCGCTCAGGTATGCGCCGTTTTCCGGATGGATCATGCAGTCAAACAAATTGTAATACGGTGCGCCTTGCGAAATCTGGACGGGATAGGTGTGCATGGCGCGGTAGGCCGTCTCGGGGTACGCGGCCACCATGCGCTCGATGGCACTCCGCTGGATCATCATGAAACCCGTGCCGGCGTATTGACCTGTCACGAAGCCCCCACGCTCCTCGCGCTCGTTGTCCGTACACGGGACCCCGACGAAGTGGAGACCCGACTCGCGCAGCGTCTCCTCCGTCGTACCCGGACCGACAGTGGATCGAATTCTCGCCCAGTCGACGACTTTGAGCGGGTACATGCCGGCCGCTACCTCCACGTCGAACTGGAGTAGGCGAAGAACCGCGGAAGGCTCGAAGCCAATGTCCGCGTCGATGAACAGAAGGTGGGTCGCGGCCGTAGCGTCGAGGAAACTCTTGACCAAAGCGTTACGGCTTCGGGTGATCAGCGAGTCGTGCGCGGCGGCGAAGAGCCCAAGGCCGAACCCTTGCTTTTCCTTGGAGCCCATCAGCTTCAGCAGCGAGTTCACGTAGACGTGCGTCATGAGGCCCCCGTAACAGGGGGTCGCGATCACGACGTTTGGCCTCGACGGAGTCATGGGACACCGTTGGTGCAAGGAGTACGCCTGCGCGGCTCGACTCATCGGGCAACGGACGCAGCCGTTTCCCTGGGTTCGGTAGCGGATCCGCCGTCGAGCCGATGGCACCGTCACGCACTTGACGGCCATGCGTGTCACTCCCCCGTGCCTCCCTCCGTGCTTCCGTCATGGCGGACGGATCCCCTGGGGTCACTCAGCGCGCGATCCGCTGCCAATCTGCGGCAATCGCCCGCTGCGCCGCTTCGAGGGGCATGGAGCCCGCGCAGACGCGGGCGTGGAGCTCGTTCTCCACGCGATCCTTGTCGTGAAACCCCGGCGCCGCCTCCGGCCAGAGGTTCGCAGGTGCGTTCGAGCCTCCGAGCTCCAGGGGGATCAAGTGGTCAATCTCGTAAGCGCCCGGCGGCTGCCGAGGCGCAAGACCGTAGGCTTCGAGCACGCGTCGGCGAACGGCTCGCGAGACGTCGCGCCGGCCGCGTGTCGATGTGTGGCAGACCACAGCGATCGAGGTCGTAGCGACTGCTCCGGGGGTGCAGGACCGGTCCGGCAAGAGTCCCTCGACGCGACAGCCCGTCGTCTTCGTTGGCGCCGGCGGGGTCCAGGCGAGCGAGACCATGGCGGTGATCACGACAACGGTGCGCTTCATCGCCCGACTCCGGCAACGTCAAACGTCGAGCTTCGCTTGGGGTACGCACCTGCCCGGAGGGGTGACGTGCGCGTATGTGCCGGTGGGCTCCGTCGGGTCGTTCGGAAGCGACGCGGTCGGCGGCCCCTTCTTCGTGGTGCCCAAGACTCACGGCAGTCTGCTGGAGACCAAGATCGTCAGCGGACTGCAATCCGACGGCATCGTCGTGATGCACACCGGCGCTTCGGTCCACGAAGGCATACGCGTGTCGTTTCGGCGATTTCCTCGGCCAGCCTTCACGCCGCGTGAATCGCCACGGTCGTGGGTCTCGACGCACTTAGGATATTTTTGGCTCGAGCGACCTCTTCGTCTGTACCCTGGGCAAGAACAAGAAACTTCCCCGCCTTGACTTCGTTTTCGTATTGGATCACCGAATCCTTCGGAATCCCAAGCCCCGTCAGCGCGCCGAAGAGCGCGCTCGTCGTGCCGACGACGGCCGCACCCTCCAATCCGCCAATGACGGAGCTCACCAGCGGACCGAGGACGATGATGTGGCCGACGACCGGGATGAGGAGAAAGGCCGAGGAAAAAAGGATTCCAGCGAGGCCACCCCAGAAGGCACCGGTCTTTCCCCAGAACTTCACCCGATCGCCGGTGTTGTAATAGCCGACGGCGTGCTCTTCCGTGCGGAAGTCCTTGCCCACAATGGAGAGATTCTTCATGTCGAAACCGGATTTCTGAAGCGACTTGATGGCCGCGTCCGCTTCGTCATGAGTGGCGTAAACTGCGACCGCTGCACTCGTCTTGCTCATGGGTCGTCCTCCTTTTCACTGGTTTCAACGGACCGATGGGGCGCTCGTTTCCTATTTTCTCTCGTGATTCGGTGGACGTCTCGTTCGAAATCGACGCGAGACGTCCGCGCTCGGCCGTCGTGACTCTGAGGCTTAGCAGAGACCGCGCGGCTCGTAAGGATTCTCGAGTAGCCGTGGGGGCTGCCGGCGGGCCACCGGTCGGTTTTCGAGGCTATGGCGCGGCGGTCCGGCGCGATGATGCAAGCGAAGCGACGCCCGCCAGCACGAGGTCGACAATCTGAACGCAGAATTCATCGGTCGGCAACTCTTCGCCGCGCACCAGTCGGCCTGCGACCGGTGCCACCACGACCTCGACCAGAAGGAGCGGTGAGGTATCGGCCGGCAGCTCGCCCCGGGCCATCCCGCGGGCGATGACCTTGGCCCACTGCGATTCGAAATGATGGCGAAAGCCCCGCATGATCGCCCGCACCTCGGTGTTGCCGAGCTCCGACCACCAAGCTCGCGCCAGTGGCGTGCGCCCCTGCTCGATGAACGCAGAAAGCATGATTCGGAGATCCTCGCGCACCGACCCGGTATCGGGCGTGACGACGCAGCGCTCGCGTTCGCGCGCGAGCGTGTCGGACACGAGCTGCATCTTGGTGAGCCAGCGCCGGTACACAGTGGTTTTATTGACCCCGGCGGCTCGTGCCACATCCTCGACCCGAAGGGCGGCGTAGCCCACCCGGGTCAGCTCCGCGGCGGCCGCACGCAAGACTTCGGCGACGATGCGCGCGCTACGCCCCCCTGCGCGGACCGCACGCGCCCGTCGGGGCGTTCGCTTCGCGTTCTGCCGCGTGGCCATGGGTTCTAACTTGTGCCCGTGGCGAGCTTGCCGCAACCACTCGTTGCGGCGAACCGGGTCCACCCCACTCCGCCGCCGGAGCAGCGCTCCACCTTTTTTTCGCGACCCTCGAATCGAGAGCAACGCCTCGATGCGCTCCGGCATCGGTCGTTATCGCAACTTCTCGTTGCATGGTCCGACCGCGCCATGACGCATTCGCTCCTTCGTCGCCTCGGCGCTGTGCTGGCCCTGGCGGCGGCGTATACCCTCTCGACACGCCCCGCACTTGCCCTGCAACCGGTGACGGAGTTCCTCGCGCACGCCAAGGCGTGGAACCCGCAGAACCGCGCCGCCCACGCCACGACGGCGCAACGCGACGCCGAATTGGACGTCACGACAGGCAACCTTCTGCCCAACTTCTCCGCCGGGGCGACCTACACGAGAAACCAGTACGAAGTCACGACCGCGACACTGCTTCCGACAGCATCCTTGCCCGTCGGTGTCCCCCTGGTGATTCAACCGCAGAACCAGTTTGACGGCAACGTGCTTCTCACCGTGCCGCTCATCAATATCGCCAACTGGGACCGCCGGGCCGCCGCCCGCGCGGTACTCGACGGGGCGCACGCCGACGAGGCCAACGCGGAACTCATCGTGGAAAAAAACGTGCTGCATGACTACTACACGCTGGTGGGCGATGAAGCCGTGCTGCTCTCGGCCCGAAGGAACGTGGAGGTCACACAACACAACGTGGGTCTCGCGCGCGACCGCAAGGAGAGCGGCACCGGCTCCGAGCTCGACGTTCAGCGGGCTCTGGCCGACCAAGCGAAGGCCGAGCAGAGCGTGACCGCGGCCGAGCTCGCCGTGACGAACACCCGGCGCGACCTCTACTCGCTCTCGGGGCTCGTCGCAGAGCCGGTAACCTCCTTTCCCGAAGACGATCTGCACGAGGAGCAATCCCTCGCCAGCTGGACGGGGCAGGCGGACGGGGTACCGTCGGTGCTGAGCGCGGCGGCGACCCACGCGGAGGCCGAGCTCGGTGCGCAAGCGGCGAAAACCGGGTGGCTTCCTACGGTCTCCGCCTCGGCACAGGAGAAGTTCACCAACGCCACCTTGTTCGTCGGAGGCCACTCCGCCATTTACCTCTTGCAGATTGCCGCGTCGTGGAAGCTCGACACCACCATCTTCGCGCAAATCCGCGCCCAGAACGCGGTCGCCGCCGCCGCACGCGCCAACGAGGATCGCGCGCGCCAGGCCGCCGAGGACGCCGTGTTCCAAGATTGGCAGCAGATTCGCGCCGACATCGAGTCGGCGCGCTCGTCGCGCGCCCAGGTCACGGCCGCCAAGCTCGCAGCTTCCCTCGCGGAGGACCGCTACGAGAACGGTGTCGCGACGCAGCTCGACGTATTGCAGGCGCGCCAGGATGCATTCGCCGCCGACGTCGCCCGCATTCAGGCCGACGCGGACCTGACTTACGCGCGCGCGGCGCTGCGGCTGGACGCGGGACAACTCGTCGGGCCGACGCCATGAATCGTGCGCTCTCGTTCGCCGTTCACGGCTTCGCGATCGGCAGCTTGGCGACAGGCTGCACGAGCGGGTCGGCCGCCGCCGTCGAGCGCAAGTCGCCCACGGCCAAGATCCATGTCGAGACCGTGCTCGTCACCGAGCGGCCCGTCCCCAAGGTCCTGCGCTTGACCGGAGTGCTGTCGTCCAACGAACGCACGGACCTCGCTGCCAACGCCTCAGGGCGGGTGACCAAGACCTTCGTCGAGCGGGGAGACCACGTCGCCCGGGGCGCGATCTTGGCGCAGCTCGACGCCCGCTCGGCTGCCCTCTCGCGCGCCGAGGCGGAGGCCAACGCGAAGAGCGCCACCGAGCAGCTCACGAATCTGAGGGCCGACTGCCAGCGCTACGTGGGCCTGCTCGCCAAAGGGGCCATCACCCAACAAGAGTTCGACAAGCAGAGCACGAGCTGCCAGACCCAGGCTGCAAGCGAGGAGGCCGCGCACGTCCGTGCCGCGCAGGCCGTGCAGACGCTCACCGACTCCTCCATCCGCGCCCCGTTCAGCGGCGTCATCGCCGAACGGTTCGTTCACGTCGGCGACTACGTGCACGCCGATACGCGGGTCGTCACGCTTTTGGTCGACGACCCGCTCCGCCTCGAACTCACCGTGCCGGAGGCCAACGTCGGCAGCGTGCACGCCGGGCTCGCCGTTTCGTTCGAGACGGTGGCACTTCCCGGCCACGCCTTCAGCGCCACGGTGAGGTACATGGGCGGCGAGATCCGCGAAGCCACGCGCGATCTGGTGGTCGAGGCGGTGACTGACAACCACGACCGCGCGCTTCTGCCCGGCATGTTCGTGACCGCGCAGCTGCCCGTGGGCGAGGTGACATTGCCGGTCGTCTCCCAGAAAGCGCTTGTCCACCGCGGTGACAACGACAGCGTGTTCGCCGTGGTCGATGGGCACCTCGAAGAGCGCGTTGTGCAGGTCGGCCCGAGCGTGGGAGACCTCGTAGCCATCGTCGACGGCGTGAAGACAGGAGAACACGTCGTCGTTTCTCCGCCGCCTGGCGCAATCGACGGGGTGCAGACCGAATAGCCACAGTTTACGAAGGGTACAAGCATGCAATGGCTCGCGTCGCTGTGCATCCGGCAGCCGGTCTTCACCTGGGTTCTGATGCTGGTGTTCATCGTGATCGGCGCCTTCGGCTACTTTTCGCTCGGGGTCGACCAGTTCCCCAAGATCGATTTTCCCGCCATCGTCGTGACCACGACCGAGAACGGCGCGGCCCCGGAGGAGGTCGAAACGGAGCTGACCGACAAGATCGAAGGGGCGGTCAACACGATCAGCGGCATCGACGAGCTGCGCTCCAGTTCGAGCCAGGGTGTCTCTCTGGTCATCATCACGTTCAACCTGGACAAGGACGCCAACGTGGCGGCGCAGGAGGTGCGGGACCACGTCAACAACGTGCTGCCCGATCTACCCAAGGGAATCGACCAGCCGGTCGTCTCCAAAGTCGACCCCGATGCGTCCCCCATTCTGTACGTCACGCTGAATAGCCCCGGCTCGATCCGCGACACGACCGAGCTCGCCGACAAGCGCGTGCGCCGCCAAATCGAGAGCATCAACGGCGTCGGACAGGTCAACATCCTCGGCGGCAAGAAGCGGCAAATCAACGTCTGGCTCGACCCGCTCAAGCTCGAGGCCACCGGACTGACCGCGGTCGACGTGGAACGCGCGCTCGCACAGCAGAATCTGAGCGTTCCGGGCGGGCAGATTGAGACGGGCCCGAAAAGCCTCTCTCTGCGTGTGGAGGGGCGCGTCGACGACGTGGCCAAGATCGGCCGCATCGTCATCCGGGAGAGCCAGAACCATCCGACGCGCATCGACGACGTGGCGCGGGTCGAGGACGGTGTCGAAGACCCGAAGACCTCGGCTGTTGAGGATGGCAAGGAGAGCGTCGTTCTATCCATCCGCAAGCAGTCGGGCGAGAACACCGTCGCCGTCGTCGACTCGGTCAAAACGAGGCTCGCGGAGATTCAGAAGTCGCTTCCTTCGGGCTCCGAGCTCAAGGTCGTACGCGACGAATCGGCCTCGATCCGCACCAGTGTCAACGCCGTCAAAGAGCACCTCGTGCTCGGTGCCCTGTTCGCAGCCGTGATCGTGTTGATCTTTCTCGGCAACTGGCGGAGCACGGTCATCGCCGCTTTGGCCATCCCCGTGTCCATCGTCGGCACCTTCGCTCTGATGTGGGCGATGGGCTTCACGCTCAATATCATCACGCTCCTCGCATTGGCACTGGCGGTCGGCATCGTCATCGATGACGCCATCGTCGTGCTCGAGAACATCGTCCGCTTCATCGAGCAGAAAAAGCAGAAGCCCTTCGTGGCTGCGGTCCTCGCGACGCGCGACATCGGCCTTGCCGTGCTTGCGACGACGCTGTCCTTGATGGCCGTGTTCCTTCCGGTGGCCTTCATGAGCGGGATCATCGGGCGCTTCCTGAAAAGCTTTGGCCTGACCATGGCCTTTGCCATCCTCGTTTCGCTCCTCGTCAGTTTCTCGCTCACGCCGATGCTCGCGGCGCGCTGGCTCAAGGGCCCCCCGGCCGACGGACGGTCGGCCGACAAGTCCGTTCTGGAGCGGCTCGTCGACGGTTTTTATCGGCCGATCGAATCGCTCTACATGGTCGTCTTGACTTGGGTCATGCGGCATCGGTGGGTCGTCGTCGTCCTTGCGTGCGCGACGCTCGGTTCGTGCGTACCGCTCGCCGCGGCCGTGCCCAAGGGCTTCACCCCGCCCAATGACGTGGCCGAGTTCGATGTGAACGTCCGCGCGCCGGAGGGGACAAGCCTCGCCGAGACGCGCCTTCAGGCCGAGCGCGTGGCGCGCGAGATCCGCGCCATCCCAGGCGTCGACCACACTCTCGTCACCATCGGCAACGACTCGTCGGTTACCCGCAATTTGGCCAACATTTTCGTTCACCTCGTCGACCCGCGCAACCGTCACGATGACCAGTTCGCGATCATGGACAAAGTGCGCAAGCAGGTCATCCCGCTGCAGCCCAAGAACCTTCGCATCGACGTGTCTCAGACGGCGCAGATCTCGAGCGGTCAGTCGCAGGCTCAGGTCCAGTACACCTTGAGTGGGCCAGACCTCAACCAACTTTCCCGCTACACGAGCCAGATCTTGGCGCGTTTCCGGCAAGCCAAGGGGGCGGTTGACGTCGACTCGAACCTCATCGTCGGAAACCCCGAGGTGCACGTCGAGATCGACCGCGAGCTCGCCGGCAACCTCGGCGTCGACGTGGCCGACGTGGCCAACGCACTGGAGCTCCTGGTCGGCGGTCTCAAGATCTCGACCTACGAAGAGGGGGGCAACGATTACGACATCCGGGCCCGCGCCGGCGCTGCGTACCGGGCGGACCTGGCCGGGATCTCGATCATGACGGTGCAAACCAAGACCGGCAAGACCGTGCCGCTCTCGTCGGTCGTAAAGCTCGTCTCCACGACCGGCCCGTCTTTGATCAATCGGCTCGCGCGGCAGCGTCAGGTCACGATCACAGCCAATGTCGCTCCCGGCGTCGGCCAAAGCGAGGTATCGGACGCGCTCGTCCGAATCATCGGAGACCAGCACCTGCCCCCCGAGTACCACGCGGTGCCGGCGGGGCTGACCAAAGAGACCGGGCGTGCGGTGAAAGGATTCGCAACGGCGGTCGGCCTATCGTTCATCTTCATGTACCTCGTCTTGGCGGCACAATTCGGATCATGGCTACACCCCATCACGATCATGCTGTCGCTTCCCCTCACCGTGCCCTTCGCACTGCTGTCGCTGCTTCTGTTCGGACAGGAACTCTCCCTGTTGTCGATGCTGGGCATTATCGTGCTCTTTGGCGTCGTGAAGAAGAACGCTATCCTCCAAGTGGATCACACGAACCATCTGCGCGCCGAGGGCAGGATGCGGCTCGACGCCATCCTCGAGGCCAACCGCGACCGGCTTCGCCCGATTCTGATGACGACCCTGGCCTTCGTAGCGGGGATGATCCCGCTCATCACCTCGCGCGGCATCGGGGCGGGGATGAACCGCGCCACCGCCGGGGTCGTGGTGGGAGGGCAAACGCTGTCGCTCGCTCTCACGCTGTTGGCCACGCCGGTCGCCTACTCCCTTTTCGACGATGTGACGGTGTGGATCAAGAAGCGCTTCTCTTCCAGCGCCGACGCGGACCGGGGGCAGCGTGAGCTTGACGAGCTGGACGGCGGCCCGCCGGGCTTGTCGAGCCGTCCGGCGACGGCACCCGCGGAGTAACGTCGCCGATCGTTGCCCCGTCAGTTGCAGACCTGCGCGACCGGCAGTTCGCATAGGCCGTTGGTGCACGTTGAGGGCGGCGTACACAGGGGGCCGTTCGTCGCGTCGCACGCCGCGCCGTCAGCGGCCGCGGCGAGGCAGGTTCCGGTCCCCAGGTCGGAGTCGGTTCGACAAAACCCCGACGCCGCGCAGACGCCGCACGCGTCACCCGACGAGGCCGCCTGGTACTGAGTGCAGACCCCGACCGCGGTGTCGCAGAAGACACCCTGGGACTCGTCGCAGTCCTGGCTCGCACAGGCTGCTCCAACCTGGAGCGCTGGACCACAGACGCCGTTGTCCGTGCAGACGAGCGTCCCCGCGCACGGCTGGCTCTCGTCGCACTCCTCGCCCGCGCCCGCCGGCACGGCACACGTTCCGAGGGTGTCGCCGCTCGGTATCGCGCAGGACAGCCCCAGCTGGCAGACCGAGTCGTCGCTGCACTCCCCCATCGCCGCGACGCGTGGCGAGCACACGCCGCAGGTCTCGCCCGCCTCCCCCTCGCAAAACTCCGTCCGCGTGTCGCACTGCGCGTTTTGGCTGCACGCTCCGCCATTGGGCGTCGAGCCCACGTAGTGGCAAGCGGCGGGCGCATTGTTGCTGAAGACCTGATCGCAGGTTTCCGCTGGGGTCGACTGCGCGCAGGCCTCGATGTCGCTTGGCGCGGCCGCGATGAGTGGGCAGGCGAGAAGGGCGCGCTGAACGCAAGCGGCAACCGTTCCATAGGTTTCCGTGATGTAAAACGGGTCGCAACTCTCGATTATGTTGCACACGGCGGTCTCGAGGTCGGTGCAGGCCGCCTGCAGCGTAATCGGCTGCGTCGACGACGCATCCATCCCCGACCCCTCGTCGTCACCGGTCGCCGTAGCGCTGGCGGCGCTCGTCGCCGCCGCCCCAGTGCTGGCCGCGCCCGTCGCCGCCGCCCCAGTGCTGGCCGCGCCCGTCACCGCCGAAGTGCGGGCCCCGCTCGTCGCCGACGCCCCGCCGCTGGCGGCGCTCGTCGCCGACGCCCCACCGTCCGTCGTGTAGTCGTTGGTGCCTACGAGCAGCATGCAGCCTTGCGCCCCGAGGGGCACGAGCACGCGCAGGACGGCCCAGAAGCCGGATCGCACCCCATTCATTGGAAGGTCCCGACGAGGCCTGCGGCTCCGGGCGCGAGGACGGGGCGGACGGCAAATCCCGCCGCCGATTGCGGCTTGGGGTGTCCGGCTGAGACCCAGAAGTAGACGCCCGCCGCCGCGGCCGCGAGACCCACCCCCCAAGCGACCGTCGAGATGACCGGATCGCTCTTGTAGGCGTTGATGTCGCCCTGCGATGAGGTCGGGCAGACCAGATCGCTGCACGCGGAGCTGAGGTGCGATTTGGCCTGGAAGGCGAGCACGCCGTACGCGCTTCCGACAACGATTGCGGCGCCTGCCGCGCCGAACGCCACGTAGGCCGGCAGGCGGTTCGGCGTCGCGGGCGATTCGGCTCCAATGGGTGGCTGGGCGGGCCGCGGAACCGCTCCCGCGATCGCCGGCGAACCGGGCTGCGGTTCCAAGCGCAGCACCACGGCCTGAGACTGCCCGTCGACCAGCGTCACGTCGGCCCCGGCGAGCGCGAAGCCCGGCGCCACCGCAGTGACGCGGTGCGGGCCGGGGTCGGTCGGCCGGTCGTGGTCGATGAGGACCGACGGGACGGACTCGCCGTCGACCGCAAGCTGGATGTCGATTCCCGCACCTCCCGCGTCGGTCGTTCGCTCGACGTGGATCTGAAGCTTCGCGACGCGCAATTCGGCAGAAGCGAGCAGGGCCGGAGCCTGAGCTCGCGCGTCGAGCCACGACTTGGGGGCGTCGGGCAATACGGTCTCGTGCACCAAGCGATTCAAGATTTCGATGGCCGCGACCACCTTGCCAAGCGCGAGCTGGCACCGAGCGAGCGGCAGCGCGGTGGTGGGGGCGTGCACGAGCGCCTCCGCACGCGCCAGCCGATCGACGGCGCCCGCGCAATCGCCCGCAAGCGACATCGTAACGCCCTCGGTGCCGAGCAGCCGTGCGGCAGCCTTCTGGTCGTCGCCGATCGGCGCGGGACCGTGTGCCGCACCGGCGTCGGCGCCGGCGGCGACCTCGGGACCCACTGCGCGCGGCCCGAACGCCGCCGTGACGAACTGGCCTTTCTCGCCCTCTCGGACCACGACCTCTTTCTGGACGGGGACGCCATTCGCGGCCGTGAACGTAAAGCGGTGCTTGCCGGGATCGACGGCGAACGCGGTACCGTCGAGGTGGTCGGCGAGCGCCACATCGTCCATGACGACGCCGACGGCCGTGACGCCGATTCCGGAGCTGTCCTTGACGTCGAAGAGAACCGTCGGCATCGCCTTGTCGACTTCGGTCGCCCTGTCGGCGCAGTCTTCGCGCACCGGCGCCGGACAGGCGCTGTTGACGCACACGGCAAGCTGCTGCTTGGCCGCGCGAAGATTGCCGTTCTTTCGGAGCGCCTGGGCGGTCTCGTCGGCCGTCGCGCATTCGTCCACCGTCGGTGGTTTTGCCCCGACCCCCGAGAGCGTCTGGCAAGCACTCGCGTGGATCACGATCCACAAGCCGCCCGCAGCGAGACCGCTGTGACGCGGCAAACCAAAGACGGATCGCATCATTGCGAGAGGCACTCTCGGCGCCACTTTTTGATCCCGTTCTCGTAGTAGTAGCAGGCGGGCTTTGACGAGCCGCTCGGCTTGGCGGGTACGGCCGGTGCAGCCGGCGGGGCCATCGCGCGCGGCGGAGGCGAGGCGGGCGAAGGCGTCACGGCACCGGCCGAGCCGGCGAGGACCTCGGCCGTCGAGGTCGGGGCCTGCGGCTTGGAAGGCCCGGAGCCGGCCGACGCGGGTGCTGCCGCCGGCGCATTGACGATCCTCGACGTCGGGCTCGGGTAATTGATGACATTGACCTCGACGCTGTTCTGGCTGCTCGCGGTGGCGGTGGGTGCGCTGGCCATCACCGGCACTGCGGGGGCGCTCGTCGAAGATCGTGACCCGATGATGGCCACCGCAGCGGTCGCCATGACGACCAAGGCGCCGACCAGCGATGCGAGCACCACCACCAGCCGAGAGTTCGCGCGCGCCAAGCTCTTGGACGGCGAATCGCGCGAGACCGGCTGCGCGGTCACGAACTCGGACCCGGCGCCCCCGTGACGGACCGCGAGCGGCTGCGCAATAGCCCGTGGACCCGGAGGCATCCACCCCGACGCGGCGGGGGAAGGCCCCGGCGACGGCGCGTGCAACGGGGCGGAGTCCAGTACCGGCGCGGCGTGCGCTCGATCCAAGGCGGAGGGGGCCGGCGCGGGCGACGACGGGTGGGCTGGGGTCGAGTGCTGCGTCGACTCTGCCGACTTCCTCGCGGTCTCGCTGAGCTCGAGCAGCGACCGCTGGGGCAAGCCCCCGCCGTAGAGGCTTGCCGACACCTTGCGCAAGGCGTCGCGCATCGACGCTGCGCCCGCAAAGCGATCGGCCCTTGCGAATGCGAGCGCGCCGTCCACGACCGCGCAGAGCGACGGGTGAGCGCCGGGCAAGACGCTGGCCAGCGAAGGGGCAGGCGTCGTGGCCGCCGAAATCATCATTTGCTGCACCGTGTCGGCCTCGTGCACCAGGCGCCCCGAGGCGAGCGTGAATAGCGTGGCGCCCGCCGCCCACACGTCCGTCCGCCCGTCGATCTCGCCGGTCTTGCCGAGCACCTGCTCGGGCGCCATGAAGGCCGGGGTTCCCATCGTGATGCCGGTCCGCGTGGCTTGCGACGAAGCCGCATCGCGGAGACGGGCAATGCCGAAATCGAGCACCTTGAGTCGTCCGTCGAGCGTGAGAAGCAGGTTGGCTGGCTTGATGTCCCGATGGACGACGCCGCGCTCGTGGGCGGCCGCCAGCACATCGAGCAACTCGATTCCGAGATCGACGACGAAGCGATCGGCCAAGCGCTTGCCGAGGCGCTCCCACACCGCTTCGACCGACTCGCCGCGCAGGAGCTCCATCACGAGGAAGGCGGTGCCGTCTTCGGCTACGTCGTCGTCGAGCACAGACACGACGCCCGGATGCTTGACCGCGCCTGCCGCCTGCCCCTCCCTCAGAAAACGGTTGCGCAGGTCGCTGCTGAGCGACAACTCCGGATGCAGCAGCTTGACGGCGAATTCGTTGCCGTTGCGATGGGTTGCCGCGTAAACGGCGGCCATTCCGCCCACCCCCAAAATGCGATCGAGCCGGTACTTGCCCCGTAGCGTGGTGCCGAGCCGGGCGCGGGCGCGGGCGACTTGTTCGTCGGCATCGGTCTCCGATTCTGACATGGCACACTGCCCCGCGCGCCCCGAACGTATAGCAAAAAAGCATCGCCGAGGCACGGGCCCTGCGTCAAGGGCCACCCCGCCGCCCGTCGCGCTACGCCCGCCCTCCGCACAACGCGCGAAGCGCGCGCTCGCCCACGATCGGGCTCAGCGACGGGCGGCCTTCCCGGACCTGCCCGCGCGGAAGTCGTCCGCGACCCACGCCACGCGGCCCCGAAGGCCGCATGCTGTTCACGACGGCACGAAGATGCGAACGCCAAACCCCGTAGCACCCACCCCTCCGTGGATATCGGCCCCGAACCGGGCCTAAGTCACTAAATGGGGAATGCACCAATGGCTCCTATGGATTCCCCCTTTCCACGGGCGGACGGATCCCCTCATGCCTGCCTGATTCGTTGCGGCACGGCGAGGGCCTCGTGAATAGCAAAACGACGAAACGCGCCGGGGAGAGCTTGCGATTCGAAACCCGCGCCCCACGACGCGACTCGCGCATCAACACGGAAGAGCGAGATGCAGGCTCACGGAGCTCGGGCGAGAGGCTTGGCGAACCCGATCTCCGTGGGGCAAGATGGCCTCCGATGAGAACGCGCATCCCGTCGCTGTTCGGCCTGGCTCTGGCCGTAGGTACGCTCTCCTGCTCTGGCGCGGGGTCCTTTCCACCCCTCAACACGTGCTGCGTCGTCCCAGCGGCCGATGGGACCATCGTGTGCTTCTGCGGCGCCTCGACGACGCCCGGAGACGCCTTCACCGTCCGAGTATCGGGCTCCACCTGCACGGTCACCAGCACGAACGATGGCGGAGGCGACGTCCAGGTTCATGGAGCCCCCCCGCAGGCGCAGACCGATTGCGCGAACCCGCAAGGGGGCTGATCGTCCGGCGCCGTCGTCGACACCACGCATCTCCCGCGCATCAGCGCGATCCCATGCACGGTCTGAATGGGACCCTATCTCATCACGGGTGTGGCGCGATCACCAGGCGCGCGGAGGGCGCGAACTTGTGCGCTCGCTCCAGGACGCGCCGCGCGTCGTCGGGGCTGTCTGTGAGCACGGCCGCCATCAGCCCCTCGTTCGTAACGCTGACGTCGATCATGAGCCAGGAGCCAGGCAGGGCGTACGGATCTTCGGGGAGCTCGGGCGCGTCTCCCAACGTGACGGCAGCTTCATGGCACTCGAGGGCGCGCTGCAGCACGCCGACGGGCATATTCACCGTCGGTCGCATGTGCAGGTCCGCACCGCGCAGACGCAGGTCGCCCCCGGCCCCCTGGTTCACGTGCAGATAGGCTGCCTGGACGCTCTCGATGATGGATGGAGAAAGCGCGTCCGCCGCCAACGGACCCGCATCCTTCTCGCAAGCATCGTCGAGCTCGTGCGCGCGGTCCACGGCCGTTCGCTTGTCCGGCAGAAGCGGGAACCACGAGCACGACCCGCAGCCCGAGAGAGCCATCGATGCCGCCCACGACCAAGCAATCAATCGCCGCATCGGCCGTGGATGTTACACAAAGTGGCGTGGACGTCGAACGTGAGGCACCCGACCACGACGAAGAAGAGCAGGCAGCCCATGGCTGAGCGATCGCCTCCCCTGGAGCGCACACAGGTTCATGCGCCTGGCAAGGGAGGCGGTAGCCCTGTCAGCTGTGGTGCTGCTTCAGTCTGCGCTACTCCCATCGGTGCTCGCATCAGGCGCGGCATCAGGCGTGGCATCAGGCGTGGCATCAGGCGTGGCATCAGGCGCGGCATCAGGCGTGGCGTCAGGCGTGCTCGCCTCCACGGACGCTTCCGCGGACGTGCCCCCGTCGCCAGCGTCCGGCACGGGTCCGGCATCCGACCCCGCATCATCAAACACACCCGTATTTGCGAAGTCGCACACACCCACGTAGGGGGCGGTCGTGTTTCCGAGCGAGGTGCAAATCGACGACGCTCCGCCGTTGCAACCCGGCTGACAATTCGGGTTGCTGCTTGGCGTGAGGTCCCCGTTGCTGTCGACCGGGCAGCAGTAGTTTTCGGGGCAGAACGCGAGCACGTCGTAGCCGCCGTCGATGCCGTTGACCCCTGCCCCGGCGGCGAGGAAGAGAACGGTGTTTCCCTGGGCGGACAGGGTGCCCTGGTTGGCCACTTGCCACGCTGAGACGGTGCAGGCGAGGCCGCTTTTGCACTCGTTGTGGCTGTCGTACGGATTGCATCGGTCGCCTTCGGGAACGTTGCCGTAGGCCCATCCGCCGATGCAGCCTGCCGGTGCCAGGGCGAACGCGAGTGAGCCAACGGCAACCAGCGCAGCGATGCGAGCGAGATTGAGCGGGGGCATGAAAGAGCTCTTCACAGTCGTTGTAGGCTTCATGGTGATCTCCGAGATTCCAAGCCGCGCTTAGAGGCGGACCAGCCAAGCAATGATGATTCGATCGTCGGACTTTTGCAGGTCCGCCCGCCAGCCCGGACCCGAAGGCGTCGAGATGTAGCCGTCGGGCGAAGTGTCGCCGCCGTGACCGTTGAAGAACGGAACGCTCGAGCCCCGATGGTTGAACTCGACGTCGAGCGTGAAATAGTCGCTCGGCATGTATTGGAAGCCGGCCTCGTAGTCCCACATGTTGATCTTGGAGCCGAAGTTGATGTCGTACGGGCTCGTGGGTGGGACGTACGCGACTTGTGCCGTGCTCTCGGGCTGGGGAAGGGGCTGGGCATTCCCAGTGGGCGTCAGGATGAGGTAGCGGCTGGGGTTGGTCATATAGCCGCCGCCGACGGTGATCGCGAACTGGTCGCCGAACCAGGCGCGCTGGTAGGTCATGGCGCTTAGGAAGCGCGCCGGGCATGGCGCTGTGACGCTGCAGTGGCCCTCCGCCGATTTGCCGGAGAACGCGACACCGTCACCGTGTTCGCCGCCGAGGTCAGCGGTGTACGACGCGGCGAGGCGTGTGATGAACGACCCGCCGGGGTCGTTATAGTATCGGATATTGAAGCTGTTGTCCGTGTGCCAGCGGTAAAGGCCCGGCAGGTCCTGTGCGTCAAAGCCGAAGTAGTCGTTCGAGTTCGCCGAGATCCACTCGACGGGACGGAACATAACCTGGCCGCCGAAGCCGGGCATGTCGTTGAACTTGGCGTACGACTGCCAGCCGTTGATGATCCAAGGCTCGATCTTCAGGGTGTCGGTCGGGAAAATCTGCGTCCGGATGCCGTTGAAGAACCAGGGCGTGTTGTCCGAGGTATACGACGGCACGTACATCCAGTTCTCGTACGCCGTGTACGAGAACAGACCGACGTACGACATGAAGATGCCCGCGTCGACGTTGATTCCGTGGAGCACATCCCAGTGGTACCCGCCGTTCCACTCGCTGATGTACCGGAGCGTGTTCTGCAAGTCGAACTGCCCGTGAAAGGTGCTGAAGTCATTGCGCGGAATCTCGACGGCGCGGTACCCGAACTGCGTCATGATGCGCATGCGCGTGTTCTTGATGTGGAAGTCGCCGCCGAGTCCCAGGAAGGCCAGTGAGATCTCGTTGTCTCGCGCGATCGACGTCGACCCGATGACCGTATGGTCGATCGGGTTGGCCTTGGACTGTGTGTAGTTTACGTCGACGAGAAACTCGCCCGTGAAGTAGGGCGTGTCGATCACAGGCTTCTTCTGTCGGCTGGTGCCGTTGATCCAGCCGAAGTCCAACGCAAAAGGTGGGCTCTGCGTCTGGGCGATGCCATCGAACGGGCCCGGCGCGGGCGCAGCGGCGGGCGCCGCCGGCGCTGCGGGTGCTGCGGGCGCGAACGTTGCCGGGGGCGGCGCAGTCGCCGCGGGGGCGGGCGCCATAGGGGGCGCCGCCGGGGCAGCCGCAGCTGCAGGCGGTGGGGCCGCGGGCGCCGCGGCGGGCGGCGGGGCCGCGGGCGGAGGCGTCTCGGCGGGAGGTGGCGTGGGTGGCGCTTGCGCGAACACCACGCTCTCCACGGAGACGGACAGCGCGCCCAAGACGGTACCCAAGCGCAGGCTGCGAAGGCTCGACTTACGTTTCATAGATGGAACTCCTCGCGTTTTCGACGAAGACAAGGGACCGCCATCGACGCGTGATGATTCGCGCGCCGGAGCCCCGGCGGTGACGGCTAGGTCGCCTTGCGGCGACGGCCTTCGACCCGTGGCTTCAGTGAGCTACGAGTGCTTCCTTAGGACGCAACGGAATAAAAAAGACGTTAATTGTAGCTCCGGGGGTGGAATCAAAATTGGATAACGAATGTGGAAAAAACGGGATCACGACCGCGCAGTGCTGACGAAACCGTGACGACATACATGCCCTCGCATTCTGCGGTTATCAAACGGTGCCGCAAGAAACGGGGGCCTCGCGGACGCTGGGTGATCCGGCGCAAGAATGTGCAAAATCGTTGCGATGCTCCGCGCAAATCGGAGATAAAAATGGGGACATCCAATGCAGACCTCACTTGCCGTCGTCCTGGACGACGATCCTTCTTCGAGCTCGATCCGGAGGTCCAGCCCTCCGGTCCAAGCGCGCGCGAAGCGCGCAGTCACGCCGCTCGTCCTCCTAGCCGAGAGCGACGCACGCGTGCGCGCTTATCTGAGCACGGTCCTCTGCAACCAGCGGATGCGCGTGATCGAGGCCGACACGGGGACGCAGGGGCTCGCGCATGCGACCGCATACAACCCCGACATCGTCATCATCGACTTCGGCCTCCCGGACCTAAACGGCATCCAGGTCACTACCAAGCTCCGGGCGTGGTCGGATGCGCCCATCTTTATCCTCTCTGAACGTGAGGACGAGAACCAAAGAATCCCAGCGCTCGACTCGGGCGCGAACGAGTACCTGACGAAGCCATTCGGAACGGGCGAGCTTCTCGCCCGCGTCCGGGTGTGGCTCCGTCACCATCAGCGTGCGAGCGCGCACTCGCTGGGCACGGCGCTCGAGGTCGGGCCGTTCCGCATCGACTTCGGCAAACTGCAGGCGTTTGTGCGCGGGCACGAAGTGCGGCTCACGCAGCGTCAGTACAAGCTGTTCGAGACCATGATGCGCAGCGCCGGCGAGGTGCTGACGCACGAGCAGATCATGATGGCCGTCTGGGGCCCGGCGCATATGAACGCCACGCAGTACCTTCGCGTGTACATGGGCCAGCTGCGGCGCAAGTTCGAGATCGACGCTGCCCGTCCGTACTACTTCTTGACCGAGCCTGGGATCGGATATCGTCTCCGCAAAGACTAACCGCCCTATGCGGATCCGGGTGACCCTCGCCGCCCTCAGATGGCGGACAACTAGCGGCAAGCGGGGGCGTGCGCTGCGGCGTACGCCTTCGCCCGGTCCAGGATTCGAAGGGTGTCCGAGACATGGTCGCCGCTCAGCGTCACCTGGAAATTGCCGTCTTCGGGCTTCACTTCGATCTCCAACCACGAATCGCGCAGGCCGTACGGATCGTTCGGTACCCGCGACGCGTCCACCTCGCCGTCGAGGACGCGCAGGTTGTGGCATCGAAGAATCCGATCGAAGCGCGAAAGAGTGACTCCTTGCGGCGGCCTCACGACGAGCTTCACCGTGCGGATCTGGCACGTGCCTCTGCAGGGATCCTGGTAGACCGCGGCGCGCGCGCTCAGGACCGTCATCGCATCCACGGCTCTTGCTTCGTCCTCGGCCGGCAGGGCGTCCCGGCACTCGGACGCTTCTACGCTCGCTGCGCGCGCCGGCAGCGGGACCTGTGCGGCGCACCCGAACGCCAGAAGCACCGCCCCGGCCATCGCAACTCCGCGGATCACTGGGTCGACGCCGACACCCACGCCAAGGAGTACGGTCCGGCGCCGGCCAAGGTTACGCGACCGGGGGTGCAGGCGAACGGGCGCGCCATGCCGTGCACGCTACGGGATGCTCTCCATGGCAAGCATGTGCTCGTGCGCATATCGGGTCGCGCGGCCAAGCACCTCGATATTGTCGTCCACAGAGTCGGCGCGTACCGTCACGGCGAAGTTGCCATTCTCCGGTGTCACTTGGATGTCCAGCCATCGGTCCGCAAGCCAATACGGGTCGTCAGGGATCTCGGCTGGATTGACCTTTCCCAGGAGCACACGGGCGCTGTGGCACTGCAGAATTCGGGTCAGCTCTTCGGCGGTCACGCCGGTCGGCGGCCGGAGTACCAGTTTGACGCCAGAAGGCCGCTCTTCGACGTTGTTCGGGTTCACGAGGATGTGAGCGTACAGGGGCTGGATGCGCAGCACGGCGTTCGCTTGCAGAAGCTGCGTCGCGGCGGGGGCGGTCACTCTGGAATCGCACTGCTCGTGCTCTGCCGAAGCAGCAGCCGTCGCGGGCGGTACGCCGGTCTCGCACGCCAACACAAAGGCCAAACCGAACGCGGTCGAGATCGCTTGCGGATGGATTCCCACAGGGTCACCTCCGAGAGGGCGCTGCACCGTACCCGGCCGCTAGACGAAGTCAACCAAGGATCTCGACGTACGTCCGTTCCGCGCGCGCGGAACGGCCCCCCATCCCGAATCAGGCGGGTCGCACGCTCCACCCCAACGACGGCCGGCAGGCCGTACTCCCGTGCGATCGCCGTGCTAGGGGTCATGAGGCCCCCTCGAGCTCCCGCGTCCTCTCGGGCGGGCCACTCGTTTCGGGCGCGCCACTCGTTCGCCTCAGTGCCGCTCGAAAGTTTGCACCGCCCCCTTGGTTGCGTCTGGACGCCACGGCTAGAGCGTTCCCGCCCCGTGCGCTGCCGAATAGGCTTTCGCCCGCTGCAAGATGCGCAGTGTGTCCGAGACGTGGTCGCCGACCAGCGTCACGAGGTAATTGCCTGCGTCGAGCTTCACGTCGATCTCGAGCCACGAGTCGCGGATGCCGTACGGGTCGTTCGGTATCCGCGACGCGTCCACCTCGCCGTCAAGCACGCGGAGGTTGTGGCATCGCAGCATCCGGGCAAAGCGCTCGGGATCGACCCCTGCCGGCGGCCGCACGACGAGGTAGACGCCCCAGACTGTACACACACCGTTGCACGCGTTCTGATGGAACTTCGGACGGACCTCGAGAACCCGAATCGACTCGAGCGCTCGCGCCTCTTCCTCCGCGGGCAGCGCGTCCCGGCACTCGTTGGCCTCCATGCTCGCCGCGCGTGCGGGTATGGGAACGGGCGTGGCGCACGCGCCGGCAAAGAGCCCCAGCGCGGTGACCATAGCCCAGAGCGAAGCACCTCTGCCGCTGGCCCTTTTTACGTTGACGCCCACGCCGGAGATTACGTCCGCGGGCCGGGAAGGTTACGTAACCGGGAGCGCGGGCGCACACGCCGGGCGGGCGCGCACGCACTCTGCCGGCCTTTGTAAATTCCGGCCACCGCTCGCAGTCGACACGTGGCGAGATCGTGTCCGGGGCAACCGCCGCGAGATCCCAACCGACCGAGAAGCCACGAGGCCTGTCCTGCATTGGTTTGGCTTCGTCGTTCACGAGCCCATCCGCACGCTAGGCAGGCCTGAGGCAGGCCTCGCCCGCCGGTTGCCGTCTCAGTCTTGGTTGGCGGTCTGCCGGACGCTCTCGGCGTCCGGCTTGTTGGCCCAGTTCCAGTCCGCGCACCTCGCGCCGGGAAGTGCCTGTGCGAGACGTGCCACGAATTGAGCAACGCCCTCGTCGACGCTCCGGCCGGTGTATCGGATGCCCACGATCGCGACCGATCGGTGCTCCGGGACGGAAAAGAGCGTCGCTGCCAAGTCGATGGCGTTCGGGTCCTTGGAACGCCCGATGCCCGTTCGGGCCCCCATGATGGGGGATGCCTCGTGGTGCGTCTCCGCGTCCTTGGGGAGCGAAACCTGCCCGTGCGTCGGCAGCCGTCCCGCGACGGTCAGGACGAGCACGAGGTCGCCGCGGGCTCCGACCGCAATCTGCGCCAGCAGGGCGTCCGAGAACCCGTTGTCGCGACTCACGTCGGCGATGGCCGTCGACAGCGCGGGGTTCGCGGTGATGAAGGATTCGGTGTACGCGGCCTCGCATATCCCTCCCCCGAAGACGGGCGAAAGCTGCGTCTTCACGGCTCCCCACGAATCGGAGCTCAACTGCCCATCCTTGTAGACGCCAAAAACCGACACCGCGTGCTGCGCAGGTCGGAAGTCCGGCGCCATTTTGCTCGTGATGTGCACATCGGGCTCGCATCCGACGATCGAGAACGCAGTCCCGACCGCGAAGGCCACGCCGCGCCCGTGGGTGCGCAACGACATTTCGCGTAGGCGCGGCAGGCGCGCGGTCGAAGGCATCCTCGGAGCCGTGAGAGTACTCCGGGCCGATGTGCCATTTCGAGACGCACGCGGGGGTCTGGTCGCACATTTTACGTGTTCTTTACTGGTGCGGGTGCGACGCGCGGTCCGGGCGGTGGCGCCCCAACCGCAGCCGACCAGGGGGTCGTTGATGCCCTTCCGGCTGGCCCGCGAGGACAGCCAACTCCCACTCGAACATTTCGTGCAGATGTCCGGTTGAAGACTATCTGTTTTCGCGGGCCCACCGGCTCGCATACGAAGCCGGTATCGAATTTACGGCTCGTTGATAGGCCACCGGCTGTGCTAATGTGAATAGTCTATTGACCATGACCGAGACCGTATGCCACGCCCGGCGCTCGACAGAGCGCTCTTTGACGCGACACGCGACACGCGGACGATCCGCCCCGTGCGAAGCCCGCGCACTAGCCGAGGTTCAATCGATAGCCTCCGCCCGCGTCGCTCACCAGGTACTTCGGCCGGGTCGGGTCCTTCTCCAACTTGAGCCGGAGATGCCGCACGTAGGCCCGCAGGTACTGCGCACGGATCGACGCCTTGGGGCCCCACACGGCGGCGAGAATCTGGTCTTCGGTCATCGCGCGTCCCGGATTGTGCGCCAGAATGAGCAACAGCTTGCATTCAAGCGGTGTGATGTGAACCTCGCGTCCTTCGACGAGGATGGTTCGGCGATCCCGATCGATGCGCAGCCGCTCGGTGGCCAAATGCAACGCGAAGCGCTGGGCGTGCATTCGACCCTTCTGGCGAAGCCAAACGCGCAAACGTCCCGCGAGATCGGTCCAAGCGAAGGGGCGAACGATGTAATCGTTCGCTCCGGCGTCGAGGAGGGCCCCTCGCTGGCTCGGTCGCGAAGCGTTGACAATGGCCACGATCGGTGTGGCGGTCCAATCGCGAATCCGCGCCGTCAGTCGCACGCCGTCCGCACCCAGATGGACGGCGTCGAGCACGACGATGTCGGGCTCATGGCCGACCGCCCGAGTCAACGCGCTAACGCGCGGCGACGCTTGCTCGGCGCGAAAGCCGAAGCCGATCAGGTTGGACGCGATCGATCGACCCGACCGAAGCTCATCCTCGACCACGAGGACCAAAGGCTCCGCAGCGAACTGCCCATTCATCGCGGATCACCAGCCTGGGGGGGGCATCGGCGCATCATGGAGGCTTTTACTTGTTGTAGTGCGGTGGGCAATCAAAAGGCCGTAAATTGAGAGATGGGCGAACGGCCGGCGACAGCCGTGTTTATGGACGACATCGGGATCGACCCAAATATTGATCGTAATTTTATTCGCGCGTCCCATCCTTCGCGGTCACTTTGATGCCGCGTGATCCGGCCCGCTCTCAAAAACCGTTCGGGCCGCAAGCCCAAACTCGCCGTGGCGGGACTTTGTTGCTCGGAACGGCTGAGGTGACGACGAAACTTCGCAAGACGACGAAATTTCGCAAATCGACGGCCCTGCCGCGGCGACGGAGTTCGCCTGCCGAAGCGCGCCGCGCAAACGGGCGCGAGTCGAGGCGAGTCGAAGGAGGCCGCAAGCGCGTGTTTATACTTCGATTACGAATGGACCCGATCTATTTGCGCATCGATTATCTCAATCCAGGTTAATGTCTGCGGTGCGCGAGCGCCCGTTGCAAACAGGGTCGCGCGTGGAGTGAAGGAGTTGTCGTTGATGAGTCAAGCGAATCGAGTGATGCTGGTCCTGGCCTCGCTGGCCGTCGTTCTTGCGAACGCCGCATGCGCCACGCAGTCCGACGGTCTTCGTCGGATGGCCGCCGAAGACCCCGAGCGAGCGGCGGCAAATGAGTCATCGCCGCCCGGCGCATTCGGCGCGACCACCTACACGCATTGGGCGGCGGCCGAGCGGCTGCGCGATGTCGAACAGGCCACCTGCGCCGAAGTGCCAGAGGCCGACCGCGATCAAGGGCCGCTCGCCCACCGCGACCAAATCACCGGCGTCGAGACGCTCAGTGTGCGGCCTCACGCGAAGGAGCCGACTCTCCAGCCCGCTGGCGTCGCGGTGTACCTGCGCGCCGCGCCGGGCATGACCGAGGCATCACTCGGCCGTGTTCTCGAGTGCCATTTGGCTCACCATGCGGTGGTCGGCGACCGCGTCGCGGACCGCTCGAGCCCACTGTTTGTCGATGACGCGCGCGTGGCGCTGTCCGCGACGGGCGCTGGATTCCGCATCGCGATTACGGCCCGAAATGTTACAGCGGCCCGGGCGATCATCGAGCGAGCGCTCGCGCTCGCCGAATGATCGGCTATTTGTTTCGGGCCGATTTCGTATTGGCGATACTCGCCTGGTTGAGCGACTCCGATCGACCTCAACGCCATGATCGAACGGATTTGTGGGCTCGCCGGTGTCTTCATCGCCGGCGTGGGCTGTGCTTATAACCCCATTTGGCCCGACATGCGGACGCCGGTCGACCGCGCCCGCGACGTCGTTTCACGCTGCACTCAGCCCGACGAGGCCGTCGACGCCCTGGTTCTTTCGACTTCGGATCTCGAAGGCGTCGAGCCCGCGTACTTCTATGTCCCGTCCGGCATGGACCGGTCCATGCGGCTGAGGGGGGTCCGCTTGCGCTTTCGACCGAAAGCCATCTTATCCGCCGATTCGCTCCAGCGCAGCGCCGAATGCCACCAGTCTCTGGTCACGCTCGGCAGCGCCCACGCAATACCCGACGATCCGTACGCATTGCCCGGGTCCTGGCTTGACATTAAGGCGATCTCCACCGGCGACGGGTACGTCGTGACCGTCCTCATCGACGACCGCGAAAAGGCGCAACGGGTTGTCGATCGCGCTCGGCATTTCGCGGCGCAGCAGCGGTAAGCCTCGGCCCATTCGGGGCCCGGTGGCCACGGCGGCCCCTGAGCCGCCAGCCGCCCGCTTCGGCCTCTCGCCTCGAAGTCGACCTTTCACGTCATTCGCGTTAGCGGTGGCGCCGATGCATCCAACGGCCTGGCTCACAGTCGCCTTGCTCGTTGTCCTGATTGCGTGCGGTCCGGGTAGCTCCGGCCTCCAAGGTGTGTCGTGCACAGAAGACAGCGACTGCGGATCGGGCCTCCGGTGTCTGTCCGAGTCGTTGCCTTCGACCGACGGCGGGTGCACGGGGCTCGGCAAGGAGTGTCTGACGCTTTGCAGCAAGGACATGGAGTGCACCACGTCCCTCGCCCCCGGTTACGCATGCTCCAGCGGACCGTGCGGAGCTGACGTCCCAACGTGCCAGCCCCTGGCATTCAGCCTGGAGGACAGCGGCGGTAGTCTGGAAGCGACCGTCCTTTCCGATGCAACCGTGCCGTCCGACGCGACCGTGCCGTCCGATGCGACCCGATCGTTCGACGCGACCGCCCCATGACTCCTCCTTCTGCCTTCTGCGATCCGCGAAACGAAAAAGCGCAGCACGCCTCCGGCGGTCGCCCTCGGCGTTTCATCGCCTCGCGGATCGGGTATTTGCTGCGCCGTCTTGCTCCCCCCCCGAGTGGACAGTCAGTCCCCGGTGCCGTCTGCTGCGTCCGGTGTCGACCCATCTGCCGCGTCCGGTGACGAGGACCCGGTATCGAGAGCGGAAGACCCGTCCGCAGTGGAAGATCCATCTGACGCATCGGGTGAAGACGACCCCGCGTCGGGTTCCGGCGTCGTGGGGGGCGGCCCTAGCGAGCAGAACTCCCCGGTCACGAATGCCGTGAGGCCCCCGTCGTCTCCCGCGTCCGGCTCCTGGGTTTGGCAGTACATCGCCCTCTGGCACTGCGCCAAGAATTGGCAGTTGGTCGAGGTGCTCGTGATGGTGCCGTTTGCGTCGTGCGCGCAGCAAAATGCCAAGCCGGCCGCACATGCGTACGCGGGGGTCGTGCCCTCGTTCGTGGACGGGATCCAGGTGCATTGCTCGGTCGGCGAGTTCGCACACTCGTCGTGACTGAGAAGCGGATTGCATCGGTCGCCATCCGCCGTCGCAGTGCAGCCGGCCGAAAGGACGAGGCACGCCATCGGCAAGGCCAGCAAAACGATGCCGCAGCGTATCCAAGTCGAAAATTCCATTGCCGCTTTCATGCTGCTCTCCTGCGCTTTTAAAATCGGATTAGAAGCGCGGCAATGATCTTGGACTCGGATCGCACCAGGTCCGGTTGCCATCCGCTTGGCACGATCGTCGTCGTGTATCCGTCCGGCGAGGTCACCCCGCCATGTCCAGCGAAGTACGGAACACTCGCTTCACGATGGACGTATTCGATTTCCCACGTCTCCAGTTCATTGGGCATCCACTGGATGGTCGTCGAAGCGTCCCACGCGTCGAATTTCGTTCCCGTGCTCATGTCGAAGCCGGTGATCGGAGTGCCCGGAGTGGCGGCGCCGGTAGGCGCGAGGACGAGGTACCGCCCGGGGTTGTGCATGATGCCCCCGCCGAAGGTCCAGCCAATGTGATCTTCCCAGAACCATATGCGGTGGTACACCATGCCGCTCAGGAAGTTCTGGGTGCACGGCGTCGACGCCGTACAGCCTCCCTCTTTGCCGCCGCCGCCGAAGGGGGTGACGCCGTCGCCTTGCTCGCCGCCGATGTCGCCCGTCACCGAGAAAGCGGCTCGATGCAACAGAGAGCCCGGCGCATTGAAGTACCGAAGCTCGACGCTGTTGTCACTGTGGAAGCGCATCCGGCCCGGATCGTCGCCGGTGTCCCAGCCGATGTAGCCGTTGGAGACGAACTCCCACGACTCGTCCGGCCGCCAAAGCACCTGAAACCCCACGCCGGGCAGCTCGTTGAACTTGCCGTACGTCTGCCATCCGTTAATGAGCCAGAGCTCCGCCTTGAATTTGTCAGTCGGGAATGCCTGAAGGCGGGCGCCGTTGAAGAACCACGGAGTGTTGTCGGACGTATAGGACGGCTGGTACGCCCAGTTCTCGAAGCTCGCGTACGAAAATAGCCCCACGTACGACATGAAAATGCCGACGTCGAGGTTGACGCCGTGCCACACGTCCCAGTGGTGGCCGCCGTACGCTTCGCTCACATACCGAAGCGCCGTCGCCAGATCGAACTGCCCGCGAAGGATACTCCCATCGTTCCGAGGGATCTGGGTCGACCGAGTGCCAAACTGCGTCATGAATCGGCCCCGGGTGTTGCCCCAGTGAAAGTCCCCGCCAAAACCGAGAAATTGGAGCGTCACCTCGTTGTATCGAGAGATCGCGGTCGATCCGACGACCGTGTCGTCGATGGGCCGATTGAACCCGTACGCATAGTTGATATCGAGCAGGAAACTGCCCGTGAAGTATTCGCTGTCCAGCAACGATTTGTGTTGCCGGTTCGCGCCGTTGAGCCACGCAAAGTCGCCGAACGCAAACGGCTCCGCTGGCTTCTCAACCGAAACGGCCGAAGCCGCCAGCGCCGCAGCGCTTTGCGCGGGAGTGGAAGCGAGCGTCGGCTGGGACGGACCGGGCGACTGCGCCGCCGGCGCGGAGGATGGAGCCGCCGTAGGCTCCGGCCGCCCCGCCGGTGGGGCGGGTAGCGGCTCCGGCGGAAGGGTCGACTGCGCGTACACGACGGACTCTGCCCCCCAGGCCACGAATGCGACAATCCACGCGCAACGAGCGCGAGAGAGCGAGCCAAGCATCTTGATACTCCTGATGGGGGCGCGGCGCGCCGGCGCACCGCCAGGCGAGACTTCCGGCGAGTACGCGCGGCGACGCCGTCGTCGCTGGGCGAGTTCGCCGACCACAGAACCGTGTCTTGCACCGGCCTCGCACCCGTGTGGACAGTAGGCGATCGGGCACTAAAAATTTGATAAAAGTGCACGACGAGAAAGTAAATGCCACGCCGCGTGATCAGTTAAGACATAGGCAATCGTCGCGTCTTGATCTCGACTCGGTCTCGAAACATAAACGTACGGATAGGCTCAATTTAGTGTGTTTTTCGCGCGGTGGGGTCGAGATGGTGTCGGCCCGGAATCGGTTCGATCGAATGTATCTTGATGAACCTTTAGCGTCGCCGGTGCGTCACATTTTAATGCGCCGTTCACGGCTGTTGCGACGGGTCGTCGCATGGGCCCAAGGCCGGGTCGTCCGGACCCGCGGATGGCCCGCGTGGGGTAGCCCAACGATGCTGTCACGCCCTCTTGAGCAAGGAGTGCGCAATCATCAACAACAGCAGGAAGACCAGCATGCCCGACGCGGTGACCGCCTCCGCCGGTTCAACCTTCCCGAACGGGCGCAAGCCGCGCGCCGACAGGCGTTCGAACGCGGATTGGGAGGCAAGGATCGGTCGAGCATGCGCCGCGCAAAAGTCGTCTGTTGCGGCCGTGCTGACTAGCGCGGACAGCTCTTCGCGCAGTCGTCAACCTGGCAATTGCGAATTGCGTTGTAGTTCGATATCGCGCCCTCGTAGGTCGTCGCACATCCGTTCGTGCACGTCGTGTCGCCTGCGTCGCAAGCAGCCATGCATGCGCTCAGCGGGACGCAGCCCGCGACCGGTCCGCACAACCGGTCGGGGTCGGGGTCGGCGTCGGGGTCGGCGTCGGGGTCGGCGGTCGGCGTCGGCGTCGGGGTCGGGGTCGGGTTA
>Ga0116135_1000008_pt1 | contig 89163 bp, 64 predicted proteins | sample June2015DPH_20_1_FD_89738 | JGI IMG/M metagenome (GOLD analysis project Ga0116135, IMG submission 89738) | Peatland microbial communities from SPRUCE experiment site at the Marcell Experimental Forest, Minnesota, USA - June2015DPH_20_10 | ecosystem: Environmental > Terrestrial > Soil > Wetlands... | reverse complement strand
AAGCACCGCACACAAGGGGAGAATTTGTGCCGTTCATCTCACATGCAGAAGGTTCTGCGGCAGAACTAGACACGCAACTGCTCCTGAGTGAAGAGTTCAAGTTCTGCGGAGCAGCTCGACTGCACCAAATGATTTCGGAGATTCGCAGAATGCTGAATTCACTGCGGTGAAAGCGGGTCGTTCGCCGCTGATTACCCATTGCCGGGCATTTGTCACTTATCACTCGTCACTTATCACTTTTCTAGGAGCCCGAGAATGGAAACGCTGCTGCAAGACATTCGCTACGGAATTCGCATGCTGGCGAAGAATCCCGGCTTCACGGCCATCGCCATTCTCACCTTGGCGCTGGGCATCGGCGCGAATACGGCAATCTTCTCTGTCGTCAACGCAGAGCTTCTGCGCCCTCTGCCCTACCGTGATCCCGGCCAGCTCGTGCGCGTGGCCACCGCGAACGCGCGACTCCACACCGTGAGTGGCGCGGTGTCCTATCCTGATTTTGCGGACTGGCGCTCACAAAATCGCGTCTTTCAGGGCATGGCTGCGTACACAGACTCCAGCTTTGCTCTCACGGGAATCGAACAGCCCGCGCACCTGCAGGCCGCGACTGTCACCGCCGCGATGTTCAGTTTGTTGGGAGTCCCGCCGGAATTGGGCCGCGCGTTTCTGCCGGAGGACGATGAACCGCACCATCACGTCGTGATTCTCAGCCATGGTTTGTGGAAAGAGCGCTTCGGCGGCGATCGACAGATCATCGGTCGCGTGATCACGCTCGATAACAGCGCCTACACCGTGGTGGGCGTGATGCCGGCAAGCTTTCAGTATCTGCTGCAAAGGGAGACGCCGGCGCTGTGGTCCAGCTTCAGTCCCATGCGGGAATCCACTACCGATTCAACTACGATGGCCGACGAACGCGACGCGCATTTTTTGAGAGTGATCGCGCGATTGAAGCCCGGCGTCAACGTGGCAGAGGCGCAGGCTAACCTGGACGTGATCACGGCTTCGCTGGCTACACAATATCCGGACAGCAATAAGTATTTCAGCGCGCGCGTGGTTTCCGAGCAGGAAGAATTGACTCACACGATTCGTCCGGCGCTTTTCGTAATGATGGTAGCAGTGGGATTTGTGCTCTTGATTGCGTGTATGAACGTGGCGAATCTGTTGCTGGCGCGCGCCACCTCGCGCACACGCGAAATCGCCATACGTTCGGCGCTCGGCGCGGGACGCCAGCGCGTGGTTCGGCAGCTCCTCACCGAAAGTTTTCTGCTCGCGCTGATGGCCGGTGTACTTGGTCTGCTGCTGGCGATGTGGGGAAGCGCCGCGCTGGTGCGCTTCAGTCCGGCAAATCTACCGCGGATCGCTGAAATTCGGATGGACGGTTGGGTGCTGGCGTTCACCATGGGACTATCGCTGGCCACCGGGATGCTGTTCGGGCTCGCGCCTGCATTGCAGGTATCGCACGCGAATATCGTGGATGCTCTGAAAGAAGGCGCGCTCAGCAGCACCGCGGGTCGAGGGCGTCATGCGTTGCGCAGTTCTTTGGTGATTGTGGAAATGGCGTTGGCGCTGGTGCTGCTGGTGAGTAGCGGCCTTCTGATTCGCAGCCTGGTGCATTTGCAGAACGTCAATCCGGGATTTGATTCGCACAACGTGATGACCTCCAACGTGGATTTGCCGGACGAGAAATATTCGGATGCAAAGAAGGTGCAGTATTTCAAGGACCTGATGCCTCAGCTCAAGGCGCTGCCGGGAGTTCAATCAGCGGCGGGCATCTATCCGCTGCCGATGGGCGGCGATGAAATTCGGACCATGTATCAAATTGACGGGCATCCGGTGCCCAAGAGCGAGCAGCCGCACACCTCCCTGCGAGACGTAACGCCGGAGTATTTTGCGACGATGCGAATTCCCATTCTGCAGGGCCGCGATTTCGGCGCGCAAGACGAACCTGCTTCCACTCCGGTCGTCATCATCAATGAGGCGCTCGCGCGACAAGCCTTCCCTGGCGAAAATCCAATCGGAAAACACATCAAGCCCGACGTTGGCACCGGAGCGAGCGAACCAGTGATGCGCGAAATCGTCGGCGTGGTGGGCAACGTGAAGTTCCACGATTTGAGCGACGAGTGGGCGCCGGAATCGTACATTCCTTACTCGCAGCTACCGTTCGGCTCCATCACCCTGGTGGTGCGCGCGGCGCAGGACGCCCATAGCCTTGCCAAGCCGATGGCTGAAACCGTCCGTTCGCTCGATCCAGACTTGCCTGCTTACGCGCCCAAGACCGTCGACGAATATTTGAGTGGCACCATCGCGCAACCCCGCTTCAATACTTATCTACTGGGGATTTTTGCGGCGTTGGCGATGCTGCTGACGGCCGTCGGTTTGTACGGTGTGATTTCTTACACGGTGGCGCAGCGCACGCACGAACTCGGTATCCGCATGGCCTTGGGCGGGCAGCCGCGGGACATGCTGCGGCTGATTGTGGGTCAAGGATTGCGCCTCGCGATCTTCGGAGTCGGCATCGGATTGATCGCGGCCTTTGCGTTGACACATTTTCTATCGAGCATGCTTTTTGGTGTCAGCGCCGCCGACCCGATTTCGTATATTGCCGTGGTGGGTTTGCTTCTCGGCGTCGTAGTCGCTGCGTGCTACGTCCCGGCTCGGCGGGCCATGCGGGTGGACCCGATGGTCGCGCTACGTTACCAGTAAACCGCGCGGCCATATCAGGCTTGGCTAGACGCGCATCGACTGTGATGGCCTTGAAATTCGGACTGTCCGAAATCGCAACGGGCATTCCCGCAACTGGTCAGACGCGGCTCTATCCAGCGTCCATCTCGCCTTTAATCTATTGTAAATAAGCGCTTTATATTAGTATTGCACTGGAATCCCACCTGCCCGTATTCGGGAGGCACTTGATTCGATCATCCTCCGCACCCAGCTCAGCGGGGCTCGAATAATGAACACGATGACGCTTGAAACCACCGCCGGAAGCTCCAAGACGCAGCCACGAGTGCTTATCGCGGACGATCAGCCCGATATACTGGAAGCCCTGCGACTGTTGCTCAAAGGACACGGTTATGTCACTGAAGCCGTTACCTCTCCGGCCGCGTTGTTCGCCGCCGTTTCCCAAAATGGATTCGACTTGATTTTGATGGACCTCAATTACGCTCGCGACACCACGTCCGGCCGCGAAGGCATTGATTTACTGGCGCGGTTGAAAGCTACCGAAAACGCGCCCCCGATCGTGGTGATGACCGGCTGGGCCACCGTGGGACTGGCGGTGGAGGCGATGCAACAGGGCGTCGGCGACTTCGTCGAGAAGCCGTGGGTGAATTCGCGGCTGCTCGAAATTCTGCAGAAACAATTGCAAATCGGCCGCGAGCGCCGCGACGCCCGGCAAAAAGCTGCGGCCAACACAATCGCGCAAACCGAAATCGCTTCGCAGCTTCACGCGCAGGACCGTGAGATCGCCGAAGCGCGCGCAATTCAGCAGGGCTTTCTGCCGAAGGAAATTCCACAATTGCGCGGGTTCGAAATTGCCGGCGCCTGGCAACCGGCGCGAGTAGTGGGCGGCGACTACTACGACATTCTTCCTTTCGGACAGGACACGCTGGGCATTTGCATTGGCGATGTGGCCGGCAAGGGCATGCCTGCGGCGCTGCTGATGTCCAATTTGCAGGCCGCTTTCCGAGGTTTCGCTTCTCCGTCGCTCGCTCCGGACGAGCTGTGCGAGCGATTGAATTCGCTCATCTGCCGTAATATCGCTACCGACCGCTTCATCACGTTTTTCTACGCGCAACTGGACGGCGCGGCCCGCCGGCTGCGCTACACCAACGCGGGACACAATGCCCCGATCGTCTCGCATCGCGACGGCACGCACGATCGCCTGCTGGAAGGCGGCGGCATTCTCGGCGTGTTTCCCGTGCAGGAGTATTCCACCGGCACCTACGAACTGGCATCCGGTGATCGCGTGCTGCTCTTTACGGATGGCGTCACGGAAGCGCACGTTCCGGAAGGCGAGGAGTTCGGTGAAGCGCGCCTGCTTGAGCTGCTGGAAGAAAATCGCGAAGCCAGCGCTGATGAATTGCAGAAAATAGTTTTGCAAGCCGCCGGCGAATTCTGCGGCGGCCATTGGCACGACGATGCGACTCTAATCGTTATTGCCGTCGCGTAGTCGTTGCCAGCGAGCGCGCCGGCGATCGTTAGCGGCGAACGCCCTGCAATCGGAAGTCGAACAAAGGAGCACACGAGCGTGATCAAACTGATTGACGTCGAAAAATTTTACGAATCGGGCGCGGGCAAGACTTGGGTGCTGCGCCGCATCAACCTGGAAATCCGCGAGGGCGATTTCATCACGGTGATGGGGCCGTCCGGCGCGGGCAAATCCACTTTGATGGGCATCATCGGCATGCTCGATGGCGCGTGGAAGGGCGAATATCACCTGCTCGATAACCCGGTGCACAAACTCGATAATCGCCACCGCGTGGAGCTGCACAAAAAATATATCGGCTTCGTTTTTCAGCAGTACCACTTGCTCGACAACCTCACCGTTGCCGAAAATCTGGACTTACCGCTTTCTTATCGCGATATCAAGAAAACCGAGCGCGAAGGAATGGTCGCGGACGCTCTGGATCGCTTTCAGATCGTCGGCAAGAAAGCTCTCTTTCCCAATCAGCTTTCCGGCGGGCAGCAACAGTTGGTAGCCGTCGCGCGCGCGGTGATTGGCAAGCCGAAGTTGATACTCGCCGACGAGCCGACAGGCAGCCTGCATTCCAGCCAGGGAAAAATGATCATGGACATGCTGAAGAAATTAAATGATGACGGCACGACGATTATTCAAGTGACGCACAACAACGAGTGGGCCGCCTACGGCAATCGCATCATTCAGCTCGCCGACGGCTGGATCGTGGATGGCCAGCCCGTGGCAGGCGGAGCTGCCGCCAGCCGCTGAGCGCACATTGCGCTGGCATCCCCCGCGGCGAGTGTATCGGTCGCCGTTTTTGCTTCGAGCGGTGGAATGGATTGACCTGAGAGGTGGACATCAAGTGACTACGCAGTAAGATAGCCTGTCACTCTGACGCTTCTTGGGAGCGAAAATTATGGACACACTTTGGCAGGATTTGCGTTATGGCGCGCGCATGCTGCGGCGAAACCCGGGTTTCGCTCTGGTCGCCATTTTGACTTTGGCGATTGGAATTGGCGCGAACATCGTGATTTTCAGCGTCGTGAATGGAATCTTGTTGAAGCCGCTGCCGTTTCCGGATTCCAGCCGCGTTGTCACGATTTGGGAAACCGACGCGAACCGCAACATCACGCGCGGCACGGCCTCGGCTGCGGAATTCCTGGATTGGCGCGACATGAATCACGTGTTCCAGGAGCTCTCCGGCTATCGCGCTTTGTCCTTCGCGATTACAGGCAACGGCGATCCTGAACGCGTTTGGGGTTCGCAAGTGTCCGGGAATTTCTTTCGCATGTTGCGCGTCACTCCGGTGATCGGGCGGGATTTCACGCCTGAAGACGAACAGATCGGACACGAACAGGTTGTGCTATTGAGTTACGGATTGTGGCAACGCCGCTACGGCGGCGATTCCGGAATTCTGGGCAAGACGATACTGCTTGACGAAAAGCCATTCACGGTAATCGGGGTCTTGCCGCGCAGCTTTTCTCTCTACGGCACGCTTCCGGATTTCGAGCTTTGGAAGCCGTTCGCGTTCAATCGCACACAGCTCGATCGCGAGGATCACGAGTTGGTAATTTTCGCCCGGCTCAAAGATGGCGTGCCGCTGCCCCAGGCCAACGCCGAAATGGCGACCATTCAGGCGCAGCTGAAAAAACAATATCCTGCTTTTGACCAGAAGAATGGAATTCGCGTGGTGGGCTTCCACGACGAGCTCGTCAGCACCTTGCGTCCTGGCCTGCTGCTTCTGCTGGCGGCCGTGGCGTTTGTTCTGCTGATTGCGTGTGCGAATGTCGCGAACTTGATGCTGGCCCGCGCCGCCGTTCGCGAACGTGAAATTGCGCTGCGAATTTCTCTGGGCGCTGGCCGGAAGCGAATCTTCCGCCAACTCTTGACGGAGAGCGCGCTCCTCTCGCTCGTAGGTGCGGCGCTGGGCATTTTGTTTGCCTACGGCGGCATCCACATCCTGCGCGATGCCATTATCTCGGGACAAGGTGCGCGTATTCCTCACCCGGAATGGATTGCCATCGACGCTACGGTGCTCGGTTTTACGATCCTGGTAGCCGTGGTGACGGCGATGCTTTTTGGTTTCGCCCCGGCCATTCAGATTTCGCGATCGGCGTTGTTCGAGTCGCTCAAAGAAGGAAGCCGTGGCTCAACGGCCGGACGGCACAGCCAGCTGGCGCGATCCGTGCTGGTCGTCTCCGAAGTCGCTTTTTCGCTGATGCTCCTCGTGGGAGCGGGCCTGCTGGTTCGCAGCTTTGCTCTGATGCTGGCTGAGCCGCTGGGATTTAACCCCGCAAACCTGCTGACAGGCCAGATGCTTCTAGCCGACACGCACTATCCGGACGGCCCGCATATCTCGAATTTCTACCAAGCCGTCGTCGAACGTGTGAATGCGATTCCCGGCGTGACCGCCGCAAGCGCCGCGAATTTCTTGCCGTTGACGCGCTGGAATGCTTTCTGCGATTTCGATATCGCCGGCCGGGCGACTCCACCTTCGGGTGAACATTTCACGGGTGAATACCGCGTGATGGACTGGCGCTATCTGTCCACGATGGGCGTTCCGGTAAAGGCAGGGCGCGACTTCGCTGCTTCCGACGGGCCGGATTCTCAAGCTGTGGCGCTGGTGAACGAAACCCTCGCGCATCGCTATTGGCCCAATGCGGATCCTGTCGGTCAGCAGATTCGCCTGATCTTTCCCGCGACCATGACTCCCTGGGTGCCCATTCCGCACCAGGGCTGGCTCACGATCGTGGGAGTCGTCGCAGACATCCGGGATTGGGCATGGTCCGAGCCCAAGGCCGGGCAGCTCTATTTGCCTGAGACGCAAAATCCTTCCCGGCTGATGAGTCTGGTGGTGCGCTCCGGCGGTGATCGCGCGCAATTAACCGCCGCGGTTCGCCACGCGATCGGAAGCGTTGATCAAGATCAGCCCATGACGGACGTGAAGACGATGCAAGACTATCTCGCGGTGGCTTTCTCGCAGCGCCGCTTGAATATGTCGCTGCTGGCGTTCTTCGCTGTAGTCGCCGCGCTGCTGGCCGCGATCGGAATTTATGGCGTGATGGGCTACGCCGTCACGCAGCGCTCGCACGAAATCGGCATTCGCATGGCCCTCGGCGCTGAACCGGCCGACGTCTTGCGCATGATTGTCGGCGACGGCATGAAACTCGCATTGCTGGGCCTGGCGATTGGAATCACGGCTTCGCTGCTGTTGATGAAATATCTCGAAAGCCAGCTCTACGGCATCAAAGCCCGCGATCCACTCACCTTCATCGGCGTAGCGGCCGGACTCGCGCTCGTTGCGCTGGCGGCCTGCTATTTTCCCGCGCGGCGCGCCACGAAAGTCGATCCTTTGGTGGCGTTGCGCTATGAATGAGGAAACCACATGAGCTATGCATCCGATGTTTCGACGAACGAGACCAGCGGTAAAATCCAGGGAGAACCCTTTCGCGCCATGATGCCAGCCAACGCACCACGAACCCGAATCCTCGTAGCCGACGATCAGCCGGACATTCGCGAGGCCTTGCGCCTGCTTTTGAAAGGCGAAAAATTTGAGACGGAGACGGTCGCTTCGCCGGCCGCGGTTATGTCCGCGCTCGAGGCGCGCGAGTTTGACGCGCTGCTGATGGACTTGAACTACGCGCGCGACACCACCTCCGGCCAGGAAGGCCTGGACTTGCTTTCGAATATCCGCGCGAAGGACAGCACGCTGCCCATCATCGTCATGACCGCGTGGGGCAGCCTGGAACTTGCCGTCGAAGCCATGCGCCGCGGCGCGAAAGATTTCGTGCAGAAGCCCTGGGAAAACGCGCGATTGCTCGCCATCCTGAAAACACAGATTGAGCTTTCGCAAGCGTTGCGCAAAGGCCAGCGTCTCGAAGCGGAAAACCGCTTGTTGCGCGCGGATGGCCGCCCGGTGATGATCGCCGAATCCGCGTCCATGCGTCCGGTGATGGACCTGATCGCGCGCGTAGGCCCTTCGGATGCCAATGTCTTGATCACCGGCGAGCACGGCAGCGGCAAGGAAGTGGTCGCGCGCACTCTCTACGCGCTTTCTTCGCGTTCCGGTCGGCCGCTGGTCACCGTGAACGCCGGCGGATTGCCCGAAGGCGTTTTCGAGAGCGAGCTGTTCGGCCATGTGAAGGGTGCGTTCACCGATGCGAAGGCGGATCGCGTGGGCCGTTTCGAGCTCGCCGACGGCGGCACGCTTTTCCTCGATGAAATCGCGAACGTGCCCATGAATCTGCAGGCCAAACTGCTGCGCGCGCTGGAAACGGGCGAACTCGAACGCGTGGGTTCTTCCACAACGCGCCGCGTGGATGTGCGCATTATTTCGGCGACCAACGCGGACGTGCAAACCGAAGTGAGCGGCGGGCGCTTCCGCGAGGATTTGCTCTTCCGCTTGAATACGATTGAGATCCATCTGCCACCGTTGCGCGAGCGCAAGGAAGATATTCCGCTGCTCGCCCATCATTTCTTGCGGCAATCCGCGCAGCGCTACCGCAAACAGCTGGAGGGATTCGAGCCGGTAGCGCTGCAGATACTGCTCGATCATCCGTGGCCTGGAAATATTCGCGAGCTGGACCACTCCGTCGAGCGCGCCGTGCTGATGGCCGAAGGCCCAGCCGTCCGTGCCAGCGATTTGGGTTTGCGTCCCGCGCGAGAGGCTTCGCTGCGACTGGACGAAATGAGCATCGAAGATGTCGAGCGCGTGCTCATCCAGAAAGCGCTGGCGCGTTTTGGCGGCAACGTCAGCCACGCGAGCAAGGCGCTGGGCCTGAGCCGCAGCGCGCTCTATCGCCGCCTGCAGAAATATAGCCTTTGACGCCTCTCCTCTACGAGCGCCGAATCTTGCTGCTGGCCCTGGCCGCGGGGCTGGGAGGCACGCTTGTAGCATTGATCCTCCTATGGACCGGAAGTTTTTCCTCCAAGCTGCAGTGGACGCTCACGGTCGCAATGGTCATTGCCTGGCTGAGCTTTGCGTTTTCCGCGCAGAGCCGCGTCATGTTCCCCTTGCGCACGCTTTCAAACCTGCTCGCCGCGTTGCGCGAAGGAGATTTTTCCATTCGGGCGCGGGGTGCGAATCGTGAAGACGTGCTCGGCGAAGTGTTGTGGGAAGTAAACGCGCTCGGTGAAACGCTGCGCAAGCAAAGGCTCGGCGCGCTGGAAGCCACCGCCCTGCTGCGCAAGGTGATGGAGGAAATTGACGTCGCGGTTTTTGCGTTCGATGGCGCGGGCTGTCTGCGCCTGGTGAATCGCGCGGGCGAGCGCATTCTCAGCCAGCCGGAGGATCGGATTCTCGGTCACACGGCGCTCGAGTTGGGTCTTTCGGAATGCCTGCAAGGCGAAACGCCCCGCATTGCGCAAATCGCTTTTCCCGGAAAATCTGGACGCTGGGAAATTCACCGCGGCAGTTTCCGCGAAGCGGGTTTGCCGCACCAGTTGCTGGTAATCACGGATTTAAGCCGCGCCTTGCGTGACGAAGAGCGCCAGGCCTGGCAGCGTCTGATCCGCGTTCTCGGGCATGAACTGAATAATTCCCTGGCGCCGATAAAATCGGTCGCGGAAAATCTGGGCAGCATGCTCGGGCGCGAAGACCGCGCGCCGGATTGGCAGGAAGACATGCGCAGCGGCCTCAACGTGATCGCCGCGCGCACTGACGGTCTGGCGCGTTTTATGAACGCCTACGCGCGGCTGGCCAAGCTTCCGCCGCCCGTGTTCCAGCCGATGAGCGTTGGAGTGTGGGTTCGCCGCGTGGTGGGACTGGAGCCGCGTCTTCCCGTACAGCTGCAGGCTGGGCCCGACACGGAAATTCAAGCCGATCCCGATCAGCTGGAGCAACTGCTGATCAATCTGCTGCACAACGCCGTGGATGCCGCGCTAGAAACCGGTGGCGGCGTGCGCGTCGGCTGGGAACGCCAGAACGGCAGCATTGAAGTGTGGGTTCAGGATGACGGGCCGGGAATTCCCAGCGCCGCGAATCTCTTCGTGCCGTTTTTCACAACCAAGCAGGGAGGTTCGGGAATCGGTTTGGTTCTGAGCCGGCAGATCGCTGAAGCTCACGGCGGCTCGCTCACGCTTGAAAATCGCGCCACGCATCGCGGTTCCGAAGCCCGCCTGCGTCTGCCACTCCATAATTAGAAGCGGGCCCCGTTACTCGCCAGCTGGCGGAATAATACAGTTTCGTTGCCACAAAAAGAAACCGGCGATTGGAGGCCATCCAACCGCCGGGTTTTCGAGGGAGAAAACTCGTTTACTGTTGCTGTTGCGGCGCTTGTGGATCTTTTTTCGCCAAGTCCGCTTTCGTGGGGTCCGCTGAGATACCGGTTCCAGGCTTCTGATATCGCGTAAGGAACGGCATGAACGGCGTGACTTCGAACGGCATCTTTTCACGCGCCGAGAGCAGCGGAATCGGTTTCGCCTTCACCAGCTCCACGTGATCGCTCCAAGGGTCGAGTTTGATGCGCGCGCCCACTGGGAGAGCGGAGATCTGGTCAATCTTCGTGGGATCGAGCGTCGGACCGGAATTCAACAGCGCTGCACTCAGAGTCACGCGATTACCGAGGTGCGGATTGATAAGTGCAGGCAAGTTCTTCGATTCCGCGTCGAGCTGCTTCAGGAAAAGTCCCGCGCTTCCCAGCTTGTCCTTGTAAGGAGAATTTTTCAGCAAGTCCAGCGCCTTGTCGTTGGCCATCTGGATCTGCGCCGGGCTGTCCTTGAAGGAAAAATGAGCCAGCGCTTCCGTGGTGGTCACGTTGGTGGTGTCGTTGAATCCCCACTGATCGGTGGAAGGCTTGGTCACAATGATGTCGGCCAATTCCTGCGCAAGCATGGTTGCCAGGCTGGCTTCGTCGGGTAGCACGTCCAGCAATCCACGGCTTAGAACGATGGTGTGCCCGATCGAGAACATTTCCAGAGTTCCGGTGAGCAGCACGCGGCAGTGAACTTCCGGCTGCACGTCTAGGTTGTTGGTGACTTCCAGGTTGTTCACGACCGTTTCCAGAACCTTATCCACTTCTCCTGGAGGCGCGAGCAACCCAATTCGCTGCAAGCGATCGAGCACGTTGATTTCCGCCACATGCTGCCATTCACGTTGTGCTTCGATGGGTGATTTATCTTGCGACTGCGCTGCCTGGTCCTGAATCGTGGGCGATTCGATGGTCATCTCGCTGAATTCTTCCTGACGGCCCACATTCTTCAGGTTGTATCCCCACAGACGTGTCTGCGATTTAAAACGAATGTCGCCGCCGAAGAAATCGCGGAGGTCGGATTCCTGGCTGTAGATGTACGCCGGCAGCCACAGCCCGGGTTGGACATTCAAGCGCCAGCTGTCGAAATGCAGGTTGAACGCATTGATGCCCGCAATCGGAGTGTAAACGCCGTTGAAACGGACGATCGTGAAATTCTGATCCTCGGCCCAAACGCGGCCCTTAAAGCGGCCCTTCCCGGATTTCGGCAGCGGAGTGATATCGAACACCACGCAGCGAACTTCGCCCAGGAATTCGCGCCGCACATAGTCAAACTGATAGTGCTGGCGATCGAATCCGTTGGTATCAATATAAATCATCTGCAGGAAGCCTTCCGGCACATACGAAGAAGTGAACAAGCCGCTCATGTGCGAAATAGGATTGAACGCATCGAACTTTCCTTTTCGCGCGCCGAGCATCGAATTGTCCACGATGCCTTTGGAGAGGTCCGCCTGCCCCAGGAAATAGTGGTCCTTGACCGGAATCGCGCCCATCTCCTTGTCCGTCTTCATGTCCTGAATGTAGGTTTCGATCAGCGGGCTGAAACGCCGGATCGTCGCCACTTCATCGTGTTCGCGCGCGATTAAGTGATCGATGGCTTGATCCACGGTCACTACCGGCGCCGAAATGTTTGCCCCTGCCTGAGGCTGGGTTTGATCAGCTGTTTGTGTGGCCTGCGCGGAAACTGACCCGGCCAGAAGGCCGGCCAGTATTATTCCCAACCCAAAGCTCTTGCACGTGCGCATCTCCATTCCCCTTTCAAGACGCCAATTGGAATACGATGTGGACGATGGCGGTCGAATCCACTGTTTGGCCGTCCTGCTGTGCCGGCTTGAAGCGAATCTGTCGCGCTGCCGATTCCGCAGACTCATCAAGCCCATAACCCAAGCCCTGCACGACTCGTAGGACCTTGACGTCCCCCGACGCCGTGAAAACTACCTGCAGAAGAACCTCGCCCTCAATATTCTTAGCCTTGCCTTCGCTTGAATAGGTCGGTGTTGGCTTGAAAAGAATTTGAACCGGCGTCGTTTTTGCCGCCACATTTGCCGTCTGCTTAATTTTTGGCGCTGCCACCGCGACGTTTTCGTCGCCGAAACCACCTTGCTGCACCGTGCCGTGTGGCGGCCCGCCGGGACCTCCTACTGCAACACCGTTACCAAACCCGGTGCTGGCGATCACGCCCTTGGCGCCCTTCGCGCCGCCTGTCCCGTTGCCGCTGCCAGGCCCTGTGGGCATGTCGTAGGCGCCTTGAACATTGATGTTCGCGGCCTTGTTCGTCTTGCCGTTGGCCGGCACTCCGTTGGGATCGCCGAATCCACCGGTCTGCACCGCTTCGCGAGGCTTCTTCAAATTGGGAATCGCCGAACTGCCCATGGACATGGGCGGCGTGGGATCAGGGAAAGCTTTCGCCACTTCCGTCATATCGGGCGCAGCTTCTTTGCGCACAGCCGGCTTTTTGACGATCGGCGCTGTGGCCACCACTGGCGCGTAGATGCGCGGCTTCGGTAGTTCCACCACCGGTTCCAACTTTGGCTTAGGAATTTCCTTCACAACTTCGTGCTTCACCGGAACAGGTTTTGCCGCCGGCTGCACTGGCTGCGGCTTCCAAGCTACGATCGGAGGCGCTTCAATCGGCGTCGTGTAATATCGTTGCACGAAATTCAGCTTTTCCGGCAACAGCAGGGGTATCACGATCAGCAAGGTTACGGCCGCGATTTGCAGGCCAAATCCGGCGCTGAAGAGGTCCCAACGTGGTTCAGCCTCGGGTAGCAGCGATGCATTGAAGACAGCTCGATTTGTACTCCGCGCCATAACGATCACCAGGATCCTTGAATAAGAAATTAAGATGCGTCGAGACAGAATTGCGGTTGACACTTCATTAGTACTAGAACGAGGGGCTGGGGAAAATAGGACTCGAGTACTATTCTACCCCCAGTCGTGCTGAAAGCGATAACCCAAGCACTGGGGGTTCCTAGAAGGTTAGCCCTTCTACGGATTCCTCGCGGAAAGTCCAGCCACATGGATGCTCCCACGTATTAATCTAACCCGACTGAAGGGATCAGTCGCGGATTTTAATGATTAAATGTGACGAAATTGCGGGGGCTTGACTGTGGCCAGTCAAGCCCCCGCGCTCGCCGTGTTTTGTTGAGCCGATACAGCTTAGTGCGGCTGGACGACTGAATATCCAGTCACCCCGCCATGATTTACTAGCAACAACAAGGGCTGATTTCCCGCTGCTGCAACTGCCTGCCGATAGTCGCTCAGGTTTCTGATCGGTTTGTGGTTGATTTCCTGGATCACGTCGCCGCGACCGATCGGAGGCTGCGCCCCCGCTGCCGGGCTGGATGGATCCACGGCCGTAACAACTACTCCGTGAGTTCCAGGCCCCAGGTTGAGCTGCTGCGCAATCTCCGGCGTCAGCTCGTCTACTTCCACTCCTTCGAGCCCGCCGCTGCTCTCGGTTCCGCTGCTTTCTTCAGCTTCCGCTTTTTCCGGCAACTCGCCGAGGGTTACTGTGTAGTCCTGCGTTTTCCCATCGCGCCAAACCTCCAGCTTCACCGAAGTACCCGGCGCCATTTGCGAGATCTGCAGTCGCAGCGCCGTGTAGTCGCTGATTGCCTGGCCGTTGAGCTTGACGATCACATCGCCCTTCTGCAATCCGGCCTTTGATGCCGGAGTATTGGGAGAGACATCGCCAATCAGCGCGCCGCCGCTCAGGTTGTAGTTGAAAGCCTTGGCAATTTCCGGGCTCAGGTCCTGGATGTGCACGCCCAGATATCCGCGCACCACTTTGCCGTGCGACAGAATTTGATCCATCACCGGCTTCGCCATGCTCATCGGAATCGCAAAACCTACGCCTTCGTTGCCGCCCGAGCCATGCGAAAGAATGGCGGTGTTGATGCCTACCAGGTTGCCGTGGATATCAATCATCGCGCCGCCGGAGTTTCCCGGGTTGATTGCTGCATCGGTCTGGATGAAATTCTCGTAATCCTCAATTCCCAGTTGTTGGCGGCCGGTAGCGCTGACGATTCCCATCGTGGCCGTCTCACCAATACCGAACGGATCGCCAATCGCGAAGATCAGATCTCCCACATTGAGCTGTGAGGAATCGCCCAGCGGAAGAGTCGGCAAACCACTCGCTTCGATCTTCAGCACCGCGATGTCCGTCTTGGGATCGGCGCCTACGAGCTTTGCTTTGAATTCGCGCTTATCACTCAAATACACCTTGATGTCCGAAGCGCCGTCAATCACGTGATTGTTGGTCAGAATGGTGCCATCGGTGGTCACGATTACGCCCGAACCGAGAGCCTGCTCGCGTTCTGCGTGCGGTTTGCCTCCGCCAAACTGGTCGCCGAAAAATTGGCGGAACATCGGATCGTTGAAAAATGGCGACGTCTGATTCCCTTGCGACTTCACCATTTTCGATGTGCGAATGTTTACCACCGCAGGCAGCGCGGGCTTGATTACTGCGGAAAATCCATTTGCAAAATTTCCCAGACTTACCGGCAGCGCGTTTTGCGCGACGGCGATCGGTTCTCTGGGCGAGCCCAGGACGGTGTGACCCGCCCAGTCCCTGAATCCCTGCGAGAGCAGGGCGCCCCCCGCGAATGCCGCGATCACCACGACGGTGGCTACCCAGCGGCGAATACTGAAGCTACTGCGTTCCATGGCTGTCTCTCCTTAATATCGTCTTCTCTGAATTTTCAATTATATCGCGCCGAGCGCTACGTTGGCACTACGGCGAATATGGTATTTGACGTAGCAGCCGGGAATAAGTGTTTCTAGCCTCCCGGTGGCCAGCGTGGTTCCTTACCCTCTATGTAGATGCAAAGAATGCGCTTGGGGTTCCCTGAGCAATTTTGTTCGCCATCCGTCCAAAGGCGCGGCTCTGGTATCCTATTACGCTTTGCTGTAGCTTGCGTGCCGTAGCGGCTGGCACCCAGAGGCGGCGCCGCACCACGGTCCCCGGATTTTCTGCCCTCGGGGCTTTCGGCGACACTGAATTTGAAAATGAAAAGGAGCTTTTGCATGACTCGAAAAATCTTCGTGCTGGTATGCAGCGCGGCGTTCCTATTGGTGCTTGCGCGGCCGGCAATCTCCGCTCCTGGTGAACCGAGACCCGCGGCGGCGGACGATGACGCCACCTCGAAAGCTCTGGTCGCTATTGCAGGTGCCGGCGATATGGAGTCGCACGCTTATCAGGATCTCGAAGAATTGAGTGACGATATCGGCGCGCGCGTTACCGGTTCGCCCGACGCGGCCCGCGCCATCGCGTGGGGCGTCGTGAAGATGAAAGCCATCGGCCTGGAAAACGTCCACACGGAATCATGGAAAATTTCGCGCGGCTGGACGCGCATTTCCGCGGACGCCGAACTGGTTGCGCCGATTCACCGCAAGCTGATGGTTGATTCGCTCGGCTGGGTCGGTTCCACGCCGCCGGGAGGCGCCGAGGCCGACTTGATTGCCGTGAATGCCTACCAGCTTGACGACGAACTCAAAAATAATTCCGGCAAGTGGCGCGGGAAAATTTTGCTGATGGTGCAAAATGGCCCGGCGCCCAAAGATCGCATGAGCGGCTTCGTTAAGTTCGGCGGTTTTCTGATCGCGGCGCATAAAGCCGGAGCCGTCGCCATCATCGGCGGCCAGGGCGGCCGCAAGAGCACCGGGATGCACCTCACGCACACCGGCGCTTTGGGTTTCGATGCTTACTACGATATTCCCGTCGTCAGCATGGCCGCCGAAGATCAGGAGCAGCTCGAACGTTATCTCGCTCGCGGCCAGTTCGTGCGCCTGAAAATAAATGTGCAGAATCGCGCCACCGACGGTCCTGTGGATTCCGCGAATGTCGTCGGCGAAATTCGCGGCACGCAAAATCCCGAGCAAGTGATTGTCGTCGGCGGACATCTCGACTCCTGGGATCTCGCTTCCGGCACCACAGATAATGGTTGCGGAACTGCAGTGACGCTCGGTGCGGCCGAAGCCATCATCAAATCCGGATTTAAACCTCGCCGCACGATTCGCTTCGTCCTGTTCACCGGCGAAGAAGAAGGCTTGCTCGGCTCGCTCGCCTACGTGAAGGCGCACCAGAGTGAAATGCCCAGTTACGTCGCGGCGCTGATTCTCGACGCTGGCCAAGGCGCGGTGACCGGCTTCCAGGTTGGCGGCCATGACGAGTTGATTCCCACGTTTCAGAAATTCGCGGCGTCCCTGCAGGCGTTCGGCGATCTAGAAGTGGATGACGAAGTGGAATTCGGTACCGATACCGGGCCGTTCACCCTCGCTGGACTTCCCGCCGTCAACCTCAATCAGGACACTTCGGACTACAAGTACACGCACCACTCCGCCGTGGACACTTTCGACAAAGTGAAAGCGGACGTTCTGGACCGGAATGCGACGGTAATGGCGCTCGCCGCGTTCTGGATTGCTGACCGCCCGGAACGCCTTGCCAGCCCGTGGCCGCAGGAAAAAACCGCCGCAATGTTAATCGAAAAACACGAGGATGCAATGCTGAAAGCGTTCAATCTCTGGCCCTTCGGCAATCTGGGCGTCGCACCGGCAACCCAGTAGCGTCAGCCCGCGAACTGCATTTCTCATTGGGGTAGGGGCGCTGGCCGGGAATCGCCCTGCAGGGCGATTCATCCTGAGATCCCGCAGTGCGGGATCGAAGGGCTGCGCCCCAGCTTGCCCAGGTGTCAACCTCGGCACGCAGCCGCTTCTCAGGTTTCGCGGCGCCAACCTTAACTAATCAACCGCGCGATCAAAAATGCCGCAGCCGCGGCCAAGCCGCCCACGAGCACCGTCTGCACCCCGCCGCGCACCGGCTGCACGCCGGTAAAATGTCCTTTAATCGCGCCAAATCCAAATAGCGCCAGTAGCGTCACCGCGACGGAATAAATAAGCGCCAGATGCAGGTCGTGATGGATGATCATATACGGCGCCAACGGCACCAACCCCCCGGCAATGTACGACGCCGCAATCGTCGCGGCGCTGCGCGCAGCCCGCGCGGGGTCCGGTGGCTCCAGCCCAAGTTCGAACCGCATCATGAAATCCACCCACTTTTTCTGATTCGCGGTGATCGTGGATACGATCGGCACCATCTGCGCTTCCGTCAATCCATAATCCCGAAAAACCTTCGCCACTTCTTCCGTTTCAATTTCCGGCAATTCCACGGTTTCGCGATATTCCCGGTCGAGCTCCGAAGCGTAATGCTCCGTGTCCGTCTTCGCGGCCAGATATCCGCCCAATCCCATCGCGATCGAACCAGCCGCAATTTCCGCCAGCCCCGCCGTCACCACGATGCCCGTGGACGCAACCGCTCCCGTCAGTCCCGCAGCCAGCGCAAACGGCACCGTCAGCCCATCTGACATTCCAATAACAATGTCGCGCACCGCGGCAGTCGCGGTGAAATGCTTTTCCACGTGTTCGACGGATGGCATTCTCGACTCCCTTGCCTCATCCAATATTTCCAGCTGCCCGTACCCCTGTTCCCCGGCAGGCGCGTATAATTATGGGGCAGGATCTGCAAATCAGGAGGTACATTATGACCGCAACTTCTACAGGACAAGGAGCCGCTCCTCAGATGACTTTTACACTGCCGCCTTTGCCGTATGCCTTCGACGCTCTGGAACCCCACATTGACGCGAAAACCATGGAAATCCATCACGACAAACACCACGGCGCCTACGTCACCAACCTTAATAAGGCGCTCGAGGGCCACGCCGACCTGCAAAAACTTTCCGTCGAAGAACTGCTGGCACAGATCAATAAAGTGCCGGAAGCGATTCGCACCGCCGTGCGCAACAATGGCGGCGGCCACATGAACCATTCCCTGTTCTGGAAAATCATGAAGAAGGGCGGCGGCGGCGAACCCGGCGGCGAACTGGGCAAAGCCATCAGCTCCGCATTCGGCAGCTTCGCGGATTTCAAAGCGAAGATCAACGACGCAGGCGCCAAGCGCTTCGGCTCCGGCTGGGCTTGGCTTTTGTTCCGCGATGGAAAACTTGTGATCGAATCCACTGCTAACCAGGACAATCCCATCATGGATGGCGGCAAAGCCTTCTTCGGTGTGGACGTCTGGGAGCACGCTTACTACTTGAAGTATCAGAACCGCCGGCCCGAATACCTCGAGGCCTGGTGGAACACCATAAACTGGGCGCAAGTGGAAGAAAATTTCGCCCACGCCAAGAAGTAAATTCCGTTCTCAAGCGCATTCGGGTTTGCAGGGGCGAGTGCACCGCTCGCCCCTGCAGACTCTCGCCTGTTTCTTAATTCCCAGGTAACCACCAATGTTCCGTCGCAAGAATTGCGATCGCTGCGAGTGTGCTAATCGCCGTCACGATTAAACCAACGCGCGCGAATTCCCAGAACGTAATCGTCACTTTCTTGCCCGCCTGTTGCAGCACGATCAAATTCGCCACGGAACTGAAAGGGGTGGCATTCCCGGCGAGTGTGCTGGTGCACGCGACCGCCAGCCAGATGTAATGAGTATTCGGGAGCGACTGCACCAGCGGACGGAACAGCAGCACCGCCGGCAAATTGCTCACCAGGTTCGAGAGAATCAGCATCGCGCCGCTCACCGCGAATAATTGCGAAGTCATGCCGCCCTGCAGCCCCTTCTGAAAATATCCGATCAGATGTTCCAGCGCGCCCGACGCTTCGAATCCCTTGATCACTACAAATAGCGACGCGAAAAACAGCAGCAGCTCCCAATCCAGCCGCTGATAAACGTTTTGCGCTTTCACCCGCCCGATGATCAGGATGAATGCTCCTACGGAAATCGCTACCAGCGGAAATGAGTAACCCAAAATCCACAGCACAATCACCAAGGCCGCCGCGATGCAGCATTTGATCAGCAGGCCGCGTTCCAATTTCACCGGCAGCGACGGCGCGTGTGATTTCAGCGGGTGATGAAAAATCTCGCGGCGGAAGAAAAGGGAAAGCACCGCCACATTGATTGCCATTCCGACGAACGCAACGGGCGCCAGATGCGCCAGAAATCCCAGAAACGAAAAATGCGCGGAAACGCCGATCACCGCATTCTGCGGATTTCCTGTCACGGACATCACGGATCCAATGTTCGCGGACGTGGCGACCGCGATTACATACGGAATCGGCGGAACTTCCAGCCTCTGCGTCACTACCAGCACAATGGGTGTGAAGATCAGGCAAATCGTGTCGTTCACAAAAAATGCCGCCAGAATGCCCGTCGCGAACACCAGCAAGACCAGCAACTGGAAGCGCGTTTGCGCGATCCCCGCTACGTGCACCGCGATCCAATCGAAGAATCCGGAAATCTGAAAGTGCGCCACCAGGATCATGATGCCCAGCAGAAAAATCAGCGTATCCCAGTTGATCGCCTGATACGCCTCCGTCAACGGCACCGCGCCCACCAGCACCATCGCCACCGCGCCGCAAAACGCTGCGGCGGTGCGGTCCAGGTGGCTGCCGCGCCCGCTTTCCACCGCGATCAAAATGTAAGTGGCTAGAAAAATTGCGACGGGAATCCAGTGACTTTGCGCGAGAGTGGAAGCAACGTGAGTCATTTGCGAACCATCGAGTCCCAGACTCGAAGGCGCTGAGCTTAACGTGACTCGGCCGCAGCTGAAAAGTGATTGTTTACTTTCTACAGTGCTTTTCGGAGAGCGCTAGGGGAATTACTGCGCTCCTTTGCTATTCCGAGCCAAGAAACGCGAAGCGAAGCAAGAAAATAGCCGAGAGGACCCAGATCAACGGACTGATGTCCCGGTATTTTCCCGCGCCAATCTTCAGGCAGGTGAAAGAAAGCAAGCCCAGGCTCAGTCCCGTCGCAATGCTGAACGTCAGCGGCGTTGCCACGAGCGTGAGGAACGCGGGAAAAGCCTCGCTGAAATCATCCCAGCGAACCTTGGCGATTGAGCCGCACATTAGCGCTCCCACTAGAATCAGCGCGGGTGCCGTCGCGTAGGTGGGAATTGCGGCGACCAACGGCGCGCAGAACATCGCCACGAAAAAGAGCCCGGCAATCACCAGATTCCCCAATCCCGTTCGCGCGCCTGCGGCCACACCCGCGGCGCTTTCGATGTAGCTCGTCACCGTGGACGTGCCGGTGAGCGCGCCAACGATCGTTCCAAACGCGTCTGCCAGCAACGCGCGGCTGGCGCGCGGCAATTTACCATCGCGTAGAAATCCGCCCTGCTCGCACACGCCCACCAGAGTGCCGACGTTGTCGAACAGGTCCACGAAGAAAAATACAAAGATCAATTCCCCCAGGCCCAGCCGTGTTGCCGAACGCAAATCCAGCTTCAGAAAAGTGCCCGCCGGATGCGGCCACGAGAATAATTGTCCGGGCCAGTGCGCCAGTCCCAGCGGGATGCCCGCCAGGGCGATGGCCACGATGCCCAGCAAAATCGCACTGCCCACGCGCCGGATCATCAAAATCGCGATTAGAATCACCCCAGCGGCTGCCAGCAGAACTTCGCGATCGGAAATTCTTCCAAACGCCACAAACGTTGCCGGATTCGCCACAATGATCTTAGCGTTCCGCATTCCCACAAATGCAATGAACAGCCCAATCCCCGCCGCCGTCCCGTGCTTCAGACAATCCGGAATGCCGTTCACAATATGCTCGCGCACATTCGTCAGCGTCAGCAGCAGGAACAAAAGCCCTGACAAGAACACCACCCCCAGCGCCGTCTGCCACGGCACTCCACGCCCGATCACAATCGAGTACGTGAAGTACGCATTCAGCGACATCCCCGGGGCCAGCGCGATGGGATAGTTCGCCCACAATCCCATCACGAGCGTCGCCAGGGCCGCCGAAATGCAAGTCGCGAACAGCACGCCTTCTACCGGCATGCCGCCTTCCGCCAGAATTCGCGGGTTTACGACGACCACGTACGCCATGGTCATGAACGTCGTCAAACCAGCCAGAAGTTCGCGGCGTACTGTAGTTTGGTTTTCGGCGAGGTGAAAGACGCGCTCAAGCAAGATGATTCTCCCAGCCTAAAAGTGCGCAACTATAGGCCGCAAGAAGACTGGCGTCAATCCCAGAAGAGACGAACGCAAGTTGAGCTGCCGCTGAACCGGCGGACAAAACCAACCCGGAAGCGAGCGGGCCCTCCTCGATGTCGCTCTAAAGGATCGAACTACCGGCTCAGGGACAGCACGAAGAACCTCATGAACTTCTCCACGTCGACTTCCGTCTGCACAGACGCAGGATGCAAACCTGCCGGCGTCATCAAATGCCCCATCCATTTTTCGCGATCCACCGGCCGCGGACCACTGTAAGGCAGAAAGAATGTCGGCATGTCTTCCGGCTTTTTCCAGACCACGGTGTCGCCGTACTTGGATCCGTGATCGGTGTCCACATCCAAATACATCGTCTCGGACTTCTTAATCACAGTTGGGTCGATCAAAGACGCGACGAGCAATTCGTCCCACATCATGGACCACATGGATGTACCCGCCGGCGGCTGCGCATCCAGATACACTTGCTTTACGTGCGCGGCCAGCGGCCCGCCCGCCTTCACGATCTGATCCATCAGTGCGGCGCTCGACCAAACTTGCGCCCCCGCTTCGAACGGGCTGACGATCACTTCTTTCCACGGTTCGCGCAGGACGATGGACGCGGCCTCCGGGTCCCACGTCCAATTCAGTTCCGACCCTCCCTGCGAACTTCCGCCCATGATGTAAATCGCTTTGGTTAACGGCACGATCGTCGGATCCATGCGCACAGCAAGGGCCACATTCGTCAGCGGTCCGGCACAATACAGCACGACTTCTCCCGGATTCGCATGAATCGTTTCAATAATGAAGTCCGCCGCGCGCCCAGGTTTTGCCTTCACCTTCGGAAATCCTCCCGGCGGTGCCCACGTTTCGCTCGGTTTCGGAGCATCGGGATTGAACGAACCGTGCCATCCGACGCTCGAACCATAAAGAGCCTCGCGCCGCTCCAGCTCGAGTTTCGAGTTCACCAAAGGATTCTCCGCGCCCTTTATCACCGGCACGTCTGTCCGCCCGGTCAGCTCGGTGGCCCACAGCGCAAAAACCGTGGCGGGTTCCACCCATTGATCGCCGCTCACAGTGGTGATTCCCAACAGATTGATTTCGGGCGCACGCAGCAACATCAGAAGCGAGAGGAAATTCGTTCCCTGGGGCCCCGCGCTATCTTGGTCTGCGATCACTCTTATCTTTTGTCGCTGCGCTAAAGCTGGTACGCAAAAGAACAACGAGAGAGCGAGCAGCGCGCAAAATATCGGCGTCGAGGTAATTTTTGTGTTCATGGGATTAACTTTCTCCTGGCCGTGCCAAAATACCGGATCAATGCGGAATCGTCGTTTCACGCTCGCGCCAATGCTCCACCAGATCGCGCACGACCCTGTCGCCAACTACCTGCGCCGCCTCCAGCGATTGCAGGTACGCCGAATAATTCCCCGAAGCCATTTCCTGCAGACTCTCCGCCGCGGAGGTTCCCGGAGGCTCGCGATCGTAGTTGCTCACAGTGCGCAACACCAGCACGCGCTGCAAATCCACGCGCCCCGCCTGGTTCAAAAATGTCAGCGCCTGCATTGTGCCGGTATCTTCCATGCCCGCCGCCATGAAATTGCCTTTGCCGCCGGTGTAATAGCGCGTCCAGGCGTTGGCCCATTCATCGAATTTCGAACCGTGCCAGAATGTGCTGGCCGAGAGTGTATCGCCGCGCGTGACGAACGGCGGCTTCAGCGCATTCGGAAAACCTGCGAAACGCGCGCGTGATTTGCGCAACTGATCCGAATCCGCCAGCGGCACATCCTGCGTCAGACCTACGGCCCAATCCACCAGCGCCGCATTCAGCGTGTACGCTTCGCCGTAATCAACGCGCGGGGGCTGTTCGTACGGCGTGCCTCTGCGCAATGGCACGTAACCCGTCGGCCAAGTCTCGGGAATTTGCCGCGCATCAATTTCGTACGCCAGGTCTCCGTCCACCACATGGTCCGCCCAAACTGCCGAGCCCAGCGAAACATCGGCGGGATCCCCGCCGCCAATTCCAGCGACTATCCAATACGCCTTCGACAAATCAAATCGCGGATCCATCCCCAGCGCCATTACCGACGCCGCGGCCTTCGCCGTGCCCACGCCGGTCAATAATCCCAGCACACCATCCTTATTCAAGCGCAGGTGGTGATAGCCGCTCGGCAGTGGAAGAATTTGGTCGAGATGCTCGCGCTCGACCCAAAGTTGAAATTCGCCTGGAACGTCTCCAGTATCTTCGCCGCGTTCGAACATGGTAACGACCACGACTTTGACGCGAATGGGCACGCTCGGCGTCGCGCTCTGTGCCCGTGAAAATTCCGCACAGAAAACAAGCAGCAGAAGCACAACCACAAAGCGCAGGGCGAATCTCAGCATCTGTTCCCCCCAAAACCGATTCAACGAACTCCCAGCGTACTTCAACGAGAGTGCGCAGCTATATCACAGCATAGCTTCACCGCCGTATCTCTTGCACCCTCGCCGATCAGCCTGTATGGTACGCCATGCACGCGCCCGCAAATTCTGGCGAAATGCGGAATCGGCCTTCCACAGCGCCGTTACCTCCGCAAAGTTCTGAAGCCGCCGGTTACGGCCTGCGACGCGGCGCGCTTTCCCCGCTCGAGACTCTGGCGCAATCGGTCTCGACAATCGCTCCAACCACAACTCCTGCCGCCACCATTCCTTTAGTTTGCGCGCTCGCCGGCAACGGCACATGGCTCGCGTATCTGCTCGCGACCATCGCCGTGCTGCTCGTCGCATTGTGCATCGCGCGCTTCGCGAAGTATTCGGCCTCGCCCGGTTCACTCTACACCTACGCATCCATGATCCTGCCGCCGTGGCTCGGCGCAACGGCGGCATGGAGTCTGCTGCTCGCCTACGTCGCGACCGGCTCGAGCGTCATCGGCGGCTTCTACCATTTCGCGAATCTCCTCCTGCGCGACGCCACTGGCCACGAAGTCTCCGCCGTGCTTCTGGTGCTGCTCGGCACCGGCGCATGCGTCTGGATCGCCTGGCGCGATGTAAAAATCTCCGCGCGAATGATGTTGTGGATGGAAGCGGTTTCCGTCGCGGTGATCGTCATCGTGATCGCGCTGGTGCTCGTCCGCCACGGCCTGCATCTCGATGGGGAGCAATTAAAATTGCGCGGCATGACGGGCAGCGGCCTGCGCCTGGGGCTGGTGCTGGCGCTCTTCAGCTTCGTCGGCTTTGAAAGCGCCACCACGCTAGGCGCCGAAGCGCGCAATCCCCTGAAAACGATTCCGCGCGCCGTCATCCAATCCGCGATCATCGGCGGAGCATTTTTCACGATCTGCGCATACACGGAAGTGCTGGGCTTCCGCACCGCCGGCCAGGACTTGGGAAGCAGTCCCGCACCGATGCACGTCGTGGCCGCCGTGGCTGGCTTACCTCTGTTCGGATTGCTGATTGATATCGGCGCCCTCGTCAGCATGTTCGCCGGGACACTCGCCTGCATCACCGCGGCCGCGCGCGTATTGCTGCTGATGGCGCACAACGGCCTGGCGCACGGCTCGCTACGCACCACGCACGCGCGCAACGAAACTCCCAGCTACGCAGTCGTCGTTACCGGAATCGCGGCGGTGTCGCCTGCACTCGTGCTCGCGGCGCGTGGCGCGAGCGGCCTGGACGTGTACGGCTGGCTCGGTTCGCTCGCGACCTACGGTTTCATCGTGGCCTACGCGCTGGTCTGCATCGCGTTGCCGCGCTATTTGCGCAATCACGGTGCTTACAGCGCTAGCGCGCAAATTCTTTCCTGGCTCGCCGGCCTCGCCATGCTGCTCGCGCTGGTCGGCAACCTCTATCCGGTTCCCGAAGGCCCTTACGGCAAGCTTCCGTATATTTATCTCGTCTATCTCGCTGCCGGGCTGCTCTGGTTCGCCGTAAACAGTCGCAACAAAAATGCGCCTGAGGAAAAAGTCTAGGGCTGCTCTTCTGTATCCGGTTGCACCACCAGCAGCAGCACGATTCCGATCACAGTGAACATGCGCGCAGCCGCTTCCTGGCCGTTCCAAACTTTCGACTGCCACATCAGAAACCATTCCCCGCCGACGGTCAGGAAAGCCACTAGCCACATCAGCAAAGCCAGCGTCAGTCCAATAACAGAAATGCGTTTCGCGTCACCAAACGCGCCAGCAGTTCCCTGCAGCGCGCGTGTCATGCGCCATCCGCCCCACCAACACAAAATCATGGTGACGAATTCCCATGCGATGATTGACAAATAAAAGCCCAGGTGCCAAGCCGATTGGTTCAGCGCGCGCCACATCCCGTGGTTTTCTGGAAACGTCGAGTCCATCATCAGCACGTGACGCACAAATTGGTAATTCGAATCGAAATCCGTGATGTTGTTTAAGACCAGCAGCGTGTAATACAGCGCCACGGCAAAAACCAACGCCAGTTTGGCTGCGCGCAGCGTCATCGATACTCCAGCGATGACGGATGGTAGCGCATCAGCGGCCAGACGCACGCATGAATCTCGACTCGTCGCGCGCCCACGCGCGAGACATGCGCCGCACGCCGATGCTCCCTGTGGAAATCAATCATAGAAATAATTGATACCTGCCATAGATTAAAAATACTTCGCACCGCCGCGAAAAGAGCGTACCTTGCCTCCATCTTCGGGGTGAAGTAAGGCATCTGAGCAGCGTCGTTAATAAACCGCAAAAATTTACCGTGCGAGCTTTCGGACGGATTTCCCGTTCGGAGGTCTGTCCGCATCGAACGGGGGGATGAATGTTCCAGAGAGTCCGGCTCTCAAATTTCTTCCTGGCGGCGTGCATTTGCATAGCGCTGGCATTCGCGCCGGGGGCGCGCTCGCAGCAAACTTTAGGCGGTATCACCGGCACGGTCACCGATACCAGCGGCGCGGTAGTAGCGGACACGCTCGTGACGCTCGTCGGTGATCAAACTACCCTCACGCGATCGCAGAAAACCAATTCCAGCGGCTCCTACGAATTTGTGAACTTGCCGATCGGCACCTATACCCTGACGTTCAGCCATGACGGTTTCGAAACGCAAAAAATTCCATCCATTCTGGTGCAGGCCGATCGCACCGTCAGCCTGAATCCGTCGCTGAAAGTCGGCCAGGTGGGCACGACCATCACGGTGGAAGAAACTCCGCTGCTCAACGCGGTAGACACCACCAACGGCTACGTCCTCGATAAAGCGCAACTGGAAGCCATCCCGCTGCCAACCGGCAGCTTCACCGGACTCGCGATTCTCTCTCCCGGCGTCAGCGCGGAGCTGCCTGCCGGCACGGGCGCCAACGCCGGTCTGGGCAACCAGCCCATCTGGGCCAACGGCCAGCGCGACACCAGCAATACTTTTTTGCTGAATGGTGTGGACGCGAAGAATTTGTTCAACGGCAAGAGCACCAGCCAGGTCGCTTCCGCTCGCATCGTGAACAACACCGGAGTCAGCGGCGCGGCCAGCGGCAACGGCGGAGTGGTGCAGAGCACCGCGTCGCCCTATCTTGCTGTCGGCCAATCCTTGCCTACCCCTGCCCCCGAAACCATTCAGGAAGTTCGCGTCAATACCTCGATGTACGACGCGCAGCAGGGTTCCACCAGCGGCGCGCATATTGATATGAGCACCGCCTCTGGCACCAATGCGATCCACGGCACCGCCTACCTGCATCGCGGTACGGACTGGCTCAACGCCGCGCCCTTTTTTTTCAATCAGGATCCCAATCTTCCCGCCAATCTGAAAGTTCCGGAACTCCATCGCTATACTTTGGGCGGGGCCGGCGGCGCGCCGATCATCAAGAACAAACTTTTCCTCTATCTCGGCTATCAGCACGTGCATAGTTCCGATCAGGAGATCGGCATCGGACGAGTGACGGTTCCGTCCGATTTTACGGCCAATGGAAATGCCGCGGATGGTGTCCCAGGTTGCGGGGCGGCCCGCGCCACAGCCACGCTCGCTCCTTGCCTGGCCGCGATCTCCAATAACGAGTTCGGCTCTGTCGGCTCTGCTCTAAACGGAACCGTTGGTACGGGACCGAACCAGATTAGCCCGATTGCTTTGGGCATATTTCAATACAAACTACCCAACGGCCAATTCCTTGTGCCGTGGAATGACGGCATCACTCCGACGCTCAACTTCCCTGAAAACGCCCTCTCTTCCGGCACCGCGTATTTCCTTTCCGATCAGGCGGTCAGTGATCTCGATTGGATCGTCAACTCCAAGGACACTCTCGCTCTGAAGTACTACTACCAGCACGATCCCAGCATCGCGCCCTACGCCTATTCCAGCGTTCCCGGATTCACGCAGCACCTCGATGCCGGCAGCCAGGTCGCCTCCGTCACTAACACGCAGATCGTCACTCCCAACCTCAACGTCGCCGAAGTTTTCGGCTTCATTCGCGAGAAGGTTTACAGCACGATTGGACAGCCGTTCACTCCCGCGCAATTCGCCAGCTTTGTCGAATCGTCCACCGGCGCATCGCCGGCGGAATCCACCATCAATACATTCGGTTCCAATTTCTTTCCTGGCATGACCATCGTGAACATGCTCGGAACGAATGCAAACAATGTTAACGCGGCTACCCTGACGATCGGCCAGGGCGCGCAATCTCAGGGCGCCAACACCGGTATTTTCCAGAACCGCTTCATGCCCTCTGCCAACGCCAGTTGGAGCCACGGTAAGCACTCCGTTTCTTTTGGCGGTTCCTACTCCTACACCCAACTCAACACGCGCGACCAAAGACCTGGCACCGGCATGATCGGCACCGTGGATCTCTCGCAGTTCCTGCAGGGCTTCGTCACTCCCTATACCTCAGATGGGTACCCAACCTCGAACGTCTTGCAGGGCGATGCGAACCGTTATCTGCGCGCCAATGAATGGGGCGCGTACGTCCAGGATAAGTTCCAATTTCGCCCCAATCTGAGCTTCACGGTGGGGCTGCGCTTTGACGACGATGGCGGTCTGTCTGAAAAATATGGGCGTCTCTACAATTTCGATCCCTCGCAGTACAATTACGACCCATCCACGGACACTCTGATCTCGAACGGCATCATTGTTGCCGGCAACAACCCGCAGTTCGCCACGAAAGGAGTCAGCCCCTCCACCTTGACCGGCCGCCAGTGGGGTCTTGCTCCGCGCCTGGGCCTGGCCTGGAGCCCTGGAAGGTTCAACAATAAGCTCGTCGTGCGCGCGGGCTGGGGGCTGTACTACGACCGCGGCGAACTGTTCACCTATCTCTCCCCAGGCTTTGCGGCCGGAGTCGTCACCGGCGGACCATTTGGCGTCAACCAAGCCCCACCCTTCGTGAGCGCGACGGAATGCACCGCGTCCACTTTCTATCAAAATTACATTCCGACTTGCGATCCCGGCACCTACGGCTTCACCAATCCATGGGGCGCGACGTTGGGACCTCCTCCGACGGGTAACCCGGCTTCGATTGATAATTACCTGCCGAATACCGGAGTTCCAGGAGTCGGTATTGGCGCTGGCATCCTCGAAGGGCAGCCGCTCTTCCCCTTCGGCGTTTACAACCGCAAGAACAAACTCCCTTACACCATGAACCAGACTCTGGACGTTCAATGGCAGCCGCGCCGCGACTTGGCGATTGACATCGGTTATGTGGGCAATCTGGGGCGCCACGAAGTGATTCCCGTGCCCTTCAACCAGGCGCAGATCGCCACTCCAACCAACCCAATCCGCAAGGGCACGCCGTTTCAGCAGAACTACACCTACGGCTACACCGTGCAGGGTCCTGCAGGCTGCACCACCGCTTGCGCTCCGATAACTCTGCCCGACGGATCCACGATGCTCAATAACTACGAAGGGGGCAATGTGGATTTTCGTGTTCCTTACCTCGGTTATTCGGCCGAGGCGCTTTCGTACACCGCCGCGGGCGTTTCTGCCTACAACGCCCTGCAGGTGCACGTCGAAAAGCGCATCAGCCACGGATTGCAAGCGGGCTTCTCCTACACTTACTCTCACGCCTTGGATGAGCAAAGCGCCATGGGTTTGTTTTACAACGGAAATAACCCGCTCGACTTGCGCTCCGGCTACGGCAACTCCGATTTCGATCGCACCAACGTAATCAATTTCACGCTTCTTTACCAGTTCCCGAACGTCGCCGCGGATTCTTCTTGGAAAGGCAAGATTGGCAATGGCTGGGCCGTCGAGGGCATCGGAGTTTTCCAAAGCGGCCAGCCCTATAGCGTCATTGACTATACCGGCGCGGTCGGCAGCATCTTCTACGGTGTCAACGATGGCATCACCAACCCCATCGTGCCGTTGGCAGCGGGCTGCACGCCCAAGAGCGCTCTCACCGGCGTGTCGGGAGCTTACAGTACTCCCACGACGCAGCAGTACGCGCTTAACTCCAGCTGCTTTACTCTGCCGCTGCTGCCTGTCGGCGGGCTGAACGGCGCGATTCCGGCGGGTGACACTTTCGAAACCAACTTCACGACGGGCCAGCGCAATATCTTCCGGCAAACTTCGCAAAGGCGCGCGGACATATCCATCGTGAAGAACACCAAAATCAATGAACGCATTTCGCTGAAGTACAGCTTCGACGTCTTCAACTTGACCAACACTCCGAGCTTCGATCTCCCGCTCGATGACGTCTCCCAAAACCAGTATTACAACAACGTACCGGTCGAAGGAACAACTCCGCTGCCAACGGGCTGCCCGAACCAAACGAACACTTCCTTCTATAACTGTCCGTTTGGCTTGGGCGTGGTGAATAAGACCATCGGCAGTCCGCGGCAGATTCAGATGTCTCTCAGTCTTCAGTTTTAGTCCAGCCCACGCGAGCGGGGACGGCGGCCATCCCGGCGGCCGTTCCTGCTCGGTCCATTTCACCCGCCCTGAGCGAACCGAATTTCCAACCGTCGACGCGCGCCGGATGCGGTTAGAATGCGGTCCATGTCCGTGCTTCCTGCGCGCAGCACCCTGCAGCAGCTCATTGAGCAGCTCAGCCGCGGAGAGATCACGCCACGCGCCGCGGCCGAAGAGGCGCTCTCCCGCGCGAATAGCAACGCGAGCCACAACGTCTATATCGCGCTGGATGCGGAACGGTTGCGAGAGCAAGCGGATGCGTTGCTGCGGCGATTCCCGCACGGGCCCAAACCGCTTCTGTACGGTGTGCCGGTTTCGATTAAGGATTGCTTCGACTTAGGCGGATTAGCCACGACGTTGGGTTCGCGTTATTACGCTGCGCGCAATGGCGTGGCGCACGAGGACTCCGCGGTGGCCGCGCGACTGCGCTCGCAGGGTGCGATCGTCGTGGGCAAGACGCACATGCACCCGCTCGCCTACGGCATCACTGGAGAGAATCCGGATTACGGCGACTGCGCGCAACCGAGGGACGCACGGCGGCTGACCGGCGGGTCGTCCAGCGGAGCGGCGGCCAGCGTGCAGGAGCGGTCGGCGCTTTCGGCCATCGGGACCGATACGGGAGGTTCGATACGTGTGCCGGCAGCGCTGTGCGGACTGGCCGGATACCGCGCGTCGGTCGGGCTGGCGCAGCGGAGCGGATTGTGGCGCGGCGGAGTACACCTCGCGCCCACGTTCGACACACTCGGCTGGCTGTTCCAGGATCTGCGTGACGCGCCGTTGCTGGCCGAGACGCTGTTTGGGCTGCGCGCTGCTGACGCGACGGAAACGCGCTGCCGCATCGGCTGCGTGCGCGACGAGTTTCTGCACGATTGTGATGCACAGGTGCTTGCCGGTTTTGCGGAGTGGAAGCAAAAGCTCAGCGCAGGCGGCGCGACGATTATTCCGGCGGATACGGCATACTGGGAACAGGCGCCTGAGATTTACGGCGCGATCACTGCGTACGAAGCCGCGGCGATTCACAGCGTAAATACAGGCGGAGATTTTTCGCACTTCCCCGCGGCGATCGCCGAACGGCTGGCGTGGGGCGCATCCATTTCAGCCGCAGATGTTGCGCAGTTCCGCGCGCGGCATGCACGATTTCGCGAGCGCGCCGATGCGCAACTGCGCCAGTTCGATTTCTTCGTTGCTCCTTGCGCCGCACTGCACGAACTCGCCGTGGGCGCCGATCATACGGAATCGCGGCGCGCGATTCTGCGTTACACCACGCCGATGAGCCTGGTTGGCGCGCCGGTGGTGACGTTGCCGACCGCGACCGGCGCAGGCGTGCAACTGATCGCGCCGCGCGATTCCGATGCTGCGCTGCTTGGATACGCGAGCGCGCTGGGATCGCGCCTCGCCTAGCGCGTCGCCGCGCATGGAATCCGGCAGCTATCGATCACCGTAACGATACAGTTCCTTGAAAAGATATTCGGCCAGAGTAAGTACTAGTTCTGTACCAAATCTGTCCCACGTCTGCCCTGACGCACAGCTGTTTTTGCATAGCGAATGTGCGAGCATCGAAGGGAAACCAAGAATATGAAACGGTATACACGATCGAGCAAAGCAAACCGCCCGGCAGCGCCAACCGCGTCAAGCGCCGGCCGCTCACGGGTCGCGAGCTACCGGCGGCGGGTCAGAAGTCACTACTGCCTGATCGCACATCTTCTAATCGGCACCTCCGCGATTAGAAATCGCCGCAATCCACTGATAACAAAGGCCAGCGCAGGATTCTAATCGGTAGCTATAACGCACTTTTGTGTCGCGATTTGACGCTTTTCATGCCACCACCACGGCGAGTATAAGTTGTCCATGACCAACACACTCGATTACGCCGCCATGCTCGCCGTTGCGTTGCAAGAAGCGCGCACCGGCCTCGCCGAAGGCGGCATCCCCATCGGCGCCGCCATTTTCGACTCCACCACCGGTAAGCTTGTCGGGTCCGGCCACAATCGCCGCGTCCAGCAGGGCGACCCCTCGGTCCACGGCGAGACCGACGCCTTCCGCAACGCTGGCCGCCAGCGCAGTTATCGCAACCTTATTATGGTTACCACCCTCGCGCCCTGCTGGTATTGCAGCGGCCTGGTTCGACAGTTCGGTTTCGGCACCCTGGTCGTCGGTGAAAGCCGCAACTTCCAGGGAGGGATCGACTGGCTGCGCTCTCTCGGCGTCAACGTGATCGATCTGGACTCCGCCGAATGCGCCACGCTTCTCGCGGATTACATTCGCGCGCACCCTGCGGTTTGGAATGAAGATATTGGAGAGGAATAACATGAGCGATGCAGGCGGCGCACCGTTGCGAACATCAGGAATCCTGGTTAGAGGTGGCCGTCTTTGTTGATTTTGGCGGCAGCGCGGAGGATTAGCCAGCGTTGTTTGCCGTCCATGCGGGCGAATTGCTTGGCGAGGAGGCGGAGCTGGCGAGTGGTTTTCTTGTCGAGGCCCCAGATCGTGGCAGGCTGCTCTTTGGCGACGCGTAGCTTCTTGACGGGAACCTCGTCGTCGGTAAAAAGCTGATGGAGGGGGACTTCCAGGGCGCGTGCGATTTTTTCAAGCGTTTCGATGGAAGGTACAGTGCGGCCATTTTCCAAGCGCGAGAGGTAACAGCGAAACAGGCCGGTACGTTCCTGGATATCGCCCTGCGATAGGTTCTGGGCTTCGCGGAGGCGTTTAAGCCTTTCGCTGATAACCATACGCAGAGCTTACAATACCTTGTAGTATCAACTCAATAATAGTCGAACTAAGAGCTCCGATCGTTGAAGCTTCGCTGGCCTCGCGCAGCACTGTTCCGCATTGGCACGCCTCTGTAGCCTCGTTCACTATTTTTCATGGAGGGTCGCCTTTTGGACGATGAGTGAAAAGTGACTCATATTGAACAGATTTCAAAACGCGCTTAAGTCACTATTCGCAAGTCAAGCTGTACCTCCATCCGCGCAACCCGCAGCAACCAAGCCAGACCGGGCAAACGAAGGATGATAAGGAAAGGCAACGAAAAATGCGTACGCTCCGTTCGATTCAATATCTTTTGCTCGCGCTGGTGATTCTAGCGGTGCCAGCGGCGTCTCGCGCGCAGGTCAGCGCGTCCATTACGATTGCTCCACCGGAACTGGTTGTGTACACGCAGCCGGTCTGTCCGCAGGAAGGATATCTGTGGACGCCGGGCTACTGGGCCTACGGCGACGAAGGCTATTTCTGGGTACCTGGCACTTGGATTGAACCGCCCAGCGAGGGCTTGCTGTGGACCCCTGGCTATTGGGGTTGGAACGATGGTGCGTACGCCTGGAATGGCGGGTATTGGGGCGGTGAAGTCGGCTTTTACGGCGGCGTGAATTATGGGTTCGGCTACGGTGGCTCGGGGTACGAAGGCGGCTACTGGCGCGACAATCATTTCAGCTACAACGAAACCGTGAATAATTTCGGCGGTCGGCACTTCAGCAACACTTATAGCAAGACGGTGAGCGTCAGCACGTCCAGTCACGTCAGTTTCAACGGCGGATCTGGTGGAATCACGGCGCGACCGACGGCCAAGGAAGAAACCTACGCGCACGCGTCGCACACTCAGGCGACTGCAGCGCAGACAAGCCACCAACAGGCGGCGGCCGGGAATCATGAAATGCTCGCGTCGGTGAATCACGGAAAGCCGGCAGTGGCGGCAACGTCCAAGCCGGGCGAATTTTCCGGTAAGGGCGTAGTCGCCTCGCGCGGTGCACCAGCAGCGAATAAGGCGCAGGATAACAAGGCAACCGCGACGAAGGCGACGCAAAACAAGGCCGCTGAGAATAAGGCTGCCGCGAACCGCACAGCAGAGAGCAAAGCGACTGCAAATAAGGCCGAAGCGAACAAGGCGGCTGAGACGAAGGCCACCGAGAACAGAGCAGCCGCGACCAAGGCGAGTGAGAACAAAACGGCTGCGAATCGAGCGGCTGCAAGTAAGGCGACGGAGAACAAGGCTGCCGAAAATAAGGCCGCCGAGAACAAAGCGACGGAAAACAAGGCGGCTGCAAATCGCGCGACGGCGAACAAGACGAAAGAGAACAACGCCGCCGCGGGCCGGGCAAGCGAGAACAAGGCCGCTGAGAGCAAGGCGGCGGCAAAATCGGAACATACAGCCGCGGCACCGGCGACACACACCGCGGCGCGGCCTGCTGCTCAGCCGGCCGCAAAATCCGAGGCGTCCCGCCCAGAGGTGAAACCCGTAGCCGCGAAGCCGGCTGCAAAGCCAGAGCGTCAGGCAGCTCCTGCGCGCACAGAGAGTGCGCCGAAAGCCGCCGCTCCGCAACAACGCCAGGCTGCACCCAAGCCGGCTGCTGCGCCGAGGCAAGAAGCCGCGCCAAAGGCTGAAGCAGCGCGTCCGAGTGAAGAGAAACCAAAATAAGCCCCACCCGCGGGCTAAGACGCCAAGGCCCCGCGGGACAAATTGCCTCATCCCCGTGAGCGGTTCGTGAAAAACACGAGCCGTTCACTTTTCTTGCATGGTGAACTCCGCATTGCCGGAATTGGCGGGCGAGAGCCGGAAACAATCAGGCGGTTCGGGATTTTCTTGGCGCAAAGAGTGAGCGTGGCTCAAGTGCAAGTGTTTATTCGTAGCGCAGTGCGATCATGGGATCGACCCGCATGGCGCGGTGGGCGGGAATGTAGCATGCGAGAACTGCCGCGGACAGCAAGACGATCGAAACACCGAGGAACGTCAGCGGGTCGGTTTGTTTCACGGCGAACAGCATACTTGCGAGCAGCGATCCCGCAGCGAGCGCCGCGACGATCCCCAACACTGATCCGATTACGGTCAATCGCAATCCTTGTCCGACCACGAGCCCGAAAATATCTCGCCGCCGCGCGCCTAACGCAATGCGAATCCCGATTTCGCTGGTGCGGCGCGCAACATTGAAGGCGAGCGCTCCGTAGAGGCCGACGCAGGTCAATACGAGCGCGAGAAGGCTGAACGTCGTGCAGAGCGCGGCGATCAGCCGATCGGAATGGAGCGATTCGTCAACTCGTTCGCGCAGAGTTCTAATGCCAGTAATACTGACGGAGCTATCGAGCGAGTGAAAAATCGTGGGGAGCGAGCCAGCCAGAGTTTTTGCGGAGCCGTCGGTGCGAATTTCCAGGTCTCCGTGGGTCCCGGGGATGTAGAAGAAGTCGGAGGGCGGCTCGCGCAAATTGTTGTACTTCGAATCCGCTACAACTCCCACGATCTCCAGTTGTGGATGATGTCCTTCCACGAACTGAATATGCTTCCCGAGTGGGCTGCCGTTGCCGAAGAAACGGTGAGCCATGGTCCGGTTGATGATCACCGCAGTCGTCGCAAGACTTGACGGCGACTCCGCGTGCATGTCTTCTTCGGTAAAATCACGCCCCGCGAGCAGCGGGATTCCCATGGTTTCGAAATATGCCGGCGAGACGCCGACGAATCGCTCGTTGGCCACTTCGCCGGGCTGCAACGTGTAACCTTCCACCACGACGTTGATGCCAACTTCCTTGCCGCTAACGGGCGTGAAACTTGAATAGCTGGCGGAATGAACGCCGGGAAGCTCTCTCACGCGATCCAGAAGTTGGCCGTAGAACTGTGCGACCTGATCGCGGGTGCGGGACGCGGAGTAACCGTTCATTGTGACGATCAGCACTTTGTCGCGGTCGAAGCCGGCGTTGAACGTTGCGAGGTTGTAAAGCGTGTGCAACAGAAGACCGGCCGCCGCCATAAGCATCACGGACAGGGCAACCTGCGCCACAATCAGTACGCTTCCCAATCGTGATTGCGTCGACGAGCGATGCGATACAGACCCTTGAACTTTGAGTTCTTCGGCCAGTTCGCCGCGCGTCGCAGCGAGCGATGGAGCGAGGCCGCAAACAATAACCGTAAATGTCAGCGTGCCGGCGGTGAAGAGCAGCGTTCGTACGTTCAAGGCAGTTGAGAGGACGACGGGAAGCTGCCGCGTGGAGAGCGAAGCGAGCAAAAGGCGGCTGGTCCATTGCCCGACGCCCAGTCCAGCCAGTGCTCCGGCGATCGCGAGCAAGGTGCTCTCGGTGAGGAGTTGACGAATCACACGCCAGCGGCCCGCCCCCAGCGCCAGACGCACGGTCAATTCCCGTTTACGAGCCATGCCGCGGGCGAGCAATAGATTCGCGATATTGCCACAAGCAATCAGCAGCAGTAACCCCACAACGAGCATCAATATTCGGGCAGGCAAGGAGTATTTTGCGCGTGCATCAGAAAGGCCGCGGGCGGCGGGAGTTATCAGCACGTGGGCGAACTCCTCGTCCCGTTCGATTTGCGGCAAGGTTGAGGATTTCTCGATTTCGTGCAATAGAGGATCGAGAAGCGCCTGTGCTTGCGCGATGGATACGCCCGGTTTCAAACGAGCGAGAATGGTCACCCACTGTGTCTGCCAATAGTCCTGCGACGGCAACTCCGTAGAGTTCAGTGGCGCGTAAAAGTCGGGCGACTCGCCAACTTTTGCGCCAAAGAAATCCGGCGGCGCGACTCCGATCACCGTGAAGGTGTGCTGCGGAACCGACCCGGTGCGCGTGGCGTCAGACTGATCTCCGAACGCAATCGCCTTGCCGATGGCATCCTGACTGGAATCCAATTCGCGTTTCCAGAACGCGAAGCTCACCACGAGAGGCGGAGGGCCGTGCTGATCGGAATCCGCCAGCAGATGGCCGGCAAAAGGGCGCACGCCCAACGCCGCAAAATAGTTCGCGGAGACGAGTTCACCCTTGGCCGAGATTTTTCGGTCCTTGTAGGTCAATTCGTAAGGAGCGATCCCGGAGAACGCCAGGACGCTTGTGAACGCCGAAGCTTTGTCGCGATACGCGTAGTAGGTCTCGACCTCGGAGCCCTCCGCTGGTCGTCCAAACGTGCCAGTGGAGTTAACCCATACGAGTTCATCAGGATTGCGGACTGGAAGCTTGCGGAGCAGTAGCGCGTCGACGAGAGAAAATATGGCAGTGTTGGCGCCGATGCCTAGGGCGAGGGTGAGAATCGCAATTGACGTAAAACCGGGGGACTTATGAAGGATACGTAGGCCGAAGTGAATGTCTTGCACTAAATCCTGCAGCCAAGTGACGCGGCGAGCATCGCGGCATTCTTCTTTGCGTTTTTCAAGGCCGCCCATTTCGAGTACTGCGGCGCGACGGGCTTCTTTGAGCGCCATGCCTCGCGCGATGTGTTGCTGGGTTTTTTGCTCCACGTGATAGCGGAGCTCCTCGTCGAGGTCATGGTCGGCGGCTGCGCGGCGAAACAGCGAGCGCAGGCGCAGAGGAAGTTTGTAGATCCAGCGTTCCGGTCGCATCGTTTTCTTCTCGCGAGCGCCAGCCGCGCTCGTTAACTCGAAAATCTTCCGTGTCTAAGCTGCCTATTCGCAGCGCAGGGCGACTATGGGATCCACGCGGGAGCCGCGGCGCGCGGGGATGTAGCACGCGGCGAGGGCTACCAGCGCAAAGAACGCCGCGACGACTATGTACGTTATCGGGTCACTCGATTTTACGGTACTGAGAATTGCGGCCATGCCGCGCGTGACGGCTGCGGCGGCGAGCAGTCCGCATGCGATGCCTGTTAGCGCGAGCTTCAGTCCTTGAGCAAGAATCATGCGCGTCACGTCGTAGGAACTTGCACCGAGGGCCATGCGGATGCCGATTTCGTGGACGCGCTGCTGGACCGATTGCGCAGTCACTCCGTAAATTCCGATGGCGCCGAGGAGCAGCGCGAGAAGGCCGAAGAAAGTGAGCAGTTGCGCGAGGATGCGGTTAGGCGTGTTGCGCTCGGTGATGAGATCGTCCATGGTGCGAACCGCGGAGACGGGCTGGTCGGCATCCACGGACCAGACGGCGGTGCGAATGACGGAAGCAGCTTCGGTGCTGGGGCGAGAGCTGCGCGTGACGATGGACATCTGCGCGCTGGGGAATTGCGCGGCCGGGACGTAAATCTGGCGCATTGGCCGATCGGTGAGGTTGAAAAGTTTGGTGTCGCGGACGACGCCGACGATGGTGCAGATGTCGTGGTTGTCGCCGACTTCCAGCTGCTGGCCTAATGGGTCTTCTTTCGGGAATTGCTGGCGCAGAAGTGTTTCGTTGATGACGACGACTTTGCGGGAATCCGGGCCGTCGGTGGGTTCAAGCGCGCGGCCGCGCAGCAGCACCATTTGCATGGTGTGAAAATAACCGGGAGTGATCGCCGAATATTCCGCGCCGAGAGCTTCCCCGGGTCCGGCGGGCGGACGACCGACGACGTGGATCAGTCTTACCTGGTTCGAATCGCTGAAAGGCGTGAACTCGCTGGCGTCGGCCGATTCGACTTGAGGAAGAGCACCGATGCCAGTGAGCACTTGATCGTAGAAGCCGCGAATCTGCGCGTCCGTCTGGTATTTTGCGGGCGGGAGCACCAGTTCCGTGACCATCAGGTTGCGCGACTGGAATCCAATGTCGCCGTATACCATGTGCGCGAAATCCTGCACGAGCAAAACGGTGCAGACCAGCACGACCACGGCGAGCGAAATCTCGCCGGCTACGAACAGGTTGCGCAAACGGCGCGTCACGCGGCTGCCGGAGATCTGCCCCGCGGTTTCCTTCAGCGAGCGATTTGCGCCGAAGCCTGAACTTCCGAAGGCCGGTGCAAGTCCGAAGATGACGCCGCAAAGAATCGCGATACCGAAAGTGAAGGCGAACGTCTTTACATCGAGGGTTCCCCGTCCGTAGTTGACGATGTAACCGCGAATACGATCGGGAACAGCGTTCTCAATCCAGTGAACGCCCCAAATACCGAAAAGCGCACCGGCGGCGCCGCCGAACGTAAACAGGAGCAACGATTCGGTGAGCAATTGCCGGACGAGCCTGAGGCGCCCAGCGCCCAAAGCCCCGCGCACAGCGAACTCTTTCGCGCGGCTGCTGGCGCGAGCAAGCATCAGGTTGGCTACGTTGGCGCACGCGATCAGCAGCACCAAGCCGACGAGCCAGAAGCAAATAATTACCTGCTGCGTGCCTTCATTCTTACCGATTTCAAAAAGCATTGTGCTGACCAGCGTGGTTTCATTAGTGTTGGTTTGCGGATAGAGCTTTTCCAGGCGCGAAGCGATCGCCGCCAGGTCTGCGCCGGCTTGTTGCTGCGTGACGCCGGGCTTCAAGCGGCCAAAAGCTTCAAACCATGAAGTGCTGCGATCGTGGCGCGCTTTGTCGTCCATGGCGAGCGGCGCCCACATATTAGAGGTGCCCATGAGCGAAAATTGAAAATTGGCTGGCATCACTCCGACGATCGTGTAGGTCTCGCCCTGCACTGTGACGGCGCGGCCGACGATGCGCGGGTCGGCGGCAAAGCGGCTTTCCCACAGGCCGCGGCTGATGATCGCGACGTGGCTCGCGGCCAGCTGAGATTCCTGCGGCAGGAACGTGCGGCCGAGCAGCGGCTGCGCGCCGAGCGTCTGAAAGAAATTCCAACCGACCAGGCCGCCGAGGACGCGGTCGGGCGGCCCGTCGCCAGTGAGATTGAAATACCAGCTGGTCCAAGGGACGAGTTGTTCGAAGGAGGAGTTTTGCTTCTCGTAGTCGAAGAAATCGGCGGTGGAGGTGACGCCATTACTAGTCCATCCTTTTTTTGAATCGTGCGAAAGCAAAACTATTAGGCGATCCGCCTGCGGAAAAGGCAGCGGTTTGATGAGCCAGGCATTCACGTAGCTAAAGATGGCAGTGTTGGCGCCGATGCCGAGAGCCAGGGTGACAATGGCGATCGCGGCAAAGGCGGGAGACTTTCGGAGCATGCGGAAACCATAGCGGATATCCTGGGCGAAAGTTTCTAGGAAATGTATACCGCGGGCGTCGCGGCATTCTTCTTTGCGATTTTCGATGCCGCCCATTTCGAGCACGGCGGCACGGCGAGCTTCTTGCGGAGTCATGCCCTCGGAGGTGTATTGCTGGGTTTTCAGTTCGAGGTGATCGCGGAGCTCTTCGTCGAGCTCTTGGTCCGCTGTCTGGCGGTGGAAGATTGAGCGTATGCGCAGAGGGAGCTTGTAAGTCCAGCGTTCCGATCGCATCGTCCATTGTCACGGGCGCCTGATGCGCCCGGCCTCCTTGCGCAGTTCAAGTTTCCTTCAGCTGTACCACGTGCGAGATCGCGGCCGCGAGCCGGCCCCAGTTGTCCGCTTCTTTTTCCAGATGTTTACGGCCGGGGCGCGTGAGTGAATAGAATTTTGCGCGCCGGTTGTTCTCGGTGGTTTTCCACTCGGCGGAAATCCAGCCTTCTTGTTCGAGCTTGTGCAATGCGGGATAGAGCGAGCCGTCGCTGACCTGGAGTACATCGCCGGAGACTTGCTTCAGGCGCAGGCTGATGGCGAAGCCGTTGAGAGGCTGGAGCGCGAGGATTTTCAGGAGCAGCAGATCGAGGGTGCCTTGGACGAGATCGGAAGGTTTGCTCATCGTTTGCCTCGGTAACCGAGCGAAGTATAGCGCTGCTGCCCTCGGTAAGCAAGGGGAATGGAGGAACGCGCGGCAGGTCGCGAGAAACTGTTTGGGGCAAAGAGCGTCGCGGGACGGCATTCTCCGGACTGGACATTGGTACCGTATGTGTTACCATCAATCCTGATCGAACTGCGCGAATATCTGACGGCAGACGGGCGCGGTCCGTATGCTGCTTGGTTCCAGCGATTGAGCAGAGAGTCGGCGGTAAAGGTGTCGGCCGCCCTGGCGCGGATGCAACAAGGCAATTTCTCCAACGCCAAGGGCGTTGGAGCCGGAGTTTACCAATACCGGATCGAGTTTGGACCTGACTACAGGATTTACTTAGGCAAAGACGGCGACCGAATGGTGATTCTGGTTGGCGGCGGGACGAAAAAACGCCAAGAATAGGACATTCAGGCGGCGCTAGCGCGGTGGCGCGACTACAAACAGCGAAAAAGCGCGGGAGAGTGAGTCAGATGGCTCTGACACGAGATTTCAAAGAAACAATCCGGGCGCGCGCAAAGCGCGATTCCGGTTTCCGCAAGGCGTTGCTACGGGAAGGAATCGAGAACTTTCTTTCCGGTGACGTGGAGACCGGCAAGATCATACTGCGCGATTTTATCAATGCAACGGTCGGCTTCACTGAATTGAGCAATGTGACGCATCGATCGGCGAAAAGTTTGATGCGAATGCTCGGCCCCAGCGGCAATCCTCAGGCGCGCAATTTGTTTGAGATCGTGGCCTACCTGCAAGACGCCGAAGGAGTGCGCTTCGAGGTGCGACCGGCGCGCGCGGCATTGCGCACGACGAAGCGAAAGCGGATCCGCACAATGAAGAGGAGTGTGCCGTCCGCTATGCCCCGCTAGTTGTGGTTACTGGGCGCGTCTGGTGCGGGATGCGAGTCGCGACGGCGCTCAAACGAGATGGAAACCGCGATGCCTGCGAGCATCGCGGCCAGGAACAAATACGGCAGGTAACGCCACGGGGCGGCGGGGACTGGGAAGACGCTTAGAGCGAGGACTGCGGCGAGGATCAGGAGCGCGGCGGCGCTGACGGCGACGTCGAGGCGGCGAAGAATTTTGCGGCGCTGCAGGAAAAAGGGCATGGCGAGGCAGACCAGGAAATAGGAGGCAATGAAGCCGTAGGAGGCGAGTTGCGTCAGGTAGTTGATGCAATCGGGGAGCAGAACTTTTGAGAGGAGCAAGGTCGCCGGGCAGGCGATGGCGATTACGGCGATTAGCGCGATGGCGCGGTGGGGAGTTTTGTTGACGGGGTGCGCCGAACCGAAGCTGGGAGCGAACATGCGATTTTGCGCCAAGTAATAGAGGATACGCGCCCCGGCGTTGAGCGAGCCCAGGGTGCAGGCGAAATAGCTGAGCGCTATGCCGATGGAGCTGACGTAGCCGAAGCCGGCGAGGTTCATGGAGCGCGCAATGGAGTCAAAGGGCGCGTTGAGCTGGTCGAGCGCCAGGCCATTTTTGCGCGCGAGCGCGGTGAGGCAATAAATCATTACAAGATATAGGATGCCGACGGGAATCAGGCAGCTGACGATGACGCGGGGAATGGTGCGGCGCGCGTGCGAAGCTTCTTCGCCCAGAGTGGTGACGCTTTCGAAGCCAGCGAGCGTCATGAAGCCAAAGACCATGGCGAATTGAAAGCCGGATAATCTTGCATGGTCCAGATGGAGTTGCGGCCGATCGAACCATGCGGAATCGTGGCGCATGGCGAGCGCGACGATAACGATGATGACGGCGAGCGAGCTGAGTTCGATGGCGAGCATCACTTCGGTGGACAGTTTGATGTCGCGATGCGCGATGATCCAGGCGACGAGCACCACGATTGCGGTGATGGCTGCGGCCCGGAGAAAAGATGCGGGCGCGCCGGTAACCTGGCGGAAGAAAAGATCGGCGTAGTATGCGGAAGAAGGAGCGGTACCGGCAGCGCCGAAGGCCATAGCCGCGACGTAAGCCCAGCCCGTGATGAGGCAGGCCGTGCGGCCGAGGCCGGCAGCGGCAAAATCGGCCAGTGCGCCGGCGGAAGCGGACTGCGCGGAGAAGCGATGCACGCTGTAGGTGATCAGCGAAAAGGCGACGAGTGTGAACAGGAAGATGAGCCAGGTGGCGTTGCCGCCCTTGGCGATGAGCAGCGGGAGTACGATGCCGCAAGTGCCGGTGGGCGCCATGACGCCGAGGGTGAGGGCCGTGTCCTCTATAAAGGACAAATAGTTGTGGTGCAGAGTGGAGCGAGAGCGCGCCGGGGCGACTGTGGAAGAGGATTGGGCCGGGAGACTCACGTGAGCAACAGTAGCAGCAGGAGTTTTTTGGCGCAAATTCGCGCTGCGGGCTGAAAAGTTCCGACTGTTTCACCGGCCCCATTGCATATAATGGGGCCGTGCTCCCCGCGATTTGTTTGCTGACCGGCCTCTGCAGATGGCCTGATTCCTGTGGAACGAACACTGCCTTGCAATCCAAATCATGACAAAAAATCCCGCGCAGAAAGAGGTGCCGGCGGCAAGCCTGCTGCAACGGGAAGCGCAAGGTTTGCGCGAGCAGTTTCAGGAATTGTATGGCGAGGAGGCGCGGGTATTTCGCGCGCCGGGGCGCGTGAACCTGATTGGCGAGCACACGGATTACAATGAAGGATTCGTGATGCCTGTCGCGATGGATCTGTACACGTGGGTGGCCGTCGCTGCACGGCGAGATTCGCACGTGCACGTTTATTCGCAGAATGTGCGCGAGCACGCCGAATTGGATTTGCAGGACTTGAACTTGCGGGCGCAGGCGCACTGGAGCGCCTACGTGCTGGGAGTGGCGGCGAGCTTGCGGATGTCCGGCGCGGAAATTGGCGGAGCGAATCTGCTGGTGGAAGGAAAAGTTCCGATGGGCGCGGGGCTTTCGTCTTCGGCGTCGGTGGAGGTCGCTGCGGGCTACGCGTTGCTGGAAAGTTCGGGGTTGTCGCGCAGTCCGGTGGAGCTGGCGAAGATTTGCCAACGCGCGGAAAATGAATTCGCGGGAGCGCGCTGCGGGATCATGGACCAGATGATCGCCTGCTGCGGGCGCGCGGACTATGCGTTGATCCTGGACTGCCGGACGCTGGGATTCCGACTGCTACCGTTGTTTGCGGACGCACAATTCGTGGTGTGTAACAGCATGGTAAAGCACGATCACGCGGCGGGCGAATACAACGCGCGGCGCGCGGATTGCGAGATGGCCACGCGGATTCTGGCGGAGCAGCTGCCGGGCGTGCGGGCGCTACGTGACGTGTCGCTCGCGGACCTGGAGCGCTATGCGAAGTTGCTGCCGGAAGTAGTGTACCGTCGCAGCCGCCACGTAATCAGTGAAAATGCGCGCGTAGAAGACGCGCGCGGGGCGCTGGAACGCGGCGATCCTGAATCATTCGGGCGATTGATGAGCGAATCGCATCGTAGCCTGAAAGAGGATTATGAAGTAAGCAGCACGGAGCTAGATTTGCTGGTAGGAATCGCCTGCGGAATTACGGGCGTGTACGGCTCGCGCATGACGGGCGGCGGATTTGGCGGATGCACGATCAGCCTGGTGCGCAGCAGTGCGGTGGAAGAATTTCAGAGCGCCGTGGCGCGCGATTACCAGCGAGCGACGGGGCGCAAGCCGGACATCTATATTGTCCACGCCTCGGATGGCGTGCGCGAGGCGTTGGAATAGATATGCAGTCCACGCAGTCTGTGGGCTGTGCAATCACACTCGCGGGGGGCGTGCCGTGGCGACGTTTGAATTCGAGAAGCAATCACACCGACGATTGAATCCGCTGACGGGAGACTGGGTGCTGGTGTCGCCCGGGCGAACCGCGCGGCCGTGGAAAGGTCAAACTGAAGCAGCGGCACCGGAGAACGTGCCGGCCTACGATCCGCAGTGCTACATGTGTCCTGGGAACAAGCGGGCGAGCGGAAAGCACAACCCGAATTACACGGGGACATTCGTCTTCGAAAATGATTATGCGGCGCTGCGGCCGGTTGGCGAGGCGTGCGACGAGAATATTTCCGGATTGCTGGTGGCGAGGGCCGAGCGCGGGAACTGCCGCGTAGTTTGCTTTTCGCCGCGGCACGATTTGACGCTAGCGAAGTTGTCCAACGCGGAGCTTCGCGCAGTGGTGGATGCGTGGACCGAGCAGTATCAGCTGCTGGGGAGCGAACCCGGAATTAATTCCGTGCTGATTTTTGAAAATCGCGGGGCAATGATGGGCGCTAGTAATCCGCACCCGCACGGGCAGATCTGGGCGAACGCCACGCTGCCGAACGAGCCGGCGAAGGAGCAAGCATCGTTCGCGGCGTACCAGCGGCAACATGCGTCTTGTTTGCTGTGCAACTATTTGAGGATCGAAAAAGAAAACAAGGAGCGCGTGGTTTGCGAGAACGATGAGTTCGCAGCCGTGGTGCCGTTCTGGGCGGTGTGGCCGTTCGAGACGATGGTGATCAGCAAGCGGCACGCAGGCTCGCTGGAGCAATTGGCGGAATCCGGACGCGATGCGCTGGCGGACATCCTGCATCGCGTTACGGCGCGCTACGACAATCTGTTCGCGACCTCTTTTCCCTATTCCATGGGATTTCACCAGCGGCCTACCGACGGCGAGACACATGCCGAGTGGCACTTTCACGCGCATTTCTATCCGCCGCTGCTGCGTTCGGCGGTGGTGCGGAAATTCATGGTCGGTTACGAACTGCTGGGGACGCCGCAGCGGGACATCACGCCGGAAGAGGCCGCGGGGCGATTGCGCGAGGCGGGTGAGAGCCAGTAACGGGCGGGCATCTAGCGGGCGCTGCGCTTGCGGCGTGGCGCTTTGCGTTTTTCTGCCGCGGCGGATTTGTGCGCCCAGCGGAGCAGATCGTGGAGCGCGTCGCTGTGAACGCGGGACACGCGAACGAGAATCCATTCGTAGTTGAGGTAATGATCGGTGATGTAGTAGGAGGCGGGATCGGCGGCCAGCAACTCCTCGCGCTGGTCAAAATCGGTGCGCACGACCAGCGATTCGGCGTCCTGATGGAAGCGGAGAAAAAGGACGCCGCCCACGCGGAAGCCGGGCGTGCCGTACGACGGGGCCTCTTCGACGTTGTCGAGGGAAAGCGCGAATTTGCGAACGGCAGCGAAGGTGACCGGCATATTCCGCGACTATACCGCGTCCGTCCTTCGGGTAAACACCAAAATGGCTACTGGGTCCTGCGGGTTTCCCGCAGACCCCTGTCGGAAACCGGCTGCGAAAATGATTTTCGCGTGTTGCAATCGTATCGGATTTCCGGTATGTTTTTTTGCATGAAACGGGCTTTCCCAGAAAACACGTGTTGTTCCCGGTGTTGTATGGCACAGGGACGTGTGTTTTCTGGCGCAGGGAGGCTGAAGAGCTAAGCATCAGGCCTTAATTCAGCAGAGCTGAATCCCACCGCCAGAGTTGTACTGGCAGGTGGGTTTTTTTTTGCTTCGATATGCTGAAAACCGCGTCGCCGCTGCCGCGACGGACGGGATATTGGCGGTGCCGGGAGGCAAAGCGATGAGCGCGATAAGCATTACGGATTGGCAGAAGGGCTTGACTGCAAGCGAGAACGAACTACTCCGCGAAATAACTCTGGCACTGCGGACCATTCGCTACGGGTCGGTAGTGCTGACCGTGCATGACGGGCGGATCGTGGAGTTGAACAAGACAGAGCGTATCCGCAAGAACGGAACGTAGCCCAACCGAATTGCGGGCCCTACCCCAACACGGGGCGGTGCAAAACGATTCACGATCGGCCGACCAGTCCACTGGAGGCACGAAGCCAAAATCTCAGGAGGCTTCCATGCCGAATTTCAGAGGACTGAAAACCAAAATCATTGCCACTGCGCTGTTTGCATCTCTGAATATTTTCACGCTTGCAGGATCTGCTCTTGCGCGTGCTGCAGAACGCACAGGCGCCCGCGGCGGCGACGACAAAACCAGCTCGGGCGCGTCCGTGGGTGTAGCGGATTCCACGAAGGATGGATCGAAATCCGCAGTTACTGATTCGAGCGGCGCATCGGGCGCGAACGCAGCTTTGGTGGATGAACTTCAGCAATTGAAAGATACGGTTCAGGCACAGGCGCAAAGGCTCACTGAACACACCCAAGAGCTGGAATCCGAGCGTGCCGCGCTCCATGAAGAGCTGGACCGCATCGCGAAGCTCGAATCCGTGCTGCATGTGACGCCCGACAGCCCGACGGGGAATAGCGCGGCAAGCTTCGCAACGACGACGCCCGGTGCAAGCGGAGTGCCGGATGCGGGGGCTGTGCACGTTGCCAGCGCGCAAGGACCAGATAAACAGCAAGTGAGCATCACTCAAGTGGAGCATCCGCTATCGTTCAAGATCGGAGCGGCGGACTTTACTCCCGGCGGCTTTGCGGACGTCACGGGCGTTTTCCGCAGCACCAATACCGGAACTGGGCTAGGCACAAACTTCACCAGCATTCCCTTCAACAACACAGTGCCGCAATCGCAGCTGACGGAATTTCGCGTCACGTCGCAAGCCTCGCGTCTTTCGTTGAAAGTGGATGCCAATATCAGCGACTCGACATCGGTGACTGGATACATCGAATCGGACTTCAACGGCTATCAGCCGCCTAATGCGCAACAGAGCACAAACAGCGACACATTCAGGTTGCGGTTGTTCTATGCGGACGTGACGCACCGCAAATGGGAATTTGTGGGTGGCCAGACATGGTCATTGCTGACTCCCAATCGCTACGGCCTTTCGGCGGCGCCGATTGACGTCTTCAGCACGCTCCGTCTGGACACCAATTACGTGGCGGGACTGGTATTCGCGCGGCAGGCGGGATTTCGCGTGATCTATCACGCTACGGACTCATGGACCCTGGGGGCTGCTCTCGAAAATCCGCAGCAATTCGTGCCCGGCTCGGTGGTCTTTCCGGGCGGCACGGCCGGCATTTTCCCGGGGCAATTCGATAACGGCAGTGGCAGCACCAGCGCGACCAGCAGCAGCTCCAACGCATTGACGCCTAACCTGCACCCGGACTTCATCGTGAAAACGGCCTTCGACTGGAAAATCCACGAACGAGCACTTCACGTAGAGGCCTCGGGATTGGTGCGTAGCTTCAAGGTTTACGAGAATCTGAGCACGCCAAGCACGACCAACACAATTACCGGGGGCGGCGTGTCGCTGAATGCGAATCTGGAAGTATTCAATGGATTCCACTTGATTGGCGATTCGTTCTACGGCGACGGGGTGGGGCGCTACATCGGCGGGCTGGGCCCGGATGTGATCGTGAAACCTGATGGAACGCTCTCCGGGGTGCATGCCGGATCCGGTGTGGCGGGATTTGAATGGCAGATGAAGCCCAACTTCATGGTGGACGGTTATTACAGCGGAGCGTACTTCCAGCGGAATTTTGGTTTGCTGGCGTCTACGGCCACGCCTGCGCCTACGTGCGATGGCGTTTCCGGGTTCACTTGCGTGGGGTTCGGATTCCCCGGATCAGCGAACACAAACAACCGGGCGTATCAGGAAGAGACCATCGGGTTCATCCCAACGCTGTGGTCCAATCCGAACTACGGGAAACTGCAACTCATCAATAACTATTCATATGCGGAACGCAGTCCGTGGTCGGTGCCGAGCGGGGCGCCGAAGAATGCGCACGTGGTCCTGGTCTATGTCGGGCTGCGGTACTTCATACCGTAGGGAACGCAGTCGCGACGCGCGTGAGCAGTCGTGGAGTCCGCTTCGTCCCAGTCCGATTCGAGGCGAAGCGGGCGCAGTTGACTTTGTTGTTGCATTCGTTGGGGGCGGGTCTGAGACCCGCCCCTGCGGATATCCTCGGTTTCTTGGGGGGAATGGACGAGCGGGCTTCGAGCGGCGAGGCTGAAATTTTCGAGCGAGTCAGTCGGCGTTGCGCGCAGGGAGCGTGGTGGCGGCGGCGATTTTCGCGCTGTTCGTTGCACGGTTCAGCAACAGCGTGTGAGCGCCGCTCCAGATGAGCTGCAATCCCGCGAAGATCGCAATGGTGGCAACGGCAAATTTTAATTTTCGCGCAGGCACTTTGCGAGCGAGCGCGCAGCCGACTAGCACACCGGGAATTCCACCCGCCAGGAATTGCGTGAGCACGGGACCGTTGATGGCGCCGAATTTCCAGTGGAACAGGCTGCCGATGACTGCGAGCACCAGGCCGAAGAGAATGTCCGTGCCGACGACCTGCGGCGGAGTCATTTCGGAATAATTCAGCAGCAGGACCGTGCCGAGCGCGCCCGCGCCGGCGGATGAAAAACCCGCTTCGACGCCGATGGGAAGAGCCAGCCAGGGGAGCCAGCGGGAATTCTTACGCGCGAATCCGGGATTCTGCACGCGCGGAGCAAATGTGATGCTGGAAGATGCTGCCAGGATCAAGCCGAGCAGAATTACGACGATAGGACTGCCGGAATCGTGACTGAGCAGGTGCAGCACGAAAGTGCCGACGAGCAGGCCGGGCACAGCGCCCTGCACCATCAGCCAGAGGTAGCGGAAATGGACATGCTCGCCGAAGAGATAAAACGGCGCAGCGAGAAGGCGCAGGATGCCGGCGAAGACGAAGGCCGTGCCTACGGCTGCGTTGGCGGGCAGTCCGACGAGGAGCACCAGGGCCGGAACGGTGAAGCTGCCGCCGCCGATTCCGGTTAGTCCCACAGCGGCGGCAATCAGGAATCCGATCAGGAAATTCATTGCTCCGCCTTTTGCGAGAAGGTGTGGATGCCGCATTCGAGTTTTTTTCCGCCCCAGCGGCCGGAACGCGGATTATTGGGATCGTCTGGTATTGCAGTGCAGGGTTGGCAGCCGATGCTCAGGTAGCCCTCGTCGTACTGTGGCAGGTAGCTAAGCTGGTGCGCGCCGACATAATTCCAGACCTGCTTCCAGGTCCAATCGGCGAGGAGGCTGACTTTCAAAAGCGTTTTGCCGCTGGGCAGGCGATGCTGCTCGAGTATTTTAAGATTTTTTCGCGACGGGGATTGATCGCGGCGCAATCCGGTAAACCAGATTTCGTACGGCTCCAGAGATTGCATCAGCGGCTCGACTTTGCGCAGCTGGCAGCATTGCGTGGGATTCGACTGGTAGAGTGTGCCGAACTGCGATTCCTGCTGGGCAACACTCAGTTGCGGAAGCACGTTGACGAGATGAAGTTGCCATTCTTTGGCGATGCGGTCGCGATATTCGTAGGTTTGCGCGAAGTGATAGCCGGTATCGAGAAACAGGACCGGGATTTCGGGAATTTCCCGGCGCAGCAGGTGCAGAACGATCATGTCTTCGGCTTGGAAGCTGCAAGTGAGGCAGGCCTTCTGCCGATCGGCGGCGGAAAGCAGAGTTTCAATCGCCTGATCGAGAGGCAACGATTCTAGGGTGTGGGAAATTTGTTCGAATTCCATTTAGTTCACCTGGTCCGGATGGCTGGACGCGCTCTGAATGCGGAGTGAATCGAAGCGCGGCAGAATTTGCTCCAGGGCAGCGGCGTCGTCGGCTGGCAGATGTTCCGCGGTCAGATCGAAAAAGCCATCCGCCGCAAGCGTGCTTAGCGCGTGCTTGGCCGGCACACCGAGCGCGGCTTGGGAATAAATCAAGACGAGCCCGGCCGATTGCGTCGCTCTTGCCAGCGCGAGCAATTGTTCTGGTGAGTTAGCCTCCGCAGCGGTTGCCAGCAGAACTTCGTAGCCGCGCTGGAAGAGGGCGCGCTCGAGCAAGCCTGCAAGCTGATCGCGGCCCTCTGCGAGAACAATCGCGGGGCGATGTCCGTGGCGCGCAAACCTTTCGGCAGCGGTTACCGAAATTTGCGCGAGAGCTTGCGGGTGTAATTCGCTGGTCGAGAAGCGCACCGGTGTTTGCGGCTGGTTTTCGCTTAGCATTGCCGCGCCGACTGTGGCGTTCGAGAATGGATCGATAAGGATGAAGCTGCCGGTGGTGCAGTTGCGCTCGTAGGAATCGAAAAACAATGGGGTGGTGGATTCGAATTCGACGGAGGCAATGTCGTTCATCGCCAGTTGTTGCGCGGGCTCGTGCGCGAAGGTGTGGACGTTGACGCGGTGCTGAATCGCGATGGCCCGCGTGCGCGTGGATCGCGCGGCATGTTTGAGCAGATAGTTCTTGCCAAGCTCGAGCGGTTGCGGGTGAAGCCACACAACCATGGCTTGAAAATGGCGCGAAACGCGCGGGGAGCCGTATGGCGAGACGAGCATGTCTCCGCGGCTCAGGTCAATTTCATCGGCGAGGCGCAGCGTGACGGACATAGGGTGAGTGGCTTCGGCGATTTCGCCATCGAAGGTGACGATCGATTGGACGTGCGTCCTTTGGCCCGACGGAAGCGCGACGACTGCGTCGCCGGGACGAATGACGCCACTGGCAACTTGGCCCGCAAATCCGCGAAACGCGGAATCGGGGCGGATCACATACTGAATGGGAAATCGCACCGCGTCTGCAGTTGCCGCGGGGCGCAGCGGGACGGTTTCGAGATGTTCGAGGAGCGTGGGGCCTTGATACCAAGGGGTTCGCGAGCCGGAGCTGACGACGTTATCGCCTTCGAGCGCACTGATCGGAACGCTGAGTACATTCTGAATGCCCAACTGCGCAGCCAGCGCGAAAAAATCGGTCTGGAGCTGAAGAAAAACATCCTCGCGGTAATCCACCAGATCCATTTTGTTCACGGCGGCCAGCACATTCGGGATTCCCAGCAGCGAAGCGATGTAAGCATGGCGGCGGGTTTGCGGAAGCAGGCCTTTGGTCGCGTCAATTAGCACGATAGCAAGATCGGCGGTGGAAGCGCCGGTGGCCATGTTGCGGGTGTACTGCTCGTGGCCGGGTGTATCGGCGATGATGAATTTGCGGCGCGCGGTGGCGAAGTAGCGGTACGCGACGTCGATCGTGATGCCCTGCTCGCGTTCGGCGCGCAGCCCGTCGGTGAGCAGCGAAAAATCGATGGGGCCGGCAGCGCGATTGATGCGGCTTTTTTTCACGGCAGAAAGCTGATCTTCGTAAACGGATTTGGAATCGTGGAGCAAGCGCCCGATCAGCGTGGATTTGCCGTCGTCCACACTGCCGGCAGTGGTGAAACGCAGCAGATCTTTCTGCAAATCGCGGTTGAGGAAGGCTGCGAAGTCTTCGCGTAGTTCCTGATGGGCGGCGGGCATGGTTAGAAGTAGCCCTCCCGCTTCTTGAGTTCCATCGAACCTTCTTCATCGTGGTCAATCACGCGGTTCTCGCGCTCCGAGCGCCGGAAGGAAACCATTTCCTCGATGATTTTGGGGACGGTGTCCGCCGCGGAGCGAATCGCGCCGGTGCACGGCACGCAGCCAAGAGAGCGCATGCGGCATTGCACGATCTGTGTCTGTTCGCCCGGCAGCAAGTGATCGCCCGGGTAGCGCACGACGATCGAGCCGCCGCGCATGACGACTTCATGATCGCGTGCGAAGTAAAGGGGAACGATGGGGATTTTTTCGGCGTGGATGTAGAGCCAGATGTCCAGCTCGGTCCAGTTTGAGAGAGGAAAGACGCGAATGCTTTCGCCTTTGTCTATGCGCGAATTGAAAATATTCCACAGCTCGGGGCGCTGGTTTTTCGGATCCCACTGCCCTTGCGCGTCGCGGAACGAATAAATGCGCTCTTTGGCGCGTGATTTTTCTTCGTCGCGTCGCGCGCCGCCAAACGCCGCATCGAAGCCGCCTTCGGTAAGAGCGTCGAGGAGGGATTTCGTTTTCAACAAGCCGCAGCATTTCTGCGTGCCGAGGGAGAAGGGGTTCGCGCCGGCCGCGAGCGCTTCGCGGTTCTGGTGGACGATCAATTCCGCGCCGATTTGCCGGGCGTACCAATCGCGGAACTGAATCATTTCCGGGAATTTGTAACTGGTATCAATGTGCAGGAGGGGAAATGGAATTTTCCCGGGGAAGAATGCCTTCTGCGCGAGTCTTAGCATCACCGAGGAATCTTTGCCGATGGAATAGAGCATCACCGGCCGGGCAAACTCCGCCGCTGCCTCGCGTAGAATGTAGATGCTCTCCGCTTCGAGCGCTTTCAGGTGGCTGAGCGCGGGCGCGCCTACCCGGGCGCTCTGCGAGCGCGGGACCGCGGGACGTTCCGGTTGTTGCAAGAGTTCTTCTGATGCAAAGCTCATTTTCTCCGCCGTAAAAACAAAAAACCCACCAACCGGGTCTTCCGGTGGTGGGTTGATAAAATCCTGGAGTGCGATTACTTAGATTTTTGGGTTACCCACCCGCTCGGCAGACGCATGCGCGCATCTCTGTACAACAACAGGTACAGACGCACACAGCGTGGGCGGAATGGGTGTTGACCTTCACAGCCACTAGGCTACACAAAGCTCCGGACAATCACAAGGCTAGATTTCGATCTCGGTTGCCTTGTCCGCGCGCAGCAACGACGCGGCACTAGGAATTAGTGCGCCCAGATCTTCGCCGGGTCGGTTTCGTAGGGATATACGTGAACCATCCAGCCAAAGATCTGCGGGAACCAACGGCCGCCGGCCTGTTCGCACGCTTCCTGAGTTGCGATGGAGCCTTTAAGTCCGAATTCCTTAAAATTCGCTTGCTGTAACGAAGTGCCCCTCGGAGGCAGGCACAAATTGGTGTGCTTGTGCCAGCGGGCGATGCTGAGAGGAACGCGCGCGTTTAAATCGTCTTCAGTAGCGAATTTGCGATCGGTGTACATGGCGCCCACCAGCTCGTAGCCGTCGCTTGTTTTTTTGTAGAGCAAGGACGTGGGATGCGCCGGGTCGAACTTAAAGCTCGCTTCGAGAGCATACGCATAATTCGTGAAGTGATATTGCGGCTGCGGAACGTTGGGCCCGAAAATCTTGAAGCCGTCAGCGAGAGCGACGCGATAGTCCTTGTATTTTTCGATGGCCGGCCGCAATTGCGCGAGTATTTCCTCGGCCCGCTTTTCATCGGCCGGGTTCGCAAGCCGCAACGTGGTCATATACATGTGCGCGCTCATCTCGTCCATGTCGTGATCGGACATGGCATCATGAGCTGCCTTGGCGGCGTCGGGGTTTTTGTCCGAGTCGTGCTGGCTCATGTCCATTCCTGGCATGGAATCGTGACCTTGCGTTGGCGAGGACGGGGAATTTTGCGATTGCTGTGCGGGCAGGGGCGACACACAGAACGACGCTGCGGCCGCCAACAATACAATTGCGGACTTCTTATCCGTTATTTTGCCGATTATATTGTGAATTAAGTGGCTGCTCATAGCTTAGCTCCTATTAATGATACGTTGCAGCGGGCGGAATATTTCGAGCGAATCGCGCGGCGTCGCGAATAAGCAACGTTACAAAGCGGCCACTAGTAAAAAAGAGAGAAGGCTCGGGGGCCCAAGCCTTCTCATGGGGGTACATTGTTATGACAAATAAGGCGCGGCAGCCCGGGGTGTGTCCCAAACGGCACGCCGAGCTATCGGCCATAGTAGTCAAACCCTAAGAACGGCGGTAAGTTGCAAAGATGGTGGGCAGGCCTCGCGAGCAAGTCCGTTTTAGCCGATGAGATATTGATTCTGTTGCGTTTGCAGGACGGCAGCGTTTTTGGCCGCCGCGCGGTGCGCAGCGGGCCATTCACCGAACGGAGTCCAGAGAGTAACTCGAAGCAGGGCCTTAAATTGGTAGCAACTTTCGTTCCACACGCGTCGTCCAATGGTGGAACGCGCTGAGAGATTTATTTGCTATTTCGCGCCGTGGACTCTTGACGGCAGCGTTGAAATCTGTAAACTGCGATTTTCCATTATGGCGACGCTGGCAAACCCGATCGAAGACCCGCTGCAGGAATTTGAATACCCGCAGCGCGAGGCGGCCTTTTTCTACGGCCTGTTTCTGCGCGGCCATTCGGCCGAGGAACTGCGTAAGGACATACAGGTCCCCGCGATAGTATTGGCCAAATGGGATAAGGAAACGGTGCGCGAGCCGCAGCTGCGGCCGCTGCTGGAACGGATCGTGCAATACCGGCAGCACGTGCTGGCAATTTTCGAGAACCTGATTTGCCACGACGCCGCTACGCAGAAGCTGCAATAACCCTCGTTACTGAAACAACCGCTCCGGAACAGCGCGGTTTGACATCTGCGTGTCCCCAAGTATCATCAACAGAGTGGCGAAGGAGTTCGCCCTTAACCGCTGTCCCTCTTGCGCCGGGGCAGATGATGACTCCTGACAAGAACCTTGTCGCGGAGTCATGTCGCCGGCAAGGTTCCTTGAAAAAAGCGTAAGCGAAATCTGGCGCAGCCGTGATTCAATGGCGCGATTTTGCGCGAAGTAAAGGGAGAAGCACGCTACACCATGATGAAATATGTGATGGTCGGCATAGGCGGCGCTATCGGCTCGGTGCTGCGTTTCTGGGTGAGCAGCACCCTGGGCGAGCGAATCGGGGCGCGCTTTCCACTCGGAACGTTCGTCGTGAATATCACGGGGTCTTTCTTGATTGGCTTCATCGTGACGCTGCTGGCGAGCAAGGCAGACTGGGATCCAAATTGGCGATATCTGATTCCGATCGGTTTTATCGGGGGATACACGACTTTTTCCACATTCGAGTTTGAAACTCTGCGAAGCGTGCAGGACGGGAAATTACTAGTCGCTTCTTTAAACGTGATTCTGAGCGTCGCGGTGGGGTTTGCAGCCGTGTGGCTGGGGACGGTCGCGGGGCGATCAATCGAGTAAGAGCTCTTGAATTGCGCGCCAGCTCGATTTCGTTCGCGCTACGCTTTCTTCATGCCCAGCGCTTTCACGTAGAACAGACGGACGTATTCCTTCAACATGCGCCGGGAGCTGAACTGCGGCGCGACGCTCTTGATGGCGGCTTTCATGACGCGCACGTATTCGTGCGGGATCTCGTCGTCCGGACGCCGGTAGTAGAGCGGAATGATTTTCTCCTCGAGCAGACGATAAAGGGCATCGGCATCCGCGTAGGTTCGATCGCCGTCTGTTGCGTCGCCACCAAAGGCCCAGCCGTTTGCGCCGTTGTAACCTTCCAGCCACCAGCCGTCGAGAATGGAAATACTGGGCACACCGTTTGCGCCGGCCTTCATGCCGCTGGTGCCGCTGGCTTCCAGGGGAGGCAGCGGATTATTCAGCCACATATCCACACCGCGCACCATGCGCGCGGCCAGATGTTGATCGTAATTTTCGATGAATGCGATGCGCGCGGCGAAGTTTGGATCGCGTGCGAGTTGGAAGACTCTTTGGATTAGTTGCGCTCCGGCATTATCGGAGGGGTGAGCTTTGCCGGCGAAAATAATCTGCACTGGCTGCAGGGGATTGGTGAGAATAAGTTTCAGGCGATCCAAATCATGAAGGATGAGGTCGGGTCGCTTGTAGCTGGTGAAGCGGCGCGCAAAACCGATCGTGAGAATTTCGGGATCGAGCAAGGCGCCAAACGCAATCACACTTTCGGCGCGCACGCGCTTTTTTTGCCATTCTTCGCGGGCGCGCTCGTTGATTTCGTCTATCAACAATACTTTGAGGCGATTGTGCGACCACCACAGCTTTTCGTCGGGAATATTGTCAACAGCTTCCCACATTTTTAATTGGTCCTGGTCGCGAATCCAACCCGGGCTGACATATTTCGCGAACAGCGGCTGCAGCCACTCCGGGTCCATCCAGGTGAGCAGGTGGACTCCGTTGGTGATGGCGGTAATCGGGACGTCCTCGACTTTTTTCTCCGGCCAAATGCTCTTCCACATTTCCCGGGCTACTTCGCCATGTTTTTTGCTGACAGCGTTGCAAAAGTTGGACATGCGCAGCGCAAACACGGTCATGTTGAACCCGGCGTCGGGATTCGCGGGATTGGTTCCGAGTTGGAGCAGACCATTGCGGTCGGTGCCGAACTTATCGTAGTGGCTGCTGAAGTATTTTTCGAACAACGGGAACGGGAATACGTCCGTGCCGGCTGAAAGCGGTGTGTGCGTAGTGAAGACGGAAGTTTCGCGGATTTTCGCCACCGCTGCTTCGAACGTGGTGCCGGCTTCCACCAGTGCGCGCGCGCGTTCCAGGAACGCGAATGCCGGATGTCCTTCGTTGATGTGCACCGCCGCGGGATCGATGCCCAGTGCTTTCAGGACGCACATTCCGCCGATGCCGAGCACGATCTCTTGCCGCAGGCGCTGCTCGGGATCGTTGGTGTAGAGCCGATGAGCGATCGCACGGTCCCAAGGCTGATTGGTTTCCACTTCGGTATCGAGCAGATAGACTGGAACGCGGCCAATGTCAGCGCGCCATACGAGCACATGAACGGGAGGTTCGAAGAATGGGACCTGAACTCTAAGCGGTTCATTGTTTTCATTGAGCACCAATTTGATGGGATCGTAGGTGCGGTCCAGAGTCTTTTCGTCGTCTTCCTGCCAGCCATCATCGCGGATTTTCTGCGAAAGATAACCGCGGGAATAAATCAGACCCACGGCGACCATGGGGATGGCAAGGTCGCTGCATTCCTTGATGTAGTCTCCGGCCAGCACGCCCAACCCGCCGGCATAGAGCGGGAGCGAATGATGGAAAGCGTACTCGGCGGAAAAATAGGCTAGAGGAGCCCGCGGCGTTCCGTATTCGGTGGTGAACCAGCCGGTTTGCGACGCGATGTTGGCATCGAACTCCGCCATGACGGCGTCGAAACATTCCAGAAACTTCGGATCGCGGGCAGCGTTGTCGAGAGTCTCCTGAGGAACCAGCGCCAGCATTCGCAGCGGATTATGGTCGCTTTCGCGCCAGGCTTGTTGATCCAACGCGGGGAATAATTCGCGCGCTTCGCGATGCCAGCTCCACCAGACATTATAAGAAAGGCGCGCGAGCCCGCGAATGCGCGCCGGCAAATTGGGAAACTGTTGAGCGGGATCTGAACTTTCGGCCATCAATGTTCTGCACCTCGTGATAGTCGCCGGGTCGTTGCGCTCTTATAGCGATGCCCTTGTCCCGCGGTGAATTGCTGCAGACAGAATGGGGGCGAAGCCTTCTGGTCCCGCGCGTTGAAGAAAGGGATCGTACACGTTTCGCGGGCACAAGCCACGCACATTCATCGCAGCGTGAAACCAATCGTGCAACGGAAACGCGCTCCATTAGCTGGGGAAAAGCGCGCGTGAACTGAGGAATACTTCCGTGTTGACGACACGTCATTGTCTCTTACGGACTGCGATTTGGGGAGTGGATTTTAAGCAACTCGGAGGAGTGTTGCGCCAGGTGTTGACATTCCCAAACGCAGGCACGCTGCGAGCGTTGTGCTACAAGTCGTCATTTGCGGAAGCAGCAGCGCTGTCGTAAGATGTTGAGAACAGGCAGGCAACAAAACAGTTCCCCGGTAGCTCAATGGTAGAGCATTCGGCTGTTAACCGAAGGGTTGCTAGTTCGAATCTAGCCCGGGGAGCCATTCTTCTTCCTGAATCAAAATCACTTACGCAACATGTGACAAAACCTCCCTGTGGGTGCAATAGGGTGCAATTCGGCCAAGGAACGGGTCCTGGGCGATCCCGGAATCCGGCGCGGTCAGACAGAATCTTTGAACTGAATCGGCGCAGGCGACATTGCGCGAACGAAGCTAGGAGCGATCCTGATCATAACGTCCCGCGGACCGATCGTAGACGAAGCGACGCTGATAGAAGCTGTGCAAGCCCACCGCATTGTCGCTGCGCTCGATGTCTATGATGCTGAGCCTCTTCCAGCCAACCATCCGCCCCGAAGAGCCCCTAACATGGTGTTGACGCCCCATCTCGGCTACGGGGTGCGCGAGAGATGGGAGGAGTTCTATCCGCAGAGCCTGGAAAATGGGCCCGCTTTCGTGGACGGGAGGCCGATTCGGGTGACGAATCCTGAGGTGCTCTGAGTCGCCTCACAAGATTCGACACATGTTCACAGCGTGTCCTTTCCAGCCGCCAAATCTTTCCCCTTGAACCGCACCAAGTCCCGCAGGAACAAAAGGGGAGTTCAAGCCGACGTTCTGCTGGGGGGAGCTGCGCTGATCGAGCGAGTGCGCGGGAAAAGCTACGAAGATACGCGCTGAAGTAAATCAACCATTCTCAAGAGCTGGTCATGGTAGCTGCTTCATTTCAAGGTTCTTGTCAGAATGCTCGGACCTTCCTCGCGATACATGCAGAGCAAAGCCGCAGGATTCACGCACACGAAGCTCGGACTGTAGTTTCTTCACAACCGCTTCACTGCGGTCGCCCGCAATGCGACGAATTAGCAGTTCGGCCGCTTCAATCCCCAGCTGATGCTTGGGCAATTCCACGGTTGTCAAACGCGGCCTGAAGACTCCCAGCCAGGGATAATCGTCGAAACTCACCAATCCGAAATCGTCGGGGCAGCGCAAACCCATTTCTGCTGCCGCCTGCAGCAATCCCACCGTCATCAGATGGTTCGCCACATAAACCCCATCCGGCCGGTGCGAAAGCAATGCATGTCCAGCGCGTAATCCGGATTCGATCCGGTAATCTCCCTCGATCACGAGTTCGGCTTGAAATCGCAGCCCTTCCGCCTTCAGCGCATCACGGAAACCCTCCCAGCGCGCCACCGCGTTGCTTACCTTCCGCGGGCCGCTAATCAGACCGATGCGCCGCCTTCCGGAACGCGCGAGGTGGCACACCGCATCGTAGGCGCCCTGGTAATCGTCGGTAATCACCGCATCTTTGGTCAACTTCGGATACGTGCGCATCACCAGCACAAACGGAATGTTAACTTCTTTGATCATTTGCCTCAGCGATGGCCGAAAGTCCTGGGCGGCTTTCGTTAGCAAGATTCCATCTACGCGTTTGGAAAGCAGCAACTCCACAGCAGCTTCTTCCTTGTCGAGATTGTCATCACTGTTGCACAGCAGCAAGTTGTACCCGTGACGCTGCGCGGCATCCTCCGCGCCGCGCACAACCATCGGGAAAAATGGGTTGGCGATATCCGGCACGATCATTCCGATGGTGTGTGTCCGCTGATTCGCCAGGCTCCGCGCAATCAGGTTCGGTCGGTAATTCAGCTTGCGGATCGCAGCTTCCACACGCTTGCGCAGTTTTTCCCCAACATGGTTCTTGTGATTGATCACCGCAGAGACGGTGAAGACGGATACGTCTGATTCGTGAGCGACGTCATAGATGCTCGCGGTTTTGTTAGGCTTGTTGCGTTTCATTTTTTCCAAGGAGGCCATAGGCTACCAGCCTTGTCCGGGGGAAAGACCGTCAATTCTGGAATTCCTCCGAGTCAGCTCCATGAAGTGCGTAGATGTTCATGGCGCGAGGCACGTGACCGCCGCTTTTTCGCTCCCGTGGTAGCCGAGTCAATCGCGCGCCTGTCCTCAAGACGTGGACTCTGTCTGTTTTCCGCGACGTGTGGGGTCTGGGTCGCAGACGCTCACTCCTCCAGTGCTACGGAAAACTCATCGGTCGCTTGGAACCGTCGAGCGGGCCATTGTTCCTCGCGCAAGAGCGGGCTTCCGCCCCTGAAGCTGCGGGTCCGCCGCTTGAGCGCTTAGCGTGCTCCACGCGACGCGACCGAGACAAGGGATACGGCTCGCGATCTTTGCCCAGCCCGTCAACCTTGTCGTCCGCCATGTGGCGCACCTAGACCGTCCTAGAACGCGAGTTTGAGGCCAAATTGAATAATCCGGGGAGGAGCTGTCGCTTGTGCGAAGCCGAAGTTCGATGCGTTGATGTTCCCTTGCACATCTTCAAATTGGACGTGATTGAAGATGTTAAAAAATTCCGCGCGGAACTCCAGATTGAATCTTTCGGTCAGAGTGGTGTCCTTCACCAAGGCCATGTCCCAGTTATTGATTCCGGGGCCGTTGAAGAAACGACGCTTGGAATCGCCCAACTGTCCCAGAGTCTCCAAACTGAACAAAGAGGTGTTGAAATACGGAAGTCCCGAACGTGGGTTCGTGATGTGCAAAGGTCCGGGAGTGTAATTCGGCGTGTCGACATCGTTGACGATCGGACCGGTGAACGCGGTGCCAAGCAAAGAGCGATCATCGGTCTCGTAAATGATTACGGGGACGCCAGTCGCAAACCGCGTAATGCCGCTAATTTGCCATCCATTGGTCAGACGCTTGGGGCCGTCCAGCAGGTCAATGGGCAAATTATAGTTGTAACTGCCAACGAAGTTATGGGTTTCGTTGAACGCCGAGAGTGCTCGACTCGCCGCATGGTTCAAGGGGTTGATCTGTTCGCCGTAGCCGGAAGCATCATCGAGCGACTTGCTGTAGGTGTAACCTACCAATGTCTGCAGGCGCTTGGTGGTATGGCGAAAATTGATTTGAAGCGAGTTGTAACCGGAATTGCCGATCGTGGTGAAGTAACCGTTACTCTGGAAATTGTCGGAGTTGGGTGAGTTAAATCCGTCGAGCACGCGAGTCGTGGCAAATGAGGTCACGCCGGGAAATCCAGGAGCAGTCACGCCCGGCGCCAGAGTAATTGGGTTGCCTACGCCCGGATCCTCGCCGCCGGGCCCGCAACTTGAGCTGCCGGGAGCCAGGTTCGGGTTGACCTTTCCAGGCAATAACGCGGGATTCAGTAAGAAAAGACATAGCGACTGGCTTCCGATATTGGACTCGAGCGTAGAGAGAAGCCGATGTCCCTGCGTCCCGACGTAGCTGACAGTTAGCAGCGTTCCCTTGGAAAACTCTCGCTCGATCGACAGCTCATAATCCTCCGCGTACGGCAGTCGGTTATGAATGTCAATGGCGGGCGAGCTGACGATAGGGAGCAGCACCGACCAGTTGAGGGAGTTGTCCGGATTGCTGGGGCTGGCGTTCAGCGGAGGGAAGTCTACCGGGAATCGCTGCAGCTGACTCACGCCGTTCTGGCGATCGACAAAAGGAGTTGTGAACGATGGAGTGTTCCCGACGTAGAAAAACCCGAACGGCGCGGCGCCGATCTGATTGAAACTGGTGGCTCCCTCGAACGAGTTGTAGAACATCCCGTACCCTGCACGAACACTGAATTGGCCGGGGCCGCCCGTCAATTTGGAAAGAAATCCGTCGCTGGCGCTTGGCGAGTATGCAATGCCAATGCGTGGCGCAAAATTGTCGTAACGCACAGGAGCTAAAGTGCGCGGAATTCCCGGGTCTCCAGCGAACACCCAGCCTGTAGGTGAGCCCGGAAATGTTGCGGATTGCTCGCCGGGAACAAGAGTCTCAATTTGGTTGTGTTGTTCCGACCAAGGGGTACTGACGTCCCACCGCAACCCATAGTTCAGCGTCAGATTGGAGCGGACGCGCCAACTGTCCTGTCCATAGAGGCCTGCGTAATGGCTGCGCCCGTTAAAGGGAAGCGCGGCACCCTGCACAAACTGCGCCGGCGCACCAATCAGAAAATCGGCAAAATCTATGCCGGTCTCGCTGGCGGTGGTATACACAAAATTGCCGTTAGCTACGTTGGACAGCTCTTGAGTCAGCTGGTTGTAGTGGTACGCTCCGCCAAATCGCAGAGTATGCGTCCCCACCACCTTGCTGTAGTTGTCCAGCCATTGGAAAGTGTTCTCGACGTAACGATTCGGCCGGCTGGGGACGCCGACTGTGAAGGACTGGAAGTCCAACTCTGGCACGCCCTGGATGGCGGGATTTTGCACGTCGATACCGAGTGTGTTTGAACCGGTGGTGAATCCAAGCGAATCCAAGGTCACCGCACCACCGTTTGCGGGCGAGTTCACCAGGATGTTATTGCGCACGAACTCGAAGCGCGCCTCATTGACGGAGGAATTCCCCAGAGTCTTGGTGGCGCCTAGATTGACAACCTGGGTACGCCCGGTGCCGCTGGCAGCAAAGCCCGGGACGTTAGCCGTTGGATAGGGATTCAGCAGGCTGTAGTTGTCGAAGAAATAGTAGGCGGAAAGCAGACCAAACCGCGTGTTCGCATCCATCCTTCCGCTGGTCTTTGAGTCATTGATAGTGAGAGCTTCGGCGGTAGTCTGGAAAGCCGTGCCATTATTAGGGGTAGGGATAAACGGCAGGATATTCTTTGCCGGTGTCGAGAATGCGGTCATCGGAATTTGCGCGTTCGGGAAGACACATACAGCCGAACTGGTGCATCCAGGAGTGTAATAATTCTCGCCGGCAGAGACGGGGTAGCCCAGCTCCCCTTGAAGCGTTTGCGCCCACGCCGCACCGCCTACGGTGCCGGTCAACAGGCTCGCGCGATCCGAGAAATCGCCCTTGTGTTCAGCTTCGGATGGCACAGCAACTGCGCCGGTATTCACCCCCTGAACCACGCGGTTACCCTGATAATCTGCAAAGAAAAATATCTTGTCGTGTTTTACCGGTCCCCCCAGCGTGCCACCGTACTGATTCTGGTGATAGACGCCGCGTGATGCCGGACCGTTGAAGACATAGTTGGCCGCATCAAGATCAGTATTGCGCAGGAATTCGAACATATTCCCGTGGAATGCATTGGTTCCCGACTTCGTGATCACATTAATCTGACCGCCGCTGTAATTGCCATATTCCGCGTCGAAGTTGTTGGTCAGAATCCGGAACTCCGCGATGGAATCCAGGTCGGGGATTACCGCGGTTCCGCCGAACCCCGGCTCCTGCACCGTAGCTCCATTCAGCAGGAATCCGTTATTTGCTTCACGCATGCCATTGACGGAGAGTCCTCCGGCATTGAGGTCGCCCGATACGAGCGGCATAACAACACCGGTCGAATTGAAGGGACCTGCAAGAGCGCCGGAGAGCCCGGACGATGTGGAAACGACGCCGGGCTGAAGGGCCATCAGGTCAGTGTAGCTGCGCGTGACGAGCGGGACGCTGGTCATTTCTTCGCCGGTAATCACTTCACCCATCTGCGTATTCTCAGTGTCCACGTGCAACGTCGAACTGGAAACCTCAACCTTCTCCGACGTCGCCCCGACTTGCAGCGTCACGTCAACAACCAAGGCCGAATTCACGTCGAGCACAAGGTCCGTCTGGCGATAGGCCTTAAATCCGGTTTGCGTCACGTCAATCACATATTTTCCCAAAGATAATTCTTGGAACGAGTAAAAACCCTGCGAGTTGGTGGTCTGCGTCGTGGCCACACCGGTATCTACGTTGGTAGCGGTAACGGCGGCACCAGAGACAATTGCGCCGCTCTGGTCCTTGACCGTTCCGGAGATGCTCGCTGTCACGCCTGCGAACGCGCCCGCGCTGAACACCAGGACGATCGCGACAAGGAGCACCGCGCCCGTCGCCTGCCCTTTGCGAGAGTGCGCGCAGGGTCGCATCTCCCGCAGCGCTCGGTTCTGCCGGACGCCCGCGGCCACGTTCCGGCGACGCAAGAATCGAAAGAGAACAATCAAAGATTGCAAACACCTGACTGCCTGTGAGCTCTTGGTCATGTCCGCTTCTCCCTTTCCGGTTTTTCGACGAGCATCACTGCCGCGTTCGTGCGTCGTCCACTGAATGCATGGGCTACGGAGAAGAGCGTCCCCAGCCGCAACAACGCGGGCGACGCCCAAGACGACAAGAACATCCGCGACTCTCCGACTGTTTTTTGGATAGTTGCTAAGCGCTTATAGAGTGAACTGTTGTTATGTGTCAAGCGTTTTTCCTAATTAATTTAGATATTTTTGTGAAGCAGCCATTCCAGCGTGCTCGCATTCGTAAAAGGGGTTAGCGTAAATGGCCGCGCTGTAAGCACACCCGAGCCAGCAATACTTCGCGAATCGCCGGGCGTCCCTAAATGGGCGAGTTGCAACAAAACACGCCCAAGCCGCGCTCGCGAAGTTTCAAGCACGGATTCGACGGATCATCTCAGATTGTCTGGCGGCGCATTCGAACTCGTGTCGACCACTAACACGTTGCTCGCTGCCGCCGCCTGCGCAGTCCACTTAAGACCGAGACCCGCGTCCTAGTCGAGCACCTCCTGCGTCTGCCGTTTTTTTCGGTCGGCCCCAGAAATACCAGCAGGCGCCCACTCCCATGGCAGCAGCGCTGGCGATCGAATTCACCCAAGCCGAGCGCGGAAGGCTAATCACCGCGAGAAGGAAAAAAATCCAAAGCAGCGCTGCGAAGCAGAGAGGCCGTGAGACCTGCAGTGTGCCCGGGCCGGCAGACGGCCCGGATTCAGGCGCAAGGTGTTCCGCTCGCTGCGGGTGGTCTTCTGTTTTGGATTTTCTGCTTGCTGCCCAGAGCGCGGCGGCCACCACAATTCCGTAAACGATGTACATCGTTAGAGTGCAGATTCCGGTGATCACTACCTCAACCTTGGCCCAACTCGTGAAAGCTGCGGCAATCAGCGCCACGGTCCAAATAGCGTTGGCAGGGACCTTGTGGACGCTGATACGAGCCAGCCACGAGGAAGCAGGAAGCTGCCCGTCTCGCGCCATGGCCCAAACCATGCGCGTCAGAGTGGTGACGTTTGCCAGGGCACAGGCAAAAATAGAAATAAAGACCAGCAACATTGCCGCGTCTGTGACGTACGGCGGGAAATAGTGTTCCATGATGTAAAGCAGCGGTGTGGAATGCGTGCTGGCAATGGCCAAGGAAGGAATCGCGAGCGTAAACCCGATAAGCACGGGAAACCCCAGAAACACTGAGGCAAGCTCGGATAGAATGATCGCCATGGGCACTCTCTGCTGCGGCATGTGAGTTTCCTCCGCAACATTCGCAGCGGCCTCAAAGCCCCCGATCGTCCACGCGCTCATCAGCGCGGAGGAGGCAAACGCAGGCAAGTAGGCGAGCCCAGATGGCTGAGCAGGATGACTGAACAAGAAACTTACAGGATGAGTCTTGCGAATCAGAGCGACGGCGAGCAGGAGCAAGCCAATCGAAACCGTGCCAAGGATTTCCGCCACTACGGAGAAATCATTGACCAGGCTTGCGAGTCGAATGCCGAAGTGATTGATCAAAGAAATAGTGAACAGGATTGCGACGGTGGTCAACACCACGTTCCGATTTGTTTCGGCAAGGCCCAGATAAGGGACGAGATAATTTGCCATGGCATAGCAAACGCCGGACATGCCGGCAATGAATTGCACAATCATGATCCAGCCCGCCCACCAAGCCAACCGCTCTCCCGCGAGCTGCCGCGTCCATTGATAGGCATAGCCCGAGAGCGGGATTTGCCGCGCGAGTTGCGCAAAAACCAGCGCGACCAGGAACTGTCCCGCGCCAACGATGAGCCAAGTCCAGATAAATGCGGGACCGCCGATTTGTAATCCCGAGCCGTAGTTTGCGAACAGGCCCGTGGTAACTGAAATCACCGAAAAGCTGAGCGCGAACGCTGAGAAGTACCCCAGGGACCGTTTAAGCTCCTGACGATATCCGAAGCGCTCAAGCACCTGCTCGTCGCTACCAGGCGTTGTCGTCTGGACTTCGCCGGATCCTGCTGCCATAGCACCTCACCTAGGCTCGACGAGTTGCGCGCTGAGCTGGCGCTCTTTCTTGAAGAGCCTGAAGCGTGTTGCGGTTTTCGACGGTCGACAAATATGTTCAGTTGTGGCCCAATCAAAGCGCTTAGTTCACGTCAAACAGCTTCAGCACATTTGTCGATCTCCTCGACGCAATCAGAATCGTTCTCTAATGTGGATCGAACTGCGAAGCGCCTTGCTCAAACTGCACCAATCGTCTGATTCCGCCTCTAGCCGTTATGTGCAGCACCGTGAAATCTGTCACAAACCTTTCCAACTCACGCGCTGAAAAGCCTAATCATCTTTTCCCGAGAGTCATCGATGTGCACTTGCATTGCCTGGCGGGCCTCGGCTGGTTGATGTGACTCGATGGCTCGAAGGATGTCTGTATGGCCGATCCATCCCGGTACGGTCTGGGTGCAGAGCGTATCGAGGCGAGCTACGTAGTCGAGCATCAGGGATAGCTGGCTGCTCACTCGCTGGTTGCCGGCGATTTCGGACAGCCGGCGATGAAACGCAACATTGGCCAGCAGTATGTCCGCCAAGCTAACCGTAGCGCCAGATTCGAGGGAGCCGACGGCGTGCAGTTCCTGGATCTGTTCTGCCGTGGCTATTCGCGCGACCTTTTCCGCGGAAAAGCACTCGAGCAGTTTGCGATATTCGTACATGTCCACAATGTCGCGCACCGAAATGGGAGTTACCATGAAACCCTTGCGGGGAATGCGCGATAACCATTTGTCCTGCAACAGGCGTGTGCAAGCTTCGCGCACGGGAGTCCGGCTCGTTCCGCAACGCTCCGCCAGGTCCAGTTCTGAAAGGAACTCCCCCGGAGACAGCTTGGCCGTCTTCAGCCATTCGTGCAGAATGCGGTAAACGCGCTCGACTTCGCCCAATTTGTTCGTCTTACTTCGAGTTGCGATCTTCAATCGAACACCACCGTTTTGTTTCCGTAAAAGAGAATGCGATGGCTCAGGTGCCATCGAACCGCTCGCGCCAGAACCATGCGCTCCAGGTCGCGGCCCTTCTGCACGAGATCTGCTACTTGGTCCCGATGAGAAACGCGGGTCACGTCCTGGTCAATGATCGGTCCCTCGTCGAGTTCCTCGGTCACGTAGTGGCTGGTGGCACCGATCAGTTTCACGCCGCGCTGAAAAGCGGCGTGATAGGGTTTCGCACCGGTAAACGCGGGCAGGAAGGAATGATGGACGTTGATGATCCGTCGCGGGTACTGCTCCACAAATGAGGGTGACAAAATCTGCATGTAGCGGGCGAGCACCACCAAATCAATATGGTTCCGTTTCAGCGAATCGATTTGGCGCTCCTCGATCTCCGCCCGGTTCTCGGCCGTTGCGGCAAAGTGCTGGAATGGAATTCTGTAGAAGGCCGCTAGTCCCTCGGCGTCCGGATGATTGCTGACGATCATTGCAACCTCGCCAGCCAACTCACCCAGCTGGTAGCGATGCAACAGGTCGAGCAAACAGTGCTGATAGCGGGAAACAAAGATCGCCATCCGCAGCCGTTGTGACGACCAAGCCAGCCGCCAGCTCATCTCGAACTCGAGCGCAATTGCGCCAAATTGCTCACGGAATTCTTCCTCGCTCAGATCGAATCCGTCGAGCGACCACTCCACTCGCATGAAGAACATGCCCGCGAAATTATCCTGGTGTTGATCTGCGTGCAGAATATTCGCGCCGTGACCATGGAGAAGCTGCGCGACACTGGAGACAATTCCGCGGCGGTCAGGGCAATCGATCAAAAGTATGCCAGAACTCAAGAAAAGCTTGCCCCCCGTCCGTAATACTTGTAGTATACCACAAGAATTACGAAAATATTATGTGCGGAATTGTTGGTTTCTTTTGTAAGTCTGGCGCTGCCCCCCAGCCGCTCGGCGAAGTCCTGCTGGCGATGCTGCAGTCGCTCGCCTGCCGCGGCCCAGACTCGGCCGGCGTCGCGCTTTACGGGGTCCCGCGGCCCAATCGGCTCGTGGCCCAAGTGAAGCTAGGTGACAACGGCGATAACCTTAAACGCTCCAAGGATATAGAGACGGTCGCGCTGCAATTCGGCGCGCAGGATCTGGCTCAAACGGGTGCCTATCTGCGCTTCACATTCAGGGAAAACGGCGATCTCCGACCGTTCATCTCCGCGATCGAGTCCGTCTCCGGGAACGTCGAAGTGGTCAGCGTGGGCCGTCGTCTGGAGATTCTCAAACAGGTGGGTTCTCCGTCTCGTCTCGAGCAAAGCTTCGGCATATCGCGATTCCACGGCGAGCATGGAATCGGTCACACTCGTCTTTCCACCGAATCAGCGGTGGATCTCAGCCATTCGCAACCTTTTTGGGGGCACGGCTATCCGGACCTCGCAATCGCTCACAACGGCCACATCACGAATTACCATCAACTCCGGCGGCGTTACCAGGAACACGGCGTGCGCTTTTACACCGAAAATGACTCCGAAGTTGTGGCGATTTTTCTGGCGGAGAAATTGACCCAGGGCCTTACTCTGCGCGCGGCGCTGGAATCCATGGTCAATGAACTGGATGGGTCTTTCAGCTGTTTGGTAGCGACCGAAACTGCCCTGGGCTTTGTAAAGGACGCGTTCTCGTTCAAACCGCTGCTCTACACCGAGACGGCCAGCTTCGTTGCTGTGGCCACGGAAGAAATCGCCATTCGCGATGCCTTTCCGGGAGACTACGTCGTTCGCGAAGCACAGGCCAAAGAGGTGCAAGTATGGCAGAGGTAGACGCAGCCGGGCGCAGCGCTCGCGAAGTCAACGCTGCGATCCGTGAGCTAATCGCGGAATCCAGCACCGATATCACGGTGCTAAACCCCGGGGCGCTGCACAATTTGGCGGTCGCCATTCTGAGCGGAGTTCACATACGCATCGCCGGCAGTGCGGGCTACTACTGTGGCGGATTGGGCGATGGCGCTTCGATAGAAATCGAGGGCAGCGCCGGATGGGGTCTTGCCGAATCCATGCTAAGCGGAACAATACGTGTTCATGGCAACGCGGGCAGCGGCGCGGCCGCGGCGCTTCGCAGCGGAACGGTCGTGGTGCACGGCGATGCCGCCGCGCGGCTGGGCGTGTCAATGAAAGGCGGCGAAGTGATTGTTGCCGGGAATTGCGGATATATGGCTGGCTTCATGGCGCAGAAGGGCACGCTCATCGTTTGCGGTGACGCCGGAGAGGCGTTTGCGGACTCGATGTACGCCACAGTTTGCTACGTTGGCGGAAAGATCGCCAGCCTGGGAACGGACGCCGTGTTGACTGCGCCAGACACGGCGGAAATCGAATGGCTGGAAGCCACGTTGAAAGCTCAGCTTCCCTCAGAAGTGCGCCGCAGCAAGCCCGCAGCAGCCGATTTCAAAAAGGTCATCGCCGGTAGAAAGCTTTGGAATTTCGACAAGCGCGAGTGGCGCACCTGGCAGGAGGCTCTCTAGCGTGGCAGAACTGCAGACCAGCGGAATTTTTGCGCCAGGCGTGATCGAGGACATTCAGGCCAAGGCGGAGTCAGGACTCTATTCCATTCGCGGATTCGGCACTCTGCGCGAGCGCCGCTGGGCAACATTCGACGATCTTACTTTTCTTCCCTGTTCTCTCACACGTATTCCTCTGGAGGGCTATCGCGAAAAATGTTCCACCAAGACCGTGCTGGGAACTCGCTTCGCAAAGAAACCCATTGAGCTTGATATTCCAATCATGATCACCGGAATGAGTTGGGGAGCGCTCTCCTTCAATGCCAAGGTTGCGCTGGCCAAAGGCGCAGCGTCGGCTGGTTCGTCCAATACCACGGGCGACGGCGGGATGCTCAGAGCAGAACGCGACAATAGCCGGACGCTGATCTACGAAGTGCTGCCCTCTCGCTACGGAATCAATATTCACCACATGCGCGAAGCGGATGCCATTGAACTGACGATCGGACAAGGCGCCAAGCCCGGAACAGGCGGTCTGCTGCTAGGATCCAAAGTCTCCGACCGCATCGCCGAACAGCGCGATTTGCCCACCGGGGTTGACCAGCGCAGTCCAGCCCGCCACCCAGATTTCCTGGGGCCAGACGACATGATCATTAAGGTCGAGGAATTGCGCGAGGCCACGGACTGGCAGGTGCCTATCTTTATTAAGATGGGCGCCAGTCGCGTTTATGACGACGTCAAATTGGCCGCCAAGGCGGGAGCTGACGTGATAGTTGTGGACGGTATGGAAGGCGGCACCGGAGCGTCGCCTGCAATTTTCCAGGAGCATACCGGGATTCCCACGCTCGCTGCGGTTTGCGAGGCGCGTCTTGCGCTGGAGGATATCGGTCTCTACGGCGAAGTTCAGTTAATCATCGCCGGCGGGATTCGCGACGGCGTAGACGCAGCCAAAGCTATGGCGCTCAGTGCCGACGCTTGCTACATCGGCACGGCATCCTTGATCACGCTCAATTGTAATAAGCCCATCTACGAAGACGACTACCGGGCGATCGGCGCGGCTCCGCACGCATGCCATCACTGCCACACGGGACGATGCCCGGTTGGTATTACGACGCAAGATCCGGAGCTGATGAAACGGCTGGATATTGACCAGGGCGCAGAGCGGGTTCGCAATTTGTTGCGCGCGATGACTCTGGAAATTCAGATGCTGGCGCGCTCTTGCGGAAAATCGAACGTTCACCATCTCGAACCGGAAGATTTGGCCGCACTCACGCTGGAAGCTTCGGCAGTCTGCGGCATCCCACTGGCTGGTACCAGAAAGGTGTTCGGCAAGTAATGTCCTTCTTAATTCCGTGTCCGAATTGCGGCAAGCGTTCGGTGTACGAATTCCGCTTCGGCGGAGAAGCACAACCGCCGCCACATCCTGATGCGCCGGCGGGGGACTGGCAAAAGCATCGGTTCAATCGCGTAAACGCCGCGGGCGTGCAAATCGAATGGTGGTTTCATCGTTCCGGTTGCCGCCAGTGGATGCAAGCAGTTCGAAATACAGTCTCTAACGATGTGTTGGAATCATTTTTACCGGGAGGCAAACAAGAGTGAAATTCCGGTTTCACGACAAGACGATCGAGGCGCAGCCAGGAGATACCGTCGCGGCGGCACTCTATCGCAGCGGGCAGCGCATCTTCAGCCGAAGTTTCAAATACCATCGGCCCCGTGGCTTGCTGTGTGTCTCCGGAAAATGTCCCAACTGTCTGATGAATGTGGATGGTATCCCGAACGTGCGCACTTGCATCACCCCTGTCCAGGAAGGGCTGAAGGTCAAGGCGCAAAACGCCTATCCCTCATTAGAGACCGACTTCCTCTCTGTTAGCCAGCGCTTCGACTGGCTGATGCCTATGGGCTGGTATTACAAGACTTTCACGCGTCCGGCCACCTGGCATGCCGTCGAACCGGCGATTCGCAAAGTCGCCGGCTTGGGCGAAATTTTTCCCAGTGGCCCCAGGGAATACGAGCACGCATGGACGCACGCGGATACGGTCGTGATTGGCGGCGGCTGGGCGGGAATGCAGGCCGCTCTCGCAGCGGCCGAACGCGGTGAACAGGTGGTCTTGATTGATGACCAAGTGGCGCTCGGTGGGCAGCTCTGTTATCGCAAGCGGATGGGCCCGAGACCGGATGACGCCATCGTCCGCATTCGCGCCGCAGCGAACATCCGCCTGCTTCAGAACAGCTCTTGCTTTGGTCTTTACGAAAGTAACCTCCTCGGAGTACTGCAACGCGCTCCGCATCCGGGTGTTTCCGAACGCCTCATTCACTTACGGGCTCAACACACGGTAGTGGCGACCGGAGCGTATGAGACTCCGATTGTCTTTCCCAACAATGATCTCGTTGGCGTGATGCTCTCCACGGGGGTGCTCCGTTTGCTTCATTTGCACCGCGTGCAGGCGGGCAAGCGCGCCGTTGTTGTGGGCAAGTCGCTGCAGGCCGGCGAAGTTGCCGAAGAGCTGCGTAACGGCGGCATCGAGATTGTGGCGATCGTCGATCCCGACACCATACTAAAAGCAACTGGCTCCAGCACGGTGAATGGAATTCAAACCCGCACCAGACACTTCGCGTGCGATCTGATCGTGATTTGCGGACCGCGGGTCCCTGACAACGGATTCGTCGCTCAGGCTGGCGGAAAGATCGAGTGGAGCGAAGCGCAGGGAGCATTTGTGCTCACGCTCCCGCCGTCGCATGTCTCCGCGGTCGGCGATGTTGCCGGCGAAACCGTCGCCAACGCCATTGCACCGCTGCCAACAAGCAAGCGCGCATTCATCTGCTTGTGTTCGGACGTAACCAGCGCGGATCTTTGCGACGCCATCGCCGAGGGTTTCGATCAAATTGAGACGCTAAAACGCTACACGACCGCGACGATGGGTCCGTGCCAAGGACGCATGTGCCAATTGTCTGCGATCGGAGTTTGTGCTCGCCAGACGGGCCGCTCGATCGGCGAGACGGGGATGACCACTTCTCGTCCACCGAATCCGGGAGTGAGCCTCGGCGCGCTGGCCGGACCCAAGCACCATCCACTGCGACGCACGCCCATGCATTACGCGCACCAGGATCTGGGCGTCGTGTGGCTGGACATGGGCGACTGGCAGCGGCCGCGCTACTACACCGACCACTCGGTTGGGAGCGAGGAAGAACGGGTCTTGCTTGAATACCGCGCCGTCCGCGAAGCGGCCGGGCTGATTGATGTGAGTACGCTGGGCAAGCTCGACGTTCGCGGAGCCGATAGCGGGAAGCTGCTCGATAAAGTGTATACGCACCGCTTTTCCGATCTGCCGCAGGGACGCGTGCGTTACGCCCTGATGTGTGATGAGGGTGGCATCATTCTGGACGACGGCACTGTTTCTCGAATCGGTGAAGACCGCTACTTCGTCACTACCACCAGCGGGAATCTCGATTTCGTGCAGCAGTGGCTCGAATGGCAAATCTGTGGCACCAACTGGGACGTTCATATCATCAATGTGACAGCGGGTTACGGAGCGATGAATCTTGCCGGCCCCAAGAGCCGCGATATTCTGCGCAAGTTGACCGAATGCGATTTGAGCTCCGCTAGTTTTCCATACATGGCTTGTCGGGAAGCGAAGGTCAAAGGGATTCCCGCCATCCTGTTGCGTATTGGATTTGTCGGTGAAACCGGTTGGGAAATACACTGCCCTGCCGAGTCGGCGGAAGAGTTGTGGCGAGCGATTCTCGGCGCGGGCCACGAATTCGGAGTTCGACCGTTTGGCGTGGCCACGCAGCGTTTACTGCGCTTGGAAAAACGCCACGTCATCGTCGGCGTAGATACCGACGCTTTGACAAATCCATACGAAGCGGATATGGCCTGGGCCGTCAAGCTCGATAAGAACGAATTCATAGGCAAGACACTTCTTGCGCACGCGGCCAAGGATCGCTCGAGAGAGCGCCTGGTTGGTTTCGTGTTGCAATCTCCTGGGGTGCCCGAGGATGGCGCCGCCGTGGTCGTAGATGGGAAGCCCGCCGGCCGGGTCACCAGCTCCCGTTACTCTCCTGCGCAACTGGCGGCGGTCGGCCTCGCGTGGGTGAAGACATCGCAGACGCAAGAAGGAATGTCTATCGACGTCCGAGTTAACGGTCAGTTGGTGAAGGCCAAAGTTACGATGAAACCATTCTACGATCCGGAGGGCGTGCGCCTCCGCCAATAATTATGAAGCGCTCCGCACTGTTTCACTTGCATCAGCTGGAAGGCGCGAAGTTCGTCGAGCGCCACGGGTGGGAAATGCCATTGAGTTTCGCTTCCCCGGAATCGGAGCGATCCCGGGTGCGCGAGCAAGTCGGCCTCGCGGACATGAGTTATCGCGCCAAGTTCGACAGCAAGACCGCGCCGTCGCGGCCGTTCTGGCTCCTCGGCAGGAATCACTTTTTGATCGTGGGCGAGCCGCCCCTTTCGCCACCCGCCGCGGCAACCGACGTCACCAGCGTCTACGCAGAATTGCTTCTCGCAGGACCTTGGAGCAAGGCCGTGTTGAGCAAGCTTACCTCGCTGAATCTTTCCGACGCCGCGGTTCCGAATCTGTCTTGCGCTCAGGCTAGTCTCGCCCATGCGCACACCATATTTCTGCGCGAAGACATCGGAGCTATCCCAGGATTCCATCTGCTAGTCAGCAGGGAATATGCGGAGTCAGCATGGGAGGCCCTCGTCCATGCCGGAGGCGAATTTCATTTGCAGCCTTTCGGTTTGGGGGCGTTCGAACTGCTGCGGAACTGAGCCATGCAACTGTTCAGCAAAAATCGGATGTGGCGACAGCACGAACTGCGCTCCAGCTACGATGTGGTGATCGTTGGCGCCGGCGTGCATGGGCTGGCCGCCGCATACTATCTCGGCAAGGAACACGGCGTACGAAAGGTCGCTCTGCTCGACAAGAGTTACTTGGGCGCGGGCGCCAGCGGCCGTAACACGGCGATCTTGCGCTCGAACTATCGCACGCCAGAGGGCATTCCTTTTTACGATGCTTCGTTGAAGCTGTATGAGGGACTGTCGCGGGAGCTTCATTGGAACCTGCTCTTTAGCCAATGCGGACATTTAACCCTCGCTCACAGCGACTCCTCCGTGACCGGCCTGCGTGTGCGTGCCGAGAACAACCAACTGCTGGGCGTAAACAGCCGGATCATCGGTAGGCTAGAAATCGGCAAGCTTGTCCCTTCGCTAAATCTGAGCGAATCGACGCGCTATCCGATTCTGGCGGCTCTTTACCATCCGCCGGGCGGAATAATCCGACACGACGCGGTCGTGTGGGGATTGGCGCGGGCTTGCGATCGGATGGGCATCGAAATCCATCCCTTTACGGAAGTCACAAGCATCATCGTTGAGAATCAGCGCGCTGTTCAGGTGATCACAAATCGTGGCCCGGTTGCGGCCGGGGCGGTTCTCAACGCGACGGCAGGCTGGGCAACTACCATTTCGCGAATGGCCGGTGTTCCATTGCCTATCGTCACTCATCCGCTGCAGGCCTGCGTCACCGAGCCGCTGAAGCCATTCCTCGACACCGTCATCGTGTCGGCTACGCTTCATGTTTATCTCAGTCAGACGGATAAAGGGGAGTTGGTTATCGGCGCAGAAATTGATCCGTATCAGTCTTACAGCATGAAGAGCACGCTTCCTACACTGGAGCAGATGGCGACTTACACGCTGGAATTATTCCCACAGCTGCACGGCGTGCGCATCCTGCGGCAGTGGGCGGGAATATGCGATATGACTCCGGACTTTGCTCCTATCATCGGCGCTTCCCAGGAAGTCGGCAATTTTTATATGGACGTCGGCTGGGGGACCTATGGCTTCAAAGCCGCTCCCATCTCCGGAAAATGCATTGCGGAGCTGATTGCCACGGGCAAGCCGCCCAGTTTGATCCAGCCGTTTTCTCCGGCGCGGTTCGAGACGGGCAATCTCGTAGGCGAAAAGGCGGCAGCCGCCGTGTCGCACTGAAATCGGAGGCAGAAGATGACTGATGCCCTGAGGTCGCAACTGACGGAAAAAGGCGTGGAGTATGTGTTCTGTTCGTTCGTGGAGTTGTCGGGTGCGCCGAAAGCCAAGCTGGTTCCGGTTTCACACATTGAGGAATTCGCGCGCGATGGCGCGGGCTTTGCCGGATTCGCTTGCGGTGACGTCGGCCAGGGACCGCACGATCCAGATATCTGCAGCGTCCCCGATTTTCGCTCGCTAACCATTCTTCCCTGGCGGCCTAACACGGCCTGGGTGCCCGGAAACTTGCACGTGGGCGGCAAGCCCTGGCCGCTTTGTCCGCGCACGGCGCTCATCCGTCAGGTAGAGCTGTCGCGCAAGCAGGGCTATGTCGTCAACGTCGGAATCGAACCGGAATTCATGCTGCTAAAGAAAAATTCTGCGGGGGAGTATGCTCCGTGGGACGCATTCGACACTCTCGCCAAACCCTGTTACGACCTGCGCGCTCTTTACCGCAATCTCGATTTGATGACGACTTTGCTCGGGTTCATGCAGGGGCTTGGCTGGTCTCCTTATGCCGGCGATCACGAAGATGCAAATTGCCAGTTCGAGATTAATTGGACCTATGCCGACGCGTTAACCACCGCCGACCGGCACACTTTTTTCAAATGGATGGTTCGCACGATTGCGGAGCAGCATGACCTGCTGGCCACATTCATGCCGAAGCCTTTTGGAAATCTCACCGGCAACGGCGCGCACATGCATATAAGCCTGGCCGACGCCGCGACAGGTAAGAACTTGTTCCTTGAGCCGTCTGCGGATCTTGGGCTTTCGCAGCTCGGGCGATGGTTCATGGGCGGCGTACTAAATCACGCTCGCGCTCTTTCCGCTCTGGTGGCCCCGCTTGTGAACAGCTATAAGCGTTTGGTTCGCGGTGCTCCGCGCTCCGGAGCAACCTGGGCTCCGGTCTATATCACTCATGGGGCATCCAATCGCACGCAGATGATTCGCGTTCCAGATTCGGGCCGTTTCGAAATCCGTGTGGTGGATGGAGCTGCCAATCCCTATCTTGCATTTGCCGGCATCATCGCTGCAGGCCTTCACGGGATCGTGGAGAAAACCGATCCCGGGCCGATGAACCACGATAACCTTTATGAAGTGTCCGAGGAGGGCCTGCGGGCCCGTCACATTGAGGTCCTGCCGGGCACGCTCGCCGAAGCGCTGGATGCTCTGGCTAAGGACGCGGTCGTGCGAGGCGCGCTCGGAACCAGCTATGCGGACGAATATTTGAGGGTCAAACGTGATGAGTGGTTGTTGCATAGCCGCAGCGTTTCCGCGTGGGAGCGCGATTACTATCTCGCGACTTACTGAAGGAAGGTGCCACTGGCGCCGAAGCACCGTCCTTTGAAGTGCCTCCAGGGGTTTTCTGCCCCGGAATCTCAGCCGCAGCTCTTTCGCTCTCCGCTACAGACGCGTTCCTGGTTATTCTCGATGCTACTCATCCCCCGCCCCGCTCTGGAAATCGATCTGGTCTAACACGGCCAATCCGAGACTTGACGACCAGACCGATGATGAGTGTGGGGATGAAAGCTGCGGCGAACGCTATCTCAGCCGCTTTGACTTCGGTGTGGATTATGACCGCAATCACCAATCCAGCAAGACTCAGGATCGACGCACCACCGAGGCTCTGTACCCAACCGTTGGACGTCGTGGGAAGGGCGTAATTTGTAGAAGATGGCGATAGTGCCTTTCTTCACTACTCGCGGGAATCTCTCAATGGAGATGGATACGCAAGCGCGTCAGCGGCGGCGCGTTTAGACAAAGTTGGCTGCTTTCCTATTGAGACATGAACGACTGTTGACACTGGAGAGTTGTCTGACATTGTCTCCTACAGACTCGTGCCCTCGCGCCACATGCAAATCGCAGCGCGACCAGCTCTTAGCCGGCAACGACGAGAGGAAGCCGAGACACGAAAAGTCAAGGTTTGCTGAAAGCGATTGTAATGGGATCGCGCTTCGCAAAAGGACGAAAGCCGCGGCCTTGCCCACTATGAGCAACTTGCGTCAAAACCTGCCAGCCGCGACTCAACATTTTCCCAACGTGAGTGTCCATCTTTTCCAAGCTGAAGAACTGCTGCCGATGGTAGATTCCGTACCAACTTCGTTCGTAGGTGAATGACTTGACCTGCATTTGAATCCGGGCCCGAGTGCCTGCCTCGAAACCTGACCTCCCGCTCAGTCTACGCAACAACCTCGTCGGTTGTACCACGTGCTCGGCCGATTTTCGATGATTGGCCGTTCGAGAAATCGAGGCCTAGCTCACTTAGTGGCCACTCCTTCCGACCCTTCCCCCCCAAGAGATGGCTATATTCCGCGGGATGCCAGGAAAGCCGCCGGCCTAGGGAGGCGTAATGCCAGAAAGGATGTCGGTGCTCACCTGCTGGATATGCTGAAGCGACTGAGCGGGCGTGTCCCTGTCGCCGTTGTACAACTTCACGTAATCGCAAGACGCAGATTTGGTTTCGAGACCGATGGCCTCGCCGACCACAAACGCAACGGCTTCAGCCTCCGTCTCTCGGATGCACTTGGTCGTCTCGGCTCGACGTGCGGAGAAGTGCAGCCGCTCATGCGCCAGCTCATGCGTGAGCACGCGGATCTCCCTCGGTGTCGGCAACATCGAAGACCACGGCCGCGCGATAGCCAACGAGGCTTTCCCGCTCGCTCTCAATCCCACATTCATTCGCATCCACGGACCTGCACACGAGCGGCGGAAAATCACGATGCCCTTCGTCCCTCGCGTGACCTGGCGGTGAAGTTTTCGCCAGGTCTGGTAGCCCGCGACGTGCGTTGCATCGGGACGCTTGGTCATGATGAGCAGAATGTTGCTCGCGCTATAGCGATGAAACTTGCCCATCGCCGCGAGATAGTTCCGCAGCGCTTCGCTTTCACCTTGCGCAAGACTGTCCGATAGGCTCTGAAGAGCCTTGCTTGCAACTTCCCTGGCTTGCTCGATGTTCATTTTCGTTCTCCTGTTTCGGGGACTTCCTGCCCCCTTCACAGCGAGCGGAGGGGGCAAGGACCCGAAACAGAAAACGAGAAAGCAAAGGCGGAACCGGGCCGGCCGGAGCGGGCCGCACGCGCGAGTGCCACGGCCCGTCGGTGGTGCGAGGCGTGCTAGCGCAGACCGAAGAATTCAGACCGGGAAGACGTGCGTCGCTACTTGGCTTCTGGTCCTATCGGCCTCAGCAGTTTTCTCGGTCGGAAGGACATCTCCTGTCCTGGTGTGTGGCAAGCTATAGCTTGTCGTGTAATAAAAAGACGTCAATTTATAGCTTGTCATAAAGATAACTACGATCAACCTATAAGTTGACTTTTCTCCATTTTCCTCTCAAGTTATAGCTTGACAGGGAGCCATCATGAAACGTGAATTCCGACAGTTACGACTCTCGCAACTAGACCGAAACCTTGAGCTTGGGCGCAGCCTGCCACCTCGTCCTTCGGGCGGTTGGATCGCCTCAGTGCGCGAGGCGCTCGGCTTTAGCCAGCGCGAAGTCGGTGAGAAAATGCGGGCATCGGGACAGGCCATCCAACAGTTTGAACGGGCCGAAGCCGAAGACCGCATCACGCTCCGCGCCCTTCGGCGAGTTGCCGGAACCCTGGGGTGTGAGCTGGTTTACGTACTCGTACCGAGGTCGGGCTCGTTCGCGGAACTCGCCGAAGAACCCACTCGCAAGCGAGTCGCTCGTGATGTCAAAAGCGTCGTGCATACGATGGCGCTCGAAGACCAGAAGCCTGGGAACACCACCCAAATGACCGAGGATGAGGCGCAGCGCCGCTTGAACCGGCGCAAGACCCGATGAACTCCATCCTCGGTCACAAGTTCGCGGACGGGAATACTCCGATTCGGCCGGAAGAGGCCGAGGGATTAATTCCCCGCATCAGCACCATCGGCGAGCTCAATGAATATGAAGCGCTCAACATATTGTCGGCCCGCGACTGGGCGTTTGATGGTCGGACGATGACATCCCGTGACCCTTTGGATGAACTGTATGTCCGAGACCTGCATCACCGGATGTTCGACAACGTCTGGAAGTGGGCTGGCACGTATCGTCAAACGGAGCGAAACATTGGATGCGATCCGAGAGAGATCGTCCAGCGAATTCCCCAGCTCCTTGCCAACACGCGATACTGGCTGGAAAACAAAACATTCCCTTTTGACGAAGCTCTGCTTCGTTTTCATCACCAGCTGACGAGAATTCATCCCTTTGCGAATGGAAACGGCCGCCACGCGCGAATGATCGCCGACGTCGTCGCCGTAAAGTACGGCCACGCCGAATTCACCTGGGGCGCAGGTAAAGACCTGGTCGCGGAACGTGATGCGCGCAGCAGGTATCTAGGGGCGCTTTGCGCGCTCGACGAAAACGAAAACGATGTAAATCCGCTTCTCACCTTTGCCCGCTCCTAACGACGGTCGCTTTGCCCATCGATGGAAGCCGTGGCGTTAATCAGGCGCTGGTCGCTCAAGGTCATGAGGAGAGGCGACGATAGAAATCATAGAGAGCCAGCAACAGCAAAAAAGCTGCGACGCAGATTAGCATCGGCGTCATGATCCAAAAGTAAATGGGATGCTCTCGCCGTGTAAGGTGTCCCATGGGCCGCGTGGAAACTCTACCCGTCACAGCATCGAAGACAATCGCGCCAGCGAAGAAGAGGAAGACAATGTCCTTGAACATTGAGGCCGATGATACCTCCTTCGGTTGGTACTTGTAATTGGCTCATAGCTCCGGGCGGAGCAAGTACGGGAACCCACTTCTCCTGTAAATGCTGCCGGAGAACTGAACTAACGCTTCAAATGCCAGGTAACGGGACTCACCCTTCGCGCGGCGGGTGCGCGAAGCGCCGCATCGGCATGAATCACTACGGTCGATTAGGGTAAATGTCGTTGCCCTCCGCGTCACGTATTACGTATTCTCCTGGCCAGTCGGTATTGAATGCTTGCTTGAGTTGCAAGGCATCTTCGATTTCTTCGCGGGATGCTACGAGTAGGAACTCGTCTTTTTCGAGCTGTCGGAACATCGTGAACACGGCTGGCCCCACACCTGTCAAGAGAAGTGCCAGGCGGTGGGCGTCGTTAGGAGATAATGGTTTCCATGCGTATCGGAGTCTTCACACCTTTGCTCTCTCAGTTTTCACTGGCTGACGTTCTAAAGCGACTCGCTGCGGTGCGCATAAATACAATCGAAGTTGGGACAGGGAATTATCCGGGTGATGCGCACTGTAAGCTGGCGATGCTTGACGATAGCCGCGCCCTTGCGGCGTTTCAGAAGGTGCTGGCCGACCATGGAGCGCAGATTAGCGCTCTGAGCTCTCACGGCAATCCCTTGCATCCCGATAAGGCGCGCGCAGAGCAAGACCGAGCGGTGAGTCGCAAGACGATCCTGCTCGCGGAAAAACTCGGGATACCGGTGGTCATCGATTTTTCGGGATGTCCCGGCGATTCGCCGCGCGCTACCGCGCCCAACTGGGTGACCTGTCCGTGGCCTCCGGAATATCTGAAGGTGCTTGACTGGCAGTGGAACGAAGTGGTCGCTCCCTATTGGATCGAGCACGCAAAATTCGCCCAGGATCACGCTGTGAAGCTCGCCGTCGAAATGCACCCTGGATTTGTGGTTTACAGTCCGGAGACGATGCTAAAGCTGCGCGCGATCGCCGGGCCGATTGTGGGTTGCAATTTCGATCCAAGCCACTTGTTCTGGCAGGGCATCGATCCCATAGCGGCCGTGCGCGTGTTGGAAGGGGCGATCTTCCACGTCCACGCTAAAGATACGCAACTGTACCCAAGCAATCTGCAACGCGCCGGGGTGCTGGACACCAAGCCCTATAGCGACGAGCGCGCGCGCAGTTGGATTTTTCGCACTTGCGGCTACGGTCACGGCGCGGAATGGTGGGGCGAATTCATTTCCACGCTGCGAATGTTCGGCTACGATTACGTGCTTTCCATCGAACACGAAGATACCCTGCTCTCCGCGGAAGAGGGGCTTACCAAGGCTGCGCACTTCCTCAATGAGATCGTAATCCGCGAGCACCCGTCAGCGGCATGGTGGTTGTAGCGCGCTGCGCCAAGGCAGCGCTATGCTCGGATGGAAAATGACTCCCGCAGCCCTTGCGCATTAAACCTTCAATGCTTTCATGTAGTCTGCGTCAATCTTCAGCGCTTCCATCGGCGGCATGTCGTACTGTTCCTGCTCGATGAAGACATGTTTGATGCTGGCCTTCTTTGCCGCCGCGAAAATTGGACGGTAGTCAATGCTTCCGCGGCCCAATTCGGCGGACGGCGGCGGATTCGTATCGGAACCCGGCGCGGCGCTCAAGTTGAAGTCCTTCACATGCAGCAAGGAAATACGTGTAGGGTAGCGGCGCAGATACTCCACGGGATTTTTTCCGCCAACGATCACCCACCCGCAGTCCATTTCCATTGTTACCTTTGCGGGATCTGTCAGACGTAGCAGCTCGTCGTAAATTACCACGCCGTTCACCGCGCGAAACTCCGCCGTATGGTTGTGGTATCCAAATCTGATTCCGGACGCATTCACGCGCGCTCCCAGCCGATTGAATTGCTCCGCGTTCCAACGCCAGTCCTCGAGCGTCATAGCTTCTCTGGCGGCCTTCGCATCCGCCGGTTTCGCGGGCGTTCCATGAGGAAATCCAGGGGACGAACAGATGATGTACTCAAGTCCGAGCGTTTTTCCGAATTGGATGACCTCGTCCAGACGCGGCGCCACGTCCGCATACGAATAATGGGCGCTCACGCAATGCAGGCCCGTTTGCTGCATAGCTTGCTTCACCTCGCTCGCGCTGCGTCCAAAAAATCCCGCAGCCTCGACCTCACGGTAACCCATCGCACTCAGCTCACAAAGCGTCTCTTCATAGCCCTTCGGCAACAAATCCCTCACGGAATAGAGCTGCAATCCGAGAGGCAAGCCGAGCGGATTCGCCACGAGCCAGGGTGCCTCAGCGCCAGCGACGGCCAGCGCAACTGACGCCGCTGCACTGTTTAGGAAATTCCTTCTGGAGATTCCTCGCATGGTCACCGCCCCTCTTCCGTAGTAATGATCATCTCCACATTCGCCGAACCGCGCTCACCCGCGAATCGCCTTCGCCTTCCCATCCCAGGTTGCAATCGTTTTATGGAAGTACGCGTAGTTTGCCAGATGACAGCCAATCGCGGTGTGATTGCCAAACACTTCATTCTCGACGGGAGCTTTGCGCGTCCGGACCGAATTGAAAAAATTCGCCTGGTGCGCCGAAACGTCGCTGTATCCGGTCGGCGCCGTAAAGATCTCGGACTGCACCGTCGTCTGGTATTCGAGGGGCGCGGGCTGGGGATTTTCCGTTGTCCACTTCGCGAGATATGCATTACGAAGCCGCGCGGGCCAACCCTTGGTCGAATATGTTTCGGGCTTGGGAGTAATATCTTGCGGCGTGAACGTCAGCGTTTGATTCAGAATCTCCATCGTTCCCTTCGTCCCTTGGAATTTGATCGGTTCGCCGCCTTGATTACTGTTGTTCAGATTGCAGTACAGCGACACGCGGAAGTTCGGATAATCGTAAACCGTCTCGATCACGTCGGGGAAGTCGCGCCCGTCCTTCCAACGAAATAATCCGCCGGTTGATTGCGCGCGTTGCGGAACTTCATCGATTCCCGCGATAAAGTGGATCCCCGACAGCAGATGCACGAATAGATCTCCCGCCAAGCCCTCGCCGTAATCGGCGAAACAGCGCCAACGGAAGAAGCGTGCCGCGTCAAACGGGCGCTGTGGCGCTCCCACCAGGAAAGCATTCCAATCAATAGTCTGCTCGCTCGCATCCGGCGGGATCGGATACACCCAAGCGCCGCTCGGCGAATTTCGGTTTGACGACCCCTCGATCAGGAAAACCTCTCCGAGCGCCCCCGACGAGTAGAGCTGGCGCGCCTTTTCATACACGATGGAGCTGACACGCTGACTGCCGACTTGCATGATGCGATTTCCCTTTTGCACAGCATCCACCATCGCGAAGCCATCCTCTACGCTGTGCGACATCGGCTTTTCGCAGTAGACGTCTTTCCCCGCCGCGCAAGCGTCCATCACCACTCGGCGATGCTGATGGTCGGGCACCGCGACGATCACCGCATCCACGTCCTTGCGGTCGAGGATCTGTTTGTAATCACGTGTTGCCTGCACTTGCTTCCGCACGGCTTCTTGCGCCGCTTCGTGCCGGCTGTCGTAAAGATCAGACACCGCAACGCATTCCACGCCGGGCACCGCGAGCGACGCATCGAGAAGCTCGCAGCCGCGCGTGCCCGTGCCGATGGAGGCGAAGCGGACGCGATCGCTCGGCGCGACCACGCGTCCAGCGCCCCAGAGCGTTGCCGGCTCCAGCAGGTTGACCTTTGAACTCGCTCCGGCCGCCACGGATCCCGCGCTGATCCGCATGAAAGTCCTGCGTGTTAGAGCGTTCATTCGTTGTCCTCTCTTACACCCGTGTTTCCTGCTCAGCCGACTGCATTGTCGGCCGCGGTAAACGCGATGTCGAGATTTTTCTCTAGGGATGCTGTCCGGCGATTCAGCACCCGCTAGATCAGGCGATGCGAGGACAAGCGGATATTCAGGAATCCGGAGGAGTACGAGAATCGGACTAATAGTTATCCTTCCGAGGCCGCTCAGTCAATTCGTAGCTCACAAACGCGAGTCGTTTGCTATCCGGCGACCATGACGGCACGTTAATCGTGCCCTGGCCGCCGAACAATTTCGCCAGAACGCTAATTTTCCCGTCTTCGCGGGACATCAGCCGCAGCGCAACGTCCTTATTGGGCGGATGACCCGTTACGCTTTTATCGTAGGAGAGAATAACCATCCATTTCCCGTCCGGAGAGAGGTGCGGGAACCAATCGTTGAAATCATCGTGCGTGATCTGCACTTGCTCGCTTCCATCGGGGCGCATGCGCCAAATCTGCATGATGCCGGTGCGCACAGAATTGAAGTAAATATACTTTCCGTCGGGCGAATATTCGGGCCCGTCATCCAGTCCTTCGGCCGTGGTTAGCCGCGTTTCCTCGCCGCCCGCAACTGGAATTGAATAAATATCGAAGTCCCCGTTTCGTTCGCCAACAAATGCCAGCGTACTTCCGTCCGGCGACCACCCGTGCCAGTAGGAAGGGGAGTTTTGCGTGATCCGGTGGGGCGCTCCGCCGCCAAAAGGAACCGTGTAGACGATCGAATTATGATCACCCTGCGATTGATCGCTGATCGCGATGAACTTTGAGTCGGGCGAAATTCCGTGATCGTTGTTGCAGCGGATAGCGAAACCCGTGTCAATCACCGCCGGCTTCCCGCCGGTAACAGGCAGGCGGTACAGCCGGCCGTCCTGGTTAAACAGGAAAAATGCCCCATCGCGCGTCCAATTCGGCGCCTCGAAATGCTCCGGAGCAACGTAAACGACCGTTCGGGCCTTGGATTGTATGTCGACCGTTTCTAGTCTACTGAGCACAGTCGTCGTTGAAAGTGATGATCGACCCCACCAGAAACACGACATTACCAGGACGCAAAGCATCGCCACTGCCGAGATGCGGTTGTTGTCCATAAGCCTCTCCATCGTTCTGATGCGTACCCCGAGTCCCGTCGCCCGCGACGTGCGCTCCGGAAAAGGGCAGAATTTCCCATAACTGAGCGCATTCTAGCATGGTGGAATTTCAATGACGGAAGGTCGCCAGTTCTAACTCGTGCGCGAGACGATGGACTGCAATCTGATAGAACATCTTCTCGCGGTAATCCAAAGCCATCACAGTTGCTTGGAATCAGTTCTTTGTGAGGCAGGCTCCGGCGCACTCTTGGGTAAGGGAATTCTGAACCACTCCGACAGCCCGCGGGGATGGGGATTTTGGGCACACGTCCGGTAACGCGGGTGATCTCAATCGGTCGACACAACACTAAGGTAGAACCCGCCTGGCATTGATAACCAACGCCAAAATCGCTCGCTAGGGTCAGACCAGCGGGAAGGCTGCCCTAGCTAGGTTTTGACCGAGTAAAGCCAAACGGATTGTTCCCTGCGCAAGCATTGCCGAATCAATGCACTGGAAGGTGTCGCATCGACCGGTTGAGCTGGCACGACCAATTAGGACTTGAAGCCGCGTGTGGTTTGCCCGACTTCGCGAACCCATCTGCGTCCCGACTCAGGGCGCGGGATCGGGCAAGCGGATCTTCGATTGAGATGTGGCGTTGGTGGTAACGAATGGTCCAGAAGCCAAATAGATATTTCCTGCGGTATCGTTGAATGCCAATCCGTTCGCTCCCCAACGAATGAAGCGGCCAAGCTTGTTGAGCCCGAACTGCGTCGTAAAGATAGGAACCTGCGTCACCGGAAGGTAGTGTGTGATGTCAAATAGATCGATCGTGTAGTTCGAACTTTCCTGCCAAACATATTGGGAGAAAATAAACACAGTATTGAGATTTGAATCAGGAGCCATCGGGTCCCCGGCTCCTACCTCGAAGATGCCGTCGGGCAGGCCTGTTGACGGGTCAACCGCATGAAACCCGTCATCGGAGTAAACGAGACCGCTCCCTGCGTCGAAATGGATCCGGCCCGGATTCCAAAACACAGAGGGATAGTCCTGGTTCAGTGCAACTCCGGAGGAGTTCACGGTTAACGTGTAAAAGTCGAGCCCGTTCGTTTCGTTCTCCGTGTCGGCTGCATACAACACGGTCGCATCAGTTCCCCACTGGAGTGAATCGTATGTCTTGCCGCCCGGGAATTCCCATCCCAGCGCGCTGGCAGATCTTGGCGTGGCATCGTCGTAGATGGTGACGCCGCCTTCGGCAGCCGGCTCCAGGTTTAAGATGCCTTTTGAGACGGCCGTGGTATGCGGAGCGCCGGGCGCAACCTGGAGGTCGAGCGCGTAGTACGGCGTGCCGAGTTCTTGATCGTTCCCAAGCGAGTAGCTGATGTCCGGGGTCAACGCGGGCAGGATAAACCGTTGCACCGTACCTGTGCCGTCCTCTCCGACGTACAAAAACTGACTGTCGCTGGAAATCGCCATCACGTCAGGTTCGCTGCCGGCTGCCTGGCAATTGACGATTGCCCCCGAGGCGGGGTTCAAGATGCAAATCTGGTTCGCATGTGCGCTCGCAGAGCCGGGAATCGAGATGTATAAAACGTGATTGAGCGGATCCCAAACCAGGTCGTTCGTCACTTGGTTGACGATGGTCGGCTGATACAAAATCTGGAATGGAGCCGCGTTGGAGGTACCGCCTCCAGGTCCCGCGTTTGACACCGTTATCTGAGCATATCCGGGGGTTGCGATATCGGAAGCGCTTATCTGTGCTTCCAGCTGACCGCCGTTCAATTCAGTAGGGCGAGGGCTGCCGTTCCACTGAACCACGCTTGAGGCCGTGAAATTTCCGCCGTCCACACTGAGCGTGAATCCCGAGCCGCCCGCCGCTACGTCGTCTGGGAAAAGCGACAGAATGGATGGCACGTTGGACGTCGTCTGTGAGACGACGGTGAAGGGCAAACTATTGGAAGTGCCGCCACCCGGACTTGGAGTCATCACGGTGATCGGGACTGCTCCCGCAATCACAGCGTCGGAAGCAGTAATTTGCGCCTGAAGCTCACTGCTCGAAACGAGTTCGGTCGAGAGCGGAGCGCCGTTCCACTCGATCGTTGAGAGAGAAACGAAGTTACTTCCCATGACCGTTAGGGTAAACGCCGCCACACCGACTGATACGGAATTAGGGCTCAGGGCCGAAATGGAGGGAGAGGGATTTGAAATCACATCGGCCGCCCGGCTCTCTGCGATCAGCTTGCGCTTCGATCCGCTAAAGCGCACGGCTTTCGACACGAAAGGCACTCTTCGAGCGGACCGCGTATTTCTAACCGGCATCTCATACCGCCTCGGCATCACTACATGAGCGGCGTCGCTCACGACGAATGGGTTCGCAAGAATGTAAACAAAGCCGGCATCGTCATTGAAGGCAAGTCCGTTCGCGCCCCAGCGGACGAAATGCAGCGGATTACCTTGCACGTTCGGAACGACAATCTCGGCAATCGGGGCGAACGTCGTCAAGTTAAACGATTCGATCGAGAGGTTTTCAGTTCCCACCTGTTCCACGGTCTGCCCCAGGAAAAAGGCAGTATTCAAGGTGGAATCGGGAATCATCAGGCCAGAAGCGTTGAAGCTAGCAACCTGTTGTCCTGTCGCTGGGTTAGCGATGGAGCCGTCATCGCCGTAGATCAGGTTCGTGCCGCTGTCATAGTGGATGGTAGCTCCGAATCCCGGAAAGACGTTTGGATAATCCGCGTTCTGAACGACTCCGCTCCCGCTTACCGTCAGCGCATATAAATCGAAGGTAGTGATTTCTGAGTTGTTCGCAAAAATACTGGTATCGGATCCCCACTGGAGCGAGTCGTACAAAGGTCCGGAAGCGTCGGCAATGGTGGATCTCGGAGTGGCGTCATCATAGATGACCATGCCCCCAAGGGCGTACGGGCTTACGTTGAAACCTCCGCGCGACACGGCGGTGGTATGCGGGAATCCCGGCGCAACCTGTAGGTCCACGGCAAAAGTCGGCCCATCAATTGAAAACGCTCCGAGCGAAGAGCTTATATCCGGCGTCAGGCTCGGCAATGTAAGGCGCAGAACCGAGGAAGACCCGTCGAGCGCTACATATAAATACTGGTTGTCATTCGATATTGCGAGCCGATCGGGTTCGCTGCCAGCAAATTGGAATGACTGGATGGCGCCTGTCTCAGGATCGAGCGCCACGACCGAGTTGCCGTGCGATGAAGCCAGACTCGGCACAGATAGATAAATGAGTTGATGACTGGCGTCCCAAACCAGGTCGTTAGTTAACTGGCTCACGACGGTAGCCAGAGGGTTTACCCCAAAAACAAGGGATCCGGAAACTCCGCCCCCTGGCGCGGGATTCAAAATGGTCACCTCTGCAAACCCAGGATTTGCAACGTCAGCCGCAGGAATCTGGGCCTCCAGTTGTATGGCAGAGAGGTAGGTCGTTGAAATCGGCGCTCCATTCCATTGAATCGTCGATGCGGGTACGAAATTCGCACCGTCCACCGTCAACAGGAATCCGGAGCTTCCGGCATTCATCGAAACGGGACTAAGCGAAGAGAGAGAAGGCACCGCATTCGAATCGGGATTAATTGTGAACTCTGCTTCACCGGAATTTCCCCCGCCCGGAGCTGGGTTGGTGACGCTCACTGTTGCCGTACCCGCTGACGCCACGTCCGCGGTGGTTATTTGTGCCTGTAGTTGGCTGCTATTGATATAGGTAGTGGCGATTGAGCGGCCGTCCCACTGAATGGCCGCTGCCGATACGAAATTCTGTCCGTCAACGATTAATGTGAAAGCAGGCGCGCCGACATTCGTGCTATTCGGGCTGACTGAAACAACAGCAGGCACTGGGTTGTTCTGAGGCGGCGGAGGCGGCGGAGTCGTGCCACCGTTGCCGGAATTGCCTCCGCAGTGCGCCAGCAGCACGCACATCGCACCAACACCGATCACACCGGCGCGCGTGTTTTTCATCACGATTTGGTCTGCCTCTTCGAGAAAAATGTGCCGGGATTATAGGGGCTAGGTGGTTTCTGTGCAAGCCAATTCACCAATTGTATATTTGCTGACGTTCTAATTAAGACTGGGCGCTTTATTCACGGGAACTTAAGCTAGATCCGTCGGAGAGCAGGCCAACTTCTAATGGCGGCAATTCGGAATTGATGGGTAGGTCCTGATAAACGCGGCGGTCTCAATGGGTCGACGCAACACTTTCTTGGAGTTT